>JGI26539J51216_1002133_pt1 | contig 11963 bp, 10 predicted proteins | sample ThiBio_1000_biof_2_FD_51216 | JGI IMG/M metagenome (IMG submission 51216)
CGGGCGCCAGCTACGTGGGCAACGACGCGGCCAGGGGCGTGACGGTGGACCTGGTCAGCAGGCAGAAGCTGGTGATGCCGGCCACGCTGCGCGTGGACTTCCCCGACGGCACGCATCGCGACATCCGCCTGCCGGTGGAAACCTGGCGCTTCAGCGACACGCCCAAGCTCACCCTGGACACCGCCAAGCCCATCGCGAAGCTGGAACTCGATCCCGACCACAAGCTGCCGGACGCGGACCGCTCCAACAACAGCTACACGATGCACTGAGGTTTCGCGCCCTCTCCCGTGCGGAGAGGGCGCCGCGGGCCGTCGACAGGCAGCAGCCCGTCAGGCCTTGCGGGCCACCCAGCCCTTGAACGTGAACCCGGCGTAGAACAGTTCGACGTCCGTGAATCCGGCTTCGCCGAGCAGGTCGACTTCCTGCTGCGGCGTGAGCACGGGCAGGCGTTCCTTGATCGCCGCCGCGCCGCTGCGGGCTTGCTCCGCGGGCACGCCGGCCGCGACCGCGAATGCCGCATTGCGCGCGAGCCATCGGTCTTGCGCCGGGCCTTCGTTGGGAAAGCTGTGGTGCGCGACGACGAGCGGCGCGCCGGGCTTGAGGCGCCGATGGATCGCTTCCAGCGTGTCGAGCCGTTCGGCGCGGCCGAGGAAGTGCAGCGTCAGGAGGCATGTGGCGCCATCGAACGGCCCCATCGGCGCACGGTCGATATAGCCTTCATGCATGCGCACGCGTGAGGCGAGCGGGCCGAGGATGGTGCGGGCCAGTTCGAGCATGTCGGCCGATGGGTCCACGCCGTCGAACTGCCAATCGGGCTGCAGCTCGGCGAAGGCTTTCAGTTCCAGCCCGCCGCCGGCGCCCAGCACCAGGATGCGGGCACCGGCCGGCGCACGTTCGGCCAGCAGCACGCCTGCCATCCGGTGCAGGTCGCGCAGGCCGGGCACGATCCTCGCGCTCCGCTCGGCGTAGCTCGCCACGGTCGCCGGATCGGAAAACGTGCTCATCGCTGGGCGGCTCTTTCCTGTGGCGCCACCGTCTCGGGCCAGACCAGCGAGCGGTGCAGCTGGATGCCGGCCATGGCGCCGTTGCCCACGGCGAGCGACACCGAGTGCGGCGCGCTCGCCGCGTCGCCGCACGCGAATATCCCGGTCACCGAGGTCTTGTTCTCGGCATCGACGCGCAGCTGCACGCCCATGGGCGTCTCTTCCAGCGCGCAGCCCGCAGCCTCGGCGAGCGGGCTGGACGGCGCGCAGCGCGGCACCGCGAACAACCCGGCGAATCGCAGCAGCCTTCCGTCCGCGGTGCGCACGTCGGCCCCGCCTTCGATCCGCTCGATGGATGCCGTCTCGATCGAGATGCCGTATTGCTGCATGGCGGCGCGGGCTTCGTCGTCCAGTTCCATCGCGCCGTTGACGAGCAGGGTCACGCTGCCCCAGTCGGTGAGGAGTTTCAGGTGGCTTGCCGGAATCGGTCCGCTCGCGATGACGCCGATGCGTCCCTGGCCGAGTTCGTAACCGTGGCAGTAGGGGCAATGGAACNCCGACTTGCCCCAGCGCTCGGCGAGCCCGGCGATGGCCGGCAGCTGGTCGGAGACGCCGATGGCGAACAGGATGCGCCGGCCCCGATGGTGCGTTCCGTCCGCTGCCGCGACCGTGAAGTCGTCCACCTGTCCGGTGACGGACTCGGCGCGGCCGTCGAGCCAGGTCAGCGTCGGATAGGCTTCGAGCTGGCGGCGGGCGGTCGCGGCGATCTCGCCGGGATCGACGCCGTCCTGCCCGAGGAATCCGTGCGAATGACTGGCGTAGCGGTTGCGCCGCCGGCCTTCGTCGATCACCAGCACCGACTTGCGCGCCCGCACGAGTTGCAGGGCCGCGGCCATGCCCGCGTAGCTTCCGCCGATCACGATGATGTCGTGTTGCATGCTCAGTGCTTCCTCCTGCGTCGGGCCGTTGCATGCCGGCGCGCGAAGTCGGCGGCGAGGTTGGCGAGCGTGATGTCCGAGAACCGTTCCAGCAGCAGCGCCTCGGCTTCGGCGAAGGTGTCTTCGAGCGCGGCATTCACCACCTGCTCGACCAGGCACGCCGGGTTCTCGTTGCGGTTGCCGATGGCGAACATCGCCGGTTCGCCCAGCGCTTCGTGCAGCTGGCGCAGGGTGACGTCGGCAAGGTCGGCGCTGATGCGCCAGCCGCCGGCATGGCCGCGCTCGGAGGCGACGATGCCGGCTTCGCGCAGGTAGCCCATGGTGCGTCGGACGACCACGGGGTTGGTGCCCAGGCATTCGGCCAGCGCGTCGGAAGTGACCGGTCCGTCCTGCTCGGCCATGTGCAGCAGCGCGTGCAGGACGGAGGAGAGGCGGCTGTCGCGTTTCATGTAACTTACGATGTTGCATTTGAACGTGCGTGTCAAGGCGCGGCCCGCAAGCCGCGCCCCGACGGGTTTCCCGGCGCCCGCCTCAGCGGTTGAGATGCGCCATGCCCGCCGCGGTGTAGCGCTCGCCCGCCACCGCGTCGGGCGGGAACACCGCGTCGATCGCCGCGAGTTCCGCCACCGACAGCGCCACGTCCAGCGCACCCAGGTTCTCGTCCAGCCGCGAGCGCTGCTTGGTGCCGGGAATCGCCAGCACGTCCTTGCCCTGCGCCAGCACCCAGGCCAGCGCCAGCTGCGCGGGCGAGCAGCCCTTGTCGGCGGCGAGCGCCTTCACCCGGTCCACCAGCGCGAGGTTGCGCGCGAAGTTCCCGCCCTGGAAGCGCGGGCTGGAACGGCGGTAGTCGTCGGCATCGAAATCCTCCGGCGAACGGATCGCACCGGTGAGGAATCCGCGGCCCAGCGGCGAGTAGGCCACCAGGCTGATGCCCAGCCGGCGGCAGGCGTCGAGCATGCCGTTCTGCTGCGGGTCGCGCGTCCACAGCGAGAACTCGCTCTGCAGCACGGCGATGGGATGCACCTTGCTGGCCCGCTCCAGCGNGGCGGCGGACGCCTCGGAGAGACCCAGGTGGCGCNCCTTGCCCGCCTGCACCAGCTCGGCCATCGCGCCCACGGTTTCCTCGATCGGCACGTTCGGGTCCACGCGGTGCTGGTAGTACAGGTCGATGGTCTCGATGCCGAGGCGCTTCAGGCTGCCGTCGCAGGAGGCGCGCACGTAGTCCGGGCGGCCGTCGACGCCGCGCGCGGCCGGGTTGCCGGGGTCGCGCACGATGCCGAACTTGGTCGCGACGAAGGCCTGTTCGCGACGGCCCTTGATCGCCTTGCCCACCAGTTCCTCGTTGCGATGCGGGCCGTACACGTCGGCGGTGTCGAGCAGGTTGAGGCCGCGGTCCAGCGCGTGGTGGATGGTGGCGATGGATTCGGCGTCGTCGCGGTGGCCGTAGAAGTCGCTCATGCCCATGCAGCCGAGGCCGAGGGCGGAGACGTGGGGGCCGTTCTTGCCGAGCGTGCGGGTTTGCATGGGGATTCGCTCACGTGGGGGGAGGAGGCGCCATGCTGCGCCCTGGCCGTTGTCGGATAAATACCCAATAATCGCCATCACCATTCCATTCACGACAACAATCCATGGATCGGCTGGACACCATGCGGCTGTACGCGCGGATCGTCGAGCTCGGCAGCTTCACCGCCGCCGCCAACGACCTCGACCTGCCGCGCGCCACCGTCACCCACGCCATCAAGCGACTGGAGGCGCGGCTGGGCGCGCAACTGCTGCAGCGGACCACGCGCAGCCAGCGCGTGACCCGCGACGGCCAGGCCTATTACGCGCATTGCGTGCGCCTGCTCGCCGACCTGGACGAGGTGGAAGCCGACTTCCGCGAGGCTGCGCTGAAGCCGCAGGGCCGCCTGCGCATCGACCTGCCGGCCACGCTGGCGCGGCAACTGGTGATCCCGGCGCTGGCGGAGTTCTGCGCGCGCTTCCCGCAGATCGAGCTGGAGATCGGCACCGGCGACCGCCTGGTGGACCTGCTGCGCGAGGGCGTGGACTGCGTGCTGCGCGTGGGCGAGCTGCCGGATTCGGGCCTGGTGGGGCGGCGCGTGGCCACGCTGCCGCAGGTCACCGTGGCGAGCGCCGCCTACCTGCGCCGGCACGGCAAGCCGCGGTCGCTGGCCGAGCTGCAGCAAGGCCACCTCGCGGTGAACTGGGTCTCGCCCACCACGCGCCGGCCGGAACCCGCGCTGGAGTTCGTGGTGAACCGGCGTCGCCGAATGGTGAGCCTGCCGGGACGCGTCACGGTCAGCGGCGTGGAGGCCTACCTCGCGTGCTGCGAGGCCGGGCTGGGCATCGCGCAACTCCCGCGCTACCGCGTCGCCGACGCGCTGGCCGCGGGCAGCATGCGCGAGATCCTGCCCGAGCTGCGGCCGCCATCGCTGCCCGTGCACGTGCTGTACGCGTCGCAACGGCAGATGCCGGCGCGGCTGCGCGTGTTCGTGGACTGGCTGGNGGAACTGATGGGAACGCGGNGCTGAGCGCTCACGACGTGCGCGGGAACACCGGCCGCGGCGCGCAGGTGCCCATGGTCTCGCTGCTCAGCGGCGCGCCGGCGCTGAGCAGGGTCGCGCGCTGCTCGGCCAGCGGCATGCGCAGCATGCAGTCCTCGTAGCGGGCGAGTTTCTGCAGCGCCGGCTGCGCCAGCACCAGGGCCACCAGCGCGGCGCTGCGCGGCCAGCGCGCGGCATCGATCTCGTAGCGCGCGAACGCGGCGGTGCGGAAGTAGCTCGCGATGCTGATGTCGGCGATCGACAGCGCGCCGAAGATGAAGCCGTCGTCCGGCAGCTGGCTTTCCAGGTAATCCAGCGCGGCGGGAATCTCCACCTCCACCGCCTGCTTCACCACCGCCTCGTCGGGCGCCTCGCCGAACACGCGGCGGCGGATCGAGCGCTGGTAGAACACACGCCAGATCAGGCCGTCGGCCAGGCGCGTGTCGGCATACTCCTCCAGCCAGCGCGCGCGGGCGCGGTCGGCGATGTCGCGCGGGTACAGCGAGGGCGTGGGATGGCGGTCTTCCAGGTACTGGCAGATCACCGAGGAGTCGTTCAGCACCAGCCCTTCGTCGATCAGCACCGGCACGCGCCGCAGCGGGCTCAGGCGCGCGAACGCCTCGTTGCCCGTGAACGGCGGGATCGGGGCGATCTCGTAGTCCAGTTCCTTGAGTTCCAGGCAGACCAGCACCTTGCGCACATAGGGCGACAGGTAGCTGCCGATCACTTTCCGTGGTGTGGGCATCGCGGTGATCTCCATGCACTCGGCCTTGGAAAATCCTACACGAGCCGGCGCCTGCTTGTTACCGCGCCGCCCGGCGCGCGCCGCCGGTGGTTCAGCCCGGCGTCGGCAGCGGAGGTATCGCCGTGGGCCGGCCATCGGCATCCAGCGCGATCATCACGAAGCGGCCGGTGGTGCAGACCTGGCGCTCGCCGCTCAACGGGTCCTCGGCGGTCATCTCCACCTCGACCTGCATGGAGCTGCGGCCGGTGCCCACGATGCGCGCCACCAGTTCCACCAGCTGGCCCTTGCGCACCGGCACGCGGAAGTTCACTTCCTCCGAGCGTGCCGTGACCACGATGCGCCGGGCATGGCGCGACGCCACGATGAAGGCGGCCTTGTCCATCCACGCCAGCGCCTGGCCGCCGAACAGCGTGCCGAGGTGGTTGGTGTGGTCGGGGAAAACCATTTCCAGCAGGCGCGCTTCGGGCAGGGCGGTGGGCATCGACGGGTCCGGGCGAAAGAAAGTGCGCCATTCTGCACCAGAAGCCGCGGCGGCCGACCATGCGGGTGCGCCGCCGCCTCAACCTTTGGCAGGGGNGCCCGCCGCCGCAAGGCGCTAGCATCGGGCGCTGGTGCGCCCGCAATGCGGGCGCCGGTTTCGTTCCCTCGAAGGGGTTGCATGATGAGTTCGATGACAGACAAGACGCGCCTGTGCGGCGCGTTGGCCGCAGGCTTGCTGGTGTGCGCCACCGATGCGATGGCGCAGGGCCGCACGCTGACCGCGCAGGACTACGCGCAGGCGGAACGCTTCATGTCCTACAACACGGCGCCGCTGGTCGACCACGACGTGCAGCGGGTGAAATGGCTGGACGACACGCGCTTCTGGTACCGCGACCACGATGCGAGCGGCGACCACGTGATGATCATGGACACCGCCACCGGCAAGGCCGCGCCCGCGTTCGAGCAGGGCAAGCTGGCCGCCGCACTGTCCAGGGCCACCGGCAAGCCCGTGGCGGCGGACAAGGTGCCCGCGCGCGGTTTCGATTTCAGCGTGGAAGGACGGCCGCTACGACATCGAGCTGTCGGGCAAGCATTACCTGTGCGACCTCGAGGGCGCCGGCGAATGCAAGGCCAAGGCGGTGGCGAAGACCGGCAGCGAGCCCGGCATCCTCTCGCCGGACAAGACGAAGGAAGCCTTCATCCGCGACTGGAACCTGTGGGTGCGCGACGTCGCCACCGGCAAGGAGACCCGGCTCACCACCGACGGCGTGAAGGATTTCGGCTACGCCACCGACAACGCCGGCTGGATCCACACCGGCCGCGCCGTGCTCAACTGGTCGCCCGACTCGACGAAGGTCGCCACCTACCAGCAGGACCAGCGCGGCGTGGGCGAGATGTACACCGTGCGCACCAGGGTCGGCCATCCCGAGCTGGACGCGTGGAAGTACCCGCTGCCCGGCGACGACAAGGTGTTCATGATCGAGCCGGTGGTGATCGACGTGGCCTCGCGCAAGACGGTGCGCCTGCAGCTGCCGCCGCAGCAGCGCCTGTCCAGCCTGTGCGACGACATCAGCTGCAGCAGCGACGGTCGTTGGGACGACTTGCAGTGGGCGCCCGACGGCAGGACGCTCGCGATGGTCAACAGCTCGCGCGACCGCAAGCAGGTCTGGTACCGCATCGCCGACGCCGCCACCGGCGCCGTGCGCACCGCGTTCGACGAGAAGGTGCAAACCTATTACGAAAGCGGCATGAACCACGCGAACTGGCGCTACCTGCCGGAGTCGCACGAAGCCATCTGGCCGTCCGAACGCAACGACTGGCAGAACCTCTACCTGTACGACACCCGCACCGGCAAGGAGCTGCATCCCATCACCACCGGCGACGGCAACGTCATCGACGTGCTGCACCTCGACCGCAAGGCGCGCGAGCTGTGGTTCGTCGGCACCGGCCGCGTGGCTGGCGTCGACCCGTACTTCAAGCAGTTGTGGAAGGTCGGCCTGGACGGCGGCAAGCCGGTGCTGCTCACGCCGGAGGACGCCGACCACACCATCACCATGTCGCCCGACGGCAAGACCTTCGTGGACAGCTGGTCCACGGTCGACACGCCGCCGGTCGCCGTGCTGCGTTCCAGCGACGACGGCCACGTCATCGCCACCATCGCCAAGGCCGACATCTCGCGGCTCAAGGCCGCCGGCTGGGTGGCGCCGATCCCGTTCACCGTGAAGGCGCGCGACGGCAAGACCGTGCTCTACGGCCAGATGTTCAAGCCCAGCCACTTCGACCCGAACAGGAAGTACCCGATCATCGACTACGTCTACCCCGGTCCGCAGACCGGCTCGGTGCGCTCGCGCAGCTTCATGCCGGCGCAGGGCGACAACCAGGCGCTGGCCGAACTCGGCTTCATCGTGGTCGCGCTGGACGGCATGGGCACGCCGTGGCGGAGCGCCAGCTTCCACCACACCTGGTACGGCGACATGGGCGACAACACGCTGCCCGACCAGGTCGCCGGCATCAAGGAGCTGGCGCAGCGCTATCCGTGGATCGACCTCGACCGCGTCGGCATCTGGGGTCATTCCGGCGGCGGCAACNCCACCGCCGACGCGATGTTCCGCTACCCGGACTTCTTCAAGGTCGGCTGGGCCGAGAGCGGCAACCACGACAACCGCAACTACGAGAACGACTGGGGCGAGAAGTACCAGGGCCTGCTGGTGACGAACAAGGACGGCAGCACCAACTACGACAACCAGGCCAACCAGGACATGGCGAAGCACCTCAAGGGCCGCCTGATGCTGGTGCACGGCACGATGGACGACAACGTGCCGGTGGGCGAGACCTACCTGGTGGCCGAGGCGCTGATCAAGGCGAACAAGGACTTCGACATGCTGATCATCCCGAACGTCCACCACGGTTACGCGGCGGCCACGCCGTACGCCACGCGCCGGCGCTGGGACTATTTCGTGCAATNCCTCGCCGGCGACACGCCGCCGAAGGAGTACGAGCTGAAGAAGTGGCCGTGGCAATGACGGACTGAGCCGCCCGGCCCTGCCCGGTCGGGCCGAGGCGCAACGGCAAGCCCGGATGCAGGAAAGCCGGCGGAGCGATCCGCCGGCTTTCTTGTGGGTGGTACTGGCTCGTGGGTAGTGCCAGGGATGGTCTGGTTTTGCTCGTCGTCCTGGCTTCGCCGTCGTGAAGCGCCGGCTGCCTGATCGGTCCCTGGTTGTTGAAAGCTGCAGGAACGAAGGGCAGACAGTCGATGGATCAGACCTTTCCCTGGGCTGCGGAACGCGTTCGGTCAGTCCGTACCCAACGGCTTGGCGACACCCTGGGCCAGGGCCTCGTCCAGCAGCTTGCCCATCTGCTGTTCGGCCTGCGCCGTGGCCGCACGCTGCCGTTCGCCGAGCGCCTGCTGCTGCTTGCCCAGCGCCTGCTGCTGCCGACCCAGGTCCCGCTGCTGCGAACCCAGGCCTTGCTGCTGTTTGCCCAGCGCGGATTGCTGCTGATGCATGGCCTGCTGCTCCGCGCCCAGCTTGGCGATTTCGGCTTGCAGCGTCTTGCGCGCCTCGGACGTGCCCGGGTCGCTCGCGGCGGCGCCGACCCGGTTGTCCAGTTGCGCCAGGCGCAGGCTCAGGCTGGCTTGCCGCGTGGCGAGTTCGGCCTGGCGTGCGCCGAATTCGCCCTGCTGGCCGCCCAAGCCGCCCTGTTGCTCACCCAATCGGCCCTGCTGCTCGCCCAGCGCACCTTGCCGTTCGCCCAGCTTGCCCTGCTGCTTGCCCAGCTCGGCCACCGGCGCATAGGCGGCCTTGGCGCGCTGGATGTAGGCAGGGTCGCGGATCAGGTAGGACTTGCCGCCGCGGCGGAACCAGAGCAGCGGTTCACCCTGCTTGCGCAGGCGCCGCACGGTGGCGAGATCGCCGTCGGTGCCGTTCACGGTGATCGAGTCGCGATCCAGCAGGGCGAAGCCGTAACCATTGTCGCCGTGCGTGCTGATGTTCACGTGATGGGCGTTGAAGCCGGTGGGCGGCGGCGGTGGCGGCACCGGCGGACGCGGCGCCTCGGGTGCGGGCGGCGGCGGCGGGGGAGGCGGCGGCGGAGGCGGCGCGGGTGGCGCGGGCGGCGGCACCGGTGGCGTGGAGGCCAGGTAGGCGCTGGCGGTGCTGCCGGCGTCCGCCGGCTTCGCGGCGTCGGCCACCACGCGGTACGGCAGCACGCCGGCCAGCGCGACCAGCGCGACCAGCAGCCAGCTGCGCACGCGTGGCATGGCGGTGGAGGTCTGTTGCAGCATGACGAGTCGCCTCTTGAGGTTGTGGAAGGTGGGGGAGGCGCCGGCGAGGCCGGCGTGCAGCGGGTGGGCCACGCCCAGTTGCAGCAGCAGGCGCCCGTAGTCCTGCGGTGCGGCGCGTCCCTGCGCCAGCGCCAGCGCGTCGCAGGCCGCCTCGCGGTGCAGCGCGTATTCGCGCATCGCCCAGCGCAGCGGCGGATGGAAGAACAGCAGCCGCGACGCCAGCGCGGGAATCCAGCCCAGCAGCAGGTCGCCGCGCTTGAGGTGCGCGAGTTCGTGCGCCAGCGCCAGCGCGGAGGCCTCGGCGTCCAGTGCGGAATGCGCCGGCCACAGCACGGCGGGGCGCCAGCCGCCGCCGACCTGGGGCGAGGCGATATCCGGCGAGACCAGTACCGCGGGCGCGTGTTGCAGGCCCAGCTCGCGCGCCTGCCGTGCGCAACTGGCCTGGAGCGCGGCGTCCGTCGTCGGTACGGCCGAGCGGCGCAGCCGGCGGGCAAGCCGGTGCTGGTGGATGAGCGCAGGCAACTGGGCCAGCAGCAGGCACAGCCACAAGGCGATCAGGGCGGAACGCCAGTGGGTGGCGAGCCAGCCGGGCGCGGCTTCGGCCAGCGGCAGAACGGCTGGCGCCGTCGCCGAGGCCGCATCATCCGCGCGGGCGGCGACGCGGGCCGCGCCTGCCGATGCCATGACCGGCGTGGCCGCGACGATGCGCTGCGGGACGGTCGCCACCGCCGCATCCGGCGACGCCAGCAGCGGCAGCCGGATCGGCGCCTGCCAGCACAGCCCCAGCACGACCTGCAGCCCGACCAGCCACCACAGCGCGCAGCGCGCGGCGGCGGGCAGGCGCGGCAGCACGCGGATCAGCAGCGCCACGATGCCCACCAGCACGGCGGCCTGCAGCGAGGTCCAGGCCAGGCGTTCCAGCAACGGCGCGGTCAGATGAGCCAGTGTCGTCATCTCACTTCTCCTTGCGCGTGTTCTGCAGTTGTTTGACCAGCGCCTGCAGCTCGGCCAGCTCGTCGTCGCTGACCTTGCCGCGTTCCGCCATCCACGCCACGAAGGGCGACACCGAGCCGCTCAGCGTGCTTTCCACGAAGCGGCCCACCGCGCCGCGCATCGCCTCGCCGGGGCCGGTGGCGGTGCTGTAGCGGTACACGCCCTGCGCCTGGCGGCGCTTGAGGTAACCCTTGGCGCGCAGGCGCTCCATCATCGTCAGCACCGTGGAGCGGGCGAGGCCGTGCGCCTCGCCGAAACCCGCGGCCACTTCGCCCACGGAGACGGGCTCGTGCTCGGCCAGGNAATGCAGCAGGGCGAGTTCCTGGTCGCCGATGGACGGTCTGGGCATGCGGGCGCACCTGTTGTGACTACACGTGTCGGCACACTACGCCTGACGACACGTGTAGTCAACGGGTGCCGGAACGCACATGGGCGGCTTGCCTCCCGGCAAGCCGCCCATGCATGCAACCCGATCGTGCGCCGGCCTCAGAACGCCATGTCGAACGCCNCCTCGCCCTCCACGCCGACCTGGTAGGCCGAGACGCGGCGCTCGAAGAAGTTGGTGACTTCCTGCACGTCCTGCAGGTCCATGAAGTCGAACGGGTTCTTCGCGCCGTACTTCTTCGGCAGGTCGAGCTGGGCGAGGCGCTGGTCGGCGCAGTATTCCAGGTACTGGCGCACGTCCTTCACCGACAGGCCCACCACGCCGCCGGACAGCACGTCCTCGGCGAACTGCGTCTCGCAGGCGATCGCGTCCTCCAGCATTTCCTCCACCTGCGCGCGCATGGCTTCGTCGAACAGGTCGGGCTCTTCCGCGCGCACGGTGCGCACCACCTCGAAGGCGAACGCCATGTGGCAGCTCTCGTCGCGGAACACCCAGTTGGTGCCGGAGGCGAGGCCGTGCAGCAGGCCGCGCGAGCGGAAGTAGTACACGTAGGCGAACGCGGCGAAGAAGAACAGGCCCTCGATGCAGGCGGCGAAGCAGATCAGGTTGAGCAGGAACTGGCGGCGCTGCTCGCGCGTCTCCAGCCGCTGCACGTCCTGGATCGAGTCGATCCACTTGAAGCAGAACTCGCCCTTGGCGCGGATCGACGGGATGTTCTCGATCGCCGCGAAGGCCTTGGCGCGCTCGCCCGGGTCGGGGATATAGGTGTCGAGCAGGGTGAGGTAGAACTGCACGTGCAGCGCTTCCTCGTAGAGCTGGCGCGACAGGTACATGCGCGCCTCGGGCGCGTTGATGTGCTGGTACAGGTTCAGCACCAGGTTGTTCGACACGATGGTGTCGCCGGTGGCGAAGAACGCGATCAGGCGATGGATCAGGTGGCGGTCGGCCGCCGACATCTTGGTGTTGAGGTCGGTGGTGTCGAGCGAGAAATCCACCTCGTCCACCGTCCAGGTGTTCTTGATGGCGTTGCGGTACATCTCGTAGAACGCCGGGTAACGCATCGGGCGCAGGGTGAGCTCGAAACCGGGATCGAGGATGTGCTGGGGGCGTTCGGG
>JGI26539J51216_1002139_pt1 | contig 11956 bp, 7 predicted proteins | sample ThiBio_1000_biof_2_FD_51216 | JGI IMG/M metagenome (IMG submission 51216)
AATGTGCCCTTCGTATAAACATAGACGCGGGAGCTGTCGTAGTCGATACGAACGATAAATCGGGAAAAAAAGCTGTATCCGATGATCCCATCCACCTTCTCACCATACACACTGCTGAGGATATCATAGTCGTTGACATGAAAGTTCAGGCTGTCGACATTGAGCCCTGGCAAATGCAGCGTCTCATTGTAGACGAACTTTACCTGTCTTACGCCGGCAATCCCTAAAATAGTCTTGTCGGAAGGCTGTGCAGGAAGACGCAGGCGCGCACAGGTGGCCGAATCCAGCGAGATGCCGCCGCTGCCCGTATCCAGGATAAAATTCAGACTGTCGGGAAAGTTTCCCATAGTGGCCCTTACCAGTATAACACCGCCCGTAAATACCGTGAACGGGAAAGTTGTGATCAATTTCGCAGGCGGCGGCACGAACTTCTCCTGGGCCTCCACCCGTGGGCTGGAAAAACAAAAGGTCGGCAAGAGCAATAGGAGTACGTACCGGAAAATGTTTATCGGTGGGAGAGGCAAAGGGTGTTTTTTCTGGGGATACATAGTAGATAGGCAAGCTTTAATTCCAACTATAAATATATCACCAATTTGTTGTTATGACAAGCCGTACATCACGAAATATGGCAGCTTCTACGAATAGCCTTTTCTAACGGATACAACGAGCTATACACCGGACCAGTTGCCCCCATCCTTGGTATTCCAACGACCTGACATACCTTTGTACCCATTCAACCGATGAACATGAACTTACCCGACCTATATAAGAAGGCTTACGACCGTGAATTTTTGGACGTCGAAGAAGGCGTCTTTCTCTTCCAGAACGCCCCGCTCACAGAGCTCATGTACCTGGCCAACGAGCTTCGGAAGAAGGCCGTGCCACATGGAAAGGTCACCTGGCAGATAGACAGGAATGTCAACACCACCAATGTCTGTATCGCCAACTGCAAATTCTGCAATTTCTACAGGATCCCCGGCCATCCCGACGCCTATATCACCAACATCGACACCTACAAAAGGAAGATAGAAGAGACTTTCAAATGGGGAGGGGATCAGCTGCTCCTGCAGGGTGGACATCATCCTGAATTAGGCCTGGAATTCTATACCACCCTCTTCCGTCAGCTGAAGGAGCTTTACCCGACGCTGAAGCTGCACACATTAGGACCTCCCGAAGTCGCTCATATCTGCAAAAAAGAAAAGATGAGCCATCATGACGTACTGAGCGCCCTAAAACAGGCCGGCATGGATTCCCTGCCCGGCGCTGGCGCCGAAATACTGGTCGACAGAGTGCGGCGGCTCATCAGCAAGGGCAAGTGCGGCGCCCAGGAATGGCTGGACATCATGCATGAGGCCCATAAGCTCTATATCACCACGTCCGCTACCATGATGTTCGGACATGTAGAAACCCTGCACGAGCGGTTCGAACACCTGGTAAGGATTCGGGAAGTGCAGTCCAGGAAGCCCGCCGACGCCAAAGGGTTTCTCGCCTTTATTCCCTGGACCTTCCAGGACGTCGATACCCTTCTTACCCGCATCAGGGGCGTACATAATCTCACCACCCCGGAAGAATACATCCGCATGATCGCCATAAGCCGTATCATGCTGCCCAATGTAAAGAACATCCAGGCATCCTGGCTCACCGTGGGCAAACAGACGGCACAGCTTTGTCTTCATGCCGGCGCCAATGACTTTGGCAGCATCATGCTCGAAGAGAATGTGGTCAGCGCCGCCGGAGCCCCCCATCGATTCACCGCCAGGGGTATCCAGGAGGCCATAAAGGAGGCCGGCTTCGAACCCCAGCTGAGAAATCAGCAATACGAATGGAGAGAACTGCCAACTGCAATGGAGGAACAGGTTATAAATTATTAATTATCAATATTAGTTGGAAATTAGGCTTCCGACCTAAGTATTTACCCTAGTTTTTTTGTAGTCTCGGAAACTTAAACGGACGATTTTTCGTTTCTTAGTAGAGACCCTCTACCATATTCATGAAAAGCCCGTTCCGCAAACTTATACGCATATCGGTCATACTATTCGTACTGGTACTCCTCTTTAACTTCTTTGGGTACTATGTGAATCATCTTAAGTCTTTGGAAAACAAAGAGTTAATTGAAGCTATCAACAAGTCGGCCGGGCAGCAGACCTATAGCCAGCTCATCTCGAAGCAATCCATTCTCCTCCTAAACGACCCGGACCACCGAACTATTCATGCCCAAAAGGACTCCCTGTCCTCCTATCTTGCCAAATTCCAGACAGAGCAACAGCAGCTCCTGGAACAGGCCGGGACCACCAAACCGCCTGTTCCGGATAAGATATTCCAGATCAAGCTCTTACTCTCCAGCTCCCAACAATATTTCCTGCCCCTGATGGCCATTGGCCAGGAGCTCGCCGGAGCAGACTCCTCCCTGATGGCGATCAACCGCCCGCTGTACATGCGCAATCTATTGTACAACGAACAGAAATACAATGCGTTACTTGGACAGGTCACCCAATACTACACCGAGCTGGTCAATGAAAAGAACAGCGAAGTTTCCACCATCGACACAGGAAAATTCATTTCCCTTATCATCGCCATCATTTGTCTGGCATTACTGGTGCTCGAACCCGCCTTCAAACGGGGCGAAAAAAATTACAACGAGCTGCAAAAGGCCCGGAACGATCTGTTGAATGAAAAGAAGTTTTTGGCATCCATCCTCCAGTCGCAAACCAACTATGTCATCCGTCTGAATCGTCAGGGTCAGTTCACCTATGCAAATCCCGCATTCTTAAAAACCTTTGGATACGCTGAACAGGACCTGCAGCACGTGCTTTTCTATACCACCATCTTTCCAAAAGACCTCGCGCGTTGCCAGCAGGTAGCAAATGAATGCTGGAACAACCCCGGTAAAATATCTCGTTTGTTGATCCGCAAACCCATCGGACAGTCACGTCAGTTCCTTTGGACGGAATGGGAATTCCTCGCCTTGCAGGATGAGGACGGGCAGGTGGGCGAGATACAAGGCATCGGTCTCAACGTCTCGGAGAAATTGCAGACACTGCAAATAAAGGAAGATGCCATCCGCACCCTGTCCTATGCCATGACATACGCCAGGATGGGTTCCTGGAAACTGGACTTCGTCACCGGCGAAATATACCTTAGTAAAGAGTTCAAGGCCCTGCTGGCCATGGACGACGAAGACCCCGACAAGATCTCCATGGATACCTTCCTTCACACCTACATCGTACCGGAAGATTTCAACATGGTGTCCGACGAACTGGCCAGGGCCATTCAGCATAAGGAGAACACAGGTTATGAAAGCACGCTTGCCTGCCGTGTGATCACCAAACAGGGATGGATGCGCTATTTGTCCATAAAGGGTAAGGTGGCAGACGAACAGATGGAGTTTGGCATCGCCCAGGATATCACATCCCAAAAGGAGTCGGAGAATGCCTTGCTCAACAGTGAACAGAAGAGTTTGGCATCGCCCAGGATATCACATCCCAAAAGGAGTCGGAGAATGCCTTGCTCAACAGTGAACAGAAATTCCGTCTGCTGGCGGAAAATTCGGAGGATATCATCAGCGTCCATGCCATCGACGGCACCATTTGGTATCTTTCCCCATCCGTGAAAACAGTCCTCGGATATGACGTGGATGATATCATCGGTCGTCCTTTTGAACAATACGTGCACCCGGACGACCGGCACAAATTCATATCTGCGGAAGAAATACCCTCTTTCTCCAAAAAGGAAAGCCTCATCGTACGCTATCGTATCCTCCGCCGGGACGGCACCTATATCTGGCTGGAGACCATCATCAAACCCATCGCCGATGAAGAAGAGCTGGTAAAGCTCATCTGCACATCCCGTAATATCACCGACCAGATGATCGCGCAGGAGAAGCTGAAGAAAAAAGACCAGCTGCTGCATGCCGTTGCACAGGCTACGCACTCGCTGCTGATCAATACCAACCTGGACCAGGCCATCAAAGAATCCATTCAGATCCTTGGCAGCCGGGCGACGGTTGACAGGGTCTATGTATTCCAGAATCATTACGACAACGCCACCGCCAAATGGCTTACCACAGAGACCCATGAATGGACAGAGGACCCCTCCGATCTGCGCATCGACAGGGATGTAATAAAGAATATCCCTTTCGAGAATATAAAAAAGATCATCGAACCCCTGCGGGCCAAAAAGCCCTTCATCAGCTACAAAAGCAGGGAAGACGATCCACAGCTGGTCCATATCTACAACACCAGCACCGTCCTCTCTTCCGTCGCCGTCCCCATCTTCCTGAAGGACGCATTCTGGGGATTTGTAGGGTTCGACGAATTGAAAAAGGAAAGGGAATGGTCCGAAGCCGAATTTTCCATCCTCCGCTCTTATGCCTCTTCCCTGGCCGCCGCCATCGAGCGTAAGCAGATCGAGGTGGAGCTGGTACAGGCCAAAGAGCTGGCGGAATCCGCCAGCCTCGCCAAGAGCGAATTCATGGCCAATATGAGCCACGAGCTCCGTACACCCATGAACGGTATCATCGGGTTCACCGACCTGGTGCTGACCACCGAATTGCAAAAAGCCCAGCGGGACTATCTGCAGAATGTAAAGAAATCCGCCTATGGCCTCCTGAGCATCATCAACGATATCCTCGACTTCTCGAAGATCGAAGCGGGCAAACTGCACATCGAACATACCCTCTTCAAGCTCGACGAGCTGATAGAAGAGACCATCGATATGCTCACCATCAAGGCCTTCGAGAAAAAACTGGAAATGCTCTACCGGGTAGATCCTTCCATACCCTCCCAGTTCGTAGGGGACCCTACCCGTATCCGTCAGATTGTCGTCAACCTGGTGGGCAACGCCATCAAATTCACCAGCGATGGTGAGATCCTCGTATCCATCGAAAGAGATGGCGATAGCTATAACCAGGATGGGAAACAGTATATAAGGCTGGCCATACGGGTAAAAGACACCGGCATCGGCATCCGCAAGGAGAAATTGCAGAAGATATTCGAAAGCTTTACCCAGGCCGACACCTCCACCACCCGCAAATACGGCGGTACGGGTCTGGGACTTACCATCTCCCGCAGCCTGTCCGAGCTGATGGGCGGCCAGCTCATCGTGGAAAGCGAACCCGCCAAAGGCAGCTCCTTCACCCTGCAGCTGACCCTGCAAATCGCCAACGAGCAGCCAGAAGTCCTTTTGCCCCCACAACCCCTATTAAAAAAAGTATTGATCATAGATGACAACCTCAGCAACCTGCAGCTGATGAAGGAGAATTTCGGACATTTCAATATCGAGGCCGACCTGGTAACCAGCGGCGCACTCGCGCTGGTAAAGATAAAAGAGGCGGTCGGGAAGAACGAGCCATATAACCTCATCATCACGGATCACCTCATGCCCGGAATGGATGGCATCGCCCTGGTAAAAGAAATAAAAAAGACCTTCCCCGGACAGGAACAGCTCTTTATGCTCATGCTGTCTTCGCCGGAAAAAAATATCTACCACAGCGAGGCGGTCCGTGCCGGCATTAATAAGTTCCTGTCCAAGCCGGTAAAGATGCACGAGCTGCACGCCACCCTGCTTTCCCTGTTCGAAAAGAACATGCAGACCGACAGCCTCCACCCCTCCCTACCCGCCAATGTCGAAAAGATCACCGAGCCTACCAGCATCATGGTGGCCGACGACGACCCCATCAATATGCTCCTCATTTCGGAAGTCCTTCGCAGAATGGGCTTCGAGGTCATACAGGTGAGCAACGGGAAAGAAGCCCTGGACAGACTGCCTCATTGCGAGCCGGTGATCATCTTCATGGACGTCAACATGCCCGAAATGGACGGCTATACTACCACCCGGGCCATCCGTAAAATGCCGGAACCTTATTGCAATATCCCCATCGTGGCGCTCACGGCCGATGCCATGAAGGGCGACAGGGAAAAATGCCTGGAGGCAGGAATGAATAACTATATCTCCAAACCTTTCCGGCTGGAAGAGATCGATGAAGTGCTGCGGCAATACACGCTGGTAGTGTGATCATAGCACAAATCTATATCCAACCCCCTTGATCGTAATGATCTCCAGGGCCCCATCATCCTTCAGATACCCTCGCAGCTTGGTAATATACACATCCAGGTTACGGCTATTGAAAAAGCTATCGTTCCCCCATAATAATTGAAGTATATCCTTTCTGTCGATGACCTTGTCCTTTCCGGCATAGATAAATTTCAACAGCTCATTTTCTCTGAAAGATAATTTACGCTCCACCCCATCCAGCTCCAACACCTGTCTTCGCCAAAAGAATCGGTATCTGCCAATCTTTACCAACTCTCCCGACAACGACGCCGGCATCGCCTCTTTGCTACGCAGCGTATTCTGTATTCGCACGATCATCTCCTCCATGCTGAATGGCTTCCGGATATAATCATTACCCCCCAATGTAAAGCCCCTCACCACATCTTCCGTCCTGCTCTTGGCCGTGACAAAAAGGATAGGTACATCCTTATCCAGGTCACGTATCTCTTCCGCGATCTCAAAGCCATCCTTATTGGGCAACATGATATCCAACACACATACATCCGGACATTGCTTCGCAAAGGCGGGTAACACCTTGGCGCCGTCGGTCTCCATAATCACCTCGAAACCCCGGCTCTCGAGGCTCTCTTTTACGATCTTCCCCAAAAAGAGCTCATCTTCGACATATAATATCTTGATCTTAGGCATAACCCCATGGGATTTTAATGGTGAAATGGCTTCCGACGCCTTCCTCGCTGCGCACATCGACCTCCCCGCCATGCCGGTGAACGACGTAGGCCACGTAGCTAAGCCCCAGACCATATCCTTTCACATTATGATGATCTCCCGTAGGCACACGAAAGAATTTTTCAAAGATCCTGTCCAAATAGCCGGCCGGGATACCGATGCCATTATCACTCACCGATAAAAGAACAAACTCCTTCTCTCCTTGCAGATGGACCATCACCATGGGGGCCGCCTTGCTGTACTTCAATGCATTGTCCAGGAGATTGTAAATGACGCTGGTGAAATGCAGCTTGTCGGCCCGCAGTTTGAACATCCCCGGCTCTTTCGGCCCGGCCAGGGCCTCCTTCGGCCCCACCATAAATTTAATTGTCGCATGATATTTCTCGAACTGCAGTCGCATGGTCGCCATAATATCCTCCACCAGAACTTTAAGGTCGAACTCGTCCTTCCGCAGCTCGATCTCCTGTTTTTCAAACAGGGACAATTTCAGCACCTTATCCACCAGCAGCGAAAGACGTTGTAACTCGTGCGAGCTGATCTCCAGGTATTCCCTCGTGCGGACAGGGTCTTTCAAAGCATCGAATTCCTTCAACGCCTCGACGGCCACGCTCACAGTAGCAATAGGGGTCTTCAGCTCGTGCGTGATATTGCTGATAAAATCGTTCTTCAGTAGGGTGAGCTTTTGCTGTTGCCGCCAGTTGCGATACAACAGCAGAAAGGAAAGGATCGTAACGCCGACCAATACCAGCGAAAAGAGCAGCTGCGGACCCAGCCGCCCCGCCGTCAGCCAGAAGTCATTCTCCAGATGGACCTGGTACGCCGTAGGTTTGGCAAAACCAAGGATCACGGTGCCGTCTTGATAGTCGGGAAGGATCACTTTGCGCTCCGCTTCGTCGGGGCCGAACGACAGGCGCTTTCCCGGGACCACGGGTGCTGTCTTGATAACAAACGATGCACGTATGCCTTCTTTCGCAAGCACCTGTTCGAATCTGTCGTGCATCTCCTTGATGGTCACGGGCTCCTGCAACGAATCTACACTCGACAGAAAGGCGGCAACCCCGCTGGATCCGTCCTTTTGATAGAACACTTCATGTACACCCGTATCAGTAAGTTTGTCCCGGTGGTCGTCATGCACGGTGACGATTACCGCCTGTCCATGCTCCTTCTTTTGCGGGGTGTCCATAAAGACCCTATCCCGGACGATGCTCACCGTGCTAAGTATGCCCATGGGGTCCGGCGTCCTGGAGAGTCCGAGGTGGAGAGAAGTATCGAGATGGAGCTTGGACGCCTGGAGCTTGAGCAGCGTCTCCCTGAACAAGAGATTGGTCCGAAGGGTGAGCAGCCTGTTCTCTTCCAAATAGTTCTTCCTAAGCCAGTAGGCCTGGAATAGCACGATCGCGGCGATCGTCACCACCATTAATACTATAGGTATCCGGCGCTTGTTCATTGGACGAGCCTCTCCTGTGGCCCCAGTCAAAAATATAAAAAAGGCCCGCCGCCACACAAAAACTTTAACCTTAATTAACATTAAACCAATACCCCTTAACCTGTCTTGCCCCGCGCTCCGGATAGATTTGCAGCCAAATCGATCAAAATCAAAAATTATGCTCCTGAAAAAACAAATACTCCTGAATGTCCTGGCCCTTATCACCCTTCAAACAGTCCAGGCTCAGGTCAAAGAAGGTCGCATCATCTATAAAAGAAAGATAAACATTCACCGCCGCCTGGAAGATGAAAGCATGAAAAGAATGGTGCCCGAATTCGATAGCGCCCGATCCGAGCTGCTGTTCTCCGCCGACCAGTCGCTTTACCGCAATGTAAAGGAGGCCGAGGACATCCGGGACCAGGCAGGACAGGACCAGGACGGCCCCGTCGTCCACATGAAATTTGGAGGAGGCGACGACCAGACCTATAAAAATTATACATCCGAGAAAATGACACAGCAGCGGGAGCTGGGCCCCAAAAAATACATCATCGAGGACAGCTTCCTCCATTACTCCTGGAAAATGGAGCCGGACACACAGACTATCCACGGATACTTCTGTAAAAAAGCCGCCACAAAAGGACACCAGGGAGGTGCGGTCACAGTCTGGTATGCGGAAGAGATACAATGTCCCTCCGGACCGGAAGATTACGGGGGCCTTCCCGGACTCATCCTCCAGCTCGATATAAATGATGGAGAAGTAGTCTTCACCGCCGACGACATCGACACAAAAAACCTGGACAAAGGACTTGTCCATGCCCCCACCGACGGTAAAAAGATCACCCGCGACGCCTTCCGTAAAATGATGGAAGATCAGTTCGGACCCGGCGCCGGCGGAGGACGGCCCGTTATCAGGATCATACGGAACTGATCATCCCCGGGCGTTTGCCTCTACCGGACATTGGATACCTCTATCTCCACTGGCGCCTTCATCCCTTCATAAGTTGAATACAAGCCTGTATAAGCCGCCAGCAACGATGTAACGATAGTACATATCCTGCCATGATCGTTTAACTGCCTGCCCGCCTCCTGGATAAAAAAGTAAGCGATCTCCGCAATAGACAGGTCCGTTTCTGTCAAAAGATATTTTGCCTTACCGGTAATTTTATCATCGTAGAAATGACAGGGATGATGTCCCAGCGTGTTGGTGACGATCTCGTTTATCTCCATCATCTCCATATCCCGGCCTTGTACCAGGTCCTCGATATGTCTGTCCAACAGGTCCAAATATCGTCGGACTATTTCTTCGCTTCGTTTTACCCCCTTATTTTGAGAATGGTCCATAGTATGCCGGCTATGAATAACCCCATCTACTCCGTCCGCAGGCTCTCCACCGGATTGACAATCGCCGCCTTCAACGCCTGGAAGCTCACCGTGAGTAGAGCAATGACGATGGTCGACAGCCCCGCCAGCGCAAACACCCACCAGGACATCTCCGTCCGGTAGGCAAAATCCTGCAACCACTGATGCATAAAATACCAGGAGATGGGTGCCGCAATGACAAAGGCGATCAACACCAGGATCACAAAATCCCGGTTGAGCATAATCGTAATATCCGTGACGCTCGCTCCCAGCACCTTGCGAATGCCTATCTCCTTGGTCCTTTTTTGCGCCGTGAACAAACCCAGACCAAAAAGACCCATACAGGAGATAAAAATGGTGATGCCCATCGCCACATTGATCAACCACGCAGTGTTCTCCTCCTGGCCATAAAGCCAGGTGATGGACTCATTCAAAAAGCTATATTGAAAACCATCGTTTGGAAATACCTTCTTCCATTCCTGCTCCATCCCGGCCAGCAGCGCCTTCACATCCTTCGTATTCTTTTCCGAAGCCGTCAGTCTTATCGCCAGACTATGTTCAAACTCCGGCATATTTCCAATCACAGCCGGCTTTATGGCCTCATGAAAGGAGCCTTGGTGAAAGTCCGCGACAACTCCGACGATGGGATAGATATGTTCCCCATTCGGTCCCTTCCAATCCACTCCTTTGCCTATCGCCTCCTCAGGACTACGGCATCCCAATGCCCGGGTGAAAGTCTCGTTGACAACAAACTCCTTCAGGCTGTCCGTATGCAATATATTCCGGCCGGCTATCAGCTTCATTTTATAGAAAGGAATATACCCATCATTCCCCCAATCCGACACCGCGGTCACATCTGATTCTTTTTTCCCATCTCTATACGTGAGCCCCATTTCATACCTGGCAAACCCCATGGGGGCGTTCCCTTGCAAAAGTATCTTGTCGATGCCTTTCAATTTTTGAATATTCGCGGCAAATACCTTCAGCCGCCCCTGCGGGTCCCCCCATTTATTGATGGTAATGATCCCATCCGTACTAAACCCCTTGTCAGCATGCTGCATGAAATTTACCTGCTTTCCAATGACCATCGCCGCGACGATAAATACGAGCGATACGGTGAACTGGAATACGATCAACGCCTTCCGTAGCCCGATCCTCTCGGACCCCTTATGCAGCGCCACACCCTTCATGCTCAGCACAGGCAGATAAGAGGACAGAAGCCTGGCGGGATACAGCCCGGCCAGTACAGTCGTGATGATCGTAATGCACGTTAGAAATATCCACACATGCGGCTGGAAAAAATGAAAGCTCACTCCGGGTGGAACATAATCCTTAAATGCATGCAGCACAGGCTCCACCAAAAGGACAGACACCGACACGGCAAAGACCGTGAGCACGAACGTCTCTGTAAGGAACTGGAATATAATATGCTTCCGGCGGCTGCCCAGCACCTTCCTGACACCTACCTCTCTTGCCCGCTGCAGGGATTGAGCCGTCGATAAATTGATAAAGTTCATCACCGCCAGGGCGAGGATAAACACCGCCACCCCCATCAGCATATACAAAGTAGGCAGGTACGGCTTGCGAAAATCATCCCCATCATCGCCACGATGGAAATCCATGGCAAAATGAATATCTGTTATGGGTTGCAGCTTCATCATCAACTTGGGGGGTTGGCCTCCCATATCCGCCGGATGCACATTTTCTTTTATATAGGCATTCATGCTGGCATTGACAGCTTCCACTTTCGTACCCTTCGCCAGCTTGACAAAAACCATGGAAGAATGAGGCCTCAAACTGTTCCAGTCCTCCGTAGGTATTTGGTTTTTCAAAAAACTATGCGTTGCGGTGCTGATGGAAATAAAATCCGTATACCCGAAATCCGTATGACGCACCCAGTCCTTTACCACACCTCCAACCGTCACCTGTAGCGAATCATCATAGATCACCGTCCTGCCAATGACCTTGTCCAAAGGAATATTCCCAAAATATTTTTGAGCCCTCTTCTCGGACAATACCACTTTAAAAGGCTCATTCAACACCGCAGGGGTGCCAGCCAGCCACTCATATTGGAATACCGAAAAGTATTGAGGTTTTGTAATGATGGTAGACGCAGCCCACGAGTCGGCGATCCTGTTATCGAACCTTTTGGGAGGGTTCTTTCCATCCGGAATACGCACAGCTACCCCATAATCGTAAAAAGCCGCCTTCGCCTCGAAGCCGGGTATCTCCGTCTCCAACCCACCCATATCGCTGAGCAGCGAATTCGCGAACATCGTGCTCCCATCCGGCGCCTTCGCCTCCCCCACGATTCGGTAGATCCTATCCCCATCCGGATGATCCCTGTCAAAGCTGAACTCATAATTGGTGATCAGATAGATCACCATACAGGCACAGATGCCGAACGCCAGTCCGATGATATTGATGGTCGTA
>JGI26539J51216_1002144_pt1 | contig 11945 bp, 9 predicted proteins | sample ThiBio_1000_biof_2_FD_51216 | JGI IMG/M metagenome (IMG submission 51216)
CGTATTTGCTGGTGGTGGTGTCGAACTCGATGGTGGTCAGGTTGTCCCGGTTGGGGAGGGTGATTTTGTTGATAATGCCTTCCAGGCAGACGCGAGTGCCGATGGCCGCTCCCATATTAAAGCCCGCCGAGCGGACGTTGGTGCAGCCCGCTATAAAGGCGGGGGCCGGGGTAAGGGTCGGGTAACCCTCGACGGTCGGTGTTTCGTCGGCGGGTTGGGGTTGGGCTACCTTTTCGGGCGGGACGGGGGTGCAGGCAGCCAGGAGGAATAGAAGCCCCAGGCTTAACAGGAGCGGCAAACCTTTTCGGACCCATCCGGAGGTCACCCCACGGCCTAATTCATGGAGCAGCCCTGGGACTAATTCATGGGCCAACCCTGGCGATTTACGATGATACATTGTCCCACCTCCCCGGCTTGACGATACCCGGCAAAACCGCTTTGTCACAAAACCACTTACCGCCCTACTATTTCTAGTGTGCCTTAAGCCGGTCTTGCTACAAGGTAAGCCTTCAATTTAAAGGTAAAATCATCAACCTGTGTCATTCTGTAGAAGGCTGTACAAACGAACGGCTGCGTAAGGACAAAGGGCCTTCTACAGAATCTCGCGCCGATGGCGAAAGCAAGGTCGACGACTTAGTCAGGTCCAATGTGCGTCAGGTCGAAGTCTGAATCTGCCTGAGATAGGGCCAGTCCCTGGGTTTACGCAACGCCACCGGCGCGAGATTCCGTAACCCGCCATTTGATAAGGGCAAGCCAACTTTCGATAAGCGGGTTACGGAATGACAAAACTATGGTTCTTCTTGGATAACAGAGTAATCAGGCGCAGGCTCACACTTTAAGGGCGTCTCGCGCCAACGGCCCAAACATTTACAATCGGGACGCATAAACGGCCCAAACATTTACAACCGGGACGGATAATTGGTTTTCCTGTTAAAGGTACGGAACTTATTCGTACCAGGATAAACTTAAATCTTTCCAATCCGGGTTCATCGATTTAATCAACGCCAGTTTTCTGGACCTATGCCAATTTTTGAGGTATTTTTCGCGGGCTATAGCTTCTCGGACATCCCCAGTCTGCTCGAAATAGACCAGTTTTGTGATGTTATACCTTGCGGTAAAACCCTCAAATAGTTTGTTTTTATGCTCGAAAACCCGCCGTTCCAGGTTGTTGGTTACTCCAATATAAATAGTTCTGCTTTCACTGCTCATTATGTAAACATAAAATTGCTTCTGGTTCATTCTGGAATACTTTCAAAAAACCATGGGGTATTCAGGTAGTCAGGGAAGAATGAGATAAATCACGATACTTGCCCTTCTGATGGTACGCGTCAGAATCTGGGCACCCAATTATGGGAACCTTTGGCTAAACGCAAAGCCAAAGGTTTAGCCCCAAGTAAAGTCTACAATTAAAAAGCAAGGTCATTAACCTGTCATTCTGACGCTGTGCGTCAGAATCTCGCGCCGATGGCGTTGCGTAAAGCTAACAACAGTCCCATATCTCAGGCAGAGTCAGACTTCGACCTGACGCACTTTAGACCTGGCTAAACCAGTGGTCCTGCATTTCGCCACCGGCGCGAGATTCCGTAACCCGCCGTTTGATAAGGGCAAGCCAACTTTCGATAAGCGGGTTACGGAATGACAAGGGGCGAGATTGCCTGTAAATTGGATAACCTTGAGTTTGGGTAGGTTGGCTTAATGCACCTGCCATTCCTTTTAACTCTCAATTTTGTAAATAAATAACGGCACAGGTAATAAATCCCCGGCTGGATTATCCTCTAATTTTCTTGATGAGGCGGTTAGCGCCCAGGACCAGCCCGACGATACCACCCGGCGGGTACGGTTCGTAGGCGTGGAGGCGCGTAACCAGGCCGTCCTTGAACTCGAAGAAGAAAGCCTGGGGGAAATTTAGCTTTTTGCCGGTGGCAAGGACGTGCGAGGTGGCGACTTCGACCGCCGCCGATTGGCCGTCTTCGCCGGGATAGAACTTCTCTACCTTGAAGCCAAAGGTCTTCATGCTCTTGAAGCCCCAGGTCAGGCCGTCCCGGATCTGGGCTTTCCCCTGCATGTGCTGGCGGGGGTAGTGGGGGTCGAATAAATCCGCATCCTCGGCGAACAATGACATGATCGCGTCCATGTCCTTTGCCATAATCGCGTTGAAAGAAGCGTCTACCAGTTCGCGTAGACTGCGAGTTTCCGTTGCCGACATTTTGCTCTCTCCTGAATAATAAAGTCCTGGCTTCCCGGCAAATCTCTAGGGGTGCCCGGGAACCGGGGAAGGTCGATTCCACCTGATTTTGCGACCGTGAAATGGTCCAACGGACCGGAGATGCCCGCAGGAACGACCTGCGGGCGCGTGCTGTGCAAGGGATGACAAGGTAAAACGCTCGGAATGAGCGTTAAATTGAATTTGGAATGCCCCACTAAAAACTAACTACTGGCTTCTGCCTACTGGCTTCTGGCTTCTGCCTACTGGCTTCTGGCTTCTGCCCTCTGCCTACTAACAAAAACTAAATTTCAGGTAGAGGCCAGCCGAAAAGGCTCTGGAAGGCTGTCGCGACCACGCGCACCCGCACGAAAGCCCAGCTTTTATCGTATTCCGCCTTCATGTTGCCAAGCGAGCCGCCCGAAGAAAGTTGAGTCTTGTAGTCGGCCCATTCAGCCTGGAGAGCGTCGAGCATCTCCTGGGGTTTGACCGCCTTGACGTTAGGAAGGGTCTCTTTTTTGGCCGAGGTATCGTCGGAGTTGATCGCGCGGGCCGTGAAGATGTGCAGGGTCCGGCTGCTGGTGCCCTCGTCGTCCCCGGCGGTGCTTTCCTCGCCGGTCGCCATGAAGGTACATTGGGCCATCACGAGGTAGCGGCTAATCTGGATACTGACCCCGAAGTTTTCGAGGACTTTATCGCGGAAGGCAATCTCGAAATCTTCCAGGTCGAGAATATCGCTGGGCAGGCGAAATTCGGGGAGGCGGTAGGCCTTGCTGTTGGTCTGGTCCACCTCGGCTATCAGGCGGGCCCCGGAGAAAATCATAACCAGGAAATTCCAGCCCTGCTCGGACTCGCGTTCGGCGGCGCGTAACATTTCGACCTGGTGGGTGGATACTACTACCGGCAGCAAAATATTGCGGGCTGCTCCATATCTTTCTTCAACTTCGTGTAGTAACTGCTTCATGGTTTCCTCGAAAATATAAAAGGGCGGTTTACCGGCGAATGGCTTATTTTAAAGAAAGTGGGGACTTCGTAACAAGCTGCCCGGCGTTGTAAATTAAAGCTGAATCAGACCCACCCGGATGGCGTACTTGATTAACTCGCCCCGGTCGTGCGCGTTTAGTTTATTCATCAGGCTGTAGCGGTGATTTTCGACGGTCTTGACGCTCAGGACCAGCAGTTCGGCAATTTCCTTGTTGGTGTGGCCCTGGGCAATCAGTTTGAGGATTTCTCTTTCGCGTTGGGTGAGCGTGTCGTAGGCGGCGTCGCGTTCGTCGGGCACGCCGGTCTCGACCCGGCGCAGGTAGTCCGCCACCAGGAGACGCGCAATCCGGGGATACAGGTAGGTATCACCCCGGCTGGCGATGCGGACGGCTTCGATAAGTTCGCGGTCGGCGGCCTGTTTGAGGACATAGCCGGTGGCCCCGGCCTGGAGAATATTGACCAGGTATTCCTCGTTTTCGTGCATGGTCAACACGACGACCTGGCACTCCGGCAACTCTTTTTTAATCTGGCGGGTGGCTTCCAGGCCGTTCAGGATAGGCATGGAAATATCCATCAAAATGACCGCCGGGTGTAACTTCCGGGCCAGTTCGACGGCTTCGCGCCCGTTGGTAGCCTCCCCGACCACGGCCATATCGGGCTGGGTTTCCAGGAGCGCCCGAATACCCTGGCGGAGGACCGTGTGGTCGTCGGCCAGCAGGACGGTTATTCTGGTAGCGACTTCGCTTTTTTCAGGAGAGGCGGTTTCGGGCATGAGTCTAGTTTCCGGTCTATAACACTCGTTTAAGATACCGGAATTATAGCATACCTGAACAGTGTAACTATCGAAAGAGGATTAACTGGTTAACGAAAACCGGCAGTACAGCGTTTTGGTACAAACAAAAAATCCGCCAGACCTAGACCAACGCCAGGGGCGGATTATTGATAGCTGTCTTAGAAAAGTTCTTACTCTGGTTACAATCGGCGGCTGCCAACGCAGCCTGGGCCATTTTCAGTTCGTCGCACAGACGACAATACTCGAAGGTATCGTTCCGAGTACGTGCGGTCGAAATGAACTGACGAATGGTGGTGACCAATTCTTCAAGTTCACGAATGTCCATCATACAGCTCCTGGTCTTTCTTAGCTGTGTACCGGAGGCATAGACAACTTTTTTCCGATACAGCGCGAATTCTACTAAACGTTCCACCGGGGTTTATCATCATTCTCCGGGAAAAGTGGTTTTGGTGGACCCGTCTTAGGGCCGGGTAAACTCTTCTACCCAATATCTCCATCGCTCTAACTCGCGCCATTGCTAAGTTGTTTTCATTATAGCATCCGTTTGTTACAAAACAATTACGATAAATCTAATAAATGGATAAATGAATAACTCACAATGGTAAGCAATTTTTCCATTAGGTTGACCTATGGATAACACGTAATTGGTCTATAGCAGAGGGGAGAGGGCAGAAGGCAGTAGTCGGTAGCCAGAAGGCAGAAGGCAGAGGAGAGAGGGCAGAAGGCAGAGGGCAGAAGGCAGTAGCCAGAGGGCAGAAACAAAGTGTTTAGTTTTCAGTTTTTAGTGTTAAACCGCCACGCTCGTGCCCGCAGGGTGTGGCAAGGTTGGGGTTGGGCTTTTTGCTAAGGCGTTTAAGCCGTACCAGGGTCGCACCAAAGGCCGTGACAGGGGGTGCAGTCGAAATTGAAAACCTTCCCACTGCCCTCTGCCCACTGCCTTCTGCCTGCTGCCCTCTGCCTTCTGGCTACCGACTACTGCCTTCTGCCCTCTGCCCTCTGCCCTCTGCCCTCTCCCCTCTGCCTTCTGCCCACTGGTCAAAAAGGGCCGGTTAAAGTAAACTGAAAGGGTACGAACGGTAAAACGAAACGGAATTAAACCCTGTATCTTGCCCGGTACTACTGACTTCTGGCTTCTGCCTACTGATTAATGGAAGGATGATCCTGATGACTCGACGGGTTCAGGCGACCCTACTGGCGGCGCTGGCCCTCCTACTCTCCATACTGTTGACGGCCTGTGATACCGGAGTGGAAACGCCGGTTGTGGCTACACCTGCCTCGCTCAATGTTACACCCACTGCTACTATCGCCCCTACGGTCACGACCACTGCCGGGCCGGTAGTCCTCGCCAATGATATTCGAATTGGCCTGATGGGTCCGTTTACCGGGCCGGGTGGGGCATATGGTCTCGCTATTAAGCGGGGCGCCCAGATGGCCGTGGACGACTTTAATAAGGAAGGCGGCGTCAACGGGCGCAAGATTGCCCTGATTGAACGGGACGATAAATCGAACCCGGCGGACGGCATCACCAACGTCACCGACCTTATTGAAAAGGAAAAAGTGCTGGCGGTCTTTGGTACGGCCAACACTTCGGTCGGGCTGGCCCAGGCCCCGCTGGTCCAGAAAGCGAGGGTTCCGTGGGTGATACCGCTTGCTTCCGGCACGTCCATCACCCAGGAGCAGGGCAGCCCCGGCTACATCTTCCGGGTCGGCATGATTGACCATTCCCAGGCCGAACTGCTGGTAAAGTTTGCCACGAGCCGCTACAAACGGATAGCTTTTATCTACGAGGACTCCCCGTTTGGCACCGGTGGCGAGAAGGATTTGTCGGCCCTGTTCCAGGCCGCTAACGTGACCCCGGTCCTGAGCGAGTCTTACAAACCTAACAACAACTCGGACGATTTCAAACCGTTGATTATTAAGCTGAAGGAGGCTGTGCCCGACCTTATCGTGGATTGGGGCATGGGCGGGACTGCCGGGAACCTCAAAAAGGCCATGAAGGATGTTAACCTGGACTGGCCGCTGGCCGGACCCTGGACTCTTTCGGGGCCGGACCTGCACAGCACCGCTAACGGCCTGGAAAATGGCACTTACGCGGTCCAGACTTTCGGGGTGGATACGACCCTGCCCAACCAGGTGGACTTTATCAACCGCTACAAACAGCAGTTCAAGACGGACCAGGTCGATTTCCCCAGCGGGGTGGCCCAGGCTTATGATGCCATGCGTTTGTTATGTCAAGCTCTGAAGCAGCCGGGGGCAGCGGAGGACCGCGAGAAGTTGCGGGCAGCGTTAGAGAATATCGGCACTTACGAGGGGATTATAAAGAAGTACTACCGGCCCTTTAGCAACCAGTATCACGAAGCCCTGACCGATAGCGACTATTTCCTGGCGGTCTGGCGGGACGGCAAGATGTACCGGGTCAGCCTCGCCAAGTAATAAAGGTTTGTCATTCTGACGCGTAGCGTCAGAATCTCCGGTCCGTTGGACCATAGCACAGTCGAACACCTTGTCACGCCCATTGGGTGCGTAAGCCGCTGTTGAAAGAAGACTTGCTAAAAACGAACGGCGGGTAGAGTATAACGGCTAGTAGAGTCATCCCCAGCACCAGGCACGAATTTCCCTCAAAACTTACACGAAAAAGGCGGCCTCCCGTGGAAGACCGCCCAATTCGTCTGACTCAATACGCATGTTAAATCGCATTGATTCAATACGTTTTCGTTAAAGCAAACTATTTTTGACCGTCTGGCGGGCGAAAACCTGTGTCTAGAGTGAAATCCAGAGGTTGACCCAGCGGGCCAGCCAGGTATCATTGGTCGGGCCGGGCTGGACGATTTTGGAAATGCCGCGCCGCCCCAATAACGACAGGATTACGTCACCCGCTTTGCCTTTGAAGGTCAGGTCTACCGCGACATCGTCACCGACATTCGGCTCGATGGTGACGGCGTTCTTGGCAAGGACCACGTCCAGGCGGTTCGCTTCCTGGTCGGGGTTGTTGGGTTTCTCGATGATAAAGCGGAAACGGCCCCGCATGTTGCGCGAACGGTTCAAATTCAGCCGTTTGGGGAACATATTGATAAAACCAACTACCAGCAGCGCGGCCTGGTCGGTCCGGGGTGTCGGGTGCTGTTCGAGGGCGGTACGGATGTCATAAGGGTGAATAAACCAGTCGACCAGGGCGAACCCGGCGAACTGGATGGCCGGACAAGTTCCCAGGTAAGGGTGGGGAATCGGGTCGTCCCAGCTTTGGGGGTCGCGTTCTTCCAGCAAGTGCAAAAGCTGGCCGGAAGCTTCCTCGAACTGGCGTTTTAGCTGGGGCAGCGGGAGCAGGGCCGCCCGGTTAATCGCACTCTCCTGGGTCGCCGCCGCCATTCTGGCCGGTTCGAACACGCCTTCGGTCTGGCCGTTGGCGGCTTCTTGCAGACCGCGCACCAGCGTTTCGGTCATATCAAGCAGGTGGCCGATCTGGTCGCGTACGCTCCAACCGGGGCACGCGGTAGGCAGGGCTAAATCGGTGGGCGAAAGGGAAGCTAACAGGTTGACAATATCGGCCTGGCTTTCCCTCAAAACGGGCAGCAACTTGGCGGCTCGCTCCGCGCTGGCCGATAACGGCTGGGTTTTGCTCATAAAGACTTCCTTTCACCACGATACGCTGCGACTTGATTTAACAGGGTCATTTTATACTACCAGCTTCAAAACTTACAAGCTGAGGTCTCGGTTTAGCCCTTATTTTACCAGTTAGTCCGCATATTGCAAAGTCTTTACAGGTCCAATAAAGGGGAAATACAGGTGTTTAGTGTTCAGTTTTTGGTGTTTAGTTTTTTGGACTTAAACATTTTATAGGCGGTTACTGGCTAATCATTCCTATATGCCGCCTATAAAAAAAGATATATAATGCCGTTAATTAGATAATTAACCAGAGGCGTATTATAATTTGACTCAGGAGGCCACCCTTGAGCTTCGAGCCGGAAGAAATCTCCCTCAAACTCGATAAGTCCTTGACCAGGGAAGATGTTGAAAATTTGCTGGAACAGCAGGGCGACTCTAGAAATCTTAACTTGAGCGGTCTGAACCTTTCCGTTGTCAATTTTGCCGAGATGGATTTGAGTGGAGCCGCTTTCGCCTATGCTCACCTCAACGGGGCCAACCTGCTCAATACCAATCTCGTAAGAACTAATCTCAATTCTGCCCGTCTCAACGGGGTAAAAGGCCACGGGGTCCGGTTCGATCAGGCCGATTTAGCCAACGCCAGCCTGATTGAGGCCAAACTTGAAGAGGCCAGCTTTGCCGGGGCTTTTCTGAATAAGACCAATTTTAGCGGGGCCGACCTCCGCAAAGCGACCCTGGCCGGGGCCGACCTCTCGGAGGCTAACCTTTCCGAGACCGACCTTTCGGAGGCCAATCTCTCGGAAGCCAGCCTATCCCAGGCCAATCTCAGCCGGGCCATTTTGCGCGATACCGACCTGAGCGCTACCGACTTGCGCGGGGCCGTCCTGGGCGGGGCTAAGCTCGACGGAGCCAGGCTCGATGGGGCTAACCTGAGCCAGGTGCGCCTGCTCCTGGCGAACTTGCACAAGGCCCAACTCAGCCAGGCCATTTTGAACCAGACCGATCTAAGCTGGTCCGACCTCGGCGAGGCTAACCTGCATGGGGCCGATTTGAACGGCGCGAAACTTATCGAGACCGACCTGACCGGGGCCGATTTGCGGGAGGCTAACCTGCGGGAAGCCAACCTGAGCGGGGCCAACCTGACCGGTACTTTGCTTATCGGGGCCGACCTCTCGGAAACCAACCTGAGTGGCGCGACCCTGAGCGGGGCCTACCTGACCGCCGAGCAGAAGGAAATGCTGGCCGCGGCGGGCGATGTTTTGGGCCTGGACGAAACCCTCGGCCCCCAGGAACTGGCCGACCTGGAAGCTTCCCTCGCGGCGGCCAACGACCCCGAAGATATTTCTTCCTTCCATACCGCCAACGGCCAGGTCCACCCGGAAGAAGACGGCCTGCGGTTGTTTGGTCAGACCGAGGCCGACCTGGAAGCCAGCGCCAGCCTCCCCTCCCTGGATGAAATCCCGCTGGAGGAAGACAGCAACCCCAGGGATTTTGCTGCCACCGTGATTTCGCTGCCCGACCGCGACCTATCAACAGCCCGGCCAACCGCTCACCAATCCGCCCCTCTTTTTGTTCCGTCGCCCCTTTCGACCCTTTCTTTAGTGGTGAAAGAAGCGCCTTTGTCGGTTGGCCGCCTTTCCCGCCTGTTGACCGACCTTGAGCGGCTGCATACCGCCCTGCGGTTTATCCGGTCGGACAAGTTCGGCGACCTGGTCGAATTCTACCGCTCCCCGGATACCCTGTTCGGCCCGGTGGTCGCCGGTCTGATGCTAAAAGGGTTTGACACCCGGTCGGGCCAGCTCGATTTGACCGCTTCCGACCCGGATGCTTTCCCGGCCCTCAACTCGCTCCTGGCCGGAATCACCAACCCGGCGGAGGAAGTTACCGCCTACGAACTGGCCGAGAGCGTCATGGATAATTTCGCGCCCGGCCTCGACCTCCAGGTAAAGGCCATCGTCGCCCGGCCCCTGGTCGAGTTTATCCAGCAACTGGCCGAAGGGCCGGAATTCGCGCTGCCCGTTGACCCCTCCGCCAGGGGCGCGAGTGGCCCGCTCACCACGGGTTAGCCAAACCGGGGGAAATGCAAAGTCGTTAATCGTTGAACGTTCATCCTGGAGGGCGCGTGACTCCAAAATGCGCCCCTGGCGTCAGGTCCAACCTTCCAATTTGTTGTACCTGCGGGTCTGCCTACTATAAACACTGCCCTCTGTCTACTGCCTACTAAATTTGCGTCCGCCTGAAAAATAGCATACACTAAACCTACTGCTCTAATAAATATATAGTGCTGCCTTTTATTTGATATTAAGGGTGGGCCCCGTTCAAATTTACCCGTCCGAGGCCGTTCTTCATCCAATCTTTAAGGAGTATCGCCATGTCCCTCACTGACCGCCTGGCCGGGGTTTTCCCGCCCGTTCCCACCCCCTTTGACGACCAGGGCGAGATTGCTCCCGACAAGTTAGCCGCCAATCTGCGCCAGCTTGCCGCTACCCCTTTGAGCGGATTTATCATCCTGGGCAGCAACGGCGAATACCCCTATCTCGACGAGTCCGAAAAACGCACCCTCTTTGAAGCCGCCCGCGCCGCCATCCCCACCGACCGCCTTTTCGTGGCCGGGACCGGGGCCGAAGCGACCCGCCAGGCTTTGCGCCTGACCCTCGCCGCCGCCGATGCCGGGGCCGACGCCGCTATCGTGATTACCCCGGCCTACTACAAACCGGCCATGGGTCACGACGCCCAGGTCCGCCACTTTACCACCCTGGCCGACGCCTCCCCTATCCCTATTATTTTGTACAACATGCCTTCCTATGCCGGGATTGATTTGAGCCTTGAAACTATCCTCAAACTGGCCGAGCATCCCAATATCATCGGGTTGAAAGAGAGCGGCGGCAACATCGTAAAAATCGCGGAAATAGCCCGCGAGGTGGCCGTCCGTTCGCTCGATTTCGCCGTCCTGGCCGGGTCGGCTTCGTTCCTCCAGGCTTCCCTCGCGGTGGGGGCCAGGGGCGGAGTTGTCGCGACGGCCAATGTCGCGCCCGAACAATGCATCGAGGTCTACCGCCTCATGGCCGCCTCGGAACTCGCCGCCGCCCGTGAATTGCAGCACCGGATTTTACCCTTAAATGCCGCCGTTACCACCCGGTTTGGTGTTGCCGGACTGAAATATGCTATGGAAAAAGTAAAGCTTTATGGTGGGGCAGTACGGCCTCCCCTCTTACCCTTAACCGCTTCGGCGCGGGCCGAAATTGAGCGCATTCTCTCGGAACTGGAGTAGTTCACCCAACCTTTTCTATATTTCAGGGCTTTCGCTCCCCCTGTCACACCCGAAGGGCGCGACCGTAGTGGAGGCATCTCGTAGCCTTATCCGGCCAGATTCCCGGTTTTTCCGGGACCAAAGCGAAGCCGTATATTTATTTATCGGAAAAGCCGGGCTTTTGACGCAAAAAGCCCGGTATCACTTCTAAAACATTGGTTTAATCTTTGTTTTAATCTACAACGCTTTTCTATTCACATTCAGCCCCGGCTTCGTTATACTATGACGAAAGGTTGTCATGTTTTGAGGTAATACCATGCAATACTCTCCCTCCCCCTCGCTCCGGGGTCGCTGGTTCAAATCTCCCCGGTGGTCCGCCTATTTTATTTTTGGGCTGCTTCTAAGTATCGGTATTTTCGCCGGAACCCCTTCTCCCGCCCGCTCCGGCCCGCTCGATGTCAATCCCAATGTAAAAATGTCCGCCCAATCGCTCTTTCAGGGCAACTTCAAGTTTGGCGATTGGCTGCCGGTAGAAGTTTTATTGGAGAATTACGGCGAAGCGGTCGACGTCCAGATTCAGGCGACCGTCCAGACCAGGGTCAATGCCGCGACCTACAACACCACCTTTGAACGCGATGTAAACCTGGGGGAGCGGGCCAACAAACGCCTCATCCTCTATATCATCCCTTTTGTCGAAACCTTTAATGCCTCCGGGCAGGTCTCCTACGATACGCCAATTGTCCTTAAATCCGGCAACCTGAAACTGGCCGAAAGCCGGGTCAAAATCCAGCCGCACAGCCCTACCGATTACCTGGTCGGCGTCCTGACCCCTGACCCCAACTCCCTCAGCTATATCAACAACCTGAAAGTGGGCGGCGGGCAGCGCACCCGTGTCTCCACCATCAACCTGGGCCTGGGCGATATTCCCGACCAGGGGAGCGGACTGCGCTCCTTTAACTCGCTGGTCATCAGCGAACAAAACACCGATACCCTTTCGACCGAACAGCGCAGCGCCTTGCGCGAATATGTCGAGACCGGCGGGCAACTTATCCTCGAAGGCGGCAACGGCTGGAACAAAGTCCAGGCTGGCTTCGACCCCTCCTTTTTGCCGC
>JGI26539J51216_1002188_pt1 | contig 11754 bp, 10 predicted proteins | sample ThiBio_1000_biof_2_FD_51216 | JGI IMG/M metagenome (IMG submission 51216)
GACAGCGCCTTGCGCGAGGCGCGGTAAGTCAGCCAGGTCGCGAAATAGATGATCAGCACCACCAGCACGACCGGGATCAACCCGAACAGCATCACCACGCTGTTCGGGCGATCGTTGTTGAACAACAGGTACAACCTGCCGCGTGGACCATCCGACACCAGCACCGTGCCCACCGTGTCGTCGGGTTGGCGCACCTGGTGGAAGCCGGGCGCGAGCCCGCGCAGGTTCGCGGGAATCGCGGCGTCGCCCTGTCCGGGCGCCTGTCGGTAACCCCGGATCAACCAGGTGTCCGGCAACGGCGCGCGCGGATCGCGCGCCAGTTGCTGGTGGTAGTAGCGCGCTTCGCGCTCCAGCTCCTGGCGCGCGATGGCCTTGAGGCTGGAACTGGCGGCGGCGTAGACGCCGAGCGCGGTGACGACGCTGATCGCCGCCACCAGCAGCGAGAACATCACCCAGAAGCGGTGCCCGATGCTGGCATACTTGGCCATGTGCCGAGCTTAACCGCAGCCGCGCGGCGTGGCGAGGCATGCGCGCGAAACTGCTGCGTGCCGGTCACGGCCGTGCGTGGCTGGCTTGCGTCTCCGCCTCGGCCTCGGCGTCCAGGTCGGCGATGCGGTAACCCGCGCTGTGGATGGTGTGCAGCAGCGGACGCGCGTAAGGCTTGTCCACCACCCGGCGCAGGTTGTACAGGTGCGAACGCAGCGTGTCGGAATCGGGCAGGGTGTCGCCCCAGATTTCGCGCTCGATGTCGTGGCGCGACACCACCCGCGGCGATTCGCGCATCAGGATGGTGAGCAGCTTCAACCCGATCGGCGACACCTGCAGTTCCTCGCCGTCACGTACGATCCGCAACGTCGCGGTATCCAGGGTCAGGTCACCGACCTGGTAGACCTCGCTGGAAACCTGCCGCCGCTCGCGCCGGATCAGCGCGCGGATGCGGGCTTCCAGTTCGCGCGGCTCGAACGGCTTGACGAGGNAATCGTCGGCGCCGGCGTCCAGCCCGATCAATTTGTCCTCGAGCGTGTCGCGCGCGGTCAGCATCAGCACCGGCGTGGTCTTCTTGGCTTCGCCGCGCAGCTTGCGGCAGACGTCCAACCCGTCCATCCCGGGCAGCATCAGGTCCAGCACGACCACGTCGTAATGGTCGGAGACGGCCAGGTGCAAGCCGCTGATGCCGTCACCCGCGAAATCGACCGAATAGCCACGCCGTTCCAGGAACTCGCCGATCATCTCGGCGATGCCGCTGTTGTCCTCGACCAGCAGGATCAGTCCTGTCTGTTTTTCATGTTCAGGTTCGCTCATGACCGGCAATGTGCCCGCTGTCAGGTGATCACGGCGTGAACGCATCAGCCCGAACGTTGCACGCGCCAGCCGCGCACGGCTTGCATTTGCACGACGACATCCCGAGTCGGGCTGGCGCCGCTTCGATGGCGCCCGTGCTGCCACGTGTCAACCGGACATCGCGCGACGCGTTGACCGTTCGGGCGGGGCAACGACCGCCTGCCTTCATGAGCGGTTCCGCGGCGGACGCGTACCTCCCCTCCTGCCCGTCGCGGTCGTGAGGCGCCCTGCCGCAAGCGGCAACGCTTGCGGCAGCTTTTTCCCGGTCCGTCCGCGCACTCAGTCGTCGCTGGGAACGCTGACCTTGCCCTTGACGCCGTGATGGTGGACGTCGCCGCTGCCGAGGCTGCCGACGCTGAAGTCGCCGCCTACTCCGTTCGCGCCGAAATCACCCGAACCGACGCTCTGCGCACTCACGTTGCCGCCGGCCTGCTCGATGCTCACGTCGCCGGACGCAACCGCGCCGACCGTCACGTCGCCCTTGACGTTGCGCGCGCCGAGATCGCCCGAACCCACGCTTTGCACCTGGACGCTGCCGCCGACGCCCGCGAGCTTGGCGTCGCCCGAAGCCACCGAACCGATCGACACGTTGCCGGTGACGTTGCGCAATCCGAGGTCACCCGAACCGACCGACCCCGCGTGGGCATCGCCGCGCACGCCGTCCACGCTCACATCGCCCGAGCCGAGGCTGGACAGGTTCAGGCTGCCGACGTCATTCGCCACGACATCGCCCGAACCCACCCTGAGGCCCAGCTCGCCGGCTACGCCGTCGACCTTGAGATCGCCCGAACCCAGCGTGGCATCCAGCGCGGCGAGCTTGCTGGCCGTGGCGTCGCCCGAACCCTCCTTCAGCCTGACCGCCAACGCCTGCGGCACGCGCACGTCCAGTTTCAGGTAGGCGTAGGAACCGCCTTCGACGATGTTGAAGATGGAGAAGAAATTCACGTTGTGGTCGCCGTCGCGCGCGATCACGCTGGCGGTGTCGCCGGTGCGCGCGGTTTCGACCTTGATGTCCTGCAACCATTTTTCGTCCGACGCACAGGCGGTGCCGCGGACCTCGATCTTGGCCAATCCGGGCTGGCCCTGGATGACGAGGTTGTCCGGGCCGATTTCCACCGCCAGCAATTTCAGGCCGGCCGCGTCGATTTCGGCGTTGCGCGGCGCGCTGTACCGGCACGGCTCGGCGGCCAGCGCGCACGCGGATGCCGCGAGCAGCGACACGCATGTCAACAACAGGATGGATCGGCGCATGATCGGTTCTCCGGCGCTGCCGCGATCGCGGCGGGACCAGACGAGATTAATCGGGAATGCGTCGCCGGCTCATGTGCCCAAAGTCGGCGTGACTTGCGGCCTATCGACTCGGAAACCTTCTGAATGACCCGCCATCGGCACTTCGACAAGCCCAGTGCGAACGGACAACGTGCCGATCCCGTTCGTGGTGAGCCTGTCGAACCATGAACGGAACCCGCAACACCAAGCCCCTCAACGTTCTTCGGCCTTTGCCCTGTCCCACAACGCATCCTGCTCGGCCAGCGACTTGCCCGTCAGGCCCTCGCCGGCCTCGGCGGCGAGCTGTTCCATGCGCCGGAAACGACGCTCGAACTTGGCGTTCGCGTGGCGCAGTGCCTGGGAGAAATCCACCCCGGCGTGGCGCGCGAGGTTGACCAGCACGAACGCGACGTCGCCGATTTCGTCCAGCAAGCGCTCATGCGCCGCGCCTGCCGCGAACTCGGCGCGCACCTCGCCGATTTCCTCCTCGAGCTTGTCCAGCACCGGTTCGGGGCCGGGCCAGTCGAAGCCGACCGTCGCGGCCTGGTCGCACAACTTCAGCGCGCGCTTCCATTCGGGCAGGCCGCGCGAGATGCCGGCCAACACGCTCGCGTCCTCGTCCCCATCGCCGGCCGCGGCACGTTCCGCGCGCTTGATCTCGTCCCACCCCCGTGCCTGTTCCGCGGCGTTCGCGTAATGCGCATCGCCGAACACGTGCGGATGCCGGCGCACCAGCTTGTCGCTGATCGCCGCGACCACGCCGGCGAAATCGAACAGGCCTTGTTCTTCGGCCATGCGCGCGTGGAACACCACCTGCAGCAGCAGGTCGCCGAGTTCGTCCTTCAGCGCGGCGTAATCCTTGCGATCGATCGCATCGGCGGTTTCGTAGGCTTCCTCGATGGTGTACGGCGCGATGGTGTCGAACGTCTGCGCGATGTCCCACGGACAGCCGCGCTCCGGATCGCGCAAGCGCGCCATGATCGCGAGCAGTGATGCCATGTTCGCGGAAATGGACCCGGATCCTTCCTCGTCGTTCATATCAGATAATCACCTTCGAGGTTTCGCATCTGGCAATTCGCGAAATCGCAGACCGAAAACGTTGCGCAACCAATGTCCTTGTCGGTAGCGGATGTAGTCGGCGCGCTTGAAGCTGGCCACGATAGCAGTGTTGTCACCTTCGAGACGCCATGCGAACGGCTGATTACACCTGGCACCACCGCACGACGTAGGCCGAGACGCCAAACTGCGGACAATCACCGAGCACACGCGAGACCGACCTTGTGGCCCGTTCAATCGACAGTTTCACAGCACTTTGGGCACCGCTTGCGACTAATCATCCATCAATGTTTCGACATCGCCCAAGCCCAAGCCAATTCGAACAAGGTTGACTGGCACCCGCAACTCATCCACGTGCCCTTGATCAGTAATGCTGGCCCACATTGCAAACGGCCGCGTCACCATCGGACCGGACTAGCCAAAGTTTGCGTTGTACCGCACGCTGCCAAGATGCGCGAGAAAATCGTCAGCCGCACGATCTCCCACACCGACATCGCATCGCGGAAATGCATCCACCGATCTTACCGACCATGAACATAGTGATCTCATCAAATGCCCCGCCGCCAAACGCACGGGTTAGGTTGAACACCCGGGTCAATTTTGGATCGGTACAACCCTCAAAATGGGCCAATTTTCAATCGATGGCAACATTGCGGCCCTACCAGGTACGTTTGCAGAATGGCGTCATGCCTGCAACTGTTCGTTGCTCCGCACCCGTTCCAGCAACCTGACCACACCTTCGGCAATGGCCTGCGGATGGTCCTCCTGGAGGTAATGCGCGCCATCTCCCAGTTCCACGAATTCGCAGTTGGTCAACGCGGCAGCAAAGGTCCGCCCGAAGGCTGGCGAAACCAGCGCACCTGGGTTGCCCGCGAAGAGCACCTTGGGGTACATGGACTTTCCGAGGGCCGTGTGAGCGCGAGTCAGCGTTTCGTGCACGACCCACGGAGTTCCCTCAATCGGAAGCTCGTTGGGGAAGCGGAATATCGGAACCCGCGAACGTTCATCCGGGAACGGCTTGCGATAGACGGCCATCTCCTCGTCGCTGAGCTTCCTGCTGATGGATCCGGGCAGTATCCTTTCGACAAACGCGTTCTCACGCAAGATCAACTGTTCGCCGACACCCGGTGTCCTGAACTTCCGGAAAATTTCCCGCGCCTGCGGCGTTTGGTGGAACTCGTCCCACGATTTCATCGGACGAATGAACTCCATAAACGCCAATCCGCGCACGAAACCGGGCCGCCTCTCGGCTAGTTCGAACGCGAGCGCAGTACCCCAGTCCTGCGCGACGACACACGCTTCGTCGATCCCGAGTTCAACGAGGAACCGATCCAGCCAAGCCACATGATCCGCGAACGTATACGGAAGGTCTGGTTTGCCCGACTGGCCGAATCCGATCAGGTCAGGCGCGACGCAAAACGCCACGTCGGACACAATGGGCATGATGTTGCGCCAAATGTACGACGACGTCGGATTACCGTGCAGGAACAGCACGGGGTATTTGCCTCGTTCGCCTATCGATCGATAGGCCATGGTCGAGTGGTAGATCTTGATCACGGGAAGCTGGATGTCAGGCATATGCAATCTCGCTGTGTAAAATGATTGTGAGAGAAGCTTGTGGAATCGGTCCAATGCGTTGTCGACGATTTTCATGTGACGAGATAGCCGACCTAGTTGCCCCCCGGTTTCCGCGGGGGCATCCCCACCCGCGTCGCGAACATCTCCTGGTCGAGGCGCCAACTCTTGCCGCCGTCGGCAGAATTGACCGCTCGCCAGTAAAACGAATCGGGCTTGATGCGGCCGAATATCCAACGGGTGGCTTCGCCGTTTTCTGATCGTTCCAGGACGATCTCGTCGCCGACAGCCTTGGCGATGAACGGAAGGACGTATCCATTGACTGGGCCATGCCAAGTCGAGCGCCACGCTCCGAGCCTCGGATCGTAGAATCGCAAGGTCACGCCGAATTCGCCGGCGGGCTTTGGGCCCGTTATGCGTTGTGACCTCGGCGGAACCATCCAGACGTCCTCGATCGCTCGTCCTTCGAGCGCCCAACCAAAATGCCACTCACCCGGCGTTCGCCATCGCACGCTTCCATCATGGTTGTAATAGATGACATCCAGCGACCAGCTGCCGACGAACTGGCCAAACAGCATGAGGTCGCTCTCGTGCGATTGGGCTGGCCCCGAAGCATGCAGGGCATCCAACATCGCATGGCTGGCGTCTTTAACCGGTTTCATGTGACTACCTCGAACAGATTGAGTGGTTGGCAGGGTGACGTCGCAAGCCTTGGTATCGATGCACAGCCAGGGCCACCTGACCGGGCGTGCGGTTGCCATCTCTTCCGCCATCCATGAATCGACCGTACCCAGCCTGCATGCGCCCATCACCCTGCCTAGGCGAGTGACAACAACGGCACCATCAACGCTCAAGTTGCTCCGACTGGCTGACGCTTTGCCCACATGACCTGTTGCAAACGCCAGGTCTTCCCTCCGTCCGAAGAAACCTCGGACCGCCATTTGAAGGTGTCTGCTCGCATGTCGTAGAACACCCAATGCGAGAGCTTGCCATCCTCGTCGATGCGCTCAAGGACGATCTCGTCGTCGATGCGGCGCCCGATGAACGACCAGACGATCCCGTTCACCACCCCGTGCCATACCGAACGCCATGCATGGATGTGTGGATCGTAGAAACGAAGTGTTGCGCCATATTCGCCGGGTGGCGGATCGATGGTTTTCCGATCGGCGCGGGGCGGCACCACCCACACATCTGCGATTGCGCGGCCTTCAAGCACGCGCGCGAAATGCCATTCGCCGGGAATCCGCTTCTTGATGCTCCCGTCCGGATTGTAGAAAACGACATCCAGATTCCAACTGCCGAGCAAAGGGGCAAAGATGTCGTTGTCCCCTGCCACCTTTGGGGCCGGCTCACGCGCAAGCAGAGCATCGGCGAAAATGGCTTCGTTCCGCGGAATGTGCACCATTGCGTCCTCGGTCGCCGCGAATCCACGGACACGGCCGCTCAAGACAAATGCCCGTTCTATAACATTGGCAAGTTGCCGAGCGAGGCGTCCATTGGGATCAAGGCTCGGATCGAAGATCGTGAGCTCCATCCCTACTGCCTTGGGGCTGGCCAGCAGTTCCGCGAGAATGACTTGCAACTGATCAAGGCTCATTCCGCGCGGATTGGGTGAATCCACGGCGGGCATGACGGNTGCATCCAGCACATCCGCATCCAGATGAATCCAGAACCCATCCGTTCCGGCCGACTCGAGCCTATGTCGGGCTTTGCGCGCAATCTCGTGGACGCCATGGCGCCTTATCGCATCAATGTCGAAGACCGATGCACCCGAGTGATCAAATTGCTCGATCGCGAAAAACTCGCCGTCCTTCGCGGTCCGGGAGAGGCCAATCTGGACGACATCATCGATACGGAAATATGGCTTTCGGCCAGCAATGTCGACCAATTGTTCCGGACCGAATCCCGTGGCGAGGCCAAGGTCTCGGCCCGCAGCCGTGAGGCGACCGTGATACCCGAATGACTCGCGAGGAGGCGAGAAGTCGTCGTGTGCATCGATGAACACCAGGCCGTAACGTCCTTTTTCGCGAAGAGCAAGTCCGGTTCCGAGCAACACACTGCAATCGCCACCGAGCACAACAACGAATCGTTTGGAGCTGAGGATTGGAGACAAACGGGTAGCCAGCCCCCGGCTGTACTTCGCGATTGCAAGGCCATTTCTGAAGCCCGTTGTCGGCTCGTCAACGAACGAATAGGCAGGCGGAAGCACCCTTCCCATGTCCTGAACGCGTAGCCGTTCCGGTAATCCAGTCGCCCGGATCGCCTCGGGCAGCCGATTGACGCCTGGTTCCACGCCCGGCTGAGGTGGGCGCAGACCAAGATTTGAGGGTGCGTCCAGCAACCTAATGTCACCGGATACCTTCGCTCTGACGCTTGAAGGTGTTGCGGAGGTCGCATGCACCGCTCCCACCGCCAGTAGCAACCAAACTGGAATGCTCGTCCGCCAAGCGATCATAGGCTAACTTGTAAAATACGTTTATTAAGTTAGACAGTAATGTATCTTGCCTAACCTGTCAATACATGTTAAAAGGTTATGCATGGTCATCGAGAAGCACACTTTCCGAAGCCGAGACATCGTTGCCGGCAACCTCGCGCTTGACTTCGTCAACACCGTGACTGGTCGCAACGCAACGCCTCGAGACTGGCTGGACGGATACAGCGCACTGCTCGAGTGGGCAAGGCTCTGTGGCTGTTGTTCCCGGGGCGATCTTGCAACGCTAGACCGCATGGCGACTGCAGGACCGGCGCGTGCAAAGGAAGCGTTGGTCAATGCCAAGCGACTGCGGGAAGCGTTGTGCTCCGCGGCCTATGCGTTCGTGCACGGNGAAAGCGCAGATCCCATGAGCCGTGCAACGATTGAACGCTTTCACCGGTCAGCAGCGCAGGCGGCACACTTAGAGTGGCACGCTCACCTATGTCGCATCGTTTGGACCGCGGAGCATTCGGGCCTGGACTTGATTTCGCATGTCATCACCGTGCAGGCCGTGCGCCTGTTCGGTGACGTCGACGTCGACAGATTGCGGGTTTGCGCGGGTGACAATTGCGGGTGGGTATTCCTCGACNCCTCACGCGGTGGTCGCCGACGCTGGTGCGATATGGCGACGTGTGGCAATGTCGCGAAAGCCCGCCGTCACTACAGTCGGATACACTCAGACTGACAACCCGCTGTAACCAGACGCCAGAACCAGGACCATGCTTCACGCGTGCTCGCAAGCAGATCGCGTGACGTTTCGGTCGCGTGTATGAATTTACACTCTGGGAACGCTGTCGCGTGTGTCCAAGTAAATCGGTATCGGCTACCCAAGCGCGCAAGATGGTCCATCACGCAGGGCGCAATCGCGCCAGCCAATCCACCGATGTATCGCCGATCGCGAGAAATTCGGGGTTGAGCAGCGAATCCCCGGTGTTGTAGCGCAACGGTTCGCCGTGCAGGTTCACGACCGCACCGCCGGCCTGCTCGACCACGCACTGCGCGGCCGCGGTGTCCCATTCGGAGGTCGGGCCGAGCCGCAGGTACAGGTCGGCGTCGCCGCGCGCGACCATGCAGAACTTGATCGACGAGCCCACCGACACCAGCCGGTGGTCGCCGAGCCGTGCGAGCACTTCTCCCTGGCGATCGCTGCCGTGCGAACGGCTGCCGGCCACCACCGGAACCGCTGCAGCCGCACGCGTCGCGATCGGACGCGGCAATGCGCCCGGCGCCGATTCCAGGAACGCGCCCTCGCCCGCCACGCCGTAGTACAGATCGCCGGTCACCGGCAACAGCACCACGCCCAGCAAGGGCGCATGGTTTTCGATCAGCGCGATGTTGACGGTGAACTCGCCGTTGCGCTTCACGAATTCGCGGGTGCCATCCAAAGGATCGACCAGCCAGTAGCGGGGCCACGCACGGCGCGTTTCCCACGCGATGCTTTTCGACTCCTCGGACAACACCGGGATGTCCGGCGCCAGCGCGCGCAGGCCCTCCACGATCACGCGGTGCGAGGCCATGTCGGCGGCGGTCAGCGGCGAATCGTCGGACTTGTGTTCGACCGCGAAGCTGCCGGCGTAGATTTCCAGGATCGCCGCGCCCGCGCAACGCGCGAGCTGGCGACATTCGGTCGCAAAACGTTCGAGCGTGCTCATGTGGGACGAAACCTTCCTTCAAGAAATTCACGCGCGATGAAAAGCGCGGCGATCGAGCGTCCTTCGGACACGTCGTCGCGCGCCAGCAGCAAATGCAATTCGGAAAGCTTCCACGGCACCACTTCCGGGGGTTCCGGTTCGTCGCCGGGACGGCGCTGGGGATACAGGTCCTGCGCCAGCACCACGCCCGCCTTGTGGCTCATGTACGCCGGCGACAACGACAGGCTGGCCAGCGGCGTCAGTGTGCGCGCGCCATAACCCACTTCTTCCTGCAGTTCGCGGTTGGCCGCCTGCAACGGAGTTTCGTCGCGATCGATGCGGCCCTTCGGCAAGCCGAGCTCGTAGCGATCCAGGCCCGCGCCGTACTCGCGCACCAGCAGCACGGTGGCATCGTCGAGCATCGGCACGATGAACACCGCACCCATGCCCGACGCGGTGAGGCGTTCGAAGGTGCGGCGCGCACCGTTGGAAAACGCGAGGTCGACTTCCTCGACGCGCAGGAAGCGGCTGTCGCGCGCGGCGCGCCTCGCGAGTATCTCGGGCGGNGTGGGCATCCCGTGATTGTAACGAGTTGCCGCCGCCGGCAGGCGCGAACCGGCCGGATCAGTGGCCGGAGGACGCACTGGCCGGCGCCGCCGCGCTCGTCGCCGGTTTCGGCAACGGTGTGGTCTTTCTGCCGGTGAGCGATGCCGCCGGCGGCATCGACAGGCGGATGTCGTCGTCGTTCTTCGGCGGTGGTTGCGGGTCGTCGCCCTTGCAGCCGGCGAGCAGCATCAGCGGCGAGACCGCGCAGTGCAGCTTGATGCCGCCCGGCAAATGCACGGTCTTCTGGACCGTGGTCTTCTCGATCGCCTTGTCGACCGCGCGCCCGACCGTTTTCGCGCCCAGGCTTTCCTTGTCGGGCGCCCAGTCCTGGTTGAAGCGGGTGGGCGTGTACGGAACCGGAGACTTGCCGCTGTAGATCTGCGAGCCCTGCAGCGTCGGGGCGCTGTAGGCCGGCGCCGGTTGCGGCGCGGAACCGGTGCTCGGCAACCGGATCTGCCCATTCGATTCGTAGAGCTGCAGTCGCGGCGCCTCGACGCCTTCGAGCGTCGCGCTGATCGCGCCCTTCGCCGGTGCCTCGCGGTGCACGAGTCGCGGCGGCGTGGCTGCGGGCTGTCCGGGCAGCGGCGGGGGCGGCAGCAACGGCGGCGGCGCCGGCGGCTCCGACGCCGACTCGATCAGGGTGATCGAGATGACGCCGCCCTGGTTTTCGCGATACGAAGTCGGGCGCAGGATCAGCCAGGCGAGCCAGGCCAGCAGGGCGTGCGCCACCACCACCAGCGCGACCAGCAGCCACAGGTTGCGGCGATTGCGCGGCGGCGGCACGCGCTGGGTGATCCGCACGTAGGGCAGGCCGGAAAGTTCGGCGGCGGCGTCATGCACGACTCCGCGGTCGCGGGGTCGTGGCTGCTCCTCGATTTCCTGTCCATCGTTGCGTGGCATGCGGCCGGCCGATGCGCGCGCGGTGCGCGTGTGGAAGTGTAGGGGATGCGCGATGGCCGTCCTCGCCGGGATGGCGCGTGTTGAGACCATCCTGCATGCTGCAGGTTCCACTGGAGCCGCTTGACCGTGGCCCCGGATCGGCGCATGGTCATGCGACCGCCGCCATCCCGAAGCGAGGTCGTCATGGGCGCCTACACCACCGGAGACATCCGCAACGTGGCTTTGGCGGGCCACGCAGGCGCCGGCAAGACCAGCTTGTTCGAAGCGCTGCTGCAGGCCGGCGGCGCGATCCAGTCGGCCGGAACCATCGAGCGCGGCAGCACCGTGTCCGACCATGACGACCAGGAGAAACAGCGCCAGCACTCGATCCACTCCACCCTCGCATCGATCGATTCCGCGGGTTGCCACATCAACCTGATCGACACCGCGGGCTATGCGGATTTCCGTGGCGAAGCGCTGGCGGCGCTGGCCGCGGTCGAGACCTGCGCGGTGGTGGTCAACGCCGCCAACGGCATCGAACACGGCACGCGCCGCCTGATGCACTACGCGAAGGAACGCCGGCTCGCACGCATGCTGGTGGTCAACCGCATCGACATGGAAGGCGTCGATATCGCCGCGCTGGTCGACGAGCTGCGCGGCGAGTTCGGTCCCGAATGCCTGCCGGTGAACCTGCCCGCGGAGCGCGCCGCGAAAGTGGTGGATTGCTTTTACGTGCACGACGGGATGAGCGACCTCGGCCCCGTCGCGGATGCGCACCAGCGGATCATCGACCAAGTGGTCGAAATCAACGAACGCGTGATGGGCCACTACCTCGAGGAAGGCGAGGACAAGCTTTCACCGGAAGACCTGCACGACGCGTTCGAGCAATGCCTGCGCGAGGGCCACCTGGTGCCGATCTGTTTC
>JGI26539J51216_1002194_pt1 | contig 11745 bp, 5 predicted proteins | sample ThiBio_1000_biof_2_FD_51216 | JGI IMG/M metagenome (IMG submission 51216)
GGCGGAAACGGCTACGCCCGCCCCGACTATTTCCCCCAACGGCACCGAGAAAGCAGCCCTGGAAGCAGCCTTTGCCGCCCCTGATTCGGCCCAGGCCAGCCAGTTCAACAAACAACTTGACCACCAGGCCGAGGAAGCCGAGGCTTCCTTCCCGAATGGCCGGGCTTCCGGCGGCTGGTACGATGAAGACGAGGAAGATACTTTTGCCGGGACAGTCGCCCCGACTCCCAGCCCGGCCACTGCCGCCGCGCCTTTCGAACACAAAAAAAACCGGTATACACCCTCGGTGCGCCGCCTGGCCGAGGAACACCAGCTTGACCTGGAAAAACTTGGTCTGCGGGGGAGCGGCATCAACGGGCGCATCACCCGCGACGACGTGTTGATGTACATCGAGCAGCAACGCAAACTCCGCCAACCGGTCCCGACCCGCGCCTTGCCGGGCGACACAGCCAGGGCCGCGCCCCCTCCTCCAGTCACGCCGATGCACGAACAGATTGCCGCCAACGCCATGCGCGGCACTCCCCCGGCCCAGGTCACACCACCCCCGGCAACAATAAAACCCGCCGCGCAACAGCCAGCGGTAGCCCCGGTCACGGTTAAACCTGCCTCCGTTCCGGCCCCGGCCCTACCTTCGTTCAGCGAAGCAGCGGTACAGCAGGCTGGCGCGGGCAACACCGGTGACGAACTGGTGCCGTTGACCCCGATGCGCAGGGCGATTGCCGAACACATGGTCCGCAGCGTCCAGACTTCACCCCACGCCTGGACGATTGTCGAGGTGGACATGACCCGGCTGGTAAAACACCGCGCCAGGATTAAAGAGGATTTCAAACGGCGTGAAGGGCTGGACCTGACTTACCTCCCCTACGTGATGCTGGCAGTAGTGGAAGGTTTGCGGAAATTTCCTGAACTGAACGCAAGCTGGTCGTCTGAAAATAACGGTATCATCCAGAAACGCGACCTGAATCTGGGCGTGGCGATAGATGTGCCGGACGGCCTGGTAGTTCCGGTCATCCACAAGGCCGACGAGAAAAGCCTGGTTGGGTTGGTCCGGGCCTTGAATGATGTCGTAACCAGGGGCCGTAACAAAAAGCTGACCCTGGCCGACGTACAGGGCGGCACCTTTACGGTGAACAATCCGGGCGCGTTCGGCTCGGTGATGAGCCAGCCGATTATCAACCAGCCCCAGGCGGCTATTGTCACGATGGAAGCTATCGTGAAACGGCCTGTGGTGATAACCGACACCGAAGGCAACGACAACATCGTGGTCCGCTCGATGATGAACATGTGCCTTTCGTTCGACCACCGGGTCGTGGACGGTGCAACCGCCGGGCGTTTCCTGCAATTCCTCAAAAAATGGCTGGAAACCCAGGATTACAGCCGGACGGTCTAAAGCAACCCTGGAAAGATTTCGAAAAATACTGCCCCAATAGTAATTCAAAAAGCCTCTTTTGTAGAGGCTTTTTGAATCACCTGTTAAGATGCAATTGCAGAGCTAACTCATTCCAATAATAAAAAATAGAAATTCGTTAAAACTTGATATTGCTTTAAAGCAAAATATAATCTAAACTGAATTAATAAAAGTTTATAACGGCTTGTTAAACCTTTCTTAAAAATTAACCAGGACCAAACGAACTCATTCAGGGGAGGGCTTGTTGTGGCTGAGTCTTTAAATCCGGTAGATAGTTCCGAACAGAACCCGGCCCAATTAAAAATAATTGCCGGTTTTTTTAAATTTAGCACCTTCCTGGCAACCCACCGCCTTTTTGCTTCCCTGGGTCTGGTTTTCTTGATAGGCTTACTTATACCGGCCAATCTACTGGCGGGTTCTCCGGCAGATTTTAAAGCGGCCCCGAAGCCCGCTGGGGTTCAGCCGCAAAACCTGGCGAACGAAACCGGCTGGATTACTACCACCAACATGTCCCAGATGCGATTAGCTCATACTCAAACCCTGATGCAAAATGGCAAGGTACTTGTAACCGGCGGTTTTTATAATGCGGGGCCTTTCACTACAACTGCGACTGCTGAAATCTATGACCCCGCGACCGGCAAATGGCGCAATGTAGCCTCGATGCAAGTTACCCGCGCCTATCATACGGCTACCCTGCTTCCAAGCGGTAAAGTACTGGTAGCAGGCGGATTAAACATTAGCAATGGGGTGACAACCAATACCGCCGAACTTTTCGACCCGGTAACGGAAACCTGGAGCAGCGCTGGGACATTTAACCAGGCTCGCCAATCAGCTACAGCAACTTTGCTAAATAATGGGAAGGTGTTAATTGTTGGAGGCTATAATTCTTCAAACACCGGTGGTCTTGCCAGCGCCAACCTGTACGATCCCTCTACAAATAGCTGGTCTACTACCGCAAATTTAGCAACGGCAAGGCACGACCAAACTGCCACCCTTTTACAAAATGGGTTGGTCCTGGTGGCTGGAGGAATTTCAGCCACATCGACCCCTCAAAATGGTACTTATCCGGTTAACACCGAACTTTTTGACCCGGACGGTAATGGAGGTGTTGGCACCTGGACTGCCACCGGCGATCTCACCAAAGGGCGGTCCGGCCATTCGGCTACCCTCTTAACTGATGGCCGCGTTTTAGTGGCCGGTGGTTATAATAACTATCAATTACCCAATGGCTCCGATAGTAATTTGGCCGGTGTTGAAATCTATGACCCCGACCTGGGAACCTGGACAGCAGGTGCTTCCCTGAATACTGCCAGGAGTACACACCGTGCCGCCCTCCTACCGGATGGAGAGATTATTGTGGTGGGTGGCGCTATATCAGGAACGGTTTCGACTGCAACCACGGAAATTTACAATCCAACCGGAAATAGCTGGACAGCCGGACCAAGCATGAGTGTAGGCAGATCAGTCCACCGGACAACCCTCCTACCAGGCGGTAGACTACTCGTCACCGGCGGCACCACTTATGACGGAAGCCAAACGACTTACCTGGATAGCGCCGAACTGCTCGATTATAACCTGGGAAGTTGGTCGGTTGTAACCGCAACGACGACCGCCAGGGCAAACGCCACCACGACCTTGCTAACAAACGGCAAAGTTTTAATCGCGGGTGGTAGCAATTCGGGCACCACTTTGAATACCGCCGAACTCTATGACCCTGCTACCCAAACTTTTAGCCCCGGCGGAACCTTGAATACCGCCCGGCGCAATCATACGGCCACCCTTCTTCAAAATGGCAAAGTGCTGGTAGCTGGAGGGCTTTCCGGCGACGGGACACCCCTAGACAGCACGGAACTATACGACCCCGACACCAATAGCTGGATGGCAGGCGAAAATTTACTAAAACCCTTATCCAATCATACTGCCACTCTACTGCCTTCCGGCCAGGTATTACTTGCAGGGGGCGAAGATGCCGGCGGACCTATGAAGGAGGTTGAACTTTTCGACCCCACTCACGGGACCTGGTCTTACACCACGCCCCTGGGTTCCGCCCGGACTTCCCATACAACCACCCTTTTGGCGGGCGGCAAAGTCCTGGTTGTAGGGGGCAGTGCCGGCAGCACGATTTTGAATACCGCCGAAATTTATGACCCTTCAAACGGCACCTGGAGCACTACCCCCACTTTGAACAGCCCAAGAGCCGGGCACACGGCCACCCTGTTACCGGGTGGACAGGTTTTAGTAGCGGGAGGGGCCAGTAGTTTAACCCCTGTAACAAAATTGAGTTCCGCCGAAATCTATGACCCGTCTACTAATACCTGGACAGCAACGGGAAATATGGCGGTTACCCGGCAAAAAGCAGCGGCGGTTTTAATGCAAGGCGGCAAAGTTTTGGTAGCCGGTGGCGACGATGCAGGTACGGACTCAGAATTATACGACCCGGCTACGAGCCAATGGCAACCCACCGCCAACCTCAATAATACCCACGCCTACCAGGGTATGGCGCTTCTGCTTACGGGCCAGGTGCTTCTGACCGGCGATACCAGCCAGGCAGAGCTTTATGATGCAGGTTTGAATTTTGAGGAGGCATGGCGGCCAACCATAGATACCGCTAATACGACCCTTGCCCCGGGTGAAGCCCTGGAATTAAGCGGTAACGGCTTCAAGGGATTATCGGAAGCCTCCGGCAACTCCACCAATAATTCGTCCAGTAATTATCCGCTGGTCCAGCTTTCCAGCCTCGATAACGAGCAAACCTTTTTTGTCCTGCCGGACCCGACGAGCGGGTGGGCCGATACGGCTTTCACCGGAATAACCCAGACCATAAATACTTTACCTCCCGGTTATGCCCGCCTGACTATCTTTTCCAATGGTATTCCAAGCTTAGCCAGGATTGTACTTATAACCGGAAGTGCTTCTTCTACGGTTATAACATCTGCGCCAAACCCGTCCGACTTCTTCCAAACCGTAACATTTACGGCCACAATAACAACCGGCCAGGGCCAACCGACCGGGGCCGTAAATTTTATGGATGGCAGCACTCTCCTGGGGACCGGGTATATAAATGATGGTAACGCCACTTTCGTTACTAATACCCTCTCCGCTGGCACACATACGATTGTTGCCGAATACAAAGGGGACCTGAATTTTGCTGGTAGCATATCTCCCGGCCTGGACCAGCAGGTCAATTGCACTCAGGTCTATACGGTCTACCTGGCGGAGGATAACGGCACAAATGACTGCGGCACTTTGACTTTTGCCTTAAACCAGGCTGCTACTGCCAATGTACCGGTTACAATCACTTTGACCCCTGCCACTATTTCACTCACCGAGGCTCTGCCGGTAATTACTCCAACCGTAAAAGTTACGATAGCCGGGACCTGTACCCAGGCAAATGGTCGCGGTTTGCCTGGCACAAAACTGATAGCCGGAGTGGGGGATATACCGGTTGGTCTTCAACTTACCTCTAACATGGCCCTGACCGGAGTAGCGATAAGTGGGTTCCAGGATTACCAGGTGGAGCTTACCGGAAATAACAATACTCTCACCTGCGACTGGCTAGGCACCCTGGATGGCTTAAATTCGCCGGCCAATTCCGCCGGGGGCGGCCTCAAGATAAGTGGTAGCAATAACCGGTTGGGCATTGAAAATACGCCCTCAAGCGGCAACCTGATAAGCGGGAATGCCGGGACAGGGTTGAAAATTGATAATGCCAGCACCGGTAACGAATCCTTTTATACCTGGATAGGTGTGAAAAGCGACGGTATAACCAGTTTAAAAAACCTGGTAAGCCTGAAGATTGACCAGGGTGGGCAATTAAAATTTGGCCCTGGCAACCGCATCCACAGCTAAGATGCTTTAACCTGGGTGGCTGGAAACCCAGGATTTCAACGGGGCGGGATAAACCTGACAAAATGAAGAAAAGGGTTCTGGAAACAACCGGAACCCCTTTTTATATGGATTTTTCTTTACCAAATCATCACGCAAGCCCTGGTAAATCGGAGTTGTGACGGTATAGCTTTTGTGACAACTTAGCTTGATGTGAATTATCTCTTGGAATAAGAGAGGGAATGCTAAAAGCTAAAGGAGTCAATGATGCCAAAGAAAACCACAACAACCAACCAGGGACCCCTTGCCAGGGAGACCGGGCCAAATATCGGGTTTGTCCTCTCCCACGAACAGTTTCCGGCCCCCCAACTGGTGGAATTAGGGGCAAAAGCCGAGCAAGCCGGGTTTGACGCGGTTTGGACCAGCGACCATTTCCAACCCTGGCAGGATAACGAGGGTCACGCCGGGTTTGCCTGGGTCACTCTCGCCGCGACCGGCCAGCGAATGACCCGGATTCCGATGGGCACAGGCGTGACCTGTCCGACCTATCGTTACCACCCCTCGATTGTGGCCGAGGCTTTTGCTTCGTTGGGCCTCCTCTATCCGGGCCGGGTCTTCCTGGGGGTAGGATCGGGTGAAGCGCTAAATGAGGTCGCCGCCGGGGGCGGTTGGGGCGATTACAAAGAGCGGTCGAGCCGCCTGATTGAAGCGGTCGAAATCATACGCAAGTTGTGGACGGGCGAAATGGTGAATTTCGAGGGCGATTATTATAAAGTCCAGGGCAAACTCTACGATGTGCCGGCCTCACCGGTGCCGATTTATATCGCAGCATCAGGTCCCAAGAGTATGCGTATCTCCGGGCAATATGGTGACGGCTTGATTACCGATTCGGAACGGGCGGTCAAGCCAGAGTTACGCCAGGCTTTCGAAGAAGGGGCCAGGTCCGCCGGGAAAGACCCGGCCACCCTGCCCATTATCGCGGAACACTGGATTGTGGTCGGGGAAGAAAAAGAGGCCAGGGAACTAACCAAACTCTGGAATTTCTTACCCAAAGCCTGGGATACTTTCGTGGGTGACCCCGACCCGACCCATATCCGCAAGAAGGCCAACACCGAAATAAAGCCAGAAGAAGTCCTGAAAAGCTGGACGGTTAGCCCAGATCCCCAGGTACATATCAAAAAGCTCCGGGAGTTGATTGACCAGGGCGTGAGCACAATTTTCGTCCACTCGGCCCAACCGGACCAGCAGAAAGTAATTGATTTTTATGGCCGAGAGGTTCTACCGGCCCTGGCCCCCGCCCGCCAATCGGCCTAAATGCCGGGGGTTTAGCCGGGTTCCACGGTTTAAAAGTCTAAATTTGTTCATGGAAATGGGGCTCGATGCCCCTTTTCCATTATTGAAGGTTTTTTCGGCTTTGTTGAAGCAGACTGGTAACAGTTTCTTTTAATTTCCAGGTAGGTTTGCCGAACTTTAAATATAAGGTAATATATCATTTATGGAAAACAACCTTCGCCAAAAACCAACAGTGATTTAATTATAATAAAGGCGTAATATTATGTTATTGCATTAATTATAATACTGTGTGATGATTAATTTCAGAGTGTGTAGCATTTGGCTGACCAAAAACTTCAAAAAGAGGATATTTCTACCGGAAAGGGTAATGAAATAAAGCCCTTTTTCTATTTTTAACTTTTGGTGCCAGCGTAAATAAGGGTTAAAGGTTAGCTATGTTATCTCAAGATTATGATTTGCATTCCAAAAAAGAGCTTATCAATGAACTGGCCGAGCTAAAAATTGCTTACGATGAGTTAAAAATTCGGTATGATAAGCTGGAAGCCACAGTGCAAAACAGCCGATACGAAAAAGATAAAGCTATCGAAGAAACCCTTGACCGGATTTCCAATTGCTACCTGGCTATTGATAATAACGGGCGGTTCACTTTCCTAAATAAAGCCGCCGAAAAATGGCTCTTTCGCTCAAAGGCCGAGTTGCTAGGTAAAAGTATCTGGGAAGTTTTCCCTGATGCGGTAGACGGTCCATTTTTCGCTAATTATCATAAAGCTATAACGGAACAGAGGGAAATCGAGTTTGAGGACTTTTATCCGCCCCTCAACTCCTGGTTCAGGGTCCGGGCTTACCCTTCCCCCAACGGCATAACTGCTATTTTCGACAATATAAACGAGTTAAAAAAGGCCGAAGCAGAGCGGCAGAAAAGCCTCGAATTGTACCGGATACTGGCCCGTACTTTCCCAAACAGCACTGTCTTTCTTTATGACCAGGATTTACGCTTTTTGATAGTTGAGGGTACGGCCCTCCAAAAAAATGGTCTAAAAAAAGAGCTCATTGAAGGTAAAACCCTCTTTGAAACCCTATCACCTGCCCAGGTAGCCTACTACGAACCCAAATACCGGGCCGCTTTGCGGGGCGAAACAATCGTTGACGAAAGATATGTTGAACTCTATGGCCGGACCTACTCCAACACCTATCTGCCTATAAGGAATGAGCAAGGCCAGATTTTCGCCGGGATGATTGTTTCCTATGAAATTACCGAACGCAAAAAGACCCAGGAGGCCCTCCAACATAGTGAAACAAAGTATAAAACCCTATTCCAGGTGGCTCCTTTCGGAGTTTGTGTCACCGATTCCACCGGGAAAATTATCGAGGTCAACGAAACCCTGGAGAAGCTATTAGGGCTGACCCTAAACAGTGAGAATAACTGGACAATTTACGATGAGCGGTTGGAAGTTTTCCGGCCTGATGGCACTCGCTGGCCTGCAAGCGAATTTCCTAAAGTCTTATCCCTCAAGGAAAATGAAACCATTTACGGGACCGAAATGGGGATAAAAAAACCTGATGGCACCATTTCCTGGCTGATGGTTAGCGCGGCTCCCATTCCCCTGGAAAACTATGGTATAAGCGCCGTTTTTGTGGACATCACCGAACGCAAAAAGATGGAGCAGGCATTGCGCCTCTCCGAGGACCGGTTCAGGCTGGTGATAAAGTCGACCAATGACGCCATCTTGGACTGGAATATCGCCACCAGCGAAATGTGGTGGAACGAAAATTTTTACGACTTCTATAAATACCAGCCTTCCGAAGTTGATTTTTCATTGAGCTGGCTGGCCGAACACATCCACCCGGAAGACCGTCCCAGGATTGCGAAGCAAATGTATGAGGCGTTCAGAAATGGCACAGTCTACGTTTCGGATGAGTGCCGGTTTTTGCGCGGCGACGGCACCTACGCCTATGTCCTGGGCCGGGGTTATATTGTTCGGGACAGTGAGGGCCGGGCCGTCCGCATGATTGGCTCCTTGCAGGACCTCACCGAACGTAAAAAAGCCCTGGAAACTCTTCTGAAGACCGAAGAACAGTTGCGCCAATCCCAAAAAATGGAAGCGGTAGGACGGTTGGCCGGTGGAGTGGCCCACGATTTCAACAATATCCTGACCGGGATTATGGGCTATTGCGAACTGATTCAACTTAACCTTGAACCAACCAACCCGATAGCAAAAGACCTTGAGCAAATCCAGAACGGGGTCAACCGGGCGGCAGCTTTAACCCAACAACTCCTGGCCTACAGCCGTAAACAGGTTTTGCAACAAAAACCGCTCGACCTCAATAAACTTATCCTGAATTTTAACAATTTGCTCAAACGGGTCATCGGGGAAGACATCGAGCTTGTTTTACACCTCGACACCGACCTGCAAACAATCCTGGCCGATACCACCCAGCTCGAACAGGTTTTATTGAACCTGAGTGTTAACGCCAGGGATGCCATGCCTGGTGGTGGCAAACTCATTTTCGAAACAAAAAATATTACCCTGGAAGAAGCCTCGAAAGGGGAACTGCCCGAAGCGATACCCGGCTCCTACGTGATGTTAGCCGTAACCGATACCGGGCACGGAATGGACGAGATTACCCGTTCCCAGATTTTCGAGCCATTTTTCACCACCAAAGAACCGGGCAAAGGGACCGGGCTGGGTCTTTCGACCGTTTACGGTATCATCCACCAGAGCAAAGGCTTTATCGAGGTCAGTACCAGGGTCGGCGGCGGCACTACTTTCAAGATTTTTCTACCGGTCCTCTCCTCCCCTGACAAACCTAAACGGGCCAGCGCGACCGCGCGCCTGCCCGAAAAGTCCGGTGTAAGCCAGGGCCAGGCCGCCGGAGAACAGCCCGCCACCATTTTGCTGGTGGAAGATGACAAGATGCTGCGGGAAATTGTCCAGTTGGTGCTTGAATTGAACAATTACCGGGTGCTGTCGGTGGCCCGGCCCGAAGAAGGCGCGGCCCTCTTTCCAGAACATGCCGACCAGATTAACCTGGTTATCACCGACCTGATAATGCCAGGTATGAACGGACAGGATTTAATCAAGAAAATCCAGGAAACCCAGCCGGATGTAAAGGTAATTTATATATCAGGCTACACGCATAGTCTGACCAAGAATACCTTGAATTTCGAACTGGAAGGCAAAAACTTTGTAGGCAAACCTTTTAGCCCTAAAGACTTGCTGGAAAAAGTTAAGGAAGTCCTCAACGATTCCTGTGCTGACTCCGAGTAAATCGGTTGCCTGGCCAGAGCTAGCGATTAGCGCTAACTCAAACTTAAAAACTTAACATGAATCATCCAGAATTACCCAGGTCCGTACATGGCCTGGGTTTTCTAATTTCCCATCTTGATGCGCCTCGGAAATTATACCTGCGCAACTGCCACCTCGAACACTACAAGGGTGAAAACCACCAGGAAAGTGTCGACAAAAGTCCTATCCCTATTATGTTAAATTTGTTCTATATTTATATTAGAAGTAGTCACCAGGATTCCAGAAGTAGCTCCCTTTCATTTTTATAGTGCGCTACGTTGCAAAATCGGGTGGTATTGGAGCAGTACTCGCGTTAGACCATTTTACAGGATTGAGCCTTATAAAAAGGAGAAATAAGGTTGAGTTTGATTAAATCGCCCAAAGAGGGGAAGATACAGGTTGGCTACTCCTTAAACCCGGCCAGGTTAAGTAACTGGCTTTTAGTAGCTGCCCTGGTTTTGGTGGTTCTCTTCTCTGGATTTTCCAGCCAGGCGACCGCGTCCGCCAGTTCGAATAATAGTAGTGGGAAAGCGTCCGCTTCCGGCCAGGATGGTCCCATTGCCAGCGGCACTATTCTTACACCCAGCGTTACCTTAGCCAAAACAGGCCCTGCTACGGTAAAGGCTGGGGGAGCCTTGACTTACAACCTGAAAATAACCAATTCCGACCCAATTAGCTATTTCGGAGAATTGGTGGACCTGTACCCGACCGAGGTGACTTATAGCGGGCCAATTAGTTTCACCGATGAGACCACTCATTACTGTGAGAACGAGCCAGTGACTCCCACTTTAACTCCACCTGGCCTAACCCAGATTGATGAGTCAGATGTAGGCGGCCTGATTTTGTGCTATTATGTCGTGCAGCCTAATTCTTCAGTATCTATAAATGTGGAATTTACCGCCAATGGGACCGGAAGCGCCTGTTTTGTAAACCAGAGCGCAACCATCTTTATACCTTACGATGGTCCTGGACCCACGCTCACAAGCATTTCCAAGCTAGACCCTGGAAAAGCCATTCAAAATGACGCGCCACCTACCAGCATCCTATTCTCAAACGCTTCTACCTGTAGCACCCCCAAAACGCCAAACCCACCCGCCGATCTGATAGCCCAGTTGCGGGTAGACCCTGACCATACCGCTTTCATTGACCCTGACAGTGACATCAGTTACAACCTGTTGGTCAAGAATATCGGAATCGGCGAGGCCAGCCGGGCTACCGTAACCTTCCCCTTCGACGGTAACCTGGACGTAGGGTATTTAAGTTCGGAAGACCCGAATGTTTGGGTTACCGGCATAGATACCACCAGCGAGCAACATTCTATAACACTCAGTTTCCCGACCATCCAACCGGGAGGGGTTTACTCGGCCACCCTGGTGATGCGGCCATCGGCGACAGCGGTCCCAGGTTCGACCGAAGTCACTCGCTTTACGGTTAAGTGGGATGATGCCGAAAGAGCGGGAAAGAGCGCCGGTAGCAACGCGGTCCACTTCGCCTTTAGCGATCAGAGCGGTTCGACCTTTAACCTGAATGACGGCGAGGTGCAAACGTTCGATCCGGCGACTGCCACGGTTAGCAACGGCAACCAGCAGGTCTTTAACGCCAACTTCTTCGCGCCAGGCGAACTTGTATCGGCCTGGTATACCGCGCCGGATGGGACAAGCACCTCGCTCGGAAGTGTCCTGGCCGGACCGAATGGCGAGGTTAGTCTCACTTTCTCCCCGGTCGGTCTGACCGCCGGAGACAATTACAGCATTTCGGCTTATGGCAACCGGAGCGGTGTTTACGCCAGCGCGGTAGCTACTATCGGTTCTTAGCATCCGGCTTTAAAATAAAAAACATGAATCATCCCGAATTTTAGGATGAAGTAAGAATAAAGAAACCTCTTGAGCTAAAATAGGTTTGCCTAGAACCGAAATAGCCAGGAGGTTTCTT
>JGI26539J51216_1002221_pt1 | contig 11643 bp, 9 predicted proteins | sample ThiBio_1000_biof_2_FD_51216 | JGI IMG/M metagenome (IMG submission 51216)
CGACGGCATGCGCGAAACCCGCAAGCGGCGCCCGCGCATCGAGCGGCTGTTCGGCGAACGCGTGGCGCACGGGTTTTCGGATTTCCCAGCAAGGCGGTCAGGTGCTGCATCAATTCACTGTGCAACTCGTCAACGCCGTCGCCGGCGTCCCCGGCTGCGGCTGCGGCCGCAGCGCCGGCGGGTGCGCCGGCCGCCCGCGCCGCCGTGCCGCTCGCGCCGGCTTGCCTGCGGACCACGGTCGGATGCCGCAACTGCGGCAGCACGCCCGCCTGCACCAGCCGCACGTTGACGTCGTGGTAGAGCGTGTCGAGCACGTTCAGCACGTAGCGCTCGAACATCTTCAGGATGATCAGCCGCACCCGGATATTGACGTCGGTGAGTTCCCCCAGCGCCTCGCGGAACGCCTCGGTCAGCGCGCTCGGGCCCAGCGGGTTGTTGCCGTTGGTGGTGACGCGCCCGCCGCTCAGCACCGACATGCGCTGGTTCAGCGCCATCAGCGCCGACGACAGGCGGCCGTCGGCCTTGGCGACCATGCTGGAGACCGCGAGCGATTCTTCCAGTTCGCGGTCGTCGACCAGGCTCAGTTCGCCGCTCGCGGAAAACGCGCGCTGCGCCTCGCTGCCGCGCGGCTGGCGGCCGGCCGCGAAATCCGAAAACCCGTGCGCCACGCGTTCGCCGAACAGCCGCTCGATGCGCGGGCGCCGCTTGCGGGTTTCGCGCATGCCGTCGAAATATTCGGTCTGGCTGGCGTTGCTCTCGGCCTTCTCGGCGAGGTCGAACAGGGTGTCGTCGACGTTGTCGAGCAGCGCGGCGACCAGGTTGCCGGTTTCCTTCAAGGTCATTTCGCGCACCGCGACCAGCAGGCCACCGACCTGGTCCTGGTTGGCGCCGGACGTGCGCGAACCGATCTCCACCACCTTCGGGGCGGCATCGCCGGGCGGATCTGGCGTGATGGAGCTCATGGAAAATCTCGATTGCCCGTGTGGGAATCCGGATCGTTCAGTATGCCGATTCGCCGGCGCCGGACCGTGAATCCGTTCACAGGGCCGCCGCGGGGTGCCGCAGTTGGCCCGGTTGCGGGCCTTCTACGCAGGGAAATCGGCCAACTGCAGGGTGCCGATGCCTTCCTCGGCCAGCATCACGGGAATGTCGTCCTCGATCCGGTAGACCCCCTTGCGGTCGGTGGTGACGAGCCCCGAGGAGAGCGGCGCGGAGACCTTGCGGCCGGACACGGTATCGACCCCGCCGGCCGTGATCGCGCGGTTGAGTGCGTCCAGTTCATCGCGGCGCAGCAGGCGCACCGGGGTCTTGGTGACCGGGTCGCACAGGATGTCCAGCAATCGCTTGTCCATGCCGCGTACAATACCCGTTTTGCGCCGGTGAGACCATGCGGAAAACGACGGTCGCGCCCCGGGTCGGGGTGGTGATGGGCTCGCGTTCGGACTGGGAGACGATGCAGCACGCCGCCGACATGCTGGCAGCGCTGGGCGTCGCGCACGAGGTGGAAGTGGTTTCCGCGCACCGCACGCCCGACAAGTTGTTCGCCTACGCGGAAGGCGCGGCCCGGCGCGGCATCGAGGTGATCATCGCGGGTGCCGGCGGCGCCGCGCACCTGCCCGGCATGCTGGCCGCCAAGACGCGTCTGCCGGTGCTGGGCGTGCCGGTGCAATCGCGCGCGCTCAAGGGCCTGGACTCGTTGTTGTCGATCGCGCAGATGCCGGCCGGCATCCCGGTGGGCACGCTCGCGATCGGCGAAGCCGGCGCCAGGAATGCGGGCCTGCTCGCGGCCGCGATCGTGGCGCTGCACGACGACAAGGTCGCGCGCACGCTGGAGCGGTTCCGCAATGACCAGACCGCCGAGGTATTGGCGCATTCCGATCCGCGCCTGACGCCGCCGCATCCGGCGCCGGCTGCGAAGGCCAGGCCGCGCAAGCAGAACGCGCGTTGATGATGGCAGTTTTTCGAAGGCTGCCCCTCACCCCTTGCCCTCTCCCGCAAGCGGGGGAGGGGGAGTTGCTGCCGTGCGGGTTCGTACAATGGAGGGTCATGTGAAGGCGAGTGTCGACGCACATCCGACGCTTGGTATCTTGGGCGGCGGCCAACTGGCGCGGATGCTGGTGCTGGGGGGCGCGCCGCTGGGGGTGCGCTTCCGCATCGTCGATCCGGCCGCCGACGCCTGCGCCGGACAAATTGCGCCGTTGCTCGCGGCGAACTGGGATGCGTTCGACAAGCTGGAGTCGTTCGCACGCGAGGTCGACGCCGCCACCTACGATTTCGAGAACGTGCCGGCCGCGACCGCCGAGTGGCTGGCGGCGCGCACCCACACCGCGCCGAACGCGCGTTCGCTGGCGACCGCGCAGGATCGCGTGGCCGAGAAAACCCTGTTCCGCGAATGCGGATTGCCGACCGCGGAATTCGCGGCAGTGGCGACGCGCGCCGAACTCGACGCCGCGCTGGGTCGCATCGGCGCGCCGGCGATCCTGAAANCCCGCCGCCTCGGTTACGACGGCAAGGGCCAGTTCCGCATCCGGTCGCTCGCCGATGCCGGCGCGGCATGGCAGGCGCTGGGCGCGCAGGCCGAACGCGTGGGGCTGATCCTGGAAGCCTTCGTCCCGTTCGACGCCGAGGTTTCGGTGGTCGCGGTGCGCGCACGCGATGGCGATTTTCGCGCGTGGCCCGTGCCGCGCAACTGGCATGTCGACGGCATCCTCTCCGCCAGCCTCGCGCCCGCGCCGGTGGATGATGTGCTTGCGCAGGCTGCCTTCGCCCACGCGCGGGCGGTCGCCGAGAAACTCGATTATGTCGGCGTGTTCGCGCTGGAGCTCTTCGCGGTGAAGGGAAATGCCATCCATGGCGAACAGCTCCTTGGAAACGAAATGGCGCCGCGCGTGCACAACTCCGGCCACTGGACCATCGAAGGCGCGGTCACCTCGCAGTTCGAGAACCACGTGCGCGCGGTGCTCGGCATGCCGCTCGGCGATACTTCGGCGCGCGGGCTCTCGTGCATGTTGAACTGGATCGGCGCGATGCCCGATCGCGATGCCGCGCTCGCGGTGCCCGGCGTGCACTGGCACGACTACGGCAAGTCGCCACGACCCGGCCGCAAGGTCGGCCACGCGACCGTGTGCGCGGACGATGCCGCGACGCTGGCGCAGCGCTTGCAACGCCTCGGCGATGCGCTCGGGCGCACCGCGCAGGTGCGTCCCGTCGTCGATGCGCTGGTGGCGCAACGTTGACAAGCCCGGCGACGGCGCGCATGGTTCACCGTTTGCCACGTCGAATCCGGGGAGTGAACATGCGCAAGTTTCTGCTGGCTGCCGCCGTCACCTTGCTGGCGGCCGGAGGCGGCGCGTCCTGCGCGTTCGCCGACCAGTCCGCGCCCGCGAGCGCGTCGAGCACGCAAGCCGCGCAGGACGGTCCGATCCAGCCGAAGCTGCAGGGCAACATCGAACGCAACTTGCCGGACGAACCGCTGGTCACGGCCAGGCACGGCATGGTGGTCAGCGCGCAACACCTCGCGACGCAAATCGGCGTCGACATCCTGCAGCAGGGCGGCAACGCGGTGGACGCGGCGGTCGCGGTCGGCTACGCGCTGGCGGTGGTGCATCCGTGTTGCGGCAACATCGGCGGCGGCGGCTTCATGACCCTCCATCTCGCCGACGGCCAGAACCTGTTCCTCGATTTCCGCGAGAAAGCGCCGCTGGCGGCGACCGAAGACATGATGCAGAACGCCGCGGGCCAGGTCGTGAAGGGACGCAGCACGCGCACCTATCTCGGCGTCGGCGTACCCGGCACGGTGCTGGGTTTCGACGAAGCGTTGAAGCATCACGGCACGATGACCTTGCAGCAGGTGATCGCGCCGGCGATCAAGCTGGCGAAGGACGGGTACACGCTGGAAGCGGGCGACGTGCGCATCCTCGATACATCCACCGATGCCTTTCGCAGGTCTCCGAACGTCGCCGCGACTTTCCTCGACCACGGCCAGCCGTGGAAGGCCGGGCAGGTACTGAAACAACCCGAGCTTGCACGCACGCTCGAGATGATTTCCGAAGACGGCAGCAAGGCGTTCTACGACGGCCCGATTGCCGCCGCGGTGGTGAAGGCCAGCGAAGCCAACCACGGCTTGCTGACCCTGCAGGATTTCAGGGACTACACCGTGCAGTGGGAAAGGCCCATCGAGTGCGGCTACCACGGCTACACGATCTACTCGGCGCCGCCGCCGAGTTCGGGCGGCACCACGATCTGCGAAACGCTGCAGATCATCGCGCCGTATCCGTTCGCCGAGTGGGGTTTCCATTCCACCAAGAGCGTGCATTATTTCGTCGAAGCCGAACGCCGTGCGTTCGCCGACCGCAACACCTACCTCGGCGACCCCGCGTTCGTCGACAACCCGATCACGAAGCTGTTGTCCGCCGAGCATGCCGCCGAACTGCGCGCCAGCATCAAGCCCGACCAGGCCACACCATCCTCGGAAGTGCAGGGTAGTCTCGGCCCGTACCAGGCCACCAACACCACGCATTACTCGGTGGTCGACGGCAAGGGCAACGCGGTCGCGGTCACCTTCACCATCAACAGTTATTTCGGGATCAAGCAGATCGCGGGCGACACCGGGTTCTTCCTCAACAACGAAATGGACGATTTCACCTCCAAGCCCGAGGTGCCCAACCAGTTCGGGCTGGTGCAGGGTGAGGCCAACCGCATCCAGCCGGGCAAGCGGCCGTTGAGCTCGATGAGCCCGACCATCGTGATGCACGACGGCAAGTTGTTCATGGTGACGGGCAGCCCCGGCGGCTCGACCATCATCTCGACCACGATGGAAAGCATCCTCAACGTGGCCGAGTACGGCATGAACGTGAAGCAGGCCATCGACGCGCCGCGCATCCACATGCAATGGTGGCCCGACCAGGTCTTCGCCGAACCGGGTGCGTTCGCGCCGGGCGTACATGCCGAACTCGAAGCGATGGGCTACAAGATCCGCACCATACGCCAGATGGGCGACATCGCCGCGATCGTGGTGAACCCGAAGACGGGGATGCTGGAAAGCGTCAACGATCCGCGTTATCCGGCGGGTGAGGCGGCGGGGNATTGAAGCCGGGTAGTAGCGACCTGCAGCACGCGGCAGAACGGCTGGTCGGCATCGGATTGACGTGTATACGGCGCTGCCGTATGATGCGTTCATGTACACCATCGCCGAGACGCCGGAGTTCAGGCACGACGTCGACGCAATCTGGAGTGCCGAAGAGCGTCTTGCGTTTTGCGCGTGGCTTGCCGCCAACCCTGAAGCCGGCGACGTGATTCCTGGCAGTGGTGGTTGCCGCAAGGTGCGGTGGGCGGCGTCCAGTCGCGGCAAGCGCGGCGGCGCCAGGGTCATTTACTACAACCGGCTGGACGAAGGTCGCATCTGGCTGCTGGTGATCTACACGAAGGCAGTGCGCGGCAACATCCCGGCGCACATCTTGAGAGCGATCAAGGAGGCACTATGAAAACCATGACTGGCAAGCAGCTAGGCGAGAAGCTGCTGCGCTCCGTGCGGCAGATGCAGCGTGGCGAGGCGGCCCGCGCAACCCGGGTCAAGCCGAACGCGGCCGCCAAGGCTCGCGCCGACGTCGGACTGTCACAGGCACAGTTCGCGGCGCTTCTCGGCGTTTCGACCCGCACGCTGCAGGACTGGGAGCAGGGCCGGCGCGAGCCCACCGGAGCCGCGCGCACGTTGCTGCGGGTGGCATCGTCGCACCCCAAGGTGCTGCGCGAGTTGGCCGCTGCGGCGTGACAGGTGTTGCCGCGCTGGAAGCGATGGGCTACAGGGTTCGTTCGGTGCAGCAGATGGGCGACATTGCTGTGATCGTGGTGAACCCGAAGACGGGCATGCTCGAAAGCGTCAACGATTCGCGTTATCCGGCGGGTGAGGCGGCGGGGNATTGATCCGATTTCCCGGTGACACTTAACGCCTGAATTAAGCCACCCCGCGAAGCTGGTTTAGCTTGAATGAATTGTCAAACCTACCTAAGTGACGCAAGTCTAAACAGGCAGGCCACTTCTCGGCGAATCTCCGCGGCATGACTGTTGTAGAAGACTTGCCCAGTGCCATCTTGTGTGAGAGATGCCTCGCAAGCTTGGCGATACGCTGCGAAGTGTCTATTAAAGGCTAATCTTTGCCATGGCCATAGGTAGTGCAGGAATAGGTCGATCTCATGCAGCGATGGGCGTTTGTTGTAAGGCGACGGCCCATTTTGCTCCGTGAGAAGCCAGTTTCTAATCGGTGCGACGGCCTCATTGAACTCCTTACGCTTGTCTCTCCCTAGTGCAAGCCAATGCCCTAGAATGAGACCCAGCAGGAAGGTGAGAAAACTTACGAGTCCAGTCACCATGATGTTTGATGCGGGCCTAATGCCCGAAATCAGCGACGCGAACCCGCGTAGCGGTAAGCGTTCGCTGAATTAAGGTGTTAGTCTTGGCCTGCCTTACAATCATCGTTTTTTTCGGGCGTCGCGGCCACAACTTTCTCTTCAGTCCGTTGCTTTTCCTTTTCCTTCGCTTCGTACATTGATTTCAGAGTCTTCAGTGCATGGTCGAATGGTGTAATGTCTTGAGCCCGCAGTAATCCTGGGGTGTTACCGGACATATTAGGTAAGTATGCAGATATTATTCCTACAATTTCTGGTGAGCCAGTCTTAAGTTCCGAAAAAACCGGGCCGCCACTTACACCATTAATCGCCACCCCGTCGATGAGATAACAATCTTCATCCATTAGGAATGCACTGACAGTTCCTTTGAAGAAGCACAGGTTTGGGAAAGCAACGGACGGGAAGCCCATCCACCCAAGTTCGTAGCCTACTCGACGATACTTTGTGCAGTCGATCAGCGGAAAAGCGGCGTCCGGTAGCTTTAGCGTGTCGTTGTGAATGAGGATCGTAGCTGCATCGCGCTTGTAGTCGATCAGGACAGCACGGTCACTGGGAGTCAAGAACACGCTACTTTCGGTCTTATGGTGCGTCAGCCTGATCGGCTGCTGCCACTCGTGCGCATGGCGTATGACATGCGCGGCTGTAGCGATGGCTGCCAACGTGCCTTCCGGGTTATACCCGACTAAGAACCCTGTCCCTGACCCGGCCTGTGTCTCGATTCGTACGATATGCGGTAGTAGCTCGTCGCGAATGCTTCCCCAAGACACGACAACTCCTCCTGCGAAGACTAACGCTATTTCTGCCCCGGTTCTGGGATAGTAACAGGATGTTGCTACGGCGGTTTTCGACTGTCAATCGGTAAATTTCTTTGCTGGGACAGACGTCCGGTAGCTCCGGGCTAGCGCGTCGCGCCATGGCTTGTGTTTTGCTATTTGGCGCTTCGCAGATGCTATCCAATATCGCGGACAACCCGAAGTGGTAATGGAGAAATGGGCGCCTTGGGGTCAACGGCACCAGCGGACTTCTGTTCTGACCAATTTCCGTTGTTGCCTGCTTTGGCTCCGCCCGTCAACGTGCGGTGGACCCGCTATCTCAATGCGCTCAGTGGTGCGCGACCACGAACCACGCCAGCGACGCCACCAGATTGTTGGTGGCGTGCAGGGTGATCGACGGCCACAGCGAACGCGTGCGGATGCGCAACCACGCCGAGGCGATGCCCAGCAGCACCAGCGCGGGCACGGGATACCACGCGAACCCGAAATCCGGCAGGTGCACGCAACCGAAGATCAGCGCACTCAGCACGATCGCCCAACCGACGGGCATGCGGCTGGCAAGGCCGGACAGCAGCACGCCGCGGAACACCAGTTCCTCGACGAACGGCGCCACGCACACCACCAGCAACGCCAGCAGGATGCGCATGTCCAGCGACACCTTGCCGGCCATCAGCGCAACATCCTGTTGGACGGAATGGGGACCGGCGAGCCATTGCGTCAGCGCGCCGCCGGCCAGCAATACCACGACGCCCAGCATGACCGCGGCGGGATAAGCGAGTTTGCTGCCCGGCGCCGTGAATCCGAAACCGGGCAACTCGCCGCGCGACCATTGCGCGGGCCAGGTGCGGCGCACCAGCGCGGTCATCACCGCGGCGGCCGCGGCGATGGTGAGCACGGCCAGGATCACCCGGACGTCCGGGTTCTGCTGCATCGATTGGACGACGGCGTGGGGATCGAATGGGGCGTGTCGGGTGGCGGCTTTGAAACCGGCCGCGACGCCCAGCGCGACGCCGATCAGCAGGCCGATCAGGATGCTCAATCCGAATTGCAGCAGGAAATACAGCGCCACGCTGCCGAGCCCGCTCCACACGCCGGGACGCCGGGGCGGCGGGACGAGGCCTGTCGTGTCATCGCCGGAAANGGGCGGCGTGGTTTCGGTCGGGAAATCCATGGTCGATGCGGATGGCGGGCGCAGCGCAGTCTATCAATGCGGCATCGTCGGCCGCGGTTATTTTTCGATCTTGTAGTTGAAGCTTGCGCGATTGCCGGTGGTCGCGTTCTCGGCTTCGAATTGCAGGAAGCGGTTCAACGTGTAGCGCAGGGTGATGACCTGGCCCGGCGTGAACAGGCCGACGCCGTAACTCAGGAACAGGCGCGGCGAAAGGTACTTGCCGGCGGTGAACGCCGAACCGCCCAGCGCCTCGCTCGAGGAGACGCCGGCATCGAGGCCCAACCGCGAACCGATGGATTTCGCGAGCCGGTCGCCGGCCAGGCCGCCCAGCGCCTGCGCGGCGGTGTTGAGGGTGTCGCCTTCGCCGCTCTTCAACGCGTTCAAGGGGCGCCCGGTGACGAGGTAGGAAAGCGCTTCGGCCTGTTCCATCGCGGGATCGGAAAACACCGTCAGCACCGGACGCTGCGCGGTGCCGCGCACGCTCAATCCCACCGTGATGTCCTGGCTGCGGATCTGGCGCACCGCGCGGATGTCGAGGCCGGGGTTGTCGAGCGGCGTGCCGGCGAACAACAGGCGCCCGCGTTCGATGTTGAGGTTCTGGCCGTAGGCTTCGTATTTGCCCGCGACGCGGATCTCGCCGCGCCCGGTTGCAGTCTGGGTCGGGCGCACCTGCACCGCGAGCTGGCCGTGCACGCTGCCGTCGAGGCCGTAGCCGTGCATCTTCACGTCGTCGCCGAGCTTCACCTCGATGTCGGCGTTCATCGCGAGCGGCGCCACCGGCGCGGCGGGCGGCGCATCCACGATCACGATGTCGGGCGAGGCCTGTGCCGGGCCCTGGCCCGGGAGTTTCTCGGCCTCGACCTTGGCACTCGGAATCGCGACGCTGCCGGTCAACGCGAACACGCCGTTCGCGCGCGTGACGAGCAGGTGGGGCGACGCCACCACGCGCGCGGCGGGGATGTCCGCGACCAGCACGTTGTCGCCCTTGATGCCCAGCGTCAGCGGCGCGTCGGCGGCGAGGCCGGTGCTGCCGTCGACGTGCAGCACGCCCGTGCCCGAGGCGATCTGTCCCGCGATTGCGAGGTGGCCCTGCGGGTCGCCCGAAATCGCGAACTGGCCATCGTGCAGTTTCAGTCCCGCGCGCGGCAATTCCGCGGCGAAGCCGTGGGTCTGGATGCGGCCCTGGAACTGCGGCGCGGCCAGGGTGCCGGCGAGTTGCAGGCTGCCGGTCAGGCTGCCCTGGACGTTGGCGATTTCGGTCGACAGCGCGCCGAGGAATGCAAGGCTGCGCAGGTCGACGTCGATGTTGCCGCCGAGTGCGCGCGCGCTGCCGCGGACGTCGACCACGCCGTCCAGATGGCCGCCGTCCGCGAGCGCGCCGTGCAACGTGGCGTGCTGGTCGCTGCCCGCGGCGCTGGCGTCGAGCGTGATCGACGACCACGCCAGCAATGGCTGGTCCGCGTTGGACGCGAACGCGACGCGGCCCGCGCCGGCCGCGAGGGTCGCGCGGCCTTCGAGCGCGCCGTTCGCGGCGATCGTGAGTTGCCCCGAACCCGAGATGTCGCCGCTGGCTTGCAGTGGATCGGCGCCGGAGGCGAGGTCCGCGAGCAGTTGCAGCGGCAAATGCTGCAGGTCGTAGTTCGCCGTGAGCGTGCCGCGCGCGTCGCGCGCGCCCGACAGGCACAGGCGCGACGCGTCGGCGCCGAGGCAGAGTGGCGACATCGACGCCTTGCCGTCCTGCCACGTGATGCTGCTGGCCTGCAGCTGGCGCCACGCCGGCATGCCCTGCGGCGCAAGCTCGACATCGTTCAACGTGCCGGTCCATTGCTTCGATGCGGCTTGCCAGCTTCCCTGCAGCGCCATCACGAAGCCGAGCGGCTTGCCGCTCGCGGTGATCCGCACATGGTGCGAGGCGGCATTGCCGTGGCCTTCGACATTCACGTTGTCGAAATCGAGGCCGGATGCGTGCACGCCCTCGAGCGTGACGGCGAGGTCGCCGCCGGGTTTGCTGGCGTCGGGGATCGACGCGGTCAGCCGCAGCTTGTCGATGCGGCGCGCGCCGACGTTCAGCGCGTCGCCGTCGAGCGTCCCCGCGATCGCGAGTTGCGGCCAGGCGCCCCTGGCCGTGAAGCGGCCGCGCAGCTTGCCCGCCGCGTCCGGCAGCCAGTCGCCCAGCGAGGCGATGTCGAGTTCGATAGTCGCGTCGGTCCGCTTGCCGCCCGAGCCCTGCGCCTGGATCCGGCTTTGGCCCGCGACCAGCAGCAGCGATCCGGCAAACAGGTTGTCGGGTGCGGTCCGCAGGTCGGCCTTGCTGCCCGCGACGCTGCGTCCGCGCAAGGTTCCCGCCGCCTTGTCCAGTTTCAGCGTGGCCACGGGGCCCTGCGGCGTGAGTTGGCCTTCGCTCGCCAGCGTGAAATCCAGCGCGCCGTCCCAGCCGGCCAGGAACGCGCCCGGATCGAGTTTTCGCGCGACGGCATCGAGCTTCCAGGAAACGCGCGGCTGCAGTCCGATGCTGCCGCGTGCGTCCAGGCCGCCGTCCTTCTGGACCAGTTTCAGCGTGTTCAACTGGATGGCCTGGGGCGTGCCGGCGAGATCGATGTCGAGGTTGGCGAGGCGGCCCGGCGGCCCGATCGCCAGCGCGCCCTTCAGCGCGAACTGTTCCGCGTTGCCTACAAAGTGTGCTTCGCCGTGCGTATCGAGCGGTTGTCCGACCAGGTCGGCGGGCAGTTGCACGTCGCGCCAATCCACGTCGAGTGTTGCGCTCACGGGTTTGGCGTCGAGATGCACGGCGCCGCTGGCGCTGGCGACACCCGGCATCGCGGGCGAGCGCAGGCGCAAGGGATCGAGTCGCAGGGTCTTGCCGTCCCAGGCGAATTGCGCGGGATCGATCAGCGCGACGTGGCCGTTGGCGGTGATGCTGCCTTCGAGTTTGCCGCCGCTTGCGTTGCCGGAACCATGCACGTCCAGCGCAAGTGTTTCCAGCGCAGCGGGCAGGATGGGCAGCGCCTTCGCATCGAACGCGGGCGCATCCAGTGCCAGCGTCCACGCGTGCCCGGTATCCAGCGCAAGCGATGCCTCGAGCTTGAGGCGCACGGGCGCGCTCAGCGCGGCATCCAACCGCGCCGTCTTGCCGTCGGATTGCGAGGTGATGTCGCCGGTGTAGCGCGTGCCGTCCTGCGTCCAGTCGATGCTGGCCTTGCCGCGGCCGGGATAGCCGCGCGCGATGGCCAGGGTGCCCTCGAGGTCGGCGCTGCCGGCCGGGGCGCGCAGCACGAGCTGGCGGACCACGAGCCTG
>JGI26539J51216_1002222_pt1 | contig 11641 bp, 12 predicted proteins | sample ThiBio_1000_biof_2_FD_51216 | JGI IMG/M metagenome (IMG submission 51216)
TTAAAGAAGTTGACGGCGCCGATGAGCATATTGTTGGAGATATTGTCGAGGTGTCCGCGGAATTTCAGCCAGGGGCCGGCCATGGAGATATGGTCGGTGGTACATTTTCCTTTGGCCTTGATCAGCAGCCTGAGCCCTTTGAGATCTGTTCCTTCCCATGGGGCGAAGGGGGCCAGGAGCTGGAGGCGTTGTGAATCGGACTTGACGACGACCTGTACGTTCTTACCGTCTTTTGCGGGGGCCTGGTAGCCTGCGTCTTCCACGGAGAAGCCTTTGGGAGGCAGCTCTACGCCAGTGGGCTCATCGAGCATAACGTCTTCTCCTTTCTCATTCTTCAGCTTGTCCTTCAAGGGGTTGAAGGTCAGGTCGCCTGCTATGGCAAAGGCGGTGACTATCTCGGGCGAGGCCACGAAGGCGTGGGTGCTGGCGAGACCGTCGTTGCGCTTGGCAAAGTTGCGGTTGAAGGAGGTGATGATGGAGTTCTTCCTNTTGGGGTCGTCGATATGACGGGCCCATTGTCCGATGCAGGGGCCGCAGGCATTGGCGAGCACTATACCGCCAATGGTATCGAAGGTCTTAAGGAACCCGTCCTTTTCGATGGTATAGCGAACCTGTTCGGAGCCAGGGGTGATAGTGAATTCGGCCTTGGCTTTCAGCTTCTTATCGATGGCCTGTTGGGCAAGGGAGGCGGAGCGGCTGATGTCTTCGTAGGAAGAGTTGGTACAGGAGCCGATGAGGGCTACTTCCAGTCGCTGGGGCCAGTTATTTTCCTTTACCGCCTTGGCGAACTGGCTGATCGGTGTGGCCAGGTCGGGTGTGAAGGGACCGTTGACATAGGGTTCCAGCTCGCTGAGGTTCAGCTCGAGGACCTGGTCATAATATTTTTCGGGGTTGGCATATACTTCCTTGTCGGGGCGCAGGTAGTCCTTGATACCGTCAGCCAGGGATGCGACTTCGGCGCGACCGGTGGCTTTCAGGTAGGCTGCCATCTTTTCGTCATAGCCAAACAGGGAGCAGGTGGCTCCTATCTCGGCGCCCATGTTACAAATGGTGCCTTTACCGGTGGCGCTAAGGCTGTCGGCGCCTTCACCGAAATATTCTACGATGGCTCCGGTGCCGCCCTTGACGGTGAGCTGGCCGGCTACCCACAGGATGATGTCTTTGGCGGATGTCCAGCCGCTCATTTTGCCGGTGAGCTTTACGCCAATGAGCTTTGGCATTTTCAGTTCCCAGGCCAATCCGGCCATTACGTCCACGGCGTCTGCGCCGCCTACGCCGATGGCTACCATACCCAGGCCCCCTGCGTTAGGAGTGTGGGAGTCGGTGCCGATCATCATGCCTCCGGGGAATGCATAGTTTTCCAGCACAACCTGGTGGATGATACCTGCGCCGGGTTTCCAGAACCCGATGCCGTATTTATTGGATATAGATGCTAAGAAATCGTATACTTCTTTATTGACGTCCAGGGCTGTGGCCAGGTCGGTGGCCGCGCCTGTCTTGGCCTGTATGAGGTGGTCGCAATGTACGGTGGAGGGGACGGCTACTTTGTCACGACCGCAGGTCATGAACTGCAAGAGGGCCATCTGGGCGGTAGCGTCCTGCATAGCAACGCGATCGGGGGCAAAATCAACATAATCCTTTCCACGGGCATATGCGCGGGTAGGCGTTTCGAACAGGTGGGAGTACAATATTTTTTCGGCCAATGTCAAGGGTGTGCCTACCAGTTTACGGGCGGCATCTACCTTGGCCGGCATTGCTCCGTATAACTTTTTAATTAAATCCAGATCAAAAACCATGATGAATTTATTTTATGTGTTAATTCTATGATATGCGCCTCTAATGGGTTAGTGGCTGTGTCTCAGGTGCCGGGGGCACCTGGTAGGGCTTATGATAGCCTGCCTGCGGCAGGCTTTAGCGCCCTGCTGACGCTGGGCGCTAAATTACCTAAAAATTGCGTTATTGTGATATTAATGTCCTGAAAGGGGCTGGAGGGTTTGACGTTTTTTTTTAAATTTACACTATGAACAGACTGAAGCATTTCATCGAATGGCAGGTATTCGGGGTGTGCTCGGCGATCGGGGAAAGGATGGGTATTGCCACCTCCCGGATCCGGACCTGGTTTATTTACATTTCTTTCCTGACCATGGGTTCGCCGCTGATCATTTACTTTATCCTGGCATTTTGGATGAATATCAAGCGATATATTCTTTCCGCGCGCAGGAATCCTGTGAAATATCTTTAACCTCCCGGAGCCAGACGGAACAAAGTTCCGCAGGCTGGCGGCTTTTTTCGTATCTTACCAGAGGTGAGTCCCCGGACCGCTGGCCTACTGCATAATTCACGGAGAACGTAGATTTATTACGAAAAAATTTTAGCTGCCTTGTTTCAGTTTGATTTCTCCTATACCGACTATGAGCTGTTGCAGAAAGATCTGGCTCAACGGCTGAATACACCAGTGGTGAATCACAAACTCATTTTCCCGGATGCTGTTGCTACGGGTAGTCTGACCTTTGTCCGGCTGCCGAATGGGATACACGTCAATGTGATCAATTGCAGATTCAACCAGGACTGGTTTTTGTGCAGGCGGAAGATAAAGGAGGAGTATTATACCCTCAGATTCCACGAGCTGACGATCCCGGATACGCTGGAGATACGTATCGGGAAAGAGAGTCTGAAGGAGTCGAATACCACCCGAAGCATTGCCTATCTTACCAATACTTTATCGGATTGGGCCTATCTGGGCGCCCAGGGTACCATTTACAAGGGGATCGATGTCCTCTTCGATGCGCAATGGCTGGGGGGGTATCTGGGGGTGAACCGTATCGACGATGTGCTGTCTACCTATCTCTCCCTGCAGGTGGAGAATGTGCATACGGAGCCGTTGGACAGCGAGTACCGTCGCCTGATCCAGGAGATCATGGAGGTGGAGGATGACAATCCCATGCGGCTGGCCATTATCCAGAACAGGGTAATGCTTCTGATCGAGCGATTTTTTACGCGTATTTATGAACGAAGAAAGAACTCTCATTTCGACATACCGCTGTCCAAGGCGGATATCGACCGTATGATGCAGGTGGAGTCGGCGCTGACACGGGATATTTTTGAGCCTGCACCTACCATCAACCAATTGGCGAAGATGGTATCCATCAGCGAATCAAAGCTGAAGAAGGATTTCAAGCTTATCTATGGTCTGCCGGTGTATGAGTATTTTCAGAAGATACGGATGCAGACGGCCAAGGACAAGCTGCTCAGCGGAGGGCATTCGGTGAAGGAGGTGGCGATGGAGCTGGGATATTCCAATCTCAGCAATTTCACGATAGCCTTCAAGAAGGAGTTCGGGTTGCTGCCAAGCAAGCTTTTGAGCAATGTTTAACAGAGCGAGATGCCTTTGATCAGCAGGGGGCCGTCAGCGCGGCCTGTCGTCCGGGGGTCTATAATTTCCTGTAGGAGTGCATTTTATGTTGAGATGACATTTACAGCTATCCTTATCACCTTTGTGAGTATTGAATGGAGGGAAAGCGAGGTAAATTTGCATAGAGTTTGTGTACAAGCCACACATAGCGGACCACGGTCCGTTGGCCGAGAGGCCAGACATTAGCGTACTGCGGGAGATGCGCTAATTTTCTGACAGTGCATCTCCCGCACCAAATGTCCCGTTTTTAATTCCTCGTTTCCAGAAAGACCAGCCCTGTATTCAGTACCTTTCGAATAAACCTACGGACGCCGGAAGCGGTTGAAATTGGAGGTGAAGGTTAAGCGCTAGAACTCCGAAACTACTTTACGGATCTTTACCAATTGTTCCAGTAAACCCTGAAGCAGATCCAGCCTGAGCATGTTGGCGCCGTCGCTCTTTGCTACGGCGGGATTTGGGTGTGTCTCTATGAACAGGCCTTCAGCGCCGGTGGCAATTGCGGCTTTTGCGATAGTTGCGATGAGTTGTGGATTGCCGCCGGTGACACCGCTGGTCTGGTTGGGTTGCTGGAGTGCGTGTGTACAATCCATCACGACGGGGGTCTTGTGTTCCTGCATCCATGGAATATTCCTATAGTCCACTACCAGGTCTTGGTAGCCAAAGGTGGTGCCTCTCTCGGTGAGGATTATCTTATCATTACCCGCCTTGCGTATCTTTTCCACGGCAAATTTCATGGCGGGTCCGCTCAGGAACTGTCCCTTTTTCACATTGACGATCTTACCTGTCCCGGCAGCTGCCAGGAGTATATCTGTCTGGCGGCAGAGGAAGGCGGGGATCTGCAGTATGTCTATGAATTTGGCTGCGGGGGCGGCTTCGTCGTGGGCGTGTATGTCGGAGGTGGTGGGCAGCTTGTAGGTGTCGCCGACCTTTTTTATCAGGGATAGGCCGCTGTCATCGCCGATGCCGGTGAAGGAGCTGGCGCTGGTACGGTTGGCCTTGCGGTAGGAGGCTTTGAAGACATAGGGTATACCCAGATTGCGGCAGATGGTGGAGACCTTTTCCGCCACTTCCATCACGAGCTCCTCGCTCTCCACCACACAGGGGCCGGCAATGAGGAAGAAATTTTTCTTATCGTAGGATTGATGCTGAAATAGATGATGTAAGAATTCCATGATGCGAAGCTAGGGAAAAGTGTAGATTTGCGCCCTAAAACACTGCGATGACGAAAGAAAAAGTCCTGGTCATAGGCGCCAGCGGTCAGATAGGTGTGGAATTGACGCTGGCCCTTCGTAAGATATACGGCAATGCCAATGTGGTAGCATCCGACCTGCGGGAGGAGAATGAGCTGTTGAAAGGTACGGGGCCCTATGTATCGCTGGATGTAATGAACAAGGAGATGCTGCATGTGCAGGTGATCCGGCAGAATATCACCCAGATATACCTATTAGCAGCCATTCTTTCGGCGACGGGTGAAAAGAACCCTAACCTGGCCTGGCATCTGAATATGCAGGGACTGCTGAATGTGCTGGATATCGCCCGTGAGGAGAAATTGCATAAAGTGTACTGGCCGAGCAGCATTGCGGTTTTCGGGCCTACATCCCCGAAGCAGGCCTGTCCTCAGCGTACGATCATCGAGCCGAGCACGGTGTATGGGATCAGCAAGTATGCGGGGGAGTTCTGGTGTAATTATTTCTTCGAAAGATATGGGGTGGATGTGCGGAGTATCCGCTACCCCGGACTGATCAGCTATAAGTCTGCCCCCGGTGGCGGTACGACAGACTATGCGGTGGAGATCTTCCACGAAGCCCTGGAAGACGGCAAGTACACCTGCTTTTTAAAGGAGGATACTTACCTTCCCATGATGTATATGCCGGATGCCATTCGTGCGACCATCGAGTTGATGGAGGCGCCTTCGGCGAGGCTTACGGTGCGTACTTCCTATAATGTATCGGCGTTGAGCTTTGCTCCCAGGGAGATCGCGGCCGAGATAAAGAAGCATATTGCGGGATTCGATATGAGCTATTCGCCGGACTACCGGCAAAAGATCGCCGACAGCTGGCCGGAAAGCATCGATGACAGTGTGGCCCGGGCGGACTGGGGGTGGAAGCCGGAGTATGACCTGGCGAGGATGACGAAGGAAATGCTGGAGAACCTGAAATAAATTCGACGACCAGGCGGACCGGAAGTTCGCTGTCAAAACGAACAAATGGGTTTCCGGTTCGTTGTAATTCAAATGACGGCATGGCTATGATACGTACTTACACGGTGATGTTTTCCTTATTAATATTGGGGGCATATGCGAGCGCGCTGGCTGGGCCGGGTTTGCGCAATGGAGAGTGGCGGGTGGTGCTGGAGCGGAAGGATGGGCATTCCATTGTATTCAACTTCGAGTCGAAGGACAGTGCGGGAAAGAAGATATTATATATCCGCAATGCGGGTGAGCGTCTGCTGGTAGATGACATCAAATACCAGGGGGATTCGGTGCTGATAAAGCTGCCTTTTTTCGAATCGCAGCTGCGGGCGGTGATCCTGGGCAATGGCGATCTGCAGGGGGTGTGGTTGAAGCGGGGGGCGGACAGCTACCAGGTGATGCCTTTCAAGGCTTTTTATAATGTTTCCATGCGATTCCCTCCCGGAGGCGGCGCGCCGAAGGGGGTGGCAGGCCGGTGGAAGGCGGTATTCCGTGATGCCCGTAGTGGCGACAGCACGCTGCGGGTGGGTGAATTCACTCAGGTGGGAGATAGGGTGACGGGTACGTTCCTGGACCCAACGGGTGATTATCGTTACCTGGAAGGGATCATGGATGGGGATTCACTACGATTGTCCTGCTTTGATGGAGGGCACGCTTATTATTTTTCTGCCCGGCTGGAAGGGAATGACCGTCTGACGGGGGGACAACATTATTCGGGTTTTGCAGGCTATGAGACCTGGACGGCTGTGCGGGATGAGTCTGCTGCCTTGCCGGATGAATTTGCGTTGACGAACTGGGATAAGAATGCGGGGCCCTTGCATTTTACCTTTAAGGACATCGATGGCAAGCGGGTGTCGCTGTCGGACAAACGATTCGCAGGGAAGGTGGTGCTGATACAGATCATGGGGTCCTGGTGTCCTAACTGTATGGATGAAACGAGCTTTCTCAGCGACTTCTATAAAGAATATCATTCAAAGGGGGTAGAGATCATCGGGTTGGCGTATGAACGCAGCACTGATTTTGCCCGCAGCCAGGCCAGTCTCCGGAGCTTTCAGCGGAGATTCCAGGTGAAATATCCCATGCTGATCACGGGGGTGGCGGTAGGTGACCCGGACAGGGCTGCCAAGACGCTACCGGTGGTGGATAAGATCGTCGGATTCCCCACTACCATCTTCCTGGACAAATCGGGAAAGATATTCAAGATACATACGGGTTTTAACGGTCCCGGGACAGGGGCTCACTACGAAGAGCAGAAAAAAGAGATCTACCGGACGGTGGATGAGCTGCTGAAGGGTTAGTCTTTGGCCGGCCTACAGATGTTAGCGGTCCTCCAGATAGTTTTGGCTTTTGGCAAAGTCGGAGCGGATATTGGGTGTAAGATGTTTTGCCCAGGCCGGGTCCTTTTCATTTCTCAGGCGTGCGAAGAGCGCAAGGGCATAGCCCCATTCCCGTTGTAAAACATATCCCTTTTTGGCGGTATAAAAAGAGGCGTTCGAGTTGAATACGCCCAGGCCAAACAGCAGGGTGGTCAGGTCCGCGAGCTGATGGCTATCTTCGGGCTGAAGGCTTTCCATCAATCGCATGCGAGCGATCTCATGAGCAATGTCAGCGACGAGCCTCTCAGGGTCCGACAGCTTTTTTTCTTCCAGTCCGATGTGTAATTTTCCGTCCTGCGCCCGGCCCTGGTAAGCGAGGTCGGCGCCGGTGTTTTCGGTGCTGTCATCACTACCGAGGAGAAACTTGCCTCCCATATGGGAGCCGGTGGAGAGGGACCTGGTCACATCGGTGTAGATATCCAGGATGATGCTATCGGGATCGACTTCCATCTGGGCGGCTATGATGTGTAATGTATCCCAGGCCGGCTGTGTCCCGCCGTCATAGCGGATAGGGAAGTCCGCGTAATGAGGGATCAGCACTTTTTTATGCTTTATTTTTTCTTCTCCAAAGAGTCTGACAAGAAATGGGAAAGCTGTCTCAATCCATTTTTGACTTGCTTCCGGAATGGGGCATTTGCGAGGAGCGCTCTTGCCGAAGATGCCTAACATATGATAAGGTTTTATGACGATAAAGATAATAAAAAGACGAGCTAAGAATTCTGTTCAGCCGGGTTGTAAATAAGTTCCTGAATTGATATCGGCGCCGGTTATTTTATCAATTTGTCCAACGCATCTGTCAGCATATTTCCCTGGCTTGGCCGTGGGGCATTGTTGTCGACGATCCTACCTGCCTGATCGATGAGATAGTAATGGGGTATGCCTGAAATATTGTAAGTGCTGCATACGGGGTCGGAAAACTGTGTTATCAGGTTGACGCCTTTGAGCCGGGATTTGACGAGGGTATTTTTCCACTCCTTTTCCGATGCGTCGACACAGATGTTCACGAATACTACATTTTTATCTTTATACTTTTCATGCAGCTGGGCGGTATGATCGTTTATTTCAACCATACAGGGTCCGCAGTATACGCCCCAGAAATCGAGATATATGACTTTGCCTTTCAGGCTGGATAGCGATACCTGCCAGCCATGCTCGTCCGCCAGCGTAAAGTCCGGGGCGGCCGCGCCGGGTTTCAAAGACTGCAGCTTGTTATAATTTTCTTTCAATGCGGCCGCGTAGTAAGGGGCAGGGTCCCTGGTCAAAAAGTCCCGATATACGGCACTGACCTCCTCATAATTATAGAACGCAAAACCATCAAGAATGCATTTCGAAATAAACCAGTCCCTGATCAGTTTCACACGAAAACTACGGAGGCCTGAATAGTAATCTTTCCAGGCAGGCGTAAAGGGCAGTTCCCTTTGTTGTTGCTCTTCAGGTGTTTTGGCCAGCGTTGTGGTGGCGCGAAACGGGTCATAGAAGCGGATATAGTTGTACAGGAAGTCTCTGTACGAAGAAGAGTGTAAAAAGGCATCTTCGGACTCCAATTGGTACAGTTTGCCGTGGTTGAAACCAGCCGTCGCAAAGAAGGGAATATTTTTGAGCTCGGCAGGCGCATCGGCAAGGGAAAGGTCATAAGCCGGAAACAAGTTCAGTGACCGCATTTGTTCAGCGTAACGGTAGTAAAGGTCCATCAACCATGTTCCTGTATGTGCCTGGATCCCGTTTGCCAGGACGGCCTTCATCTCTTCGTTAAACAGTTGATTGAGCCGGGCAGCTTTGATGGAATCCGCAGGCAGATCTTTGTAGAGCGATTGGAGCAACGCTCTGAATTGGGGAGTATAGCTTTTCTCCTCGGAGAGCGCTGCGCGTAATTCCTTTTCTCTTTCAGGCCTGGCAGATGTGATCGTTAAGGTGTTCTTGTCGTCCTGTGCATCCCAATCCATCCTGTGTTGTGGGTGATATGTCCTTTGAGGATGAAAAAACTATCTTTCGGTATTTGGCCGAAAAGGCAAAGCGTGTTCAACGTGATAAGGGTTGCCAGGAGGTGCTTCATAGGAGATGAAGATAAACAAAAGGGAGATATCCGGGTACTGGACCTAGTCGTTTTCTTCCAGGTATGCCTGACTTTTTGAGAAGTCGGAGCGGATGTTTTGGGTAAGATGTTTTGCCCAGGCCGGTTCTTTTTCACCCCTTAGGCGTGCGAAGAGGGCGAGGGCGTAGCCCCATTCGCATTGTTTGAGGTAGCCTATGCGCTCATAGCCCCAGGCAGTTGCCGTCTGTGTTTCCCGAAAGGATACATTGGCATTGAAAATCCCCAATCCAAGGACAACGGTGCACAGGTCTGCCAGCCGCTTGCCTTCCTGCGGCGACGGATGCTCGATGAGCCGGATGCGTGCAAGATCGTGGGCCAGCCATGCTACGAGTCCCTGAGGATCTGCGAGCATTTTTTTCTCCATTCCTATATGGTACTTACCGTCCAGTTCTTTTTTGGGGATATCCTTTTCCGAGGGGGTGGAATCCGCGTGGCCGCAAACGACTCTTGTTCTTTCGCCTTTGTAGATATCCAGTGCGATGCTATCGGAAGGCACTCCCATCCGGGCGGCGAGGATTTGCAAGGTGTCCCATGCGGAGGTGTCGCTGCCGTCGTATCGTACCGGGAAGTCGGTAAAGTTTGGGACGAGAATTTTTTTATGTTTTATTTCTTCCTCTCCAAAACGTTGTACCAGGAAAGGGAAATTCTTTTCCAGCCAGGTATGACTGAATGCCGTAATGGGGCATTGCCGGGGAGACCTTTTGGTGAACAGGCCGAGCATGTAGCAGTATTTGGTTTATTAGGATATTCTAATATATGACTTATCTTTCTTAAAAACAGATTCTGAGGGGGATTTTTTATGAGGTGGGGGAAATGACGACATTAACGTATGAATAAAATGGGGATTTCTTTGATGGACCGCAGTTTGGATGAAGGGCAGAGATTAACGGAGTTTCAGTAAATTGCAGCCATGAAAGCCTACCTGGATCTATTGCAGCATATTCTCGATACGGGCGTGTCCAAGACGGACAGGACGGGGACGGGTACGCTGAGCTGTTTCGGCTACCAGATGCGTTTTGATCTTTCAAAGGGATTTCCGCTGGTGACCACCAAGAAACTTCATTTAAAGAGCATCCTATACGAGCTGTTGTGGTTCTTACGAGGGGATACGAATATCGCGTATCTAAAAGGGCATGGAGTAAGCATATGGGATGAGTGGGCTGATGCAAATGGGGAACTGGGGCCGGTGTATGGCAAGCAATGGCGGAGCTGGGAAGGAGCGGATGGGCAGACGGTGGATCAGATCAGCCAGTTGATCGAACAGATAAAAAAGACCCCGGACAGCCGTCGGCTGATCGTGAGCGCCTGGAATGTGGCGGACCTGCCTAAGATGGCGCTGATGCCTTGTCATACTATATTTCAATTCTATGTGGCGGAGGGTAAGCTGAGCTGTCAGCTGTATCAGCGTAGCGCAGACTCTTTTTTGGGGGTGCCTTTCAACATAGCTTCCTACGCGCTGTTGACCCTGATGATAGCGCAGGTGTGCGATCTGGAACCGGGAGAATTCATACACACGTTCGGGGACGTGCATCTTTATAACAACCATTTAGAGCAGGCGAAGTTGCAGCTGAGCAGGAAGCCATATCCCCTGCCGGTGATGAAGCTGAACCCGGCTGTCAAGGATATTTTCAAATTCCAATTTGAGGATTTCACCCTGGAAAATTACCAGAGCCATCCTGCCATCAAGGCCCCTGTGGCGGTGTAAACGTCTTCATATGATCATAAGCCTAATTGCTGCGGCCAGTACGAATAATGTCATCGGAAAGGATAATAAGCTGCTCTGGCATTTGCCAAACGATATGAAATTCTTCCGGAATACTACCTGGGGTCTTCCGGTAGTGATGGGGAGAAAGACCTATGATGCGCTGGCGGGTGAGCCTTTGCCTGGCCGATTCAATTTCGTCATCACCCGGAACGGGGGATGGGATCCGCATAATGACAAAGTAAAGGTGGTGTCGAGCCTGGAGAGCGCGATAGAAGGCGCGCGCGAGACGGACTGCAAGGAAACATTTGTCATCGGCGGAGGTGAAATATATGAGCAGTCCATGTCCATTGCGAATAAGATATATCTTACGAGGGTGCATACGGTGGTAGAGGGGGATGCATTTTTCCCTGTCATCGATGAAAGCGTTTGGCAGCTGACGAGCAACCTGGACTTCCCGGTAGATGAAAAACATGCCTATGCATACAGCTTCCAGGTATGGGAGCGGAAAAAAAGTTCCTGATGTATTCCCGCCTGCAGATAGCCCGGAAATATATTCGTTATTATCTCACTGCTAAGAATGGGAGGGGGCATGGGGTCCATTCGCCTTTTGTTTATGACTTCATCCGAAATGTATTGAATGACCGGCGGCGGCCTGCTGTCTGGGACCGGATAGAATTGCTGCGTGCGCAGCTGTTAAAAGACGAGACGTGGCTGGAGGTGGAGGATATGGGGGCGGGTTCGTCGGTGGCGAAGGGGCGGCAGCGCCAGGTGAGGGAGATTGCGCGGCATGCGGCAAAGCCGGCGAAGCTGGGACAGCTGCTTTTCAGGATCGCGCGGTATTATCAGCGTGAGCGGGTAGTGGAAC
>JGI26539J51216_1002259_pt1 | contig 11503 bp, 10 predicted proteins | sample ThiBio_1000_biof_2_FD_51216 | JGI IMG/M metagenome (IMG submission 51216)
GGCGTCCAGGTCATCCTGATCAACAGCAACCCCGCCACGATCATGACAGACCCCATGATGGCAGATAAAGTATACCTGCTCCCCCTGACGGTAGAAAGCATCGAGCAGATACTGGAAGAAAACAACATCGATGCCGTCCTCCCCACCATGGGCGGACAGACAGCCCTCAACCTGGCCAAAGAAGCCGAAGACCTGGGCATCTGGCAGAAATACGACGTCCGCCTCATCGGAGTAGATATAAAAGCCATCGACAAGGCCGAAGACAGGGAGAAGTTCCGTCAATGGATGATCGAGCTCGGCGTACCCGTCGCTACAGCCAAGACAGCCAACTCCTTCCTGGAAGGAAAAGAATTCGCCCAGGAAATAGGATTTCCCCTGGTGATCCGCCCCTCCTTTACCCTGGGTGGCACCGGCGGCGGTTTCGTACACGATAAGAACGACCTCGACGAAGCCCTGAACAGAGGCCTGCAGGCCTCTCCCATCCATGAAGTGCTGGTAGAACAGGCAGTACTGGGGTGGAAAGAATTCGAGCTGGAGCTCCTGCGCGATGCCAATAACAATGTGGTCATCATTTGCACAGTGGAGAATTTCGACCCCATGGGCGTACACACAGGCGACTCCATCACGGTTGCTCCCGCCATGACCCTTAGCGATACCGCATTCCAGCTGATGCGCAATACGGCTATCCGCATGATGCGCGACCTGGGGAACTTCGCCGGCGGCTGTAACGTACAGTTTGCCCTCAACCCCAGGACGGAAGAGATCATCGCCATCGAGATCAATCCCCGCGTCAGCCGGTCATCGGCCCTTGCCTCCAAAGCAACGGGCTACCCCATCGCCAAGATCGCAGCCAAACTGGCCATCGGATTCACACTGGACGAACTGAAGAACCAGATCACAGGCACTACTTCCGCCTATTTCGAGCCGGTGCAGGACTATGTCATCGTAAAGATCCCCCGCTGGAACTTCGACAAGTTCAAAGGCGCCAACGATACGCTGGGATTACAAATGAAAAGCGTGGGAGAGGTAATGGCCATCGGCCGCAGCTTCACCGAGGCCGTACAGAAAGCCTGCCAGAGCCTCGAGAACAACGCAGTTGGACTTGGCTACTATGGTAAAAGCCTCATGCACGCCGAAGGGCTGCTGGAATATATAAAGACCCCCAAATGGGACCGCATCTTCCGTATCAAGGACGCGCTGATGGCAGGCATCTCCGTCGGCACGATCTCCAAAGCCACCAACGGCATCGACCGCTGGTTCCTCTATGAGATCCAGAAGATCTGCAACATGGAGAAGGAGCTGGCCAATTATAAGATAGATACCCTCCCCACCGAACTGCTGCAACAGGCCAAGCGGCTTGGCTTCAGCGACGAGCAGATCGTCCGGGTCATGAACTCCGGCACGGAAGACGAACTGTACGAAAAAAGAAAGGCGGCGGGCATCACCCGTATATATAAAATGGTGGATACCTGCTCGGCCGAGTTCGAAGCAAAGACCCCTTATTTCTACTCTACCTTCGAAGGCGGACATGCCAACGAGAGCAAACCCAGCGAAAAGCCCAAGATCATCGTCCTGGGCTCGGGCCCCAACCGCATCGGCCAGGGCATCGAATTCGACTACTGCTGCGTACACGGTCTGCTCGCCATCAAAGAGTGCGGATATGAAGCCATCATGGTCAACTGCAACCCGGAGACGGTCTCCACCGACTTCGACATCGCGGACAAACTCTATTTCGAACCCGTATACTGGGAGCATCTCTGGGAGATCATCGAACATGAAAAGCCCGCAGGCGTCATCGTTCAGCTCGGTGGACAGACAGCCCTGAAGCTGGCGGAAAAACTGGACAAGAAAGGCATCAAGATCATCGGCACCTCTTTCGACAGCATGGATATCGCAGAGGACAGAGGCCGCTTCAGCGACATGCTGAAAGACCTGAATATCCCCTATCCCGACTATGGTACGGCATACAATGTGGACGAGGCCATACAGGTAGCCAACAGAGTAGGCTATCCGGTGCTGGTACGCCCCAGCTACGTACTGGGCGGTCAGCGGATGCGTATCGTTATCAACGACGAAGAGGTAGAAAAGGCGGTAGTAAGCCTCCTCAAACACATCCCCGGCAACAAGATCCTTATCGACCACTTCCTCGACCGCTGTCAGGAGGCCGAAGTAGACGCCATCTTCGACGGTGAGAACTTCCACGTGATGGGTGTAATGGAGCATATCGAGCCGGCGGGTATCCATAGCGGGGACAGCAACGCCGTCCTGCCAGCCTTCAACCTCAGCCCCATGGAGGTCACCACCATGGAATATTATTCGGAGAAAATAGCACGCGCCCTCAATATCAAGGGGCTCATCAATATCCAGTTCGCCATCAAGGACGGAAAGGTATTTGTCATCGAAGCCAACCCCAGGGCCTCCCGGACAACCCCCTTCATCGCCAAGGCCTACCAGATACCCTATCTGAACATCGCCACCAAGGTGATGATCGGCAAGTACAATCTCAAAGACTTCAAATTCGAGAAAAAGCTGAAGGGCTTTGCCATCAAGGAACCCGTGTTCAGCTTTAATAAGTTCCCCGGCGTCAACAAGGAACTGGGGCCCGAAATGAAGTCCACCGGCGAAGCCATCCGGTTTGTAAAAGATCTCCGGGACCCTTATTTCCGGCAGCTCTATAAAGACAGGAGCATGTACTTAAGTAAATGATTTGTTAACGGCCACCCTCAGGTGGCCGTTGTTGTATCTTTATCCTATGGAAGAAATGGAAGTTCCTACCGAGCATCTCCACGAAGAGATACAAGAAAAGGCCGAAGAGCAAAAAGACAAATGGACCCTCTACGTCGCCCTTTCCACAGCCTTTATGGCGGTGCTGGCAGCCGTTGCCGGACTGCTGGCAGGACATCATGCCAATGAAGCGCTGATCGAAAGGGTAAAAGCCTCCGATCAATGGAATTACTACCAGGCAAAAAACCTCAAAGCGGAGCTCGTCGCCAGCTCGGACAGGCTCCTTCATACCCTGTCACCCAATACGCCCGTCGAAGATCATAAGCTTGACCTGGCCCGCTATGAAAGGGAAAAAGAATCCATCAAAAAGACGGCCGAAGATGCCGAAAAACTCTCGGAACAACATTTGGGACACCATGTTCCCCTGGCCTCCGCAGTCACTGCCTTCCAGATCGCCATCGCCATATCCGCCATTTCCCTTCTCACCCGGAGAAGGCAATTCTGGTACATGGGACTGCTGCTGATGCTGATAGGTGTCGGCTTCCTCATAGCTGGAACGCTCTTCTGATCCTCTCCTGGCCGGAACCTCACACAAGCCGGGAAACAGTCTCCGGAAGGAAAAAATAAAGTTTAGCAAGGAATTTGCTACATGGTCCATGCTAAAAGCTACAACTTATGATAAAAGCCCTTCTTCTAGCCCTTTCCCTCGGTTGCCTGACATCCGCCATGGGTCAATTGAAAACGACAGTAAAATGCCCCGAATTTTATGTTGACGTCCTGAATGGTACGGTCAATGGGCAAAAACCTAATTACGGACGGGCAGAGATCAAAGACAAATTCCCCTGTTATGCCATCGCAATGGATGAATCACAGGATGCCAAATGCGGCGGCGGGGTCTTCCTGAAGGAAAAGGACCTGTACTTCTATACCAAAAGACATTATATAGAGATAGGTCCCAAATTCACTGGCAAGTTCAGCGTCCCCATCATGGGCACAAAAAGAGGCTCTCTCTTCAAAACCCTGGGGAACCCTAAAATAAAGGACGATCTCTGGGACGCCTACGATACCCAATACGGCACGCTGATCCTGCATTACGATGTAAAGGGCCCGGCCGGTAAGGTCAAGCTCATTCAAATGAGCACGGAGTCCACCGATACGATCCAGCTTTGCGAATAAGCTCCGCTGCCAATCGTCCTAAACACGACTCCGTTCTATCCACGACTTTATCAAGGGGAAGGCCAGGTGGAACCAGCTGGTGTAGGTCGACGGAAATTCCGCCAGCTCGGCTTGTATGGCCTCCAAAGACAGCCAGCGATACTCGCTCACTTCCTCCGGGTTGGGATAGATCCCCTGATCATACCAGCCTGCATATACATGATCAAACTCGTACTCGGTGAGCCCATTGTCGAATTCGGACCTGTATGTAAAATCGAAGATCTTTTTCAAGGGGACGGCAAACCCAAGCTCTTCGGACAGACGGCGCCTGGCAGCCTCACAGGTATCCTCATCCGGACGGGGATGACTACAGCACGCATTGGTCCAAAGCCCGCCGCTGTGGTATTTGGACAGCGCTCTTCGCTGCAACAGCATATCGCCTTTCCGGGAAAAAATAAAAACACTAAAAGCGCGGTGAAGAAGCGCCTTGCGGTGGGCCTCCATCTTTTCCATTACACCCACCGGTGTATCAAACTCGTCGACCAGGATCACTTCTTCCAGCATAGAATGGATTAGTGCCTGTCGATCTGAGCTTTCAATAATTTACGGGCAAAGTGGATGCGGCTCTTGATAGTCCCCAACGGCTCCTGTAACATATCCGCGATCTCATGGTATTTGAACCCATCGAAATACAGCAGGAACGGATTCCTGAATATCTCAGGAAGATTGTGAATAGCCGTTTGAATATCCTTTACCCGCAGGTTGCTTTCCACCGTGCCGGCTACCGCCAGCTGGGCGGAATTTAAAAGGAAATCATTCGGAGTACTGTCAAAAATGGTATTCTGCTTGGCTTTACGGCGGTAATTATTGATAAAAATATTCCGCATGATCGTGTACAGCCAGGCCTTTATATTAGTACCGACATTGTATTTATCCTTATTGGCTAACGCCCGATATAAAGTTTCCTGAAAAAGGTCCTTGGCCGCCTCGGAATCACGGGTGAGCGTGATGGCAAAGGGCTTCAAAAATTCCGCATTATTGACCAAAAGTTGGTTGAATTCTACTGCAGCCATGGTTAAAAATATTGTTTAATGAACTTATACTCAAATTTAAACACAAATGGGAAGTGGGACAAAAATTCGTGTTCAATGGTTAGTTAAAAAAAGTAACAGCCAAAAAATCAATTATTTATCATTTCCCGTTTGTAGATATCCATTGGACGACCACCTTCCAGGTGCTCTTGGTACAGGCCACCGGCGAACCTCGGCTCGTTGGGCGAACCCGTTTTCCAGGTATTTTAAGCAAAAACCCGGCCCCTTCAGCCCCAGCGGAAAAGACTGACAGTTGAGGATAAAAGACTGACAAAAACAGGGAAAAAATGCCTAACAGAGGGAAAAACAGGTGACAGGCTGACGCACTACCCAAGGCTGGCGACAAACTCCAGCACCTCGGAAAGGCTCCTTTTGAAATTTATACCCGAAGGGACCTTCTTACTATGAGCACGGGCCAATTGCCCGGAGATCACCAGGGGAATATCAGGTACACGCTGGCTCACCTGGGATATGAATTTTTCCAGGCTAAAATTCCCCGCAATACCCGTAAGATGGGTGTACAGAAAATCTGGCCGCTTGTATTTGCAGACAAATTCAACATCCTTCAAGGGCATGTCGGCCCCCAGATAAAGGACCTTCACCCCATGGCTTCGCAGGAGATAATGCACATACAGCAACCCCAGCTCATGGTGTTCTCCTTCCGGAAGAAAGAGAAGTAATGTCCGCTCTACCTGACGCACTGGCATGGCCCCTTCAATGCCTACGACCAGCTTCTGCCGGATGATGTTGGACACCAGGTGCTCCTGCGCAGGTTGAATATGATTGGTGATCCAGAGGATGCCTATCCGATGAAGAAAAGGGAAGATGATTTGTGTAATGGCCCTGTCGATGCCGTACATAAGGACATATTTGTCCAGCACCTGTTCCAATCGCTCGACATTCAGATCGATCATATGAGCGATGAGCTCATTGACCAGCCTTTCCTGCCTTGCTTCCGTATCCGTAAGAGAGATTATCTTGCTCCGCAGCTCCTGCTCGCTCATCTTATCGATATGCGAGATCTTATAACCATACTTGTTCAGAAGAGAGATATTGAGAATGGTCTTTAGCTCCTCGCTGCAATAGTAGCGGATATTGCTCTCTGTACGACAAGGCTTGAGAAAATTATACCGCTGCTCCCATATACGTATCGTATGGGCCTTGATGCCGGAAAGATTCTCAAGATCCTTTATCGTGAAAACATTCATACGGCAATATTACAAGAAAGAGACAATTCTTGTTTAACAACGGGGGAACAAAGTTTAAACTAGAGAAGGATTTATATTAGAGAAGGATTCCGTATCAGCCCGGTGTCCAGTAATTTTTTTACTGTATCAGCTATACGGGAGGAACGAAGATTGGCCAGGTGCTTTTCATGATGTAGATCCGTACCCAGGAAGTCTACATACTTTCTTTTGATAAGATATTGGGCTAATTCCTGAGAGCCCTTCCCATAGTAACCCCTGATAGACAATAGGTTGAGCTGAAAATAACAGCCGGCATCCCTCAACTGGTCGTACCAGGTCTTGTCGGCGCCGAAATACAGATAACGCTCGGGGTGAGCCAGAACAGGCTGATATCCTTTTAACTGTACCTCGAAAAGTATCTCCTTGAGGTTGATGGCAGGGACGGCAAAGGAGAGCTCCACGAGTAGCAACTTGTCCTTCAAGGTCAACATGGGGTTCCCGGATTCCAACAGACCGATAAAATGATCATCTATAAGGTATTCCGCAGCTGCATGAAGCTCCACGTCGATGCTTTGTCTTGCCAGCTCGGCCTGCACAGCCCTCAGCCCCTCGCCGATAGTCTCGGGTGTATTGGGGTAAAAATCCGCTAAGATATGAGGAGTAGTTATCAGCTTACGATAGCCCAGATCCGCCAGCCCCCTGATCAGCCGTATAGAATCCTCCATATCCTTCGCACCATCATCGATCCCGGGAATGAGATGAGAATGCATGTCGCAGACCAGCCCGCTAAAGTCGGCATCCTCAGATGCCGATCTTCTGAATAAAGAAAACACCGATTATCATAGATTAGTTAGCAATCTTAAAATCCTCATACACCCGGCGAATACCCTCTTCGAGGCTGATGGCAGCCTTCCATCCCAGCTTGCTCAGCTTGCTCACATCCATCAGCTTGCGCGGAGTACCATCGGGCTTGGAAAGATCATGCTCTATCTTCCCTTCATAACCTACGATCTTCTTGATCAGAAGAGCCAGCTCGCCGATCTCCAGATCCTCCCCCGTACCAATGTTGACAAAGCCGGGCTCATTGTACTGCTGCATGAGGAAAAAACAGGCGTCCGCCAGATCATCCGCATGCAGGAACTCCCGACGGGGCTTTCCAGTACCCCATAACATGACCGAAGGCTCCCCTTTCTTTTTGGCCTCATGAAATTTACGGATCAGGGCAGGAAGAACATGGGAGTTGTTCAGGTCATAGTTGTCGTTGGGACCATACAGGTTCGTAGGCATGACGGAGATGAAATTGCATCCATACTGGGAACGATAGGCATCCGCCATCTTGATACCAGCGATCTTGGCAATGGCATACGGCTCATTGGTAGGCTCCAGCTCACCGGTCAGCAACGCATCCTCCCTCAACGGCTGAGGCGCCATTTTTGGATATATACACGACGATCCCAAAAAAAGCAGCTTTTTAACGCCATTGCGATAGGCGGCATCGATGACATTATTTTGGATCATGAGATTGTCATAAAGGAACTCTGCACGGTAGGTATTATTCGCCAGGATACCACCTACCTTGGCCGCCGCCAGAAAAACATGATCCGGTCTTTCCTTCTCGAAAAACGTATGTACAGCCGCCTGATCGCGCAGGTCCAGCTCTTTGGATGTCCTTTGCACGAGCTTGCTAAATCCTTCCTTTGTCAATTTCCGTGTGATGGCAGAGCCTACCATTCCACGGTGACCGGCCACAAAAATCTTATCGCTTTGATTCATACCTTTATTCGTATTGATTCTTAATATGGAAGCCGGATTCTTTCAGGATCTTTTCCTTCCTGAAAAGCTGCACGTCCGCATTGACCATTTCTTTTACCAGCATGGCCAGATCGTATTTGGGCTTCCACCCCAGCTTCTGCTGCGCCTTCGTGGGATCGCCTATCAGCAGGTCAACCTCCGTAGGACGATAATAACGCGCATCCACCGCCACTACTTCCTTACCGACTTCGACGATAAAATCCGGGTTGGTGCTGGCAGCGACGATGCCAACTTCCTTTTCATCCTTACCCCTGAATTCCAATTCTATTCCCAGCTCGGCAAATGCCATCCGGACAAATTCCCGTACGGGTGTCGTAACGCCTGTGGCGATGACGAAATCTTCCGGCTCCGGCTGCTGCAATATCCGCCACATGGCCTCTACATAATCCTTGGCATGCCCCCAGTCACGTTGCGCATCCAGGTTGCCTAAATAGATCTTATCCTGTAACCCCAACCCAATCTTCGCCACCCCACGGGTGATCTTACGGGTCACAAAGGTCTCGCCGCGAAGAGGTGATTCGTGATTGAACAGGATACCATTACACGCATACATTTTATAAGCTTCCCGGTAGTTGACGGTGATCCAATATCCATACAGCTTGGCCACCGCATATGGACTGCGGGGATAGAAAGGGGTAGTCTCCGATTGAGGAACAGCCTGCACAAGGCCATATAATTCCGATGTGGAAGCCTGATAAACCCTGGTCTTTTTTGTAAGCCCCAGCAGCCTCACCGCCTCCAGGATACGGAGGGTTCCGATACCGTCCGCATTGGCCGTATATTCCGGGATCTCGAAGCTCACATGCACATGGCTCATAGCCGCCAGGTTGTATATCTCATCCGGCTGGGTCTCCTGGATGATACGGATCAGGTTGGTACTGTCGGTGAGATCACCATAGTGTAGATGATATTGCACATTTTTTTCATGCGGATCCTGGTAAAGATGATCGATCCTTTCCGTATTGAAGAGAGACGACCTCCTCTTAATGCCATGTACAATATATCCTTTCTTTAGGAGCAATTCACTTAAATAAGCGCCATCCTGCCCTGTGACACCGGTGATCAACGCGACTTTTGCCATACAATTACTTGATTATAAATTGATGAATTTTTCTTAAGGGTTTAATGTATAGGGTAAAAAAATATGGTTCTAACCCATTCAATTTCCAGGCCAATCTATCCTCCTTATTTGCCCGCAACCTGTTCCACAGGGAAGCATTGCTCATTCCCCCGGCCCGCATTTTCACGATCACCCGGGGTATATAGTGTGCCGTCAATCCATGTTTGAGTAGGATCCTGAGCATCAGTTCATAATCTGCAGCCGACCGGAGGCTGAGGTCAAATACCCCGGCAAGGTCATACACGGATTTTCTTACAAAAAATGTCGGATGTGGGGGCATCCAGCCATAATAAAAATTTCTTTTTTGGTAAAGCCCCGAACGCCAGGTCCGGATGACCCTTTGCGGGTTGTCCGGATTCACATACTGAAGATCGGCATATACGGTCATCACCCGGGGGTCCTCAAAGGCCCTTGCCACGTCGGTGAGCACCTGGTCATCCGTGTACATATCGTCGGAATTCAGGATACCGATCACCTCTCCCGTGGCCATACCGATGCCTTTATTCATGGCGTCATAGATCCCCTTATCCTTCTCGGAGATGATCTTGGCTACATGGGCAAAGCCCGATACTATATCCAACGTCTTGTCGGAAGACCTTCCATCCACCATGATATGTTCGATGTCCGTGTGCCGCTGGTCCTGTATGCTCACAAGCGTGTCCCTCACCGTGGCGGCGCTATTATAGGTAGCAGTAATAATGGATATCTTCATCGGATAAAACCAAGAATAATTGCCAATATCGCAAGCGCCAGCGCCAGCAGGCTGATCCCTAAAGCGTCCTTACCCCGTCTGACAGGCAGCATAGGCTGCGGCGCAGGCGTAGTCTGTTCCGACCTTACAGGAATGGCTACCGCTACGGCAACGCCGCCGGCATGCGAAATGGACAGGTGAAAACCTGGATATAAAGGCTCTCCATCCGGACCGTGGGTGATCTCAATGCTATTGAATGACCTCGACCGGTGCCGGCCATCGGCCTTGACGATCGCTTCCTTGGCAGAAAATAATCCCGTAAATGAAGCATAAGGGTCAGGCTGAAGAACACAATAAGCTATTTCAGAAGGAGTAAAATTCATGGTATAGAACTCGTCTTTCCTGAAATCATGAGCGCGGGGAAGGGATGAAAGTTCCTCGATGTCTATTCCGATATTACCAGAGGACACTCCGGAAACAGCCGCGACAGCCGCAGCGGGCGCATGTACGGCAGCCCCGTTCACCGCCTTCTGATCATGATTCCCTATAAGATCGGCAAAGGTCCTTACAGCTGAGTAATTTTCCACCACCAGACCTTCTTCCGCCAGCCGGGCATACATCCGATGCAACAATATCGAACTCTTCACGGTCTGGCGATCCACAGGAGTTGCCGGTCCGATGTCGCCCACCGGGATCTTTGTAAATGCAGATACGATCTCTTTTATTTTCTCTTCCATGTAGCACATTGTAGGAACCCATCGTCTGGCTCACCAGCGAAGGCTCCGTGTCCGCTTAGAATCCTTTTAAACAGCTCTGGCAAATATATCCATCTTTTCCTTCCGGAGTGACACAGCGGGCAAAACCGACCCCCGCCAGGTCCTCTTGCAGCGTTTTCAAACATTTAAAGCAGCTGATACCCTGCACAGCCGCAGCAGGATCCGCCGCCCGGTAGGATTCCAGCCTGTCCTTGAGCTCCTTTAGGAATTGAGCGGCCTGCTTGCCCTCCGTTACCCGGTGGTCGAAGGTAAGGCTCAATGTACACCGCTGCAGCTTGTTGTCGATGGCCGATATGCCCAGTATCGCGCTGTTCATTTTATTCACAAGGGGGCGGAACAAAGCCACACCCTCCGAAGAAAGATCCGTGATCGTAAAAGTTATGTCCGTCAGCTGTTCCAATTCCAAAGCATCGTCCAGGTACCGGCCGGACAGGTCGATCACCGCCTTCTCGATGTCCTGGATGCCCAGCCGCCCCGCACCAGCTATCTTCAAAACCTTCAACCCCTTATCTATATCTACGGCAAAACCCGGATTTACTTCTTTATAGCGGGCAATGGCATCCCCCGTGAAATATGCATTCAATAACGGATAACTTTCCAGCAGTCTGGACACTTCATAAATGATCACAGGCAGCAGCGAATCCTTGAGATATTTCAGCGAGCGGTTGATATGAACAAAGATGCCATCCGTCTCGACCCAGGTATGGAGCGTGCTGGTAAGCCCGGGCGACTGTACATCTCCCAGGTATTCGATCTCCCTTTTCTTCCCGGAGCTGAGCCGCTCCACGATGACCTTCTGCGGGTCCGCAGGCAGCGTAGCTCCAACGGTCGAAGCGCCCTTGGTTGCCGGGCTGGCCACAGTCTTGGCCGCCGGCTCAGGTTTCAGGAACTCCTGAACATCCCGGCCGTTCACGAAGTCCCTGCCCGCAAAAACAGATGGGGCAATA
>JGI26539J51216_1002322_pt1 | contig 11290 bp, 10 predicted proteins | sample ThiBio_1000_biof_2_FD_51216 | JGI IMG/M metagenome (IMG submission 51216)
AGGTAGGGCACGTCGACCAGCGCCGAGCCGTAGGCCCCAGCGAGGTCGACGACGACCGGGTCAAGGTGCGCGACGAGCGTGTCCTTGGTGCAGGTCGGGGTGCTCCCGAGCCAGTGGTAGAGATCGAACGTCAGGCTCCACCCCGGACGGATCGTTCCCAGCACGGTGGCCACGTCCGTCAGCTGCGCGGAGCCGCCGTCGACCAGGCGGGCGACATCGGCGCTCGCGCCGCCCGACGCGGGGGCGGTCGGGGCTGGCTCCCCTGCCGGTGCCTGCGTGAAGGTGCGGGCATGCCCGGGCGTAGTCGGCTCGGGCGTAGCCGAGGCGGACGGCGCCGGCTGCGCGGCGCTCTTAGCCAGGGGTGCGGCGTCCGCCGCCGCTGGGCCACCAGCCGATGACGTCGGATCCGACGTCGGATCGGCGCTCGCGCCATCTGAGGTGCTGGCCGGTGGGTTCGCCACGGCGAGCGAGCCGAGCCACACCGGCGTCGGCGCCACCGGCACCTGCTCAGCTGAGTCCTCGACGCTGGAGTGGAAGGGCTCCACCCGGTCGTCGCCGGCGAAGTCGACAACGAAGACGTACGTGCCAGGCACCGGGTACCCGCTCGCGTCACGGATCAGCCGGTAGGACGCCGCCGACGCCCGCACCGGTCCGTTGACCGCCGGCACCGTGCTTTGCGCGACCAGCCGCGCGGCACCGCGGTTCGCCTCTGTGACGGGCTGGCCCTCACCGAAGAACAGCAGACTGGACGTCATCGTCGGGGTGTCGGCGCCGATGCCGGCACCACCCGCGAACGTCGTGTGATCGGCAGGAAAGCCGGACACCGTGATGTCGTCAACGAGCTCGGCGCCCCCCGCGGCCGCGCCCTCGACACGTGAGGCAGTTGTGGTCGCCGCCACCGTGTTGTGACGCACGCTGGCGGTCTCCCCCGCCACGCCGTACCCGTCAGACCAGTCGCCCCGGATGAAGGGCTGCCACTGCGCGGGCTGGTGACTCTTGACCATCCGCCACACCCACGTCACGACCTGGCCGGTGCCCACGCCGGGGACCGAGGCCTGGTAGGTGCCCGGGCCGGTCGCCGTGATCGACGTCGTGCCCAGGACCTTCGCATCGGCCGGCACTGAGCCCTGGGTTGCGGCCGGCGTGGTTCCCGTCGAGTACGCCGTGCCTTCGAACACCACCGGCACGTTCGAGCCGGCGACCTGGACCCACGAGCCGGCGGATGACGAGACCACCAGCTGGTCCCGCAGGGGTGCGCCGACCGACACCACCTTCGCCGGCACCGCAGAGGTCGCGGCCGGCTGGAAGTCCGACTGGACGTCGAACGTCTGCACCGGGGCGGAGATCGTCTCCGGGTCGCCCGGCATCCGCAGCCCGTACGTGATCGTCTGCTGGTCGCTCCCCGCGTAGAGGTGCGTCAGCTCGGTGCGAGGCAGGTTCGAGTACGAGTAGGACCAAGTGACCGATCCATCACCCGTGGCGACCCACCCCAGCGTGATCGGGCCGGACTGCGTAGTGCCGGTCCACACGGTGCCCTCACCCGGGTCGGCCACGCCGTTGCCGTTCGAGTCGAACACGGCGGGGCCATGCAGCGTGATGGTCATCGTCGCCCCGGCAATCCAGGCCCCAGTGGAGTACTGCACGCCGAGGTCGTGGATGATCCCTGTGCGGGTCGATTGCACCGCCACGGCACCGGACGCGCTGCTGCTCCCCGAGGCGCCCGAAGCCTCAGCTAGGTACTGGTTCGCGCGGTCCTGGATGTACTGCGGCGTAGCGGAGACGAACGCCGCCTTGCGCTGGTCTGCGGTGATGCCGTTGGCGCCGGTGTCGTGGCGCACGTGCGCCAGGAAGCTCAGCGCCGCGCGGCTCGTCGCATCGTTCTCCCACTGGTGCTTCCACAAGGCGTACGCCAGCTGAGGGTCACCGAGGTAGTCCAGGCCGGTGGCAGACGCCCCTTCCGGCGCAGGCAACCCGGCCGAGATGCAGAACGACAGAGCACCCTCAGCGTTGGCCTGGGCGGTACCCGCGGCGGCACCCAGCCACTGGTCGCCCCAGCCCAAGATCCCGGGAACGGCGACGCCCGGTCCCACCCGGTCAGCCGCGGCCGCCGGCGACGACGAGGCAATGAGCACCGCAGGCATCAGCACAGCGATGGCGAGGAATCCCGCCAACCCGTGTCGAGCACCCCTCGCGCGTCGTCCGCGCGCGTGGGACAATCCACACGCCTTCATGAAATGCACTCCCAAGGCATTGATTCGGAGGTACGAGGGGCCGGAGCTGGAACTCCGGCCCCTCACCCGTTGTGAGAGGCCCAGCGGCCGGTGCTAACCCGTCGTCAGCACCACCCGCCTGTGGCGTTGCCGTAGGCGTCCCCGCTGCCGCACCACGTGCCCGTGACGGGCGACTGTGCGCCCTTGGGCAACACGGTGTAGCCGGGCATCTGAGTCACGTCGATGCTCGACGAGGAGCCCGTCGAGCCCGACGTGCTGGCCGACGACGAGGCTTGGGTCGACGGCGAGGCCTTCGAGGACGACCCCGACGATGAGGTGCGCGCCGACGTCGATGAGCTCGCCTTCGCCCCGCTCGAGGTGGTCGACCTGCGGGCGGCCGCGGCCGCAGCATCTGCCGCGGCCTTCTGCGCGGCGGCCTGCTGCTGCGCGCTCGTCCATGCCGCCTGGGCGGCCGTCACTGCGTCGTTCGCGGAGGCCAGGGACGAGACCTGGTCGTGCGCTGCCTGGGCCGCAGCCGTCAGGGAGTCCAGAGACGTCCCGGCGGCCGCGTGGCGAACAGCAGTCGCGGACGAGATCGCGGCGGCCAGTGCCTGACGCACGGCGTCGTCGCTGACCTGACCCTGGCTGCCCGCCAGGAGAGCAGAGGAGGCCGCGATCGAGGCGTCCAACTGCGAGGCCGCGGCCTGATACGCCGCGCCGGCGTCCGCCAGGCGCCGATCGGCCGCAGCCGCGCGCACCTTTGCCGTCAGAGCGGCGATGGTGCTCGAGGCGGCCGCAGCCGAGGACGAGGCCGCAGTGTTGGCGGCCGCCTGCTGCTCACGCGACCCATCGCTCGAGCGAGCCGGAACGGCGGCCGAAAGGGCAGCCTTCAACTGCCCTGCCAAATCGGCACCGGCCAGGGCGCCGTCCTCGGAGAGCGCAGCCTTACCGGCAGCCTCCGTAGTCGTCAGCTGAGCGGCCGCGGCGTCGACCGACGCGGCAGACGCGGCCAGCCGCGTGTTCACTCCAGAATTCCAGCGAGCCCACGCCGTGCCGGCGCCGCCAGCGACGAGCACCACGGCGACAAGGCCGATGGCGGCGGGCCGCAGCAAGCGACGACGAGCACCGCCCTGGGCCTGTCGGCCCGGGCGTACCCCCTCAACGATCGTTGCCATCCTGGCTTCCCCCTCCCCCCGGTCCGGGACGCCTGGGCTTTCCTACCAGCACCAGCCGACGTCGACCGACGAGATCACCCCATCTGCGTCGACTCCGGCCGCTTGTCACCCGTTTGGGTGGCGGGCGTCTGGGTCGATCCAGATGCTACCTTCACCGATAAAGTGAAGGATAGAGCCGCAAGGGTGGCAATCCCTCGGTTCGGGATGATGTGCGTATGCCGCGTGTCACCCGTCCCGCAGGGATGCCAGAGGGGGTGAGCACCGCTGTGCACGTCTTTGGCAGCCAGGCGCGTGATGAGATCCTTCACCAGCTGGCCCTTGCGGGGCCTCTGACCGCGGCCGAGCTGGCCGAGCGCATCGGCGCCACACGCAAGGCTGCGCTCGAGCACCTCAAGACGCTCGAGCTGGGTGGACTCGTCAGTGCAGACGTTCCCGCCGAGAGCCGGCCTGGACGAGAGGTCCGCTGGACGGTCGACCGACGCCGTGTCGAGCAGATGCTGGACGCACTCAAGGCGTACGTGCTCCCCAGCGAGTGAGCTGCCACCGCGGCAGGTGCCGCGTGTCATGTCGGCGTGTCGCGCTCGCCTTTGCATATGGCCCTGGCAGTCTCGCGGGCATGGCCACTCCGACCACACGCCGCGCCTTCGGCCGCGGCGGCGATCGTCGATCGCTCTACGTTGAGGTCGACCAGCCTGCGATTGATCGGCTGGACGAGCTCCACAGCGCAACGGGCGCGCCCAAGTGGGCCGTGATCCAGGCGCTCCTCGAGCACGTCGAAGTCGATGAGAACGGCGTGCCCGTGTGGTGGCCCGTGAAGGCGATGCAGCAGGAGGCCCTGGACATCCCCGCATAACAAACGAAGCCCGGCCCCCGCAGGGGCCGGGCTGAACGTTTGGCCGGCCCCTCGTCCAGGGCCGGCGGTGGTTCCTCAACCGAATCGGTCGCTACTGCTCAAGTCCTCCGCCTGCTTGCCGGCGTCGCGGAGGACTCAGGTCGACGCACTCTCGTGCGCCTTATCGCTCGGAGCCCACGATAACCGCTACCCCGCAAATCGCCCAGCCTTCCCGCGCACCGGCGCCCAGCGTGTCGCCGTCCGTGCGCGAGCTGGACGCGACGTTGTTCGCGCCGCGCGGCTGGTTCGCGATCGACGACGCCAACGTGCGTGTGTCCGGCGTGACGCCCGGCTCTCTCGACGAGGCTTTGCGGCTCGTGGGCCGCGGCCGGGTGGCTACCGTCGTGGGCCGGCTGCGCACCGAGGTGGTCGCGGTCGACATCGACCTCGCCGGAGATCTCGGNNTGCANCAGNCTGCGAGCACCTCGCCGACTGGTGCACCCGGCGCGGCCTGTGGCACCTGGTGCGCCCGTCCGGTGGCGGCCGCGGCCGCGCACACGTCCTGATCGTTCCCGGCGTCCACGCCGAGGCCCTGGCGCGCCACGTCGACGACCTGCGCGCCGACCTGCACGCCTCCCGCAGCAAGATCGACCTCCGATCCCAGCTGCGCCCGCTCAGCGCCCCGCACCGCCGCGGCGGTTGCCCGCCCGTCGCCGGCGACGTCGACGAGCTGCTCGTCCGCCTGCGCGAGGTGCTGGCCCCGCTCCCCCGCTCGATCGTCGACGCCCGGCCTACGCCCGTGGTGCAGCTCGCCGGGCCGCGGCTGCCCCTGACGCCGCGCGGCCGGCGTCGACACGACCTGCCAGCTGCCTGGGCGACCTACCTGGCGGAGGGCCGGCCGGCGGTCGCCCACCTCGGCATCGACCGCGATCGCTCCCAGCGGTCGCAGATCGAGCTCGAGGCGACTTTCCAGCTCGTCATCGCCGGCTACAGCGAGCCCGAAGCCTGGGACGCCATCACCGCGGCCGCGCCGACAGCGTTCCCCAAGGCGCGCAGCCGCGGCCGCCGGTGGTGGTGGCACACCTGGAACCGGTGCGTCATCGACGCCGACACCTGGCTCGCCTCTCGCCGCGTCGCCAACCAGCGAGACGACGTGGAGCAGGGCGCCGGCGCCCCACTGCACGAGGCGATCGCGCAGCAGTGGCTCACCTGGCCGGCACGCACCCGGCACGTCGACCTGGAGGTCGCCACCGCGATCGCGGACCTCATGGACCGTCACAAGACGAGCCAACTGGCCGTCTCCCAGCGGGACCTCCTGCTCGCATCCGCCATCCGATCCCGCAACACCATCCGCGCGTCCCTCGCCCGGCTGGCCGCCGTAGGTGTGCTCGACGTCGAGCACACCTACATCCCCGGCACCACCGACAGCAGCGACACCATCACCGCCAGACCTGTGTCGTCCACTGACCCACCTAGGTTTCAACCCCCCCAGCGAGCCCCCGCCCTCCCCCTGCGCAACTTGCTCGGCGCCACGGCCACCGCCGTGCTCCGGGTGCTCCGCGACACCGGGCAAGGCCTCCCGGAAGTCGCCCAAGCCGCAGGGCTCTCCGAACTGACGTCAAGCGAACCGACGGAGTCCCAGGCACGGACGACCAGAGCCCACCTGCGGCACCTGGCGGAGCTCGGACTGGCCACGGTCGACGACGCCGGCCAGTGGCGACACAGCGGCGTGACCTCGGCGGATGCGACGGCGGCCGGGCGGCGGATCGTGGAGCAGAAGCACGCCGAGGTCGGGTCCGAGCGTGAGGAGTTCCGCGACACCCTGGACGTCGAGCGCCGACGAGCCCGCTGGGAAGCTCAGCGAGACGCGGCCATCGCCCGCAGCCGCAAGGCGGCCCGCGCACGTCAGCGACAGTGGTGGTCACAGCTGACCGACGCCGAGCGCCAGGCACGCCGGCTGCTGCTCGAGGGAGCGTTCGCGCAGCGCAGCGTCGACGAGCAGAGCCGGCTCAAGGACACGTGGGCCGCACGACGAGCGGCAGCCGGCGAGAACGAGCGAACACGATGGGAGGCCTGGCACGCCAGCCTGTCCCCCGCCGAGCTCGACGAACGGTCGATCGACCGCACGCTCGCCTTCGGGGCACGTCCCGGCCCCGAACGAACTGCCCTCGTCGCAGCGTGGGCCGCCCACCGGGCCCGGTGGGGCCTGCCCGCGCCACGGGTCCTACCGGGGCTACCTCACGAGTCGACAGCTGGAGCATCGGCCGGCGTCGGTGGCCCCGTGCAGCTCGAGCTCGACCTGGCGCACGCGTAACCTCGGTCCGGCTGCATGCTTGATATATATCACGCATGACAGCGGGCAAGCATGACAGGCGGCAAGAATGCTTGACGGCAGGCATGACGGATAGCATGATTGCCCGTATGGATACGGTGACACTTGCGTCAGAGAAGGGCGGGGTCGGCAAGACCACGCTCACGGTTGGCTTCGCCGCCGAGCTGGCCCGCAGGGGAGTGCGCGTCGGAGTCGTCGATGTCGACCCCCGCGCAACGGCCACCACGTGGCTCGACGTCGAAGCGCCGGCAGGGGAGCACGTCGGAGCCATCCTCGGATCGGACGACGTCGCGGGCGCTGCCGCTGACCTCGCGCTGCCCTCGCCCTGGAACCCACAGATCCACGTCGTGCCCGGCTCGCGTGACATCGCCGGCCTCGAGTCTGCCCAGCAGGAGTACGGCGACCTGCGGCTCAAGCGCGCCCTCGACGGCTGGGACCGCGACGTGGTGCTCATCGACTCCCCGAACCGCCAAGGCGGCTTCCTCATCCGAGCCGCCCTGACCGCTTCCGACCGCGTCGTCTACACCACGACGCCCGACGAGGACGGCCGCGCCGGCGTCGAGTGGGCCAGGTGGAACGTCGCCCGATACCGCCAGCTCAGCCCGCTGAACCCGAACCTCGTCGAGGCCGGCGTCATCGTCACGCGCTGGCCCGACACCATCCCAACCATCGACGCCCGCAACGCCGTCACAGCCCTCGAGGAGGACAACGACGGCCTGGTCCTGCACCCGCTCGTGCCCGAGCGGGTCGCCGTCCGTTCCGCGCGGGCGGCCGAGGTGTGGTGGGGCGACTACGACCGGGGCGAGCCCGTCGCCACGGCGATCGCCAGCCTGACCGACCAGCTGTGGCCCAACATCGCCAAGGAGGCCTGACCGTGAGCGAGACCACCACCACGACAAGCGGACTGCCCGAGCCTCGCCGGCGGCGCGTCGCCCCTCCGGTCGCGGACCCCATGGCCCCGCCGGTGCTCGCGCACACCCAGCCGGAACTCCCGGTCGCCGCGGCCCCGGCACCGACCACCCTGCCCGCAGCCGAAACGGTTGCCACGCAGCCCGCGGCCACGCCGAAGGCGCGACAGACCGTCGAGAGGCCGCCGGCCGACGAACCGCCAGCCGGCGGCCTGCGGCGGCCCCGCGGCCAGGCCACGGTGCCCCTGTACGTGCGAGTCGACGAGCAGACCCGCACCCGCTTCGACGAGCTGGCCTCAGCCAGTGGCCTCACCGCGCGCGGCCTGGTCGAGCAGCTCGTCGCCCAGGCCTGGAACACCAGGTCGAAGAACCGTTAGCAGGGGGACACCATGGCCATGACCTTCTACACGGGCGGCGACCGGGACAGGCCGACGTTCGAGATCTCCGTCGACGACCCCGGCCACGGCCGGGTGTCGCTCCGGCGGCTCGACGACCGCTACCCCGACGACGACGGCAACCAGTGGGGCGACGACGCCCCCCTGTTCGCCGGGCCCGAGCTCGGCAACCTGCTCAGGATCGTGACCAACCTCGCCGGCGGACACGACGAGCGAGGGGGAGTGCCTTCCCCCGTGTTCGTCGTCTCCTCGGCACCGGTGGCCGTGCGCGGCACGACCGGGCGCCGGTTCATGCTCGGCCGTCCCGAGGCCCTCGAGCTGCTGCCGGCCCTCACCCGCGCCGTCATCCTGGCCACCGCCGGCCAGGACCGCTACGAGCGTGTGATGCCCAACGACGCCATCAGCCAGGCGCCAGTCTGCGTCTACTGCGGCGAGGGCGCCGGCGACAGCGACGAGGCCTCGACCATCAGCGGATGGTGCCTCGAGCACGGGCACACCCCGTTCGGCACCCGGCCGTTCGTCAGCTGGGACCAGGCCCGCGCGGACTACGCCCGCGCGCACACCGACGTCACCTGGTCGAACATCCAGCACGAGCAGGACCGCGACGCGGACAAGTAGCAGCCCACCGACACCGCGGCGAGCTGCTGCCCACCGGCGCCCGCGGGAAACGGCCTACCGCTTCGGCCGCGCGAGCCCTACCGGCGGCGGCAGAGTCTTGAGCCCGAGTTCGGCTCCTAGCTGCGCGCGCTTGGAGCGCAGTAAGAGCGTCGGCGCGGAGGCCAGGGCCACGCAACCGACTACGAAGCCCAACGCCGCCACGTCACGGACGATCGCCCTCTGGAGCAGATCGCCGTGGAGAGCGCCGTAGGCCAGGGGGCGCCCTCGAATACCCGCGGACCACGAGTCAGTGACGATCCCCGCCATCAGCGCCAAGAACGCGATGCCGATCAAGGTGAAGCTGAGGCGCTCCTGCAACGTGTCGGTGCCGGCCAGGTGATCGAGCAGATACGACTCAGCCCGAGCGGATGCATACTCGCGGACCTTCGGGTTATCGGTGTCGCGGGCAATCTGCGACCACTGCTGATACCGGGCGTAAGCGCCCGACGAGCGAATGAGTTGGGCAATGCTCCAGAAGGCAGCTGCCAACGCGGCCAGTGCGCCGACCGCCGGCAAAGCGTGAGTCACCCACTGCACGACCCAACCCTAGAAGTCAGCTAAGGCCAAGAGAGCGTGTCCCCGGCCGCGCTGCTGCCGGGGTCGGGCTCTAGTCGGCCCCGGGCGGGGCCTCCCCGAGCCGCCGGCGGCGTCTCGGCCCTACGGGTGACGATCCCTCACGCAAACGACGTGGGTCCGGCCTGGTGGCCGGCCCTGGTGGACGACGTCGCCGCGCGGTGCTCGTCGACGTCGACGAGCTGCACGGCTCGCTCGAGGTGGTGGGGGAGTAGGTCGGGCGGGCGTGTCACCGGGCCGGTATCAGGCCGCGTGCCCCCGTCAAGCCGGCGCCGAGTGAAGAACAGCCGCTGCGCGGCTTCGGTTCTTCACCCGTCCCCGGCTTGACCGGGTCCCCTTCGTCGGCCCGATACCTCGCGCCTTGCCGGTGAGGCCCGGAAGGACCGGGCGCTCACCGGCCCCGCACAGGGCCAGCCCAACAGAAGGGACAACCCCCATGACCGAGAACACCACCACCCAGGGCGTCGAGACCGCCTCGACCTTCGCGGACCTCGACCCCCGGACCCTGGTCATCGAGGCCAACGTCCGCACCGACGTCGACCTCGACCCCGCCTTCGTCGAGTCCATCCGCGACAACGGCGTGCTCATGCCGATCCTGGTCCAGCGGCACGAGGACGGCACCCTGCACGTGCGCGCCGGACAGCGCCGCACCCTCGGAGCCATCGCGGCCGAGCGGCCCACCATCCCGGCCCGCATCATCGACGGCACCAGCGACGACGCCGAGCGCATCGTCCAGCAGGTCATCGAGAACGATGCCCGCAAGCCCCTGGCCGACACCGAGCGGTCCGCCGCCTACCAGCAGATGGCGCTGCTCGGCCTTCCCGCCGCGACCATCGCCCGCCGCCTGCACAAGCCGAAGGCCGAGGTCGAAGCCGGGATCGCCGTCGCCGGTTCCCGCGCCGGGCTCGACGCCGCCAACGAGGGCCTGTCCCTGCTGGACGCCGCCGTGTTCGCCGAGTTCGAGGGCGACGAGGACGGCACCCGCCGCCTGCGCGACGCCGTCCGCTACGGCAAGCCCCTGGCGCACGCCGCCCAGCGCATCCGCGACGACCGGGCCGAGAAGGCCAAGGTCGACGCCCTGACCAAGCGCCTCAAGCGCGCCAAGGTCACCATCACCCGCGCCCCCGGCTACTACGACACCACCGTCAAGCCGCTGGCCGACCTGCACGCCAAGGGCAGCAAGATCGCCCTGACCCCCGAGGCGCACGCCACCTGCCCCGGCCACGTCGCGTGGATCGACACCACCGGCGCCGAGCCGGTCGCCATCTACGGCTGCTCGGACTTCAAGGCCAACGGCCACCTCAAGACCGCCGACCCCACCAAGCACAGCACGCCGATGAGCGAGGAGGAGCGCGCCGCCCGGCGCGAGGTCGTCGCCAACAACAAGGCGTGGAAGTCCGCCGAGACGGTGCGCCGCGAGTGGCTGGCCACCTTCGCCAAGCGCAAGACCGCCCCCAAGTCCGCCGCCGCGTTCATCGCCCGCGTCATGCTCGACGGCTACACCAGCAACAAGGCCCGCGAGCAGGGACACCGCCTCGCTGCCGACATCCTCGGCGCCAAGGCCCACAGCAACCCCACCGGCTGGCACACCGCCACCGAGACGCTCGCCGCCCAGGTGGCCAAGGCCGCCCCGGCCCGCGCGACGCAGATCGCCCTCGTCATCGGCCTGGCCGCCGTCGAGGACGGCACCCACACCGGCACCTGGCGCAACGCCTACGGCGTGACCCGCGACTACTTCGCCTTCATCCAGGACTGCGGCTACGAACTGTCCGAGGTCGAGGCCCTGTGCCTGCCCAGGGCCGCCGGGACCGACGAGGCCCCCGCCGCCGAGCAGGACGACGAGGAGGCCAACGCCGAGCAGGACGACGACCCCGACGACGACCAGTGACCGTGTGGGGTGCCCGGAATCGACCGGGCACCCCACACCGCCCTGCGGGCGCGGCCGCCCGTCGCGCGACGGAGCGCGCACCGGCCGGCCAACGGGGGCTCGCCCCCGTGCCCCAGCTGGTCCGGCCTGGTGGCCGGCCCTGGTGGACGACGTCGCCGCGCGGTGCTCGTCGACGTCGACGAGTTGCACGGCTCGCTCGGGGTGGTGGGGGAGTAGGTGGGGCGGGCGTGTCACCGGGCCGGTATCAGGCCGCGTGCCCCCGTCAAGCCGGCGCCGAGTGAAGAACAGCCGCTGCGCGGCTTCGGTTCTTCACCCGTCCC
>JGI26539J51216_1002324_pt1 | contig 11271 bp, 16 predicted proteins | sample ThiBio_1000_biof_2_FD_51216 | JGI IMG/M metagenome (IMG submission 51216)
TCGTTACCCGGACCAACCTGCTGCAGGCGGTCGCGGATCTGGCGCGCGAAGTACCTGATCCGACGGCGGATGACGACCATATTCGCAACCGTATTGTCGCTGCCCTGGACAAGAACGACTGGTGTCCGTTCGGACTGAACGTGATCGTGCGCAACGGCATCGTCCATCTGAGCGGCGTGGTCACCGACGATCGTGCGCGCCAGGCTGCCGTTATCGTCGCGGAAAATGTCGCCGGCGTGAAGACGGTCCACGATCATCTCTGCTGGGTTGATCCGATGTCCGGCATGTACCTCAACTCTCCGGAAGACGACAAGCTGGCAAGGGCAAGCTGATATCCCGTGATGGACGAAGCGGCGCCTTTGACATCATTCAGGCGGCGTCCGCCACCTTCGATCTCCAAGGCCGAGACGGTCTCCTTAAGGTTTCAAGGACGTCGGACGGACCGGCCTGAAGAAGCCTGTTCTTGCGCCAATCTGCTCTTACGCCAATCTGAGCGAGTACGGCCGCAATTCGAGCCGGCGCTCCCCGCCAATCTGTGACACAGGCGCTGCCGCTGCGCGACCGGCCAACAGTCATAGAGGAAGGAAGATTTCCGACGGACGCCAGTTTGCAGCCATCTCAGAACGAGGAAAATATATCGCTGTCGCAACGGTCGCTCTTGATTCTGATCAAAGTGATGCATCGCGAATGACTCAAGCTATCGGCCTTGGATCACTTCTGGAGAATGATCATGACCGACTCCCAGCTTCGACAAGATATCATTGACGAGTTCGAATTCGATCCGACATTCGACGGCGAACACATCGGCGTCGCCGTGGACAAGAATGTGGTCAGCCTGACCGGCCACGTGACCAGCTATGCCCAGAAGGTGGCAGCGATCGCCGCCGCGCGTCGTGTGAAAGGCGTTCACGCCATCGCGGAGAACATTGAGGTCCGATATCCGTTCCAGGCCAAGATTGCAGACGACCAGATCGCCAAGCGGGCAATGGATATCCTCAAATGGGACGTCCTTGTTCCCGAAACCATCGACGTGCTTGTCCAGGATGGTTGGATCACCTTGAGTGGCGTCGTCAATTGGTACTATGAGAAGACCGCGGCAGAGGACGACGTTCGCAAGTTGTCCGGCGTGAATGGCGTGACCAACAACATCACGATCAAGCCGCACGTAGAGGCATCAAACATCAAGACGAAGATCGAACTGGCCCTCAAGCGTCACGCGGAAGTGGAAGCCAACGCGATCCGCGTCTCGGTGCAGAACGGCAACAAGGTCATTCTGGATGGCAAGGTTGACAATTGGGATGAGCGGCGCGCTGTCGAGAACGCCGCTTGGTCCGCGCCCGGCGTCGCCTTTGTCGAGGATCACCTGACAATTCGCTGATCGCCCGGCCGTTGCACCGTTCCAGCGGTGCACCATTCCAGCCGCTCCATCGACACGATCAACAAACTCATTTCTTTTCTGGCGAGGAGGTTGGCGGTTCTCTGGCTTCCTCCTCGGCCAGCAGTTTCAAGATGATCTTTCGCTTTTCCTCATCGGTCGTCTCCGCGAGCAGCTTGCGATATAGGAGAATATTTTCCTCGTGAACATAGCGTTGCATGAGCGATCTCCTTCCTTAAGACGCGGAAGGCAAGTCCCTTTCCGGAAAGCCCGTTGGCCGATCAAACAATGAAGGTATATAATTTTGTGGAGTTTTTTTAGCCGGGCAAAGCCCCTATCCTTTGTGGCATGCTTGCCTGTTCGCTACGAATAGCGGCCCCGGAATCTTCGGATTATCGTGCCAGGATATTAAAGCGTGTCGAGTGACGAGCCGCCGTCCTTCAGAAGTCTGCTCCGCGACGAGGACGTGCAACGCGGAATCGACGAGTCCGGAATTGGCATGTGGGATCTCGATCTCGAGACTCACGCGTTGTCTTGGTCAAGCGCAGCGCGCGGGCTCTTTCGCGTATCCCAGAATGATCCGGTCAGCTACGAGTTCTTTCTCTCCCTGCTTCAGCCGGAGGACCGAATACGAGCGGACCAAGCCATTCAGCGCTCGATCGCGACCGGGTGTAGGCTGGACATTCAGTACCGGATCCGAGACGCGGAAGAGAATCATTGGGTTCGAGCACGCGGTGGTATTGTCACTGACAAAAATGGGGTCCCCCGCCGCTTGAGCGGCGTCGTGCTGGATATTGATGACCAGAAGCGCCTAGAGGAGGCTTTGCGCGCGCGTGAAGAACATCTCCGCTTGATCCTGGAGACCATTCCCGATGCCATGATCGTCATTGACGACCGTGGCATCATGCAGCATTTCAGTTCGGCGGCGGAGCGCCTGTTCGGCTATTCTGAATCCGAGGCTATCGGCCAGAATGTCAGTCTCTTGATGCCCGAGCCGGACAGCAGCCGGCACGATGGTTATCTGGCCCGTTATCAATCCAGCGGCGAACGGCACATCATCGGTATCGGACGGATTGTGACCGGGAAACGTCGGGATGGGGCCACCTTTCCGATGCACCTATCCGTGGGCGAGATGCTGTCCGGTGGCAAACTGCATTTCACGGGATTTGTTCGCGACCTCACCGAGCATCAGCAAACCCAGGCAAAACTTCAAGAGCTGCAATCCGAGTTGGTGCACATGTCGCGTTTGAGCGCGATGGGCGAAATGGCGTCAGCGCTTGCGCATGAGTTGAACCAACCCCTCGCTGCAATCAGCAATTATATGAAAGGATCGCGTCGTCTTCTGGCGGCGAGCGCTGACCTGAATATCGCAAAGATCGAGACGGCACTGGATCGCGCCGCTGATCAAGCCATCCGTGCCGGTCAGATCATTCGACGGCTGCGCGAATTCGTTTCCCGGCGGGAATCCGAGAAGCGCGTCGAAAGCCTGGCGAAGCTGATGGAAGAAGCCGGCGCTCTTGGCCTCACCGGCGCCCGCGAGCAGAACGTCCTCCTGAAACTCGAGCTGGATTCCGGATGCGACCGCGTTCTGGTCGATCGCGTGCAGATCCAGCAGGTTCTGGTCAATCTTTTTCGAAATGCGCTGGAGGCCATGGCAGATTCGCCAAAACGGGAACTGACCGCTACAAGCACGAAAACATCGGACGATATGGTCGAGTTGTCGATCTCGGATACTGGCCACGGTTTTAGCGAGACCGCCCTCGCAAGTCTGTTTTCGACGTTCTTCACCACAAAGGAGAATGGCATGGGGGTGGGGCTTTCGATCAGCCGGTCGATCGTGGAAGCTCACGGCGGCCGCATGTGGGCCGAAACGAACGATTCCGGCGGCGCCACCTTCCGCCTGACCTTGCCGATAGCGCCGACCGAGGACTTATCAGATGTCGCCTAAGGGAAATGTCTATGTCATCGACGACGATTCCGCGATACGGGATTCGCTTGCCTTCCTGCTGGATTCGGTAGGCTTCGAAGTCAGGCTGTTTGAAAATGCCGCCGATTTCCTCGAGGCCCGCGCCGGCCTTCGCTTCGGCTGCGTGGTCTCCGACGTTCGCATGCCGGGGATCGACGGGATCGATCTGCTTCGACGCCTTAAAGCCAATGCCTCGACCCTGCCCGTCATCATCATGACAGGGCACGGTGATATCCCGCTTGCGGTTGAGGCGATCAAATTGGGCGCCCTGGATTTCGTCGAAAAGCCGTTTGAAGATGACCGGCTGATTGGCACAATCGAAACCGCCCTTCAGCAGAGCCAGGATCATCTGAAGAATGATGCAATCTCCCTCGACATTGCATCGAGGGTCGCAAGCCTCAGCCCACGCGAACGCCAGGTCATGGATGGCCTCGTCGCGGGATTGTCCAACAAGCTGATCGCCCGTGAGCATAACATCAGCCCAAGAACGATCGAAGTCTATCGCGCCAACGTCATGACCAAGATGCAGGCGCATAGCTTGTCGGAGCTGATCCGGCTTGCGCTTCGCGCCGGCATTTTGAACGATTGAGTCAGATCAATATCGCTATATGCCCACGTCGTATCGTCAGGAATTGACCGTGATGATTCGTGGCATCAAATGATAGACCTGACAGTCCCAAAACACAGAATCTGTATTCTCGACGACGATCCTGACGTGCTTCAGTCGTTGCAGTTTCTGCTCGAAGCCCACGGCTTTACGGTCCGCACGTTCGGCGCTGCCGTCTCGTTGCTGACCTGCATCGATCCCGACAATGTCGATTGCCTGGTGATCGACTACAAAATGCCTCACATGGACGGCCTCGACGTGGCCGCTCGTCTGCGGCGGCGGAACATTTTGACGCCCATCATTCTCATCACCGGTTATCCCGACCAGCACATGGCTGAGAAAGCCGCCATCGCCGGCATAGACGATGTTCTCTTCAAACCGCATCTTGAAGACAGCCTCGTCGGACGCATTCGGGACGTCGTTTCCCGCCACTAGTCCGGCCGCCGGAGGTTCGCGCCGGAACCCGAATGGCGCGACTTTCCGCGCCTCTACCCAAATTCACCTCCGGTTATCTACTTAGGGTGCACCCCCTAGGATATGGGCCGGAATACCTCAGGATGGTGAAGCATCTTACAAACCGTCATCCCAGCCACGGAGACGGCCGATGTTTACGCAGTCAGTCAGCACCTGCAACGGACCCCACAATCGCAAGCCAGCCGTCGAGATCGGAGACAAGTTTGGGATGATCGTCGGCCGCGCCAGCCTTGTGGCGACAGAATTCAGCTACAGCAAGGAAGAGGAAATCTACGGCGAGGACGAACCTGCGGAGTTCGTTTACCAGATCGTTCGCGGCGCTGTTCGCACCCATAAGCTGCTTTCGGACGGACGCCGCCAGATCGGCGCGTTTCACCTGCCCGGCGACGTGTTCGGCCTCGAAACGGGTCCGAACCACCGGTTGACGGCGGAGGCCATTATCGACACGACCGTCCGCCTTGTGAAGCGCAGCAGCCTCGAGCAGGCGGCGACCACCGACGTCGAAGTCGCCCGCAGGCTGTGGAACATGACGGCCGGCGAACTTCAGCACGCCGAAAACCACATGCTTCTGCTCGGGCGCAAGACCGCCATGGAGCGGGTTGCGGCCTTCCTGCTGGAAATGGATCGCCGCCTGTCGGCAGCGGCGATGATGGCGCTGCCGATGTGCCGGCGGGATATCGGAGACTATCTCGGGCTTACCCTGGAAACGGTTTCGCGGACGCTCTCCGAACTCCACGATCGCGGCGTCCTCGATTTTTCCGGAGCCCGCCATATCGTCCTCCGGAATCGGCAGCATCTGCGCATTATGAACGCCTGAGGGACGACATCCGTGGCCGGACCCGATCGACGCGTCCGAGCGGTTTGAAAGGCTAGACAGCGACCGCCAGCCCCGCGGCCAGAGCGGCGGCGCTTATTCCTCCGACGAGAAGGCCGACTTTCCTGTTTCCGACAGAACCGGCCATCATGGTCTTGGAGACTGTGTTGACAGCGATCGCAATCATGATGGCACCGGCCGCCGTATTCGGATCGACATCGCTTCCCGCCATCCTGGCCATCGAGATCGTCACGGCGTCGACATCCGCGATCCCGGACAGCGCCGCCACCACCAAAACGCCAATCCCGCCGAACATGCGGCGCACCAGTTCTGCGGCCAGCATCACCGCAGCAAGCAACGCCGCCAGCTTGATCGCGGTCCCGATCGCGAGGGGATTGCCGATCTGAAGTTCGGGCGTTTCCTGTTGGACGTTTCTGAACCACAGAACGGCAGCTCCGATGCCCAGCACTGCCGCGGCGTGGTGCATCCAATCTCATCACCTGATGATAATGTGCATGATCTGCATCAATAGCCGCTTCGGCATGAACATGACACTTATAAGAGCTTACCCTGCCCGATCGAGTCGCGGTATGTCGCATCTCATCGACGCAATAATTTCCGTTGCTCTTGCCGCTTTGATCCGTCCTGACGATTTTGAACTCTCGCGCGAGGCCATTCCATGAGTGTCACCCTTCAATTCTGCGGCGCGGCTCATACCGTCACGGGATCCTGTTATCGCTTCAAGACTCCGGCCGGCACTTTTCTGGTCGATTGCGGGCTATTCCAGGGACAGAAGACGCTCAAGGAGCTGAACTACGCTGCCTTCCCGTTTCGCCCGGCCGACATCGATATCGTCCTTCTGACGCATGCCCATATCGACCATAGCGGCCTGCTGCCGAAACTGGTGCGCGAGGGTTTTCGCGGCCGGATACTGGCCACGCGCGGAACGATCGATCTGTGCTCGTATATGTTGCCGGATTCCGGAAGCATTCAGGAATCCGAAGTCGCAACCCTGAATCGGCGCAACCTGACGCGCGGGAAACCCGAAGTCAGCCCGATCTATACGCAGGCCGATGCCGTCGCATCGCTCCAGTCATTCCAGCCCGTCGAATACGAGACATGGATCGATGTCCTACCAGGCGTGCGCGCCCGCTATTGGAATGCCGGCCACCTGCTCGGGTCGGCCTCGATCGAACTGGAATTCGCCGATGCGGACACCCCTGCCCATCCCCTGCGGGTGCTCATGTCCGGCGATCTCGGCCCCGATACGAAACTTCTGCAACCCGATCCCGTGGCTCCGGCCGGTTTCGACTACGTGATTTCGGAATCAACCTACGGCGACCGCGTTCGCCCGGAAACGACACCTCAGGGCCGCCAGCAACGCCTGACCGCTGAAGTTCGTGATGCCGCGAAGGCAAACGGTGCCTTGCTGATTCCTGCCTTCGCCGTCGAGCGCACGCAGGAATTGATCGTCGATCTGGTCGATCTGATGGAGCGCGGCGAAATCCCGGCGGCACCGATCTTCCTCGATTCTCCGCTCGCGATCCGCGCCACGGAGGTTTTCCGAAACCACGCCGCAAGTCTTGACCCAAATATCGACGTCGCGCGCTTGCTCAGTTCGCCGCATCTCAGATTCACCGAGACGGTGGAGGAAAGCAAATCGATCGCCAAGCTCTCCGGATTTCACATCATCATCGCAGCGAGCGGAATGTGCGACGCCGGACGAATCCGCCATCACCTCAAGCATTGGTTATGGAATAGCCGTGCGACGGTGCTTCTGGTCGGCTTTCAGGCGCGCGGCACGCTTGGACGATTTCTTGAAGAAGGGGCGAAGGCCGTCCGCATTCAGGGAGAGGACATCAAGGTGGCGGCTCGGATTCGCCGCATCGACGACTATTCCGGACACGCGGACGGCGCCGAACTGACCAGATGGATCGCAGCGCGCCGCCCCGTTCAAAGAGGCGTCTTTCTGGTCCACGGCGAGGACCCGGCGATGACGGGATTGTCCGAGCGGATCGCCGATCGAGTGATCCCATCCGCAAAAATCTTCCTGCCGATCCTCGACGACATCTATGATCTGTCGCCGAACGTGCCGACGAGCCTGAGCGCGACACATCGCCGTCGGCTTGCGCCCGAGGCGGTGGTCGCCCTCGATTGGCACAACGACATGTCAAAGCTGGTTCTTGATATCAACGACAGGGTCGGAGCGGCGGCGGATGACCGGGCACGCGGCGTCATCATTCGAAGATTGCGACGGGCCCTGGACGCGGACGCCTGAACGATTCCCACCTGAACCGACGACGTCGAACGCACATGCCTCACGCAACGCCCCAATTAGCGTCGAGCCCCATCGTGCGCGGAGACCTGATCGAATTTACGCTCGACCGCCGCGAGCAACTCGACCTTCGAGATCATTCCGAGGACCGCGCCTTCATGCACCACGGGAATCTGCGCAACGTGATGGCCCTCCATCAAGGCGATCGCTTCGGTCAGATCTGCATCCGGCTCTACGCAAACCGGATTCCGCGTCATGATCTCGTCGACGCGGCGGCCATGCGCGTGAGCAATGGCGGTCGCGTTTTCGTTCGTCCCGAAGATGGCGTCGAACCATGGGTGATCGACCGGCACCGTTCCAAGTTCAATACGTCGCAGGAAATCACCTTCCGACACGATGCCGACGAAGCTGCCGGAACTATCGACGACGGGAAGGCCTCTACGATTGGTTTCCATCAGAAGCCGGACCGCATCGATGACGCGACAATCCGGTTTGACACTCACCGCCGGCGATCGCATCACCTCTGAAGCTTTCATGGCCTGCTCCGATTCCTCGTTTGCGCTCCCTTATCGGGACTCGACAGCACGAGGGCGTTGATTCATGTCAATACGTTCCGACGTGTGACCGATGCCTTGCAGCGCGGCCGTTTGCGATAGCGCAATGCACGATCGAGGAATCCTGTTGAAGTGCTCCGATGACGATGGACAGGATGACCGCCCATGACTTCCGAACGCGCGCAAACTGGGCAAACAATCCCTTCGCCGCCACCCCAAACGTCAAAGAAGCCCGCGCGTAAAGGGATGGATCAGCCCGTTCCCTGGTATGGACGGCTTTTAATCGCTGGCGTCATGATTGGCGCAACGATCGAGTTCTTTCGCCTTCTGCTCGCGGCTATCGTGATGAACTAGGCCGGCAACTGCCATCCTGATCGAGGACGATACCTGCTACCGTGTTCAAGACCCCCTCTCGCGACGGTTATGAACGCGACATCTTCACGGCGATCGGACTCGATCACCGTTGCGACCGGGTATGCAAATCCCGTGTCCAGGACTTAAAGAGCAGTTACAAAGCTTTGAGTGCTGCGGCATATGGTGCACTCATAGACCCGATGCTCGAAGTTCGGCTTACCGGGCTCAGGCTCGATACAGGAAAAGCGCATCTTAGAACCGCATTTCACGCATAACGGGTGGATGCCAAGCTTCTTGGAGTTCTTTCGTCCCTCTGCATTGCCTTCCGAGGTCATTTTGTCATGCCTTACCCAGGGACTTTGTCTTGGCAGGACGGCCGGCGGGGCCGAGAAAACGAACTCCGAGTTGCTCCCCGTTGCTCCAAACCAGTTCGCAGCGCCGATACACCGCGCCGGTCGTGGAGAGCATCAACAAGAATTTCTTCATGTCAATTCCGTCCGCGGGTTCGTTAACTACTAGTTTCGCTCCACCGAAGGCAACGTCCATCATCAGACAGTCGCGGCGCCACGACCCATCAAGCCCGATGATCTGCACGGGAATGCCACTCGAAAACTCGACGCGGCGCGCCTTTCGTTTGGGGGCGTAGGACGGTTCTGAAGGCATCGCCGGTAACGCTTGAGTTGAAAGTCGCTTATAACCTTCCTAGTCTTCCATGAATTGATCTAGCGCAAGGCAGGCCTTACCCACCTTGGGTAGGAAAGGCGTCCTTTTCGATCCGCAACGCTGTCTCCCCAGCCGCTGATAAGCCATGCAAAGGAACCCCGATCTCATCCGAGCCGTCTCAAGACATTCCGTCGCCTACATGCTTCTTTCGCTGAGTGAGCTGTTTCGTCATTACAACGACTTCGATCCGCTCGACCTGTTGATCGTTCATGCGGTTATGAACGCGAACGTCATTAACGTCATGAAAGATCCCGAGCTCGACAAGCGGTTCGGCAGCATACATGCCGTCGAACCGGACACGATAAAGCTCGGCATCTCACGTGCGGCCTTGTCCCGCTTTCTCGGCCTGCCGCTCGAGACGGTCAGACGGCGCGTTGAGCGGCTTAAGAAACAGGATATTCTTTCGGACGGGGCGAATGGCCTGATCGTCCTGGAGGCCAACGCCTACAGGTTCGGGAACAACCACGAGTTACAAACGGCCAACATGATCCTGATTCGAAAGCTTCTTCGCGACTTGAAGCGATCAGGAATAAATGGTCCGGACGATCTGTGAGATAGCGCGGCCACCGTGTCGCCAGCGGCATCGTCCATGTCGCAATTCCCTACCCGGGAGCGCAACCGCAATACGTCGGGACCTGTTGAAGCCGATCCCGGCTCAGCTTGCATGCTGAGCAGAAGTTTCCGCTCGGATCACGGGCCAGACCACGCGCTGCCATGCCGACAGGCCGGCTTCCCATGTGATGATGTGGCCATCCTGAATGATGAACCACTGCGGAGCACCGGGGCGCGTCCGCACCTGCTCGCGCAGAAACGTGAGATCCGCCGGCCACTGTGACTCCGCCAACAGATCGTATAGGCGCGACGCAATCACCTCCCGGTACTTGATTTTCTGAAAAGCGCTGCTGCCGAAGAAATCCGGACGTTCATCCCGACGCCAGATGCGGCATGGCCCGCAATCGTCGGCGCCGACATAGATGACCGTGAGCATCCCGCGTGACGGCGTCGCCTGACGTTGCGCATCCGCGAGCAACCCCCCGCATCCGAACAGGATAGCGATCCCGGCCAGAACGCGCCGCGAGGCGATGGGAAAGGCAATCTGCAACATGCCAAAACATAAGCCGAAGCGCCGTGGCGCCACTTATCCAAAGTCAAGGCCGAGCTGTGCAAACAGGAGCAGCCTGCAGCAGAAAGGATGAAAGGGTTGCGCCATGTCCAACATCGTCAAGCCGTCCGAGCCGCCTGCCGCCGATGAACCCGTGCCGTTCATGCAGCGTGTGCTGGACGACCCGTTCCTGCTTCTGTTCATCGGCGTCACCATTCCCACCATCCTCTACATCGTCTGGGGCGTGATGGAAGTCGCCAACGTCCCGGTCGGCAAATAGGAGCGCGATCGATGGCCGTTACCTCTCCCGAGCGCCGTGTCTGGTGGAATGAACCGGTCGAGCGCGTCGAACTGATCTGGATCGCCGTGGCGCTGCTGTGGGGTCTGTTCATGTTCTTCTTCATGATCGCCTGGCATTTCATCGGCGGTCAGAATCTTTCGAGCGAAGCCTATCGCGTCGTGCCGAGCGTCTATCAGGATAAGGTCGACGAATTCGCCCAGAAGTATCAGGTCGGCGACGATTCCGGCACGCCGGTGGTGCGGCCGCCGGCCGGTGTCGACGTCTATCTCCTCGGGCGGCTCTGGCAGTGGTGGCCGGTGCTGCAACTGGAGAAGGGGCAGAGCTATCGCCTGCATCTGTCGTCGGCCGACTGGCAGCATGGCTTCTCGCTGCAACCGACCAACATCAACATCCAGGTTCATCCCGGCTACGAGCACGTCATCGTCCTGACACCGACCGAGGCCGGCGAATTCGGAATCATCTGCAACGAATTCTGCGGCATCGGCCATCACACCATGACCGGCAAGATCATCGTCGTCGATAGCAAGGCGGAGGCGAAATAACATGACCACCACCTTCGAGGGAGTCGCCGGGGCGACGCGCGAACGGACCGCGAATTTCCGCACCTGCCAGTTCACCGGCCTCAAGGTCGACGTCGCCGCGCAGCGGCTGATCATCGCCAATGCGGTCGCGGCCGTGGTGTTTCTCGCCATCGGCGGGTTGATGGGGCTGATGGTGGCGCTGACG
>JGI26539J51216_1002326_pt1 | contig 11262 bp, 7 predicted proteins | sample ThiBio_1000_biof_2_FD_51216 | JGI IMG/M metagenome (IMG submission 51216)
GCTGCGTTCGCGTTCGCGCCGCCTGCACCGCGAGCACGGCGGCCTGGGCCTGATCGTGATCGACTACCTGCAGCTGATGCAGGTGCCCGGGAACAAGGAGACCCGCGCCACCGAGATTTCAGAAATCTCGCGTTCACTGAAGGGGCTCGCCAAGGAACTCAACGTGCCCGTGATCGCGCTCTCGCAGTTGAACCGCTCGCTGGAACAGCGCGCCGACAAGCGTCCGATGATGTCGGACCTGCGCGAATCCGGCGCCATCGAGCAGGACGCCGACGTGATCATGTTCATCTACCGCGACGAGTACTACAACAAGGAATCGGCGGACAAGGGCCTGGCCGAGATCATCATCGGCAAGCAGCGCAACGGCCCCACCGACACCGTCAAGCTCACCTTCCTCGGCCACTACACCAAGTTCGAGAACTACGCCGCCGATTCCTTCGTGGGTGGATTTGAGTGAGAAAGGCCGGAATTCGGGATTGGAGATTCGGGATTGGGCAAAGCGGCGCGCGGCAAGACTGGCGCCGCTGGCGGGTCTGCGGCTTTTGCCTTTCCGAATCCCGAATCCCGTATCCCCAATCCCGGCTTCACCCCGAATCCCGAATCCCCAATCCCTAATCTCGGCAACCATGAGCCGCACCACCGTCGCCACCATCCACCTCGGCGCCCTGCGCCACAATCTTGCGCGCATCAAGGCCATGGCCGCGCCGTCGAAGGTGATGGCCGTGGTCAAGGCCGATGCCTACGGCCACGGGCTGGAGCGTGTGGCGCGCGCGCTGGATGCGGAGGCCGAGTGTTTCGCGGTGGCGGCGCTGGGCGACGGCCTGCGACTGCGCGCGGCGGGGCATCGCCAGCGCATCGTGGTGCTGTCCGGTCCCGACCAGCCCGGCGACATCGCCGAGATGCAGCGGTTGGGGCTGGACGCGGCGATCCATCACGAGGCGCAACTCGCATGGCTGTCCGAAGCCAGCGCGACGCGCGGCCGCCTGCGCGTGTGGCTGAAGATCGACAGCGGCATGCACCGCCTCGGCTTCGTACCCGAGCGCGTGGCCGAGGTGCATGCGCGGCTCGCCGCGTTGCCGGGCATCGATCCGGAGATCGGCCTGCTCACGCATTTCTCCGAGTCGGAAGTGTTCGAGGGCGACGCCACACGCGCGCAGATCGCGCGCTTCGACGCGGCGACCCGCGGCCTGGGCGGACCGCGCTCGCTGTCCAACTCCGCCGCCGTGCTGGGCTGGCCCGCGGCGCGCGCCGACTGGGTGCGCAGCGGCGGCCTGCTGTACGGTCTCTCCGTGGTGGAAGGGCAGAGCGGCGCCGATTTCGGTTTCCGTCCCGCGATGACGCTGGCCACGCGGCTGATCGCGATCAACCGCATCGGCAAGGGCGAGCGCATCGGCTACAACGGCACCTGGGCCTGCCCCGAGGACATGCCGGTGGGCGTGGCCGCGGTGGGCTACGGCGACGGCTACCCGCGCAGCGCCGTGGCCGGCACGCCGGTACTGGTGGGCGATGCGCGCGTGCCCTTGATCGGCCGCGTGTCGATGGACCTGATCACGCTGGACCTGCGCGTAGTGCCACGGGCGAAGGTGGGCGACCGCGTCACCCTGTGGGGCGAAGGCCTGCCGGTGGAGACCGTGGCTGCCCGCGCCGGCACCATCAGCTACGACCTCACCTGCGGCATGACCCGCCGCGTGCTGTTCGTCGAGGACGAAGGCTGACGCCGCACATTGGCGGCATCGTCTCGTCGCCTGCGATGGGCGGCGGGTACTCTTGACCTTGGCACATTGCGCTCGTCCATGAGTGCGAAGATGAAGAAGCGGCCATCCGTGGCCGCACTGTTCATTACTCTTGCGCTCGTCCGTGAGTGCGAAGATCAAGAAGCGGCCATTCATGGCCGCACTGTTCATTCAGGAGCTGCTTCATGGCCAAGGCCAAGACCGCCTACGTCTGCACCGATTGCGGCGCCGAGCATCCCAAGTGGCAGGGCTCGTGCGTGGAGTGTGGCGCGTGGAACACGCTGTCGGAGATCGTGCTGCAGCCGGCGGTGAAGTCGGCGGGCGCGGCGCGCGGCGGCTATGCGGGCAAGGCGGCAGGTGCGCCGAAGGNGATGCCGCTGACCGAAGTTGCCATGACGGCCGAAACGCGCACGCTCACCGGCATCGGCGAGCTGGACCGCGTGCTGGGTGGCGGCCTGGTCGACGGCTCGGTGGTGCTGGTGGGCGGCGATCCCGGCATCGGCAAGTCCACCCTGCTGCTGCAGATGCTGGGCACGCTCGGCGCGCAGCTGCCCAGCGTCTACGTCACCGGCGAGGAATCGCTGGCCCAGGTGGCCGCGCGCGCGCAGCGCCTNGGCCTGCCGCTGGAACCGCTGCAGGCGCTGGCCGAAACCTGCATCGAGCGCATCCTGGAGCAGGCCGTGTCCGCGCGCCCGCGCGTGCTGGTGATCGATTCGATCCAGACGATCTGGACCGAGCTGCTCACCGCTGCGCCGGGTTCGGTGTCGCAGGTGCGCGAGTCGGCGGCGCGGCTCACGCGCTTCGCCAAGGAAACCGGCACCAGCGTGTTCCTCGTCGGCCACGTCACCAAGGAAGGCGGCATCGCCGGTCCGCGCGTGCTGGAGCACATGGTGGACGCGGTGCTGTATTTCGAGGGCGAATCCGGCTCGCGCTTCCGCGTGCTGCGCGCGTTCAAGAACCGCTTCGGCGCGGTCAACGAGCTGGGTGTGTTCGCGATGGGCGACAAGGGCCTGCGCGAGGTGCCGAATCCGTCCGCGATCTTCCTCTCCGCCCACGCCGGCCCCACGCCTGGCAGCGCGGTGATGGTGACGCGCGAGGGCACGCGGCCGTTGCTGGTCGAGGTGCAGGCGCTGGTGGATCAATCCTCGCTGGGCAATCCGCGCCGCGTGGCGCTGGGCCTGGAGCAGAACCGCCTGGCGATGCTGCTGGCCGTGCTGCACCGGCACGGCGGCGTCGCCGCCTACGACCAGGACGTGTTCATCAACGTGGTGGGCGGCATCCGCGTGCAGGAGACCGCGGCGGACCTGCCGGCGCTGCTGGCGGTGCTGTCCTCGCTGCGCGACCGGCCGCTGCCGGAGAAGACCGTGGCCTTCGGCGAGGNGGGTCTGTCCGGCGAGATCCGCCCGGTGCCGAACGGCGAGGAACGCCTGAAGGAGGCGGCCCACCACGGCTTCCGCCGCGCCATCGTGCCGAAGGCGAACGCCCCGAAATCCGGCCGCGTGGGCGAATTGGAGGTGGTGGGCGTGGAGCGCCTGGCCCAGGCCATCGACGCCTGCCGCTGAGCAGCCTGCTCCCCATCACCGTTCGCCCTGGGCGCAGGCCCGCAGGGCCGAAGTCGAAGGGTGACTGCCGCTTCGACTCCGCTTGCTGGCGCAAGCTGCGCTCAGCACGAACGAGGTTCTCGCTCTGTCCGCCGCAAGCCCACCACCGTTCGCCCTGAGCGCAGGCCCGCAGGCCCGCAGGGCCGCAGGGCCGAAGTCGAAGGGNGACTGCCGCTTCGACTCCGCTTGCTGGCGCAAGCTACGCTCAGCACGAACGAGGTTCTCGCTCTGTCCGCCGCAAGCCCATCGCCGTTCGCCCTGAGCGCAGGCCCGCGGGGCCGGAGTCGAAGGGTAGGTCGCCGCTTCGACTCCGCTTGCTGGCGCAAACTGCGCTCAGCGCGAACGAGGTTCTCGCTCTGTCCGCCGCAAGCCCGCCACCGTTCGCCCTGAGCGCAGGCCCGCAGGGCCGGAGTCGAAGGGTGACTGCCGCTTCGACTCCGCTTGCAGGCGCATGCTGCGCTCGGCGCGAACGGAGTTCTGGCTACGATCGGGAGGGTGTTCGGCGGGNACGCGGGGCACGAAAAGCGCGCACGCAAAAAAGCCGGCCAAGGCCGGCTTCTTCGTGACGCGGGCTGCCGCCGGCTTACGCCAGTTCGCGGATCTTCGCGTTCAGGCGGCTCTTGTGGCGGGCGGCCTTGTTCTTGTGGATCAGGCCACGCGAGGCGTAGCGGTCCATCACCGGCTGGGCGGCGGCGAAGGCTTCGACGGCGGCAGCCTTGTCCTTGGACTCGATGGCCTTGACGACCTTCTTCAGCGCGGTGCGCACCATGGAACGGGCGCTGATGTTGCGCAGGCGGCGCTGCTCGGACTGGCGCGCACGCTTCTTCGCGGACTTGATGTTGGCCAAGGTAGAACTCCCGAATCGCGGGTTGTTGTTGGAGAAAGACGCAGATTATGCGGGTGATTCGCCCATGCGTCAAGCATTTAGATGGCTGCCGGTGGCCCTTTGCCCGCGTTCGGCCACGATCCGGCGGTGATCTTGCCCGCGCCGGCTGGCAGACTGTGCGCCCGTTGGCCGTCGCGTGCGGCAGATCCAGGACCTTCCACCGGCATGAAGTCCCCCAGCATGTTCCGCGGGCTGCTCTCGTTCAGCAGCATGACGATGGTATCGCGCGTGCTCGGCCTGGCCAGGGACGTGGCGATGAGCCACGTGTTCGGCGCCTCGGCGGCCACCGACGCCTTCGTCATCGCATTCCGCATCCCGAACTTCATGCGCCGGCTGTTCGCGGAGGGTTCGTTCTCCACCGCCTTCGTGCCGGTGTTCACCGAGATCAAGGAAACCCGCAGCCACGCCGAGCTGAAGGAGCTGACCGCGCGCGTGGCCGGCACCCTCGGCGGCGTGCTGCTGGTGGTGACGGCGCTGGGCATGCTGTTCTCGCCGCAACTGGCCGTGGTGTTCGCGCCCGGCGCGGTGCGCGAGCCGCAGAAGTTCGCCATGATCGTGGACCTGCTGCGGCTGACTTTTCCGTATCTCCTGTTCGTCTCGCTGACCGCCCTCGCGGGCGGTGCGCTGAACAGCTTCCACCGCTTCGGCCTGCCGGCGATGACGCCGGTGATCCTCAATATCTGCATGATCGCGGGCGCGCTGTGGCTGGCGCCGCGGCTCGAAGTGCCGATCATGTCGCTGGGCTGGGCGGTGCTGGTGGCCGGCGTGCTGCAGCTGCTGTTCCTGCTGCCGGCGGTGCGCGGGCTGGACCTGCTGGCGCTGCCGCGCTGGGGCTGGCGGCATCCGGCGGTGCGGCGGATCATGAAGCTGATGGTGCCGACGCTGTTCGGCGCCTCGGTGGGGCAGCTCAACCTGTTGCTGGACACCATCCTGATCACCCTGCTGGTGACCGGTTCGCAGACCTGGATGTACCAGGCCACGCGCTTCCTGGAACTGCCGCTGGGCGTGTTCGGCGTGGCGCTGGGCACGGTGATCCTGCCCGCGCTGTCGCGCCATCACGTGGGCACCGACCGCGCCGGCTTCTCAAGGGCGCTGGACTGGGGCGTGCGCACCACGCTGCTGATCGCGGTGCCGGCGATGTGCGCGTTGCTGCTGCTGGCCGAGCCGCTGGTCAGCACGTTCTTCCAGAACGGCCAGTACACCGTGTTCGACACCCGCATGACCACGCTCGCGACGATGGCGTTGAGCTGCGGCGTGCCCGCCTATGCGCTGGTGAAGGTGTTGCTGCCGGCGTTCTACTCGCGCCAGGACACCCGCACGCCGGTGCGCGCGGCGGTGGTGTCGCTGATCAGCAACATGGTCTTCAACGTGCTGCTGGTGGCCGCGCTGTTCCTGCTGTGGGCCACGCCGGCGCAGCGCCAGGCCGGCTGGCTGCAGGGGGTTGCCGAAATCCCCGGCTTGCACGTGGGGCTGGCGGTGGCGAGCGTGCTGTCCAACTACCTGCAGTTCGCCCAGCTCTGGTACTGGCTGAAGCGGGCCGGCGTGTACGACCCGCAGCCGGGCTGGCTGCGCCACTGGCTGCGGCTGGCGTTCGCCTGCGCCACGATGGTGGCGGTGCTGCTGGCCGGGCTGTGGCTGTGGCCGCACTGGACGGAGGTGCCGGTGCGCACGCGGCTGTGGCACCTGGCGGTGCTGGTCGCGGCGGGCGGGGCGGCTTACGTGGGCGGCTTGTTCGCCGCGGGCTTCCGCCTGCGCGACTTGCGGGGNAGTTGACGCCGGCCCGATATACTGGGCCGATGACGAAACTTTCCCGCGATATCGCCGGCCCCTGCCTGGCACCCCGGGGCAGCGTGGTGGCCATCGGCGCGTTCGACGGCCTGCACCGGGGGCACCAGGCCTTGTTCGCCCAGGTGCAGCGCCGCGCCCGCGCGCTGGACTGCACGCCGGCGGTGGNGACCTTCGAGCCGCTGCCGCGGACGTACTTCTCCGCCGAGCCGCTGCCGCGCCTGTCCAGCGTGCGCGACAAGCTGCAGGGCTTCGCGGCGGCGCAGTTCGGGCAGGTGCACATGCTGCGCTTCAATACCGAGCTGACGGCGATGTCCGCTCCGGACTTCGTGCAGCGCGTACTGGTCGAGCGCCTGGCCGCCAGGGAAGTATGGGTAGGGGCGGACTTCCGCTTCGGGCACCGGCGCGGCGGCGACGTGGCCCTGCTGCGCGAGCTGGGCGAGAAGGCCGGTTTCGCCGGCTGCGTGATGCCGTCCATCCTGCTGAACGGCGCCCGCGTCTCCGCCAGCCGCGTGCGCCAGCTGCTGGGCGCGGGCGAGTTCGCGGAGGCGGCCGCGCTGCTGGGCCGGCCGTTCGTGATCGAGGGCAAGGTGCATCACGGCAACCAGCTTGGCCGCACGCTGGGTTTCCCCACCGCGAACATCCACCTGCACCGGCGGGTGAGCCCGGTGCACGGCATCTTCGCGGTGCGCGTGGGCCTGGGCGAGAGCGAGNGCAGTTGGCCGGGCGTAGCCAGCCTGGGCGTGCGGCCCACGGTGAACCAGGTCAGCCAGCCGCTGCTGGAGGTGCACCTGTTCGATTTCGAGGGCGACCTGTACGGCCGGCGCATGGCCGTGGAGTTCGTCGCCAAGCTGCGCGACGAGCAGAAATTCCACGATCTGGATGCACTCAAGGCGCAGATGGATCATGATGCGCGCTCGGCCCGGGAGATCCTGGGCATGAATCCGGTACTGGCCCGCGCATGACTCCACGCGACACGCCCAATCCGCAGTACACCGCACGCAGCCGCCCCGGCGCGGCCGCGGCGATCATTATTATTTGAAGGCATCCGCCCGCAGCGCGTGCGCCTGCCGCCGCGCGCGGTGGGCGGTACAACAGCGCTCCGGGCCGGGCGGCTTCGGGGCGGGACTCCAGAGGCACCCGAAGCGATGAGCACCGATTACAAGAGCACGATCAACCTGCCGCAGACGGATTTCCCGATGCGCGGCGACCTGCCGAAGCGCGAGCCGGGCTGGCTGGCCGAGTGGGACCAGATCGGCCGCTATGCGCAGATCCAGGCGAAGACCGCGGGCCGCGACAAGGCCTTCGTGCTGCACGACGGCCCGCCCTACGCGAACGGTGCGATCCACATCGGCCACGCCGTCAACAAGATCCTCAAGGACATGGTGGTGCGCTCGAAGCTGCTGGCCGGCCACCGCGCGCCCTACGTGCCGGGCTGGGACTGCCACGGCCTGCCGATCGAGATCGCGGTGGAGAAGCAGCACGGCAAGCCGGGCGAGAAGCTGGACGCCCGCGCGTTCCGCCAGAAGTGCCGCGAGTACGCCGCCGAGCAGATCGACACCCAGCGCGCAGGCTTCAAGCGCCTGGGCGTGCTGGGCGACTGGCAGAACCCGTATCGCACGATGGACTTCAAGTACGAGGCCGACATGGTGCGCGCGCTGTCGCGCATCGTCGCGAACGGCCACGTGGTGCGCGGCGCCAAGCCGGTGTACTGGTGCTTCGACTGCGGCTCGGCGCTGGCCGAGGCGGAGATCGAATACGGCGACAAGGTTTCGCCCGCGGTGGACGTGGCCTACGACGCCGTCGATCCCGCGGCGCTGGCCGCGAAGTTCGGCGCGAACGCGGGCGACGCCATTGTCGCCGTGCCGATCTGGACCACCACGCCGTGGACGCTGCCGGAAAGCCAGGCCGTGTCGCTCGGCGCCGAGCTCGAATACGCCCTGGTCGAAGGCCCGGCGCGCGAGGGCCGGCGCGTGCTGCTGGTGATCGCCGCCGCGCTGGTGGAGAAGGCGCTGGCGCGCTACGGCATCGAATCGCCCACGGTGCTGGGCCATGCCACGGGCGCGGCGCTCGACGGCACGAAGCTGCACCACCCGTTCTACGAGCGCGTCGTGCCGGTGATCCTCGGCGAGCACGTCAGCGCCGAGGACGGCACCGGCGCGGTGCACACCTCGCCCGACCACGGCGTGGAGGACTTCGTGGTCGGCCGCGAGAACGGCATCGGCCTGCTCAACTACATCGGCGCGCGCGGCACCTATCGCGACGACACGCCGAAGGCCGGCGATCTCGATCTGGCCGGCATGCACGTGTGGAAGGCGAACGACGCCATCGTCGAACTGCTGCGTGGGTGCGGCGTGCTGCTGGCCCACGCGAAGATCGAGCACAGCTACCCGAACTGCTGGCGCCACAAGACGCCGGTGATCTTCCGCGCCACGCCGCAGTGGTTCATCGGCATGGAACAGGCCGGCCTGCGCGCCGCCGCGCTGAAGTCGATCAAGGACGTGCGCTGGGTGCCGGGCTGGGGCGAGGAGCGCATCGCCGGCATGGTGGCCGGTCGCCCGGACTGGTGCATCAGCCGCCAGCGCACCTGGGGCGTGCCGATCGCGTTGTTCGCGCACAAGGCGACGCAGGAGCCGCATCCCGATTCCGTGGCGCTGATGGAGCAGGTCGCGCAGCGCATGGAGCAGGGCGGCATCGACGCGTGGTACGACCTCGATCCGGCCGAGCTGCTGGGCGACCAGGCGAAGGACTACGACAAGGTCACCGACGTGCTCGACGTGTGGTTCGATTCCGGCGTCACCCACTTCGGCGTGATCGGCCAACGTCCCGAGCTGCAGCAGGGCGGGGCGCGCGAGTACAAGGTGATGTACCTCGAAGGCTCGGACCAGCACCGCGGCTGGTTCCAGTCCTCGCTGCTCACCTCGGCGGCGATCCACGGCCGCGCGCCCTACGACGACGTGCTCACCCACGGCTTCACCGTGGACGCCTCGGGCCGCAAGATGTCGAAGTCGCTGGGCAACGTGGTGGCGCCGCAGAAGGTGATGGACACCCTGGGCGCCGACGTGCTGCGCCTGTGGGTGGCCTCGGCCGACTACCGCAACGAGATGAGCGTCTCCGACGAGATCCTCAAGCGCGTGTCCGACGGCTACCGCCGCCTGCGCAACACCGCGCGCTTCCTGCTCGGCAACCTCGACGGCTTCGATCCGGCCAAGCACCTGGTGAAGGTGGAAGACAGCCCGCTGCTCGACCAGTGGGCCGTGCAGCAGGCGCATGACGTGCAGCAGGCGGTGGTCGCCGCCTACGAGCGCTACGACTTCCCCGAGGTGGTGGCGCGCGTGCAGAACTTCTGCACCAACGAGATGGGCGCGCTGTACCTGGACATCACCAAGGACCGCCTCTACACCATGCCCACCGACAGCCACGGCCGGCGCAGCGCGCAAAGCGCGATGTACCGCATCGCCGAGGCGCTGGTGCGCTGGCTGGCGCCGATCCTGGCCTTCACCGCCGAGGAGATCTGGCAGGCGCTGCCCGGCCCGCGCGGCGAGAGCGTGCTGTTCGAGACCTGGTACGACGGCCTGGCCGCCACCCAGGCCGCGCCGGAGCAGCGGCGCTGGTGGGGCGACCTGCTGGCGATCCGCGACAGCGCCGCCCGCGTGCTCGAAGGCATGCGCAAGGCCGAGCGGATCGGTGCCGCGCTGGAGGCGAAGCTGGCGATCCACGCCGACGAAGCCACCGTGGCGCGCTATGCGCCGGCGCTGGATGAACTGCGCTTCTTCTTCATCNCCTCCGACGTGCGCCTGGACCAGGCCGGCGGCCAGCCCGACGACGCCGTGCTCACCGAGCTGGAAGGCGCCGACGTGTGGGTCTCGGCCACCGTCAGCGACGCCGCCAAGTGCGTGCGCTGCTGGCACCGCCGCGACGACGTGGGCCATCATGCCGGGCACCCGGAACTCTGCGGGCGCTGCGTGGGCAACATCGAAGGGCCCGGCGAGACGCGTCGCTGGTTCTGATGCCTTGCCTTTCTTCCTCTCCCCTTTGGGACGCGGGGAAGGGCCATGGATGGCCCTGCCTTGAGGAGCGAGGAAGAGGACCGAGGTGAGGGGTCGGGACTTGCGACAAAAGCTGCATGTGGGGCGTGCTTCATTGAACTTTCCCGCAAGCTCGGCCCCTCACCCCAACCCTCTCCCCGCAGGGGAGAGGGAGTAAAACCAACCTGACCGTACCCATGACCACCAAACCCAACGCACTCCCTTGGCTCCTGCTCTCCGCCGCCGTCATCGTCCTCGACCAGCTCAGCAAGTGGTGGGCGGTGGCCGCGTTGCAGCCGGCCGGCATGCCGCATCCGGTGGTCCCGGGCCTGCTGAACTGGACGCTGGCCTACAATCCCGGCGCCGCGTTCAGCTTCCTCGCCCGGGGCGACGGCTGGCAGCGCTGGTTCTTCGTGGCGCTGGCGCTACTGATCAGCGCCGTGCTGGTGGTGTGGCTGGCGCGCACCGCGCGGCGCGACTGGCGCACCGCGCTGCCGCTCGCGCTGGTCGTCGGCGGCGCGGNCGGCAACCTGATCGACCGCCTGCACGCGGCCCAGGTCACCGATTTCATCGACGTGTATTACCGCGACTGGCACTACCCCGTGTTCAACGTGGCCGACTGCGGCATCACGGTGGGCGCGGTGCTGCTGGTGGCGTTCGGCCTGTTCGGCGGGAAAGCCCACGGCGGCGTGCGATAATCGTCGCCTGACCTGCTGGTGTATCCATGGACATCCTGCTCGCCAATCCCCGCGGTTTCTGCGCCGGCGTCGACCGCGCCATCGCCATCGTCGAACGGGCGCTGGAGTCGTACGGCGCGCCGATCTACGTGCGCCACGAGGTGGTGCACAACCGTTACGTGGTGGACAAGCTGCGCCGCGACGGCGCGGTGTTCGTGGAAGAGCTGCACGAGGTGCCCGACGGCGCCACGGTGATCTTCAGCGCCCACGGCGTCTCCCAGGCGGTGCGCGAGGAAGCCGGGCAGCGCGACCTCAAGGTGTTCGACGCTACCTGTCCGCTGGTCACCAAGGTGCACATGGAAGTGGCGCGGCTGGGCCGCATCGGCCGCAGCGTGGTGCTGATCGGCCACGCCGGCCATCCCGAGGTGGAAGGCACCATGGGCCAGTGGANCCCCGCCAACACCGGCCAGATCCTGCTGGTGGAGTCGGTGCACGACGTGGCCGCGCTGACGCCGAAGTTCCCGCACCAGCTGTCCTACGTCACCCAGACCA
>JGI26539J51216_1002347_pt1 | contig 11180 bp, 8 predicted proteins | sample ThiBio_1000_biof_2_FD_51216 | JGI IMG/M metagenome (IMG submission 51216)
TCGGCTTGATCACCTCGCGGGACCCGTCGAGAATCGTCCGCAGACGTTCGTTGAGCGACAGAACCCGCCCCGCCCTGCGCTGCTCCTCGGCAAGAAGCCGCAGGCAATTCTCGACGATGATGACAGCGCCGTCGACGATGATGCCGAAATCGATAGCGCCGAGACTCATCAGGTTTGCGCTGACTCTCGCCTCGACCATCCCGGTGATGGTGAAAAGCATGGCAAGAGGAATCACGCACGCCGTCACGATTGCCGCTCGGATGTTGCCGAGGATGAGAAACAGCACGGCAATGACGAGAAGCGCCCCCTCGATCAGGTTCTTCTGCACGGTTCTAATGGTCGCATCGACCAGGTCGGTCCGGTCATAAACGGTTCGCGCGATCACACCGTCGGGAAGTGATCGTGCGATCTCGCCGAGCTTGGCCGCGACGCGGTTTGCAACCGCACGGCTGTTCTCGCCAATCAGCAGCATCGCCGTGCCTAAGACGGTCTCCTTGCCGTCCAGCGTGGCGGCTCCTGTCCGCAGGTCCTTGCCCTCCCGCACGTCGGCCACGTCGCGGATGCGGACGGGAATGCCTGCGCGCGAACCGATGACGATGTCCTGGATCTCGGTGATATTGGCGACCTGCCCCGGCGTGCGAACGAGATATTGTTCGCCGTTGCGCTCGATATAGCCCGCGCCAACGTTAGCGTTATTGGCCGCGAGAGCCGTCATCACGTCGCGGAATCCCAGATTGTAGGCCATCAGCCGACCCGGATCCGGCAACACATGAAACTGGCGTTCGTATCCGCCGATGGTGTTGACCTCGATTATGCCGGGAACGGTGCGCAGCTGCGGCTTGATGATCCAGTCCTGAATCGTGCGCAGCTCGCTCGGCGTGTATTCACTACCGCCGGGCGCTCTCGCACCCTGCCGAGCCTCAACGGTGTACATGAATATCTCACCGAGCCCGGTCGACACCGGCCCCATCGCGACCTCGACGCCGGGAGGCAACTGGTCCTTCACCTGCTGGATGCGCTCGTTGACAAGCTGCCGTGCGAAATAGATGTCGGTGCCATCGAGAAAGACGACCGTGACCTGGCTCAAGCCGTAGCGCGAACTCGATCGCGTATAATCAAGCTTCGGAAGACCGGCCATCGCCGTCTCGACCGGAAACGTGATGCGCTGTTCGGTTTCCAACGGGGAGTAGCCCGGCGCGCGCGTATTGATCTGCACCTGGACGTTGGTGATGTCCGGCACGGCATCGATCGGCAGCCGGGTGAAATTCCAGGCTCCGACCGCTCCGACGCCCAGGGCAAACAGGATCACCAGCCAGCGTTGACGGATTGAAAAGCCAAGGACGGCATCAATCATGCTGGGCCTCGCCTTTACCCATCTCCGCTTTCACGACGAAGCTGTTTTCCGCGACATAGGGTTCTCCCGCCGAAAGCCCCGCACGGATCTCTACGAACTTCGCATCGGATTCTCCAAGTTCGACCGGACGAGCCTCGATCTTGTCCCCGCCTTCCCGCACAAACACGACGGTCTTGTTTTCCAGCGTCTGTATCGCACCCACGCGAACGGCAACCGGCACGTCGCGTTTCGCCAGCACAAGCCGTGCGGTGACGAACAGTCCTGGGCGCAGGCGTCCATCGGAATTTGTCAGAACGATCCGGGCGATCGCCGTCTGAGTGTCGCTCGATCCGACCGGCGCGACGTAAGAGATGCGGCCCTTGATGTCAGCGCCACCGTCGTCCGGATCGATCAACACTTCGTCGCTGGTCCGGACGCGATTCAGATCCTGACGATAGATCGACAGATCGACCCAGATCGTCGACAGGTCAGCGACGACGAAGGACGGCTTCTGTTCCGAAGCATATTCGCCGAGCGAGATCTGGCGGTCGATCACGGTGCCGCTGATCGGCGCCTTCAGATCGTAGACGGTNAGGCTCTGGTTGCTTTCGATCGATGCAAGNTGATCATTCTTGGCGACGGTGTCACCGATCCGTTTGCTGATCGAGCGGACGATGCCCGGAAAACGCGGCGTCACCTGAACCACCGCCTCCTGGTTGGCGCGCAGCACGCCGTTGAAGGACAGTGTGTCGCTGAGCGTTGCCTTACCCGCTTCGGCGAGCACCGCACCGGCGGCCGCGAGCTTGACGTCGCTGATCAGAATGCGGTCGGCGCCATGCTCGTCCTGTTCGACATGGCCATTTGCAGCTCTCTCGCTCTGATGGTTTATTCGCGCAACCGGCGCAGNAGGTTTCGTCGNTCCCATCGTGCAATAGACGATGGCTGTGATCGCGAGAGCCGCGGCAACCGCAATAACGATCGGAAGCGTTCTCATCTTGCGCTCTCCCGCGNCAGCGCAAACGGATTCCCCACCAATCCCTCGATGGTGGCGACGGCAACATGAAAATTCTGCTGGGCCTCCTGTTCGCGCAGGCGCGCCTGCGCGACGCTTGCCTGCGCATCGAGCACTTCGAGCAGCGTGAAGCGTCCCTGCCCGTATCCCTCGAAGATGGCGTCGGCTGCCTGCCGCGATTTCGGGATCGCCACATCGCGCAGCACTTTCAACTCGCGCAACGAGCCCTGCAGCGAATCGTAGGCGCGGCCGGCAAGCACGATCAGCGTGTTGCGATTGGTTTCGCGCTCCGCCCTCGTTTTCGCGAGGCTTTCCTGAGCGGACAGGATGTTGCCCTGGTTCTGGTCGAANACCGGAATGGGAACGGACAATGAGAGCCTGACCGCGTCATCGCCGGTCGCGTCGTAATGACGCCAGCCGGCGCTNACGCGAACGTCCGGATAGGGCTTCAACCGGGCGATCAGCAGTTCGGCGTTGCGCTGCGCGTAGACGGCAGTCCAGCGCATCAGTTGCGGATTTGAATCGATCGCCGTCACGACAGCTCGAAAAGATGGAGGTCTCCCCAGATCATCCAGTCGCCCTGCAACCGCCGAAAATTTCGCAGCGGCGTCACCCATCAGCACCGCCAGTTCGCGCCGTGCGCTGGCGAGCGTCGAACTGACTCGCTCGCGATCCGCTTTCACCAGTGCGGACGCGACTTCCGCCCGGCCGATTTCGGCCGGTGACGAAGCGCCGGCGTCCACCCGCCGGTGCAGCAATGGCGCCAGCTTGTCGATCGCGGCGATCTGCTCGTCCAGAATTCGGATCCGGCGTTGCGCGCCAAGGACATTCAGAAAGGCGACGGCCGTCTCCGACAGAACCTCGAGGCGCACCGCCTTGCGCTGGATGGCGGCGGCCTCGACGCCGGCCTGCCCGACGGCAATTCGTGCATCGCGCTTTCCGAAAAGCTCGAAGAGCTGGCTGATCTGCAGCGTTGTTTCTGCCGATTTCGTCCCGCGATAACGCCCGGAGCCGAACGAATTGTCCTGCTCATAGGACAGTTCGGGATTGATCAGCGCGCCCGCCTGAATGCGCTGGCCGGTTGCGATTCCGACATCGCGCTCGGCGGCGGTCAGACGCGGGTTGGCGGCGAGCGCGCGTTGAAGCGCGGTCTTCAATGTGAGCGTTTGCGAGTGCGACGTTGCCGTCAGCCACGGGCTGACCAGCAGTGCAATCGCTCCCGCAAGACGCGCGGCGGATTTCGATAGCATGGAAGATCCTGACGAACGGCGGAATCAGGGCGTCAATGCGCCCGCGAACACGTTCAGGTCAGGCGTTTTGGTGGCGGAGTGTCGATGCCGGGCACGAGATCGGAGGCACGAGAAAGAACCCGTGGAAGCCCNGCAACCTCAGGNGCAATTGTGACGGCGAGCAACGGCGGACTGGGTAACGAAACAGGAAAGCAACCGTGACAGTGGTGTTCCGCGACCATTCCGGGGCCACTCGTATCCGTATGGTCCGGCGTCATCGCGACGACGATCCGGCCCNCGGGAGCGGTCACGTCGATGTCGAAGCATCGATGCAGGGCGCCGGACANCAAATAAGCCACGATCAGAAANANGACCGCGATCCTGCTGCGCGCGGCGCACAGGCGAACAGATCGATCGTTGATAGAAGTGAAGGTCAATGGCCTACTTCGTCCCAAGCCAGCGATGTTTGTCTAACACGCCCGCGCCTCTCGAGTCGACTGCAACACTATAACACGTCCGACGGGTCGCGAGGAGGATAGGCTGGTCGCTGCGCGGGAAAATGAGCTGCCGCCATGTCCGCCAGAAGAGTTTTCTCAAGCCGTCCGCGCCGCATATTCGCGCCAGCCTTTTGCGCGCAGGCGGCACGCCGGGCACTCGCCGCAGCCATAGCCCCAGTCGTGTCGCACGCCGCGTTCGCCGAGATAACAGGTATGCGAGTGCTCGCGGATCAGATCAATAAGTCCTGAACCGCCAAGTTCATGCGCAAGCGACCAGGTCGCTGCCTTGTCGAGCCACATCAGGGGTGTGTGCAGTTCGAACTGTTTGCCCATCCCGAGATTAAGCGCGGTTTGCAGCGCCTTGATGGTGTCGTCGCGGCAATCCGGATAGCCGGAGTAATCGGTCTCGCACATGCCGCCGACGATATCGGAGATACCGCGCCGGTAGGCCAGCGCCGCCGCGAAAGTCAGGAACACGAGATTGCGGCCGGGCACGAATGTATTGGGCAGTCCGTCCTCGCCCATTTCGATCGCGACGTTGCGGGTCAGCGCCGTGTCGGAAATCTCCGCGAGCGTCGGAACGGCAAGCGTATGGTTTTCGCCGAGCTTCCCGGTCCAGTCCGGATGCAACGACCTTATGCCCGCGAGCAGGTTATCGCGGCACTGGAGTTCGATGACGTGGCGCTGGCCGTAGTCGAAACCCAGCGTCTCGACCCGCGCGAAACGGCGCAGCGCCCAGGCGAGGCAGGTCGCGGAGTCCTGTCCTCCGGAAAACAGCACTAATGCGGTTCGAGAGTCCGACTGTTGGATCATGACGACGTCAATAGCACCCATCGCCTTTACGCGCCAATCAGTGGGGATTGCCTGCCTCATAATACGATTTTTGCTGGGAGCGCGCCGCGGCTTGCGGCATAGAGAAAGCGAACCTCCTCGATACCGGTGAGCCGATGTCCCCTTCCCGCGATATTTCACGCCTGATCGAAATCATGGCGCAACTGAGAACGCCCGGCACCGGCTGCCCGTGGGATCTGGAACAGACGTTCGCAACCATCGCGCCCTACACCATCGAAGAATCCTATGAGGTCGCGGAGGCGATCGCGCGTAATGATCTGGTCGATCTCTGCGACGAACTCGGCGATCTGCTGTTGCAGGTGGTCTTTCACGCGCGCATGGCGGAGGAGCAGGATGCTTTTTCATTCGGCGATGTGGTCGAAGCCATCACACGCAAGATGATCCGGCGGCACCCGCATGTCTTTCCCGACAGTTCAGGCGTCATCGCACCATCGGACGTGAAGGGAACATGGGAACGCATCAAGGCGGAAGAAAAGGCTGAACGCGCCGCGCGCAAACCGATGAAAGAAGCGCTCGCCTCTGGCCTGCTCGCGGGCATCAAGGCCGGACAGCCCGCGTTGGCGCGCGCAATAGCCTTGCAGTGGAAGGCTTCAACCGTCGGGTTCGACTGGAACGATCCCCGCGCCGTGCTCGCCAAAATCCGCGAGGAAGCCGACGAGATCGAAGCTGCGCTGGATCGCGGCGACAAAGCCGACATCGCGTCTGAGACCGGCGATCTGATGTTCGCGCTGGTCAATCTCGCGCGTCATGTCGACGCCGATCCTGAAATGGCGCTGCGCGGAGCGAACACGAAATTCGAGCGGCGCTTCGCCTATATCGAACAGACCCTTATCGCGAAGGGCCGCTCGCTGGAGGATGCGTCTCTCGCCGAGATGGACGCATTATGGAATGAGGCCAAAGCCCGGGAACAGGTTTAAGCATTCAGAGTGACGGGCCTCGCTCACACTCCCGTCTGGCTGATGAACTTGGTGATGAGGTAAGCCTCCATGGCCTCGATGCCACCCTCGGAGCCGTAGCCGGAATCCTTGACGCCTCCGAACGGGTTTTCCGGCAAAGCCAGACCGACGTTATTTATAGCCACCATGCCGCTCTCGATCTCTGCGCCAATCGCGGTCGCGGTCCTGGTCGAACTTGTGAAGGCGTAGGACGCGAGCCCATACGGCAGGCGGTTCGCCTCCTCTGCGGCTTCGTCGAAGGTCGAGAAGGGCGAGATCAACGCCAGCGGGCCGAAGGGCTCCTCGTTCATGGCGCGGGCATCCTTTGGCACGTCGGTCACGACCGTCGGCTCGAAAAAGTAACCCTTGTTGCCGATGCGATGTCCGCCGGCAGCGAGTTGGCCGCCCTTGCCGATCGCGTCCTGCACAAAGCCCTCGACTGCGGCGACGCGACGCGCGTTCGCCAACGAGCCCATCTTTGAATCGGCGTCGAGTCCGTTGCCGACCTTGATCGCCTTGGCGGCCTCCGTGAACTTGCCGACAAAATCCTTGTAGACCTTGTCCTGCACCAGAAGCCGTGTCGGCGCGATGCAGACCTGGCCGGCGTTGCGGAACTTGGCACCGGCGATGATCTTCACCGCGCCTGCGATATCGGCATCGTTGAACACGATGGCCGGCGCATGGCCGCCAAGCTCCATCGTCGCGCGCTTCATGTGCTGACCGGCGAGCGCGGCGAGTTGCTTGCCGACCGCTGTCGAGCCGGTGAAGGACATCTTCCTGATGACCGGATGCGGGATCAGATATTCGGAGATTTCGGCTGGCACGCCGAACACGAGATTGATGACTCCATCAGGCACGCCTGCATCGACGAACGCCCGCAGCAGTTCGGCCGGAGACGCCGGCGTCTCCTCTGGAGCCTTGACGATGATCGAGCAGCCGGCAGCAAGCGCGGCCGACAGCTTGCGGCAGACCTGATTGATCGGGAAATTCCACGGCGTGAAGGCAGCAACCGGTCCGACCGGCTCCTTGATCGCGATCTGGTAGATGCCGGGACCGCGCGCCGGAATCACCCGGCCATAGGCACGACGGGACTCTTCTGCGAACCATTCGATNACGTCGGCCGCCACCAGCGTCTCGATTCTGGCCTCGGCGAAAACCTTGCCCTGTTCCATCGTCATCAGCGTTGCGATGCTGTCGGCGCGCTCGCGCAGCAAGCCGGCCGCCTTTCGCATGATCTTGCCGCGCTCGAAAGGCGCGACCGCTCGCCAGACCTTGAAGCCCTTCTCGGCTGCGGCGAGAGCCTCATCGAGATCAGAGCGATCGGCGTGAGCTACCGTGCCGATCTGTTCCTCGGTAGCAGGGTTGAGCACGGCGAGGGTTTTTCCGGATGCACCGGGACGCCATTTGCCGTCGATCAGCAGCGATGTGTTCTGATAGCTCACGGGCATCTCCTGGGAGTTTCCTGCGATGATTTAGATCGCATCGAATAATGCGCCACCTTGCCGGTCAAGTCCGTCCAGCGCGGGCCGGCCTTGCGGGAGCGGCGGGACTACGCATCTCATCCAAGCGGGTGCGGTATCGCGGCGTAGCGGTTGACGAGAATGTCGCGCTTGGTCTCATCGACGCGGACGGTCATGTCGTAACGGCCGTCGCGCAGTTCCTTGGCGAGTACCTCGGAATTGCGGTGCAGCCAACTGATCGCCGCACCGTCGGAAGCATCGACCGACAGGTCCAGCGTGGTTCGGGTCGCCGCGAGACGGTCCTCGATCGCCGCCAGCAGCTTATCGAGTCCCTCGCCGGTTGCGGCGGAGACGAGGAAGCACGGCACTTCGGTCGAGCGGCGCGCCACGATGTTTTGCAGATTTTTGCGCTGATCCGCGTCGAAGCGATCGATCTTGTTCCAGACTTCGAGAATACGGACTCCGTGTTCCGGATCGATGCCGAGCTGACGCAGCACAGCCTCGACATCGTGCTGCTGCGCCTCCGCGTCTTCGTGCGAAATGTCGCGAACATGGAGAATAACATCCGCCTCCATCACCTCTTCCAGCGTCGCGCGAAACGCAGCGACAAGCTGGGTCGGCAGATTGGATATGAAGCCGACGGTGTCCGACAGCATGGCCTTGCCGCCATGCGGCAGCGTCAGCGCACGTAGCGTCGGATCGAGGGTCGCGAACAGCATGTCGGCGGCCTGGACGTCTGCGCGCGTCATCCGGTTGAACAGCGTCGACTTCCCGGCATTGGTATAACCGACCAGCGCGACCACGCGATAAGGCACGCGCTTCCGCCCGGCGCGATGCAGCCGCCGCGTCGCCTGCACCTTCTTCAGTTCGTTCTCCAGCCGCGTGATGCGGTCGCCGATCAGGCGGCGGTCGGCCTCGATCTGGGTTTCGCCGGGTCCCCCCATGAAGCCGAAACCGCCGCGCTGCCGTTCGAGATGGGTCCAGGACCGCACCAGGCGGCTGCGCTGGTAATTGAGGTGGGCAAGTTCGACCTGCAGCGCGCCCTCCTTCGTCTTGGCTCGGCGCCCGAAAATTTCGAGGATCAGGCCGGTCCGGTCGAGCACCTTCGTGCTCCAGGCTTTTTCCAGATTGCGCTGCTGGATCGGCGACAGCGCGCAATCCATCACCACGAGATCGGCGCCTTCGGCGGTGATCAGGCCGGTGAATTCCTCGACCTTGCCCTTGCCGAGATATGTCGCGGGTCTGATCTGGTTGACCGGCGCGATGATCGCCTTGGCAACCTCGAGATCGATCGCGCGCGCGAGGCCGGCAGCCTCATCCAGCCGGGCAGCGGTATCGCGCNGGGCATGTCCTCCCTGCGGCANGTCGGCATCAGTGCGCCGCATCCGCAGATAAGGGCCGATAACAATCGCCCGCCCGGTCGGTTTGCCCTGCATCGGCCCTGAACGGTCGATGCCCCCCTCGGGATGCCGGGGTTCCAATCAGGAAACTTTCATATTGCTCAAAGCGGAGCGTCCTCGCCGCCTTCGAATAACTGGATCGGAGCGCCCGGCATGATGGTCGAAATTGCGTGTTTGTAAACAAGCTGCGAATGACCGTCCCGCCTGAGCAACAGGCAGAAATTGTCGAACCAGGTGACAATTCCCTGCAGCTTGACTCCGTTCACCAGAAAGATGGTCAAGGGCGTCTTGGTCTTTCGAACGTGGTTGAGGAAGGTGTCCTGAAGGTTTTGTGCGCGGTCTATCGCCATTTTTATTATCCCGCAGTTTCGTTTTGTTCTTTTGGAACCGGACACAGCTCTCCCCGGAGCGTCTCCTGGCCGCCAGGACCCCTCTGAGATCCTCCTCGTGAGACCCGGCGCTTTTGATTAGAAGGCAGAGCATGAGGTTAGGCAAGCCGGTTCGGGCCGCGGGTTCGCCCGGATGGGCAAAAACAATCAGGAAAATGCTGAAAAGCGGTGAAATTCTTCCCGCAGCCGCCTGGCAACGGCGCCCGGGCGGCCATTTCCCACGATCTGACCGTCGATCGCCACGACGGGCATGACGATCTGTGAGGCCGAGGTGACGAAGGCCTCCGCGGCCTCGCGCGCTTCCGCCGGCGTGAACGGACGCTCCTCCAGCCTGATCTGAAGTGCTTCCATGACCTCCATGAGGACGGCCCGGGTGATGCCCGCCAGAATGCCGCTCTCGGCGGAACGGGTGACGACCCGGCCATCTTTCGTCACGATCCAGGCGTTGCTCGAGGCGCCCTCGGTGATGAATCCGTCGCTCCCGACGTACCAGGCCTCGTAAGCCCCCTTTTCACGCGCTTCCTGCTTTGCCAGCACATTGGGCAGCAGCGATACCGATTTGATGTCCACCCGGGGCCAGCGATTTTCGGGCACGGTGACGACCTTGATGCCGTTAGCAGCGGTTTGCTGGTTCTTCGCGTAGTTGAGCGGCCGCGCCGTTACGACGATGCTCGGCTTTACCGTAGTCGGCGGAAACGCATGATCGCGCCGCGCCACGCCACGGGTCACCTGCAGATAGACCAGCCCGTAGATCACGCGGTTGCGTCGCACGACCTCGCGCATGACGATGCCGAGCGCCGACAGGGGCATCGGCTCGGCGATCCGCAATTCGCGCAACGATCGCTGCAACCGCGCCATGTGCCGGGGAAAATCCACCAGCTTTCGTCCGCGCACTTCGCAGACTTCATAAACGCCATCCGCGAACTGATAGCCGCGATCCTCGACGTTGACGCAGGCGTCGCGCAGATTGCGATAGCGGCCGTTGACGTAAGCAATTCGCGACATCTAGCTGACGCCGAGCGCCTTGAGCTTGCGATGCAGCGCCGAGCGCTCCATGCCGACGAANTCCGCTGTCCGCGAGATATTGTTGGAGAAGCGGCTGATCTGGGCGATCAGATAGTCGCGCTCGAACACCTCNCGAGCCTCCCGCAGCGGCAGACCCATGATGTGCTCGCCGTTNATGCCGGTCGGCATCGCCGGAACCATCGAGCCGACATCCTGAGGCAGCATATCCGCGGTGATGATCACTTCCGGTCCGCCGCCGGCCAGGATCATCACGCGCTCGACGTTGTTCCGAAGCTGCCGGACATTGCCAGGCCAGATGTGGGATTGCAGTACGGCCATCGCGTCGTCGCCGATCCTGCGCTTGGGCAGCCCGCTCGCGGTAGAGATATGATCCATGAAAAATTCGATCAGCTCGGGAATGTCCTCGCGACGCTCGGAGAGCGGCGGAACCCGGATCGGCACGACCGACAGACGATGATAGAGATCCTCGCGGAAATGTCCCGCGGCGATCTCCTCCTCCAGATTTCGCGCCGTCGACGAAATGATGCGGACATCGACCTTGATCTTGTTCACCCCACCGGAGCGCTGGAAAGTCTGATCGACCAGAACGCGCATGATCTTGTTTTGAGTCTCGCGCGGCATATCGCCGATTTCGTCGATGAACAGCGTCCCGCCGTGCGCTTCTTCCAGCGCTCCTGTCTTGCGAGGCTGCTGGCCGTCGGTCTGTTCGATGCCGAACAGTTCGAATTCCATTCGCTCCGGCGTAATCGCCGCCGCGTTGATGACGACGAACGGTCCCTCCGAGCGGCTCGACTGATTGTGAAGCGTTCGCGCAGCCAGTTCCTTGCCGGACCCAGAGGGACCGACGATCAAGATCCGGCTGTTGGCCTTCGCTGCACGCTCGATAGTCTGCCGAAGCTGGTTCATGCAAGGCGAACGGCCGATAAGCGTACCGGCCGCCGGTGCGAGCTGCTTCAATTCCCTGACCTCGCGCTTGAGGCGCGAGGTTTCGAGCGCACGCGTCGCCACCAGAATCAAACGATCGGACTTGAACGGCTTTTCGATAAA
>JGI26539J51216_1002379_pt1 | contig 11069 bp, 8 predicted proteins | sample ThiBio_1000_biof_2_FD_51216 | JGI IMG/M metagenome (IMG submission 51216)
CGCGCGACGAGCCCTTGCGTCGTGCACCAATGCACCAGCGCGTCTTCCTGGCCGTGCGTCACCCAGATTTCGCCTGCCCCTGTCGCCGCGATGGTGCGGGTCAGGCCGTCCCAATCGGCATGATCGGAAATAACCAGCGGCAGTTCGACGCCGCGCTGCCGCGCCCGCGCGCGAAGGCGCATCCAGCCGGACGCAAACGCCGTCACCGGATCGGGAAAGCGCCGCGTCCACAGATCCGCGATCGCCGTAGGCGGCGCCAGCGTGACGGTGCCCGCAAGATCGGCCTTCTTCATTCCCCTGGCCGGCCGCAATTCGCCAAGCGCGATACCGCGGCTTTGATAATACTGCGTGACCTTCGCCATCGCGCCATGCAGATAGATCGGCGTGCCGTAGCCGGCTTCGCGGATCAGCGCGATCACGCGTTGCGCCTTGCCGAGCGAATAAGCGCCGACGAGATGCGCGCGATCGGGAAACAGCGCGACCGAAGCCAGCAGCTTGTCCACTTCACACGCCGCATCGCCATGACGGAACACCGGCAGNCCGAACGTCGCCTCGGTGATGAAGACATCGCACGGCACCACCTCGAACGGGGTGCAGGTCGGATCGCGGACATCCTTGTAGTCGCCCGAGGCGACGATCCGGACACCNCCATGCGTGACCGCGACCTGCGCCGAGCCGAGCACGTGGCCTGCGGGATGGAATTTGATCGAGACCNCGCCGAGCCGNATTTCTTCGCCGTAGGAAATCGCCTGCGTGGCGCCGGCGAAACCATCGCCGTAGCGCAGCCGCATGATATCGAGCGTTTCCTGCGTCGCCAGCACCGCGCCGTGACCGGGTCGGGCATGATCGGAATGGCCATGGGTGATGACCGCGCGGTCCACAGGGCGCACCGGATCGATATGGAAGCCGCCGGGCTTGCAACACAATCCGGCGGCGACGGGCATCAGGATGTCTTGCGGACGCATGGCGGGCATATAAGCAGCCGCACGTGTCGTTCGAGTCCGGGCGCTTCGACGATAGCCCGCGCAACGAAAAAGCCCCGGCCTTGGCCGGGGCTTCACGTATCAGATCGTCTAGCTATTCACCAAAACCGGACGACCGCTTTTCGAGGCTGTTCCTATTCGCGCTGTCCGAGCAACTGCAGCAGCAGCGTGAACAGGTTGATGAAGTTCAGGTAGAGCGACAGCGCACCNGTNATCGCCGCGCGCTCCGCGATCTCGCCGCCCTGCGAGGCGTAGCCGTAGATGTANTCGTTCTTCAGACGCTGGGTGTCGTAGGCGGTCAGACCCGCGAACACCAGCACNCCGACCACCGACACCACGAACTGCAANGCCGAGCTNGCGATGAAGAGGTTCACCAGACTNGCGATGATGACGCCGAACAGGCCCATGATCAGGAACGAGCCCATGCCGCTCATGTCACGCTTGGTGGTGTAGCCGAACAGGCTCAGCGCGCCGAACGAGGCCGCGGTGATGAAGAAAACCCGAACGATCGAGGTGTGCGTATACACCAGGAAGATCGACGACAGCGAAATGCCCATCAATGCCGAGAACGCCCAGAACAGCATCTGCGCGGTCGCGGGCTTGAGCCGGTTGATGCCGAAGGAGATGGCGAAGACCATCGCCAGCGGCGCGAGGATGAACACCCACTTCAAGGGGCTCACGAACATCGCGTAACCGAACGGCGTCAGATAGGCGCTGCCGATCCTGGCCGCGGCGCCCGACGGATCGCCGGTCACGGCCGCCATGTAGACGCCGAGCGCGGCCANGCCGGTGATGGCGAGACCGATCGACATGTAGTTGTAGATCTTGAGCATATAGGACCGAAGACCGGCGTCGACGGCCGCGGTATCAACGCGCCCGGCGGCCCGGCCAAACGGGGAGGTATAGTTACGGTCTAAGTCCGACATGGTCGAATTCCCGTGGTTGTCTGACGCCGCAAATGATTTACGCGCCAGTTCGAATTCTGTCTCGGATACGTCGGTCTGCGAATGTTAATTTTTCGTCATCAGGCCAGCGTCCGACCCAAGCTGTATGTGGGAAACTAACACGATCGGCGCAAGCTTCCATGCGCGGCTGAATGTCGCCCTCCGGACAGGCACTTGGCTTCTCCCGGGCCAGAGCGATGCGCCAAAAGCATCAAGTCCGCAAGGGGATCGATGGTCCCCTCCCCGTCGCTGCATCATGGATCCCGACCGCCGCGATGCCTGCTACATATTGTCATAAATGGCGGAGCACGCCGGCCGGTTTCTGGTTCAGCGCCATCAGCGTGCCGGCCAGTCCCAGCGCGACGGTGACAAGCAGCGCAGCGGCGACCACCAGGGCCGCGCTGCCCGCCTGCCACTCGAAACCGAGCGTCATCAGCCGCGTCACGATCAGCCACGCCGCGACCGAACCGGCGGCCACGCCGAACACGGCGGTAGCCGCGCCGAGCATCAGATACTCCAGGGTGTAGGCGCCGAGCAGCCGCAACCGGGTGGCGCCGAGGGTTTTCAGGATCACAGCATCGTAGACGCGATGGCGATGGCCCGCGGCCAGCGCGCCGCCGAGGACGAGAATCGCCGAAATCAGGGTGACGGCGCTGGCGCCGCGGATCGCCAGCACCAGGTTGGTGACGACNGTTCCGATGGTTTCCAGAGCTTCGCGGACCCGCACGCTGGTCACCATCGGAAAGGCGCCGGCAACAGCCTTGACGATGGCGGCGTCTTCGACAGCGCCATCATGCGTCTCGGTCAGGGTCGCGATATGGGTGTGGGGCGCGCCGCGAAAAGCGTTGGGCGAGAACACCAAGACGAAATTGATGCCGAGGCTCTGCCAGTCCACGCTTCGCATGTTGCTGATGGTGGCCGTGACGTCGCGACCAAGCACGTTCACGACGACGGCATCACCGAGCTTGAGCCCCAGTCCGTCGGCGAGCTTCTTCTCGAACGACACAAGCGGCGGCCCGTCATAGTCCGGTCCCCACCATTGCCCCTCGACCACCTTCGACCCCTTCGGAACCTCGCCGGTATAGGTCAGGCCGCGGTCGCTCTGCAGCACCCATTCGGCTTCGCGGGAGGGTTTCAGGTTCTCGGCTCTGACGCCGCGCGCCGCGACGATGCGTCCGCGCAGCATCGGGACATCTTCCACCGTCGCTTGCGGAACCTGCTGCTTGAGAAACGCGGTAAACCGCTCCGATACCGATGACGGAATGTCGATGAAAAAAAACGTCGGCGCGCGCTCCGGCAATGCGGCCAGGAACTGACGGCGCAGATTGCCGTCGATCTGGGTGATCGTGACCAGCACGGCAAGGCCGAGCCCGAGCGAAAGCACCACCGAGGGCGTCAGCGTTCCCGGACGATGGATGTTCGCGACCGCAAGCCGCACCGTGGTGATTCGCGATCGCGGCAGCCTGCGCGCCAGCGCCATCAGGGCAGAGGCAATGCCGCGCAACAACGCGAACACCAGCGCCGACGCCGCCACGAACACCAAAGCCACGCGCTTGTCGTAGGCAAGACCGATCGCGATCCCGATCAGGAGCGCAATCATGAGCGCCATCCAGACCAGGTAGCTCGTCTGCGGGCGGCGACCTTCGTCGGCCACTGCGTCCCGAAACAGCGCCGCGACCGGAACGTCATGAACCCGCGCCAGCGGCCACATGCCGAAGGCCAGCGCCGTCAACAGGCCGTACACCGCCGACAACGCCAACACCTCGGGATGCAATGCCGGGACCACCGGCAGCGGCAGGAGATGACCGAAGGCGCCGACGACGGCAAAGGGCAGCGCCGCGCCAACGGCCAGACCGGCAAGCGATCCGAGAGCGGCCAGCACCATGACCTGCGTCAGATAGATCGCAAACACATCACGTCCGGTCGCGCCCAGCGCCTTGAATGTCGCGATGACGTCGCGGCGGCGATCGACGTGGCTCTTGACGGCATTTCCGACGCCGACGCCTCCGACCAGNAGGGCAGCAAGACCGACCAGAGTCAGATACTGCGTGAATCGCGAAATGGTCCGCTCCAGTTGCGGCGACGCATTGTTGCGGCTGCGGATGTTCCAGCCCGCCTCCGGCAGCGCCACTCGCGCATCGTCGGCCAGCGCCGACGCTGCGCCGTCGTCCGCNCCATTGTCGGCAAGCCGTACCCGNTAAGTCCAGCGCACCAGNCTGCCGGGCTGCAGCAAGGCGGTGGCGCGCAAGCCATCGATGCTGGCGAGGAAGCGGGGGCCCAACCCAAGACCGCCCGCCAGCTTGTCGGGCTCGGCATCCACCGCGCTGCGGATTTCAAAGGTAGCGCTGCCGATCGTGACGCGATCGCCGACCTTGAGATCGAGCCGCGCCAGCAGCGCCGGATCGACGGCCGCGCCGAACACGCCGTCGCGCTCAGCGAGCAGATCGGCCATCGGAACGTTCGGCTCAAGCGTCAGCGCTCCGAGCATGGGATAGGCCCGGTCGACCGCCTTGAATTCGACAAGCGCCGGCTTGCCGTTCGGCGCACGCGCCATCGCGCGCAGCGTCGCCGCCACAGACACCTCTCCTCGGGCACGCAGGAATGCGATCTCCTCCGGCTTCGCCTCGCGCTGGATCAGCGAAAAGGCGACATCGCCGCCAAGCAGCGTGCGGCCCTCTCGCGCCAGCCCCTCCGACAGACTCGACGCCATCGAGCCAACGCCGGCGATCGCCATGACGCCGAGCGCAATGCAGGCGATGAAAACATAAAAGCCGCGCAAGCCGCTGCGCAATTCGCGCAAGGCCAGACGGAGGGGAAGAAACGGCATGCGAGTCATTTATGTCTACTTCGTCATTCCGGGGCGCNAACGACGTTCGCGAACCGGAAATGACAGATGATTGTCCGNAACAACGGATGATGGGTCACTGCGCCGCTCCGTCGATACGCCCCGAGCGCAGCCGCACCACGCGATCGCAGCGTTGCGCGAGCGCGTTGTCGTGGGTGACCAGCACCAGCGTCATGCCGCGCTCGGCATGCTTGGCGAAAAGCAGATCGACGATCTGCTGACCGGTCGCCTCGTCCAGATTGCCGGTCGGCTCGTCGGCGACGAGTATAGCCGGATCCGGCGCGAACGCCCGCGCCAGCGCCACGCGCTGCTGTTCGCCGCCGGACAACTGCGCCGGATAATGATGCTGCCGTTCACCGAGGCCCACGGCCTCCAGTTCGCGCGCCGCGCGCGCCGATGCGTCGGGCGCGCCCGCAAGCTCGAGCGGCACCGCGACGTTCTCGAGCGCCGTCATGGTCGGGATCAGATGAAANGACTGGAACACGATGCCGACGTGACGGCCGCGAAAACGCGCGAGGGCGTCCTCGTCGAGAGCATTGAATCGGGCGCCATCGACCACCACCTCTCCGCTGTCAGGACGTTCAAGCCCGGCCAGCACCATGAGAAGCGTGGATTTGCCCGANCCCGACGGGCCGATCAGGCCGACAGCTTCGGCGCGGCCAATGCGGAGATTGATGTCCTTGAGGATATGGACCCGCGCCGCTCCGCTGCCGAGCGTGAGATTGACATTGGCGATGGTGATGGCATCCGGAACTTCGGAATAACCGGCCGGCGACGAGCGTTCAATGAGACTATCCATGCGAAAGTCATATGGGNCTTCCTTTCCAGCAGTCGAGTGGCTGAGATGCACGTTTGCGTGGCTGGCGCTGAGCGTGCTGNTCACAACGTCCGCATTCGCCCAGGCCCCGCCCGCCGGCACGATCAAGCTCGTCGTGCTCGGCGACTCCTTGAGCGCCGGCCTCGGCCTGCCGGCCGCCGACGCATTTCCGGCGCAATTGGAAAAGGCATTGCAAAACAAAGGNCTGANCGTCGCGATCAACAATGCGGGCGTTTCCGGCGACACCGCCTCCGGNGGACTCGACCGGCTCGACTGGTCGGTGCCTGCCGACACTCAGGGCGTGATTCTCGAACTGGGCGCGAACGATGCGCTCCGCGGCCTCGATCCCAAGGTGACGCGCGGCGCGCTGGAAAACATCCTGAAGCGCCTGAAGGCGCGCGGTATCGCGGTCCTGTTGTGCGGGATGGTCGCGCCGCCGAACTACGGCGCCGAATACGCCGCGCAGTTCAACACGATCTTTCCCGATCTCGCCAGGACATACGACGTGCCGCTCTATCCGTTTTTTCTCGAAGGCGTCGCGACCGACACGAAGCTCAATCAGGCCGACGGNATGCATCCGACCGCCGCCGGCATAGCGGTGATCGTGAAGAATATCATGCCGACGGTTGAGTCCTTCGTCCGCGAGATCTCTGCACAGAAGAAGTGAAAAACCGCGTGCTTCGCACCGTCACAGAACTACGATAAAAGCGGATACGGTGATTCGCCGCCGAAGTGGTTTCGAAGCTCGATTTTCGCCGACTTTCGGAACCTGGCCTCAGCATCGAGGATCTTGCGATGCCGCGTTTGTTCACCGGGCTGGAGATACCGCCCGACGTCTGCCGCATACTGTCCGATCTGCGCGGCGGTCTGCCGGGCGCCCGCTGGATCGATCCCGAAAATTACCATCTCACGCTCCGCTTCATCGGCGATATCGACGGCGCCTCCGCCAACGAAATCGCGTCGGTGCTGCTGCGGGTGAATCGCAAACCGTTCGAGGTGACGCTGCGGGGACTATCGAGTTTCGGCGGTAAAAAACCCCGCGCCGTCGTCGCGTCGGTGGAACCGAGCGGACCGCTGGTCGAATTGCAGGCCGANCTTGAGCGGCTGATGCAGCGCTGCGGGCTCGATCCCGAGAGCCGCAAGTTCAAGCCTCACGTCACGCTGGCGCGCTTGCGCGACGCATCCAACCACGACGTCGCGAACTATCTGTCGGTTAGGGGCTATTTTCCATCCAGAGTATTCACCGCCGAACGTTTCGTGCTGTTTTCCTCGCGTGCCTCGGTCGGCGGCGGACCCTATGTGGTGGAGGATTCCTACGCGCTCAGCCCGTAACCGTCCGACCCGCAAGGTTCTTCAACCAATTCACGACTTGCATTTCGGCTGACATGGAGGGGTAAGCTGTCCGATGCTTTCGACCTCGCCCACGCTGTTCCGCGATCACTATCAGGATCTCGTCGCATCGGGCGCGATCGAGGCGGACCCCGCGCAGGCGCGGGTGGCGGAAGCTCTCGCCGCACTGGACGAGCGGCTCATGGCCTACAAGCCGGCCGGCAAAGGCGGCTTTCTCGACAAGCTGTTCCATCCCGACCACGCACCTCCTCCGAAGGGACTTTATATTTACGGCGACGTCGGGCGCGGCAAGTCCATGCTGATGGACCTGTTCTTCCATGAGAGCGCGGTCACGCACAAGCGCCGCGTCCATTTTCATGAATTTATGGCCAACGTTCACGAGCGCATCTTCGCCTTTCGCCAGAGCATCGCGCGCGGCGAAATAGCCGACGCCGATGTCATTCAACTCACCGCGGCCGCGATCTTCGATGAAGCGTGGCTTTTGTGCTTCGACGAATTCCACGTCACCGATATCGCCGACGCCATGATCCTCGGCCGCCTGTTCGCGCGCCTGTTCGAACTCGGCACGGTGGTGGTGGCGACATCGAACGTCCCTCCCGAGGACCTCTATGAAGGCGGCCTCAACCGCGTGCTGTTCCTGCCGTTCATCGAGCAGATCGAGGAGCGCATGGATATCCTGCGCCTCGATGCACGCACCGACTTCCGCATGGAAAAGCTGGCGGGCGTCACGATGTGGCTGACGCCCGCCGACGCCAAAGCCGAAGCGACGCTCGACAAGGGTTGGGCGCTCATGACCGGCGGNTCGCCGTGCAGACCTCGCGACATCGCCGTCAAAGGCCACACCTTGCGCGTGCCGTGCTCGTCCCACGGCGTTGCCCGGTTTTCCTTCGCCGATCTTTGTGAGCAGCCGCTTGGCGCCTCGGATTATCTGGGGCTCGCGCGGGACTATCATACCCTCATCATCGATCGCATCCCGGTCATGGAGGACGCCGACCGCAACGCCGCCAAGCGGTTCATCGCACTGATCGATACGCTGTACGACAACGGCGTGAAACTGATGGCCTCAAGCGACACCGATCCATTATCGCTCTATCGCGCCACTGAAGGCTTCGAGGCGCACGAATTCAAGCGCACATCCTCGCGCCTGATCGAGATGGGCTCAGAGTCCTACCTGGCCCAGGCCCACGGCCGCGGCAATTCCGCCGCCGGCGGCTCCAGCACCGGACTGGTGGAAACATGACGCGGATTCGCCATCGCTGGCTTCCGGATCCCGGACAGGAGCCGGAATGCACGCTGCACGACTTGAACGGGCCGGGCGAAAGGTCTAACCACGATCGTATCAAGATTTTACTTATCCCGCCTTTTTGCCATCAAAGGATAAACTCCCATGGCGCGCGACAAGATCGCCCTGATCGGCTCCGGTCAGATCGGAGGAACGCTCGCTCATCTGATCGGACTGAAAGAGCTTGGCGATGTCGTGATGTTCGATGTCACGGAAGGCCTTCCGCAGGGCAAATCTCTCGATATCGCACAATCNTCCCCGGTGGACGGGTTCGACGCCANGCTGACCGGCACCAACTCCTATGATGCACTCGACGGNGCCAAGGTCTGCATCGTCACCGCCGGCGTCCCGCGCAAGCCGGGCATGAGCCGGGACGATCTGCTCGGCATCAATCTCAAGGTGATGGAGCAGGTCGGCGCCGGCATCAGGAAATACGCGCCGGATGCCTTCGTCATCTGCATCACCAATCCGCTCGATGCGATGGTGTGGGCGCTTCAGAAAGCGTCTGGCTTGCCGGCGAAGAAGGTGGTCGGCATGGCAGGCGTGCTGGACTCCTCTCGCTTCCGCTATTTCCTCGCCGACGAATTCGACGTGTCGGTGGAAGACGTCACCGCCTTCGTTCTCGGCGGCCACGGCGACAGCATGGTGCCGCTGGTGAAGTACTCGACCGTGGCCGGCATTCCGCTGCCGGATCTTGTCAAGATGGGCTGGACCTCGCAGGCGCGCATCGACGAGATCGTCGAGCGCACCCGCAACGGCGGCGCGGAAATCGTCAACCTGCTGAAGACCGGCTCGGCGTTCTATGCGCCCGCGGCCTCCGCGATCGCGATGGCGGAAAGTTATTTGCGCGACAAGAAGCGCGTGCTGCCATGCGCCGCCCATCTCAACGGCGAGTTCGGCGTGAAGGACATGTATGTCGGCATACCCGTGGTAATCGGAGCCAGGGGCGTCGAGCGCATTGTCGAGATCGAGCTGACCGGCAAGGATCGCGAGGCCTTCGATGCGTCGGTCGGCAAGGTTCAGGAGCTCGTCGATGCCTGCAAGAAGATCTCGCCCGATCTGCTGAACCGCTGATCGGGCGCGGCCGGCATAAGGCCATCGCGAGGTGACGATCCTTTCGGCTGGTATGTCGCGGATTCATCCGTGACAGACGGAAACAGGTGAAATCGAGAATTTTCGTTGCCAATTGTCACTGCCACGGGTCGGAGACCATCGCGATGAACATCCACGAGTATCAGGCCAAGGCGTTGCTGCGCGAATTCGGCGTGCCGGTCTCGCGCGGGGTGCCAGTGCTGAAGGCGTCGGAAGCCGAGGCGGCGGCGAACACGCTGGGCGGCCCGGTCTGGGTGGTGAAAAGCCAGATTCATGCGGGCGGCCGCGGCAAGGGCAAATTCAAGGAAGCCTCCGCCGGAGACAAGGGCGGCGTCCGCCTCGCCAAATCGGTCGCCGAGGTCGGCGAGTTCGCCAAACAGATGCTCGGGTCCACGCTGGTCACCGCGCAGACCGGAGCCGCCGGCAAGCGGATCAACCGACTCTACATCGAGGAAGGCTCCGACATCGACAAGGAGTTCTATCTCTCGGCGCTGGTCGACCGCGAGACCTCGCGGGTCGCCTTCGTCGTTTCCACCGAGGGCGGCATGAACATCGAGGACGTCGCTCACAAAACGCCCGAGAAAATCGTGACCTTCTCGGTCGACCCCGCTACCGGCATCATGGGGCATCACGGCCGCACCGTCGCCAAGGCGCTTGGCCTGACGGGCGACCTCGCCAAGCAGGCGGACAGGCTGGTCACACAGCTTTATAGCGCCTTCATCGCCAAGGACATGGCGCTTCTGGAGATCAACCCGCTGGTCGTAACCAAGCAGGGCCAGTTGTGCGTGCTCGACGCCAAGGTGTCGTTCGACGACAATGCGATGTTCCGTCATTCCGACGTGCTGGCGCTGCGTGACGAGACCGAGGAAGATCCCAAGGAAATCGAGGCGTCGCGCTTCGATCTGAGCTATGTCGCGCTCGACGGCCAGATCGGCTGCATGGTCAACGGCGCCGGCCTCGCCATGGCGACCATGGACATCATCAAGCTCTACGGCATGAGCCCAGCGAACTTCCTCGACGTCGGCGGCGGCGCCACCAGGGACAAGGTCGCGGCCGCCTTCAAGATCATTACCGCCGATCCGAACGTGAAGGGCATCCTGGTCAACATCTTCGGCGGCATCATGAAATGCGACGTCATTGCCGACGGCGTCGTCGCCGCGGTGAAGCAGGTCGGCCTCAACGTTCCGCTGGTGGTTCGGCTCGAAGGCACCAACGTCGACGCCGGCAAGAAAATCATTCGCGAGTCCGGCCTCAACGTGCTGTCCGCCGACGATCTCGACGATGCCGCGCAGAAGATCGTCAAGGCGGTAAAGGAGGCCGCGTAAATGTCCGTTCTGATCGACAGGAACACCAAGGTCATCTGCCAGGGCTTCACCGGCAAGAACGGCACCTTCCACTCCGAGGCCGCGATCGCCTACGGCACCAAAATGGTCGGCGGCACCTCGCCGGGCAAAGGCGGCAGCAAGCATCTCGACCTGCCGGTGTTCGACACCGTCCGTGAAGCACGCGAGGCGACCGGTGCCGACGCCAGCGTGATCTACGTGCCGCCGGCCGGCGCGGCGGACGCGATCTGCGAGGCGATCGACGCCGAAACCCCGCTGATCGTCTGCATCACCGAGGGCATTCCGGTGCTCGACATGGTGCGGGTCAAACGCTCGCTGTCGGGATCGAAGTCGCGGCTGATCGGACCGAATTGTCCGGGCGTCGTCACCGCCGGCGAATGCAAGATCGGCATCATGCCGGCCAACATCTTCAA
>JGI26539J51216_1002476_pt1 | contig 10744 bp, 8 predicted proteins | sample ThiBio_1000_biof_2_FD_51216 | JGI IMG/M metagenome (IMG submission 51216)
GATGCTGTCGCGCGACGGGCAGGTCTACCACCTCGATATCGGCAATCTCTCCGAAAACGATCTCGCCAAACGGATCTACCTGAAGGCCGGCGACCGTGTCTNCCTTCCCTACAACGACCGTCAGGAAATCTATGTCATGGGCGAGGTCGGCCACCCGACGGCACTCAAGTTCAAGACCGCCGATCTGACGTTGACGCAGGCGATCGGCCAGGCCGGCGGGCTGAACCAGGTCACCTCGAAAGGCAAGATCTACGTGATACGCGATACATCCGGCCAGAGCAGTCCGCACGCCACGGTTTACGAACTGGATGCGAAATCCGCGGTCGCCTTCGCGCTGGGGGATCAATTCAGGGTGAAACCGGGCGACGTGGTATTCGCGTCTGCGGCCGGCATCACCAAGTGGAACCGTTTCCTCACCCAGCTGCTGCCGATCACCAGCGCCCTGAGCGCCGCCGCGACGTCGCAGTATTACATCCAGAAGAACTGACGCATCCGGTGCCGGACGTATCGGTCGCCCGACCACCCGCGGACGGACGGGGTCGATCCACGTTCGCCTGCGTTCGCGAAGCCATGCAGGCCACGGGATCGAAACGGTCCGCGTGAACCGAGCGGGGCGCCCCTCGGCGCCCCGCTGCCTGTCACGGTTTGTCCTTCACGAATTCGGTGAACAGCTCGTGGATGCGGCGATACTCGTCGTACCAGTCGTCCGCGTGTTCGAACGCATGGCGCTCGGTCGGATACAGCGAGATCCAGAAGTCCTTCTTGTGCAATTCGATGAAGCGCTGGTACAGGCGGATCGAATCGCCCGGCATCACGTTGTTGTCGATCAGGCCGTGCATGATCAGCAGCGGATCCTCGAGGTTCTTCGCGTACTCGATCGGCGAGGAAACCTTGTACGCTTCCGGATCGAGCTGCGGCGTGTTGAGGATGTCGGACGTGTAGCCGTCGTTGTAGCTGGTCCAGTCCGACGGCGCGCGCAGCGCGGCGCCGGCCGCGAACTCGCCGGGCGCGCGCAGCAGCGCCATCTCGGTCATGAAGCCGCCGTAGGACCCGCCGTAGATGCCGACGCGCTTCGGATCGACGTGCTGGTCCTTCACCAGCCACGCCTTGCCGTCCAGCAGGTCTTCCAGCTCCGGATGGCCCATGCGGCGGTAGATCGCGTCGCGCCAGTCGCGGCCGTAACCGGCCGAGCCGCGGTAATCCATCACCAACNCCACGTAGCCTTCCTGCAGCAACAGGTTGTTGAACATCTGCTCGCGGAAGTAGTACGACCAGTTCTTCTCCACGTCCTGCAGGTAGCCCGCGCCGTGCACGAACAACACCGCCGGGTGCGGATGCGACGTGTCGTAGTCCTTCGGTTTGTAGAACTTGGACCAGATCCCGAAGCTGCCGTGGCTGCTCGGCACCTTCACGAACTCGGGCTCGGTCCACAGCGATGACAGCGCCTTGTAGTCGGGCGTGCGGGTGTCGGTGAGGTCGTGCGCACCGGAACCGTCGCTTTCCACCACCGCCAGTTGCGGCGGAACATAGGCGCTCGAATGCAGCACCGCGAGNTTCGCGCCATCCGGCGACAATTCGAAATCATCCGCGCCTTCGAAGTGCGTCACCTGTTCCAGCGCGCCACCCGCGACCGGCACGCGGTACACGTCGTAGTCATACGGTGCCTGCTTGTTCGAGCGCAGGTAGAACCACTTGCCGTCCGGCGACAGCACCGGCGTCGACACCTCGAAACCGGTGCCGGTCAACGCGCGCGCCTTGCCGTCCAGCGGCTTCACGAACAATTGCGCCCAGCCCGATGCTTCCGATTCGAACCACAGGGTCTTGTTGTCGGATAGCCAGCCGAGGCCGTTGAAGCTCCAGTTGATCCACGCAGGGTCGGTCAGGCGGTTCTGCGTCACCAGCGTGTGATCGGCGAAATCCACACTGGTGATCCAGCGATCCTTGTGGTCGTTGGCGACAAGCTCCACTGCGAGCTGGCTGCCGTCCGCGCTCCACGCGATCGCGGGATAGCCCGACTCCCCGTTCAAAACGAAATTAATCGATACCGGACGCGTCCTGGGCGCGGCCAGCGCCGCGGCTTCGTCGGCGTGGCCCTGCTTCTTCAATTCGGCGATGCGCTTGGCACGCAGTTCGTGCAGCGGATCGTCGTGGATGCCGGGCAGATCGTCCATCGACAGCGGGTATTGCTTGTGGCTCTGCAGGTCCAGCAACAGCAGCGACTGCGGAGCGGGATTGTTGCGGCCGACGTAGGTGCGCGCGGATTCGGTTTCGGGATAGCCGGACTCGTTGACGTAGTGGATGACGTCCGGGCGCTTGCCGTGCTGGTGCGATTTCGGCACCGTCACCACCAGCAGCCAGCGCGCGCTGGGCGACAGCGAGGTCATCACCACCCGCGGCTTGTCGCCGAGGTAGAACGGCGCGGGTGAGCGATTCGGGTTTTCGGCGTCGAGCTTGTCGGTGCGCTCGCGTACGGCGTCCTTGTCGGCCTTGTCCGCGCGCAACGTCGAGAACAGGCTGAGCTGCAGGCGTTCCAACTGGTCGGGCTTGGCGTCGGCCGGGTTGTCCTCCGTCTTGAGCGTCGCCACCGGCGACGCCACGCCGGTGGAAGCGTTCCAGACAAACCATTCGTTGCCCTGGCTCCAACTCACCAGCTGGCCATCGGAGGAAATCTGCAGGCCGGACTTGTCGGCGTTGTCGCGGGTGACCTGACGGGTCGCGCCGCTCGCGACTTCGCGCACGAACACGTCGCCGTGGCGCAGGAACGCCGCGCGGTCGCGGGCGTGGTCGAACACCGCCGGGCCGTCGGCGATCGCGAGTTCCGCATCGCTCAATTTCGCCGGCGTGCCGTTGGCGGCATCCACGCGATACAGGTCGCGGATCGACGAACCGTTGCGCTTGAGCTTGAAGTAGATCGAGCGACCGTCCACGCTCCAGTACGCGTCCTCGACCGGCGGCCCGATCCAGTCGGGGTCGGCCATGATCTGCTCCAGCGTGATGCCGGAGGCCATGGTCGTTGCAGGCGTGCGCGACTGTGCTGGCGGTGCTTCGGCGAGTGCGCCCGTGCCGACCAGCAGGCAGGCCAGCCCGGNGACGACGATTCGATTCATGGCTGCGTCCCCGCAAAAAACGTGAAGGCTAGTCACACGCCGGCGTGATGCGCAAGCGCCGGAAGTCATCGCATGGCGGCCGTGGTGGAACGGCGTTACCCTGCGCGGACCCGTCCAGCCTGGAGTGAGCCATGTTCGCCATTCGCATGTCGGTCGCTCTCGGTCTTGGGCTCGTGTCCGGATGGGCGCTGGCGCAAACGCAGACGCCCGAGCCGCCCGCGCGCGCGGCGACCGGGTACGCGCTCATCGACACGCAACACGAGTTGCCAGCCATGCCGCCGCCCACGCCGAAACACGATGTGACCGAAAGTTTCTTCGGCAACGTGGAGCACGATCCGTACCGCTGGCTGGAGGACGCCGACGCGCCCGCGGTCAAGCAGTGGATCGCGGCGCAGAATGCCTACACCGAAAAGGNGATGGACGGTTTCGGCGATGCCAAGGCCATCGCCCAGCGCGTCGGCGAACTGGCCTTGACCTCCACCCAGCAATCCGACCCCGGGATTGTCGGCGGCACCTTGTTCTATTTGCGCCAGACGCCGCCGCAACCGCAGGCGGTGCTGGTCGCGCAGGCGTGGCCGCAAGGCCAGGCGCGCGTGCTGGNCGATCCCAACCAGGGGGCCGGCGCCGCGATCACCGGCTACTGGCCTTCGCCCGACGGCAAGTACGTCGCCTACGGCACCGCCGAAGGCGGCAACGAGGAAACCACGATCCGCTTCATCGACGTCGCGGCCGGCAAGCGCTTGCCCGATGCGTTGCCGCACGCGGGCGGCGGCACCACGCCGCAAGCATTGGTGTGGGATGCCGACGGCAGGGGCGTCACATACGCGCGCTTGCCGTTGCCGGGCAGCGTTCCGGACGACCAGCTGCAATTCAACGCGGCGCTGTATCACCACGTACTCGGCACGGCGGCGAAAGACGACGCACTGGAGTTCGGCAAGGGCTTGTCGAAGGTCGCCGAATACNCCCTGCTCGGTTCGGCCGACGGCCGGCACGCCGCTGCGCTCGTGCACGCCGGTGATGGCGCGCCCGACGCGGTGTACCTGCGCAGCGGCGACGGCAAGTGGAAACTGGCGCTGGGCACCGAGGCCAACGTGCGCGCGGCATCCAGCGTCAACGAGGGTGCGGCGTGGGATGGCGACCGGTTGCTGGTGATCGCATATCAAGATGCACCGCGCGGCAAGCTGCTGGCGCTGGATGCGAACGGCAAGTCGTCGCTGCTGGTGGGGCAGGGCGAATGGGCCATGCATTCGGTCGCGCCGATCAAAGGTGGTTTCCTCATCGTCGAAGTGCGCGGTCCCGATTGGCGCGTGCGGCAGTATTCCGGCGGCGGAAGGTTCCTGCGCAACGTGCCGTTGCCGAAAACCGGAATCGGTGTTGGCGCCATCGCCAGCAATGCATCCTCGCCGAACGCCTTGATCACCTATTCCGGCTGGACGATCCCTTCGCGCTGGGCCGAGTACGACGGCAGCAACGGTGGGCTGAAAACCGTGTTCGAAGTCAAGCCCGCCGCGGACTATTCGAAAGTGGTGACGTATCGCCTCGACGCCATCTCGAAGGACGGGACCAGGGTTCCGGTCACCGTGATCGCGATGCAGGGCGTGACGCCAAACGGCGCGCGCCCGGCGATCCTTTACGGCTACGGGGGGTTCGGCATCACCACTGCGCCCCGCTTCCTGGGTTCGACGCTGGCGTGGCTGGAACGCGGCGGCGTGTACGCGGTGGCCAACATCCGCGGTGGCGGCGAGTTCGGCGAGGGCTGGCACGCCGATGGCATGCTGTCGAAAAAGCAGAACGTGTTCGATGACTTTTACGCGGCGGCGCAAGCGCTGGTCGCGAAACATTGGACCGACCGCGCGCATCTCGGCATCCTCGGCGGTTCCAACGGCGGCCTGTTGATGGGCGGCGCGCTGACGCAACATCCATCCGAATACCGCGCGGTGGTGTCGCTGGTCGGCATCTACGACATGCTGCGTGTGGAGCTTTGGCCGAATGGCCAGTACAACGTTTCGGAATACGGCACGGTGACGAAGCAACCCGATTTCGAGTGGCTGCGTGCGTATTCGCCGCTGCAGAACGTGAAGACGGATACCGCGTATCCCGCGGTGCTGTTGATCACCGGCGTCAACGACCCGCGCGTCGCCCCGTGGCAATCGCGCAAGTTCGCGGCGGCGTTGCAGGCCTCGACCACCTCGAAATATCCGGTGCTGTTGCTGACCCGCATGAACGAAGGCCACGGCGTCACCGCGTCCTTCAGCCAGCGCGTGGGCAATGCCGCGGCGACCATGGCGTTCTTCGCCGAGGANCTCGGACTGGGCGAGCCGCCGGAGTCGGCCAGGTGACGCTTGAATGCGTGGAGCGCGAGAGCGGGCCGGCTCCCCGCCACGCGGTGATCTGGCTGCACGGCCTCGGCGCCGACGGCAACGACTTCGTGCCGATCCTGCCGCAGCTGGTGCGGCGCGGGTGGCCGTCGTTGCGTTTCGTGTTTCCGCACGCGCCGGTCAGGCCGGTCACCGTCAACGGCGGCATGCCGATGCGGGCGTGGTACGACATCGGCGGTTTCGACCTGTCGCAGAAACAGGACGAGACCGGCATCCGCGCATCGGTGGCTGAAGTGGGAAAACTGGTCGCGCGCGAAGTCGCGCGCGGCGTCGCCGAATCGGGCATCGTGTTGGCCGGGTTCTCGCAGGGAGGCGCGATCGCGTTGGCGGCGGGCTTGCGCCNCCCGCGCAAGCTCGCCGGCATCGTTGCGTTGTCGACCTACCTGCCGCTCGCCGAAGTGATGGCGGACGAACGCCACGCCGCGAACGCCGCGACGCCGGTCTTCATGGCGCACGGCGCGTTCGACCCGGTGGTGCCTCAGGTGCTCGGCGAGCGCTCGCGCGACCGCTTGCGCGAGTGGGGTTACGCCGTGGCCTGGCACGGCTATCCGATGGCGCACCAGGTTTGCCCGCCGGAGATCGCCGATCTCGGTGATTGGCTCACGGAACGCCTGCCGCGTTGAGGCATACTGCCCCGCATGGCCGAACCCATGCCTGCGTCCCGTCACGAAGCCGTCGTGCTGCCGGACTTCTGCAGCATGGGATCGGTGTTCACGCTGGTGGTGGTGGCGGAACTGGTGGTGGTGATCGACGCGCTGGCACCGGACGCGCGCATGGATTGGCGCGGGTTCTCGACCGCAACCCTGTTCGTGGTGTGGCTGGCCCTGCTGGCATCGCTGATGTTGTGCCGGTTGTCGCCGTTGCTGCTGCGCCGGCCGCGCCGGTTCGCCTGGCCGCTCGCGTGGGCTGCGCTGGTGGTGCTGGTCGCGCTCGCCAGTGCGGTGGTGGCGTGGCTGGACCAGGCGCTGGGAACCCATCTCACGCCTGCGTCGGGCGTGCGTTTCGTGGCGGGCAACACGGTGTTGGCGGCGTTGTTGGGCGGCGCGTTGCTGCGTTATTTCCACGTGCTCGCGGAATGGCGTGCGCGGCTTGCCGCGGTCGCGCGCGCGCAATTCGACGCCTTGCAGGCGCGCATCCGCCCGCACTTCCTCTACAACAGCATGAACACGGTGGCGGCGTTGGTGAGGGTCGACCCGGACGCGGCCGAGCGCACCGTCGAGGATTTGTCCGAGCTGTTTCGCGCGGCACTGGGCGCCGGCGACAAGCCGAGCACGCTGGGCGCCGAGCTTGCGCTGGTCGATCGCTACCTCGCGATCGAGCAACTGCGCCTTGGCGATCGCCTGAAAGTGGAGCGCGACGTCGACGACTTGCCGCTGGACCTGGAAATGCCCTCGCTGCTGTTGCAGCCGCTGGTCGAGAATGCGGTCTACCACGGCATCCAGCCGCGCCGCGAAGGCGGCTGCGTGCGGATCGCGGCCCGCCGCATCCCGCAGGGCGTCGAAATCGGGATCGACAACCCGTTGCCGGACGGCGAAACGGTGCGGCGCAACGGACACGGCCTGGACAGCGTGCGCCGCCGCATCGCTTACCATTTCGGCGCGCGCGGAGGATTGGAGACGCGCAGCGGGCACGGAATGTTCCGCGTGGTGGTGAGGCTTCCACATGCGCAGCTCCCTTGATTCAAGGGGTGTCGCCGCCCGGGGAACAGGCGGTGATCGGGGNTATGGAGAAATGTCTCGCGAAGTTTGCTTGCAACCGGCCGCTCGACCATGCGGATAGTCATCGTCGATGACGAGCCTCTTGCGCGCGCGCGCCTGGCGGCGTTGCTGCGCGAGTGCGAGGGTGCCGAAGTCGTGGCCAGCGTCGGCGATGGCGAAGCCGCGCTCGCGGCGTGCGCGGAAACACGCCCCGACCTGCTGCTGCTGGACATCGCGATGCCCGGCCTCGACGGGATCGACACGGCGCGCCGGCTCGCGGTCCTGCCCGATTCTCCGCAACTGGTGTTCTGCACGGCCTACGAGCAGCACGCGCTGGAAGCCTACGAGTTGCGCGCGGCCGATTNCCTGCTCAAGCCGGTACGGATCGAGCGCCTGCGCGAGGCGCTGGTACGCGCGCAGGCATTGCGGCAGCGCAGGCCACCGCCCGTCGCGACGCTGCTGGCGCAGGTGCACGGCGCCCCGGTCAGGATTCCGCTGGCCGAGGTGCTGTATCTCTCCGCCGACGAGAAATACGTGACCGTGCATCGCGCGGCCGGCGAGGTGCTGGTCGAACAATCACTGAAGGCGATCGAGGCGATGTTCCCGGAGCGTTTCGTGCGCGTGCATCGCGGTTGCCTGATCCCGGTCGAACGCCTGCTGGGCTTGCGGCGCGACCCCGATGGCACGGTGCACGCGTTGATCGCCGGCAGCGACGCCGCGCCCGAAATCAGCCGGCGCAACCTTGCGGCGGTGCGCAAGTTGCTGCGCGGCGGTTGACGCGAACGGCGTGGCGCGTATTCAGGACGCGAAACGCCAACCGTCGATCTCGACCAGCAATTCGCTGCGGCAGACGTCGCCTTGCAGCAGCACACGCGGCACCGCGGCGTGGAGGCGCCGCGCCAGCGCGGCTTCGACCGCCGGGACATCATCAGCGTTGCGCACGTAAACCTTGAGCGGTGAATGGACGTCGAATGCCGGGAGTTGCGCGCGTTCGAGCAGGCTGGCGAGGTTGGTGAAGGCCTCGTCGGCTTGCGCCGCCACGTCGTCGTGATGGCGCGAGGCATGCCCGGTCACCGCGGCGGTACCCGAGATCGCCAGCGCGGCATTCGGCAAGCGCATCGCGCGCGCGAAGCTCGGGGCGGTGGGGCCGTACTGGCGGGGGTATTGCCAAGCACTGACCTGGCGCGGATTTTCCAGCGCGTGGCCGGGCTGCGTCGCGCACAGCGCGTAGACCTGCAGCAGGCCGCGCGGGCCGTGGTGGCCGATCGCGGTGGCGGCGGGATAGTGGTTGATGCCGCGCGCGACGAGGCCGCGTGCGCGTCCGTTGCAGAACAGCCGGTAGCGTTCCTGGTCGCCCTCGCCCGCGTTGATGGCGTCGAGGTAATTCCAGACCCGCTGCAGATGACGCTCGGGGCAAGCCGCGACATGCGCTGGCAACAGGGTGTACGCATGTTCGCTGGCGGCTTCGATGCCGCCGAAGCGGGCTTCGTCGAGCTCGATCGCGATGAAGCGCCAGCCACCACCGGCCGCCCAACGCAGGTCGCCATCGCGCCCGGTCGCGACCTCGGCGCCGACGGTCCAATGTTCGCGCGGCGCCTTGCTGGACAAGGGCCGCAGTGGCACGCACAGGTGGCGCGGATCGGTGTCGCCGGTTTCGGTGGCGCCGAAACCCAGCACCGCGAGCGTATCCGGCCGGTCCAGCAGGGTCGCGGTGGAATCCGCACGATACTCCACGCGCAACGCAGACAGCCCCGCGTCGCTCATGCGTTGCCTTCCATGTCGACGCGTGGCGCGGGGNGGTGCATGGGCGAGAACATCCAATATCAAACCGGCCATGTTACACTAAACGGTTGATTCCATGAGGTTGTGGAGACGCGGAGCATGACCCGGCAGAGCCCTGCAGAGCAGGAACTGGCACGTTTGATCGTCGAGAACCTCAACCTCGAAAACGTCGCAGCGGAGAGCATCGATCCGGAGGCGCCGCTGTTCGGCGGCGAGCTGGGCCTGGATTCAATCGATGCGCTGGAACTCGCGCTCGCGGTGTCCAAACGCTACGGCATCCAGCTGCGTTCGGACAATCCCGACAACCGGCGCGTGTTCGGGTCGCTGCGCGCGCTGTCCGAGCACATCCAGTCGAACTTGCACGCCGCTTCGGCCTGAAGCGTTATTGCTGCGGCGGATCGTCGCCGTTGCTGAATTTCGCGCGCAGCTCGCGATAGCGGGCCAGTTGCGAGGCGAACTTCGCCTTGCTGTTGGCAAGGTCGACGCGCCGTTGCGCCAGCACGGCACGCTCGTCGTTCACGCTGCCGCGCTGTTCGGCGATGCGCTTGCTGACGTATGCCGGAATCGGCTGGCCGGCGTGCTCCAGGTCGGCCGCATGCGCGAGCAGCTCCGTGAGGGAATCTTCCTGGCTGTGCAGATTGGTTTCCAGCGTGGCGATGTCGTTCCGGATCTGCTCGATTTGCGCCTGCTGGGATTGTTCGAGGTCGCGGTCGGTCGGATAGGCCGCCAGCATCTGGGTGTCCTCGAGCTGGCGTTGCCGGGCGTCACGCCGCGCGGCCGCGGCCTGGCTGGCGGCGATGGCAGCGGCACGGCGTTCGGCCGGACTGAGCTCGCGCTCGACGTGTCGTACCACCAGGCCGTTCTTGTCGACGATGTCGTAACCACCGGCCAGTGCCGACGACGGGATGGTGTCGCTGAAGTGCACGACGCCCGACGCATCCTTCCAGCGATAGTGCGTGGCGGACGCATTGTCCTGGTCCGCGTAAGCCGGCACGGACGCGGCCGCGCCGGACAGGGCGGTGATCAACAGGCAAAGGACGATTCGGCGCATCGCGGTCTCCGGACGCCCATTCAGTATAGAGCCAAGCGACATGCAAGTTGCAGGCCGGCCTCAGTCCGGCATGACGCCGTAACGGTCGCGGTAGGCGGCAAGCCGTTCGCGCTGGGCGGCCAGCTCCGGGCGCGCACCGGCGTATTCCATCAGGTCGGCCAGGCCGACGATGGCGAGCACCGGCACGCCGTGGTCGCGGGCCAGTTCCTGCACGGCCGATAGCTCGCCCTGCCCGCGCTCCTGCCGGTCGAGGGCGACCAGCACGCCTGCCACTGCGGCGCCCGCGCCGCGGATCAGCGCCAGCGATTCGCGCACCGCGGTGCCGGCCGTGATCACGTCGTCCACGATCAGCACGCGGCCGGCAAGTGGCGCACCGACGATCACGCCGCCCTCGCCGTGGTCCTTGGCTTCCTTGCGGTTGTAGGCCCAGGGCAGGTCGCGGCCATGCTCGCGCGCCAGCGCGATCGCGGTGGCTGCCGCCAGCGGGATGCCCTTGTAGGCCGGGCCGAACAGCATGTCGAATCGCATGTCGCTCGCGGCCAGCGTGGCGGCATAGGCGGTGCCGACCTCGGCCAACGCCTTGCCCGAGNCGATCCTGCCCATGTTGAAGAAATAGGGGCTGAGGCGCCCGGATTTCAGGGTGAACTCGCCGAAGCGCAATACGCCACGGGCGAATGCGGTATCGAGGAAGATGCGTTGATGGGGTTGCAACATCGGGACTCGGGACTC
>JGI26539J51216_1002524_pt1 | contig 10624 bp, 10 predicted proteins | sample ThiBio_1000_biof_2_FD_51216 | JGI IMG/M metagenome (IMG submission 51216)
CGCCGGTCACCGTCGGCGGCGATTTTTCCGACATGAGGCAGGTGACGCAAGGCTTGAACGCAGGCGCCGAGGTGGTGGCCGCGCCGTCCGCGAACATGAAGGATGGCGAGAAGGTGCAGGTAAAGGCGGGCAACAATTGATTGAGCCCCTCTCCCGCCGGGAGAGGGGCAGGGGTGAGGGTACGAGTCTCGCGCGGAGTGGCTTGTCGTGGNACCGAACCCTCATCCGGCCCTTCGGGCCACCTTCTCCCGAAGGGAGAAGGAAACGGCGAACAGGAGACGACGATGAACGCTGCAGTCACTGAAGTGCAAGTCAACAACGGCCCGCTGGTGGAAATCCGGGGCGTCTCCAAGACCTACACGCGCGGCAAGCAGAAGCTGGAGGTGCTGCACCACATCGACCTCGACATCGCGCGCGGCGATTTCTTCGCGCTGATGGGACCTTCGGGCTCCGGCAAGACCACGCTGCTGANCCTGATCGGCGGCCTCGACTCGCCGACCGCCGGCTCGCTCGGCGTGGACGGCAAGCGTATCGACAGGATGGGCGAAAGCCAACTGGCGCGCTGGCGTGCCGGCAACGTCGGCTTCGTGTTCCAGTTCTACAACCTGATGCCGGGGCTGACCGCGCAGAGGAACGTGGAACTGCCGTTGCTGCTGACGAAGCTGTCGGCTTCGCAGCGCAGGAAGAATGCCGGGATTGCGCTGCAGCTGGTGGGGCTGGCCGACCGCGCTTCGCACAAGCCCGGTGAACTCTCGGGTGGCCAGCAGCAACGCGTCGCGATCGCACGCGCCATCGTATCCGACCCGACCCTGCTGGTCTGCGACGAACCGACCGGCGACCTCGACCGCCAATCGGCCGAGGAAGTCCTGGGGCTGTTGCAGAAACTCAACCGCGAACACGGCAAGACCATCGTGATGGTCACCCACGATCCCAAGGCGGCCGAGTACGCCTCGCACACACTGCATCTCGACAAGGGCACGCTGGTCGAAACACAGCACGCGGTTTGAGCGGGGCATTGCCATGAAATATTTCCATCTGGTCTGGGCCGCGCTGTTCCGGCGCAAGACGCGCACGATCCTGACGCTGATGTCGATCATCGCGGCGTTCCTGCTGTTCGGACTGCTCGATTCGGTGCGCGTGGCGTTCACCGCGGGCAACAACGTTGCCGGCGCCGGCCGCCTCGTGGTGACATCGAGGATGTCGATGCAGCAGGCCTTGCCCGAAAGCCTGGGCGCGCGCATCGCCAACGTGCAGGGTGTCAGCGCCGTGGCTTACGCCAACTGGTTCGCCGGGGTTTACCAGGACCCGAAGAACCAGCTCATCAGCTTTGCAGTCAGCCCGAACTACCTGGATTTGTATCCGGAGCTCGTGTTGCCGGCGGATCAACGCAAGGCGTGGGAGCAGACGCGTACCGGCGCGATCGTCGGTGCGGCATTGGCCAAGCGTTTCGGCTGGAAGGNCGGCGACAAGATTCCGGTGCAGTCGACGATCTGGCCTTCCAAGTCCAGCGGCAACAATACCTGGACCTTCGACATCGCGGGCATCTTCCGCGCCAAGGACAGGAAGGATGCCGGCAACGAGCAGATGATGATGTTCCACTGGAAGTACTTCGACGAGAACAATCGATTCGGTTCCGGCGAGGTGCACTGGTATGTGGTAAAGGTGGCCGATCCGTCGCGCGCCGATGCCGTGGCCAGGGAGATCGACGCGATTTCGGCCAACTCCGATCACGAAACCCGCACCCAGACCGAGCAGGCATTCCAGGCATCCTTCATCAAACAGTTGATCAACATCGGCTTCGTGGTCGCGGCGATCATGGGCGCGGTGTTCTTCACGCTGTTGCTGCTGACCGGCAACACCATGATGCAGGCGGTGCGCGAGCGCACCGGCGAGCTGGCGGTGCTGAAGACGATCGGATTCTCGTCGCGCAGCGTGTTGGCGATGGTGCTGGCCGAGGGCGTGCTGATGCTGCTGTTTGGCGGCCTGATCGGCATGGCGCTGGTGGCGCTGATCGTGCCCGGCATGGCGGCGGCCAGCGGCGGCATGGTCCCGATCCACGGCGTGGCCGGTCAGACCTGGGCGCTGGGCATCGCCCTGATGGTGCTTATCGGCTTGATCGTGGGGCTGGNGCCGGCAGTGCGCGCGATGCGCCTCAACATCGTCGATGCGCTGAGCGGACGCTGAGGAAACATCATGAAAAAATTCCTGATCAATCTTGGGCTGGTGGTGTTGGTCGCGGTCGCCTTGGCGATCTGGGTCAAGCTGCCGTGGATCGGTGCGCTGGGGCTTGCGGTGCTGTTCGCGTTGTGGATGGCGCTGACGCGCAGCGGGCGCCAAACCGCGTCGGTGACCAAGGTGGGCTTAGGCACGCTCGGACAGCGGTTGGGTTCGTCGCTGGTGATCGTTATCGGCATCGCCGGCGTGGTCGGCGTGCTGGTCGCACTGCTGGCGATGGGCGAGGGCCTGCAGGCGACGATGAGCAGCGGCGGTCGCGCCGACACGGCGATCGTGTTGCGCGGCGGCTCGGTATCGGAGTCGCAGTCGGTGCTGGTGCGCGACGACGTGGACGCGATCGAGCAGGCTGCCGGAATCGCCCGCGACGCTTCGGGCAAGCCGGTCGCGTCGGCCGAACTGGTGGTGGCGGCCAGCCTGCCGTTGCGCAATTCGCAGGACGACGCCAATGCGCAATTGCGTGGCGTGGACGAAGGAGCATGGGCGCTGCGGCCGGATCTGAAGATCATCGCAGGCCGCAAGTTCAAGCCCGGCATGCGCGAGCTGGTGGTGGGCGAGGCCGCGCACCGTCAGTTCGCGGGCCTGGATGTCGGCAAGGACATCAAGCTCGGCAACCAGACCTGGACCGTGGCCGGCATCTTCGAAAGCGATGGCGCTTGGAATTCGGAATTGTGGGCGGATCGCCAGACGGTGGCATCGGCGTACCGGCGCGGCAACAGCGCCGAATCGGTGCTGGTGAAACTGGCCAGCCCCTCCGCTTTCGCGCAGTTCAAGGCGGCACTGGCCGCCGATCCGCGCCTGAAGGTGGAGGCCAACACCACGCACGACTATTTCGCCAAGCAATCCGAAGGGCTGAGCAAGATCATCCGTGTGGTCGGCCTGACCGTCGGCGTGATCATGGCGATCGGCGCACTGTTCGGCGCGCTCAACTGCATGTTCGCGGCGGTGGCGGCGCGCGCGCGTGAAATCGCGACGCTGCGCGCGATCGGTTTCCGCGGCATGCCGGTGGTGGTGTCGGTGATGCTGGAAACGATGTTGCTGGCGCTGGCTGGCGGCGTGCTCGGCGCGGTGATCGTGTGGCTGGTGTTCAACGGCTACAGCGCGTCGACCTTGAATGGTTTCAGCCAGGNGATGTTCAAGTTCAAGGTCGACCCGGGACTCATCTGGACGGGCTTGAAATGGGCGCTGGCGATCGGCTTCGTCGGCGGGCTGTTCCCCGCGGTGCGCGCGGCGCGACTGTCCGTCGTGAATGCGCTGCGCGAACTGTGAAGACGGCGGTGCCGGCGCCGGGTAGTGCCGGCGCGCGTGACGCGGCACGCGCCGGCAGGGCCATGGGCGCGATGGTCCTGTTCCCTTTTGGTGGAGTCTGGATCGGGGTCTACGCCTGGCGGATGACAGCCGGGAACCCGTTCGTGATGGGTGCCGTCGTACTGGCCGCGCTCGCGCTGGGGGTGTTCGCCTGGCGTCGTTATCGGCGTCATCGGCCGGCGCTCGCGGCGATCGGGCCGACTTCCCGGCAAAAGCGGGCGATGCGGATTTTCCACATCGTCAACGCGGGACAGTGGATCGCCATTTTCGTCGCGATCAACATCCTGGTGAGGGTCGGGCTGCCAAGCTGGGAGATTCCGTGCGTGATCGCGATCGTCGGGTTGCACTTTCTCCCGCTCGCGCATGTCTTCAACTATCGTGCGCACTACCTTGCGGGCGCGGCCTTGGTTGCCTTGGCGATGTTGTATCCGCTGCTGGCGCCGCACGGGCCGGCCGATCCGGTCGGGTGCCTGGGCGCGGGTCTGATCCTGTGGGCAAGCGCTTTCCTGGCGGTCACGGTGGCGGGCGATCGAGGCCGGGCGAACGACGTTCCGCAAGCCGCGTAGCCGTTCCGCAGTCCGTTGCGCGAGTCGTGGCCCCGCCGCAAGGAACGGAAGCCGCCATCAGCGCTTGCGCCGCCGCTGGGCGTCGGGATCCGGTGCGGGTGCATTGCGGGCCTGTTCGATGACCCACGCCACCACTTGCGCGGCGAGCTGGTCGTCGGCGGCGCCGAATGCGGCGACGATTTGCGGCACGTCCACTCCCGATGGTTGCTGCGTGATGACGAAGCTGTGGGTCGCGAGCAGGTTGCGCGCGCCGCCGCGCCGCAGTTGCGCGTCGAAGCGCACCACCACGACCGGCGATCCCGACCTGTATTCGGATTGGAACGCGCGCAGGTCGCCGGAGAGGGNGTAGTCGGAAAAGAAGTGGTCGTCGTCGGTGGTGACCGCCGGCAGCCGTGCGGCCATGAAGGCGTCCACCAGCCGGTGGCGCACCAGCAGCGCCGGCGATTCGCTCCAACGCGCGCCCTTGTAGTTGCTGACCTGGCCGGGTTCGGGCATCACCACGATGCCGGTTCCGTCCAGTGCGCCGGTCGTGTTCGGGGTGTCCACCCGCAGGCTGAAATCCGCCGTCGGCGCGGCCGCGGTCGGGGCGGCGGATGCTTCCGGTTGCCAGATCTGCACGGGTTCGCGCTCGGGCAGCACCGAACAGGCGGCAAGCAGGATCGGGATCGCGCACGACACGAGCAGCGCGCGCGCGGCGGGGAACGGCTTGTGGACGGTCATGTTGGCGTCCTTCCGGGAAGGTGTGGTTGGGTTTGTCAAGGTTTCGCTCCTGTCCGCATTGTCATGCTTCCACAACCCCTGAAAGCATTGCATGGTTGCTGTTCCTCTGGCCCAAGCGGGCGAAAGCCTGGAACGGCCGCGGCAATCGGTTTGCAGGGAATCCTAGTGTTGCGGCGAGAATTCGGAAGGTTGCTGGCGGCCGAACAGATAGCCGGCAGGATTGGCTTGCAGCTTGTTGGTGAGCTGGTGGATGTCGCGCAGGGCCGAGCGCAGTTCGCGCAAGGCCGGGCCGATCTGGTCGACGCCACGCAGACCTGATTGCAGCGAGCCCTGGTTGTCTTCGAGCAGCTTGTCGAGGGTCTGCGTGGCTTTTTGCAACGACGCCATGGCCGTGGCCGCGCGCTCCAGCGTTTCGCGGCCGGGACCGTTGACCAGCTGGTTGGCGCCGGCGAGGGTCTGGTTGAGTTGTTGCGAAGCCTGGGCCGCCTCGTGGATAAGGTTGCGCAAATCGTCGCGTTCCGCGGCCAGGGTGCTGGTGGTCTGGTCGATGTTCCTGAGCGTGTTGGTGATGCGGTCGACGTTCTGATCCGACACGAGTTTGCCGAGACGATCGAGGATGCCGTTCAGCGAGGTCACCACGTCGCCGCCGGACTCGAGCAGCTTGGTCAGCGCCGAACTCTCGGACTGGATCACCGGCACCGGGTTCTCCTGGGTCGGCATCAGCATGGCGCTGTGGGGCGCGCCGCCGGTCAATTGCACGAAGGCGACGCCGGTGAGGCCCAGCAATCCCAGCTTGGCGCGGGTGTCGGTCTTGATGGGCGTGTCGGCGGCGACCTGGATGCGCGCCAGCACCTTGCGCGGATCCTTGGGATCGAGTTTCAACTGGCTGACTTCGCCGATCTGGATGCCGTTGTATTGCACCGGGCTGCCCTTGGACAGGCCGGTCACCGATTCGGTGAACACGATGTCGTAATAGTGGTACTGCCGGTTGAGGCTGGTCTTGCCCAGCCACAGCGCGAACAGCAGCACCGCCGCCAGCGCTACCAGGGTGAAGGCGCCGATCAGGACGTGATGAGCCTTGGTTTCCATGCGGTCACCTCATGTCATGGCATGGATGGATTCGGCGGCGCGCCCGCGCGGTCCCTGGAAATAATCGCGAATCCATGGGTCGTCGAAGCGTTCCACCTTGTCCAGCGAATCGGCCACGATCACTCGCTTGTGTGCCAGCACCGCGACGCGGTCGCAGATCGCGTGCAGCGAATCGAGGTCGTGGGTAATCATGAACACGGTCAATCCCAGCGCGTCGCGCAGGGTGCGGATCAACTGGTCGAAGGAAGCCGCCGCGATCGGGTCGAGGCCCGAGGTCGGCTCGTCCAGGAACACGATGTCGGGGTCCAGCGCCAACGCGCGTGCCAACGCGGCGCGCTTGCGCATGCCGCCCGAGAGTTCCGACGGATACTTGTGGCGCACTTCGGGGGACAGGTCGGCCAGCGCGATCTTCAGCGCGGCCACGCGCAATGCGTCGTGCAGCGACAGCTGGGTGTGCTCCAGCAGCGGCACCCGCACGTTCTCGCTCACGGTCAGCGACGAGAACAGCGCGCCGTTCTGGAACAGCACGCCGCAGCGGCTTTCGACCGCGACCCGCTGGCCCTCCGGCAGGTCGTGCAGGTTTTCGCCGAACAAGCGCACGCTGCCCGCGTCGGGGCGGCGCAAGCCGAGGATCGTGCGCAGCAGTACCGACTTGCCGCTGCCCGAGCCGCCGACCACGCCAAGGATTTCGCCGCGATAGACATCGAGGTCGAGGTTCTCGTGCACCACCTGCGCGCCGAACTGGCTGCGCAGGCCGCGCACTTCCACCAGCGCTTCGCGTGGCGCGGTGGCGCTCACCAGTTCATCTCCATGAAGAACAGCGCGGCCAGCGCGTCCACCACGATCACGAGGAAGATCGATTGCACCACGCTGGAGGTGGTTCGCTCGCCCACCGATTGCGCGCTGCCCTGCACCTTGAAGCCTTCCAGGCAGCCGATCACCGCGATCAGGAACGCGAATACCGGCGCCTTGCCCAAGCCCAGCCACAGGTAGCGCAGCGGGGTGTCGGTCTGGAACACCGAAATGAACATGGTCGGCGTGATGTCGAGTGCGAACCAGCACACCAGCGCGCCCCCCACCACGCCTGCCATCACCGCGAGGAACGCCAACAGCGGCGTCACGATCACCAGTGCGAGCACCCGCGGGAGCACCAGCAGTTCCATGGGGTCGAGGCCCATGGTCCGCATCGCATCGATCTCCTCGCCGACCTTCATCGAACCGATTTGCGCGGTGAACGCGCTGGCGGTGCGGCCGGCCAGGATGATCGCGGTCAGCAGCACGCCGAGTTCGCGCAGGAATGCGTAACTCACCAGGTCCACGGTGAATACCGTGGCGCCGTAGCGCTGCAGCGCGGTCGCCCCCAGGAACGCGATCACCGCGCCGATCAGGAACGACAGCAACGCCACGATCGGCACCGCATGCAGGCCGGTCTGCTCCATGTTGGCGACCAGCGCGGTGATGCGCCAACGCCTCGGTCGCCAGACGGTGCGTGCCAGGGTTTCGAGCGTTGCGCCGATGAAACCGAGCAGTTTGAACGCCAGCCGGCGCACATGGACGACGTTGGTGCCGACGTCGGCCAGCATGTCCACGAAGCCGAAGTTGCGCGGCGGCGGCGGGCGGTGCGCGTAGATTTCCGCGACCGCATCGCTGACGGTGCCGAGCAGGGCGCGCAGTTCGCGCGGCACGTCGTGGTCGTGTTCGGCCAGCCAGTGCAGGCACTTGGGACCCAGTGCCACCGCGATCAGGCCCGCGCCCGCGGTGTCCACGCGGCCCACGTCGTTGAAGTCCACGTCCGGCGTTTCCGGGAGGGATGGCTTCAACGCGTCGAGTTGCGATTCGAGTTCGGCGAAGTACGGCAGGGTCCAGTCGCCCGTGAAGCGCAGCACGTTCTGACCCGTTTCCGGCAGCGGCAGCCATTCCACCAGGCCGGGCGTGGTTGGGGACCGGTTCATCCGCGCAATTTAGCAGCGTCTGCTTGTGCGATCATCCCTGATCGCCGCGTCGTTTGAGCCAGCCTCGACTGATGTGATTCATGATCATTGACGCCAGCACGGCCTTGAGAGCGACCATCCATGGCCAAGAGCTCCGTGGCCTGGCTTTTCACGGCAGCGTGCGATCTGGAGATTTGTATGCTGAAGCGGCGATAATGCGGAATTTCCATCGCAGGACATCTCCATGACCAAGCAGACCGTCCTCAATGCCACCCATCGCGCCGCGGGCGCGAAGATGGTCGACTTCGGCGGTTGGGACATGCCGCTGCATTACGGCTCGCAGATCGAGGAGCACCACGCGGTGCGCCGCGACGCCGGGATGTTCGACGTCTCGCACATGACCGTGGTCGACCTGCACGGCGCGCGCTGCCGCGAATTCCTCGGGCACCTGCTGGCCAACGACATCGGCAAGTCGAAGAAGCCGGGCAAGGCCATCTATTCGTGCATGCTCAACGAGCGCGGCGGGGNGATCGACGACCTGATCACCTATTACCTGGAAGAGGACGCGGGCCAGGGATGGCCCGCACGCGAAGCCGGAGCGTCGGCGACGGCTGAGGCGAAGGCCAGTCCGGACATCCGCCGGACTGGCCGTGTCGAATCCGCGCACGACAGCGCGGATTCGAAAAGGGAATGGTTCCGCGTGGTGGTCAACGCGGCCACGCGTGACAAGGACCTTGCGTGGATCGGGAAGCAGGCGGCGGCTTACGGCGTGGAAGTGACCGAACGCCCCGAGCTGGCGATGATCGCGGTGCAGGGGCCGAATGCACGCGCAAAGGTACTGGGGCTGTTGCATGCGGACGATCGCGGGAGGGTGGACAAGCTCGGCAAATTCGTCGCCACGGAAGCGCGCGGTCCAAACGACATGCCGCTGTTCATCGCACGCACCGGCTACACGGGCGAGGACGGCTTCGAGATCATCGTCCCCGAACAGCACGCGGTCGCGCTGTGGGATGCGCTGGCCGCAGCCGGGGTACGGCCGGCGGGACTGGGNGCGCGCGACACGCTGCGCCTCGAAGCCGGCATGAACCTGTACGGCCAGGACATGGACGAGGACATCACGCCGTGGGAAGCAGGACTTGGGTGGACGGTGGCGCTGGAAAGCGCCGTCCATGACCGGGAGCTCGGTGGACGCGATTTCATCGGTCGTGCCGCGCTGGAAAAGCAGAGTGCCGCCGGCGTGCCGCGCGAACTGGTTGGCGTGGTACTTGAAGACAAGGGTGTGTTGCGCCATGGCCAGCGCGTGGTCACGCCATCCGGCGACGGCGAGATCCTGTCCGGCATCTTCTCGCCGACATTGGGCAAGGCCATCGGCTTCGCGCGGGTGCCGACCGGCGCCCGCGAAGGCTTGCGCGTCGACATCCGCGGGCGCGAACTGCCGCTGCGCGTGGTGAAATATCCGTTCGTGAGGGATGGCAAGAGCTGTATTTGAACGATCATCCATGATCGCGGTTTCGGCGGGGCGGATCGCATCGAGCCAGGCGCGCTGGTCGCCGACATCAGAACGGCCATAGAGCCGCCATCCATGGCCAAGAGCTCCGTGGCCTGGCTTTCCACAACAACGGCTTCGATACGAGCGTTAGAATTGTCGACTTCCGCGACCAACCAAGGAAATGTGCCATGAGCGACATACCCGGCGACCTGAAATTCCAGAAGTCCCACGAGTGGGCTCGCGTCGAGGATGCGGGCCAGGTGCGCGTCGGCATTTCCGATCACGCCCAGGAATTGCTCGGCGACCTCGTCTATGTCGAACTGCCCAAGGTCGGCGACAAGGTCGAGGCCGGCGCGAGTTGCGCGGTGGTCGAATCGGTGAAGGCGGCGTCGGACATCTACGCGCCGGTCAGTGGCGAAGTGGTCGCGGTCAACGGAGCGCTCGCCGACAAACCGGAAACGATCAACGAAGACGCCTATGGCGACGGCTGGTTGTTCGTGGTGAAGGCTGGCAATCCCGACGAGTTGGATGCGCTGCTCGGTCCCGATGACTACGCCGAACTGATCGAGAACGACGAACACTGAGCATGCGTCGACGTCGTCGCGGACGTCGACCGAAGCCACGCAACGGGCTCTGATTTGGCCCGTTTTCCCGTCTCGCGCAAAAAAATTTTCGGGTGCCGGTTCGCCGCACATCCGGTCCTGCATGGCGCTTGAGCGGACGTTTCGGCAGGTTGCGAGAGCTTGAGCGGCCGCGGCGACGCGGGCGGTCCGCGCACACGGGTGGTGCGCGCGCAAGCCAGTGCTGACGCGGCTTCCAGCGAATTCGCAAGGCGTTGCGTGGAATATTGTTTGGACGTCTATACGTCTGCGGGTTGCATCCATTCGCGGGCCGGCATCCGATGTCGTGGCCGGGTCCGCGCGGTGTCGGACGTTTGCAAGGGCTTCATTCGACGCAAAAAATTGATTGACACCGTGATTGCATGGGGCTAGCTTTCCGCCCGACGACATGTAGCACGACGGAAACATGCCGACTGCCAAGTACATCAAACCGTACATCGAGCACGGTCACAAATCCGAGAGAGTCCGGAAGATCACCGTCTCGATTCCGATGCATGTACTCCGGCTGCTTTCCGACGAGCGCACACGTCGTCAAGTGTCCAACCTGCGGCACGCCACGAACAGTGATCTTCTGTGCGAGGCGTTTCTGCATGCGTTTACTGGGCAACCACTGCCAACTGATGAGGAGCTGAGACGAACCATGGCAACCAAGAAAGCTGCGAAGAAACC
>JGI26539J51216_1002531_pt1 | contig 10609 bp, 7 predicted proteins | sample ThiBio_1000_biof_2_FD_51216 | JGI IMG/M metagenome (IMG submission 51216)
ACGCCCAGCTCGATCTCGATGGCCATGCCCAGGGGTTGCATACGTTTGAAGAATTCCACGGAAGTATGGATATTCTCTTCCAGGGGCTCTTCGGAGAGGTCCAGCATATGGGAGCTGAACAGGGGTTGTTTCTTTTCTTTATAGTATTGCTCGCCTGCGTCGATGAGACCGCTGATCCAGGGAAGCCATTTTTTGGAGGCATGGTCTGTATGGAGCACAACGGGGACGCCGTAGTATTTTGCCACATTATGAATATGAAGAGCTCCGGAGATGCCACCGGATATATTGCCCTGCAGCTTATCATTGGGCATTCCCTTGCCGGCGATGAACTGAGCGCCGCCATTGGAGAATTGGATGATCACAGGGGAATTAACCTTTGCTGCGGTCTCCAGGACTGCGTTGATCGTGTTGGTACCAATGGTATTTACCGCGGGGAGGGCAAACTGATTGTCTTTTGCGTCTTTGTACAGGGCTTCCAGTTCTTCACCGAATAACACGCCGGCCGAGTATTTTTTCATACTAATTGAACTTTACTTATTGTTTGTTTGATAAAAGGCGGAAAATATTGAATTTCATTAAATGGTAAGGTTAATTCTTTAAAAGAAGTCGCGAATATACGGCATCGCCGCCTAATCTTCGAATTTGCTGAGGTTTTTTTGGATGAGGGCGAGATTCTTTTGAAGGGTCTGTTTAAGCTGTCTTTTGACCAGCTGGCCCATGGAATCGCACTTATAAAAGGCGGGGTTCTTAAAATGTTCACCTAATTCTGTCCGCAGCTGGAGCAGCTTTTCGGGGCTGGCGATCCTGTCCCTGGACATGATATTCAGCAGGTCCATCAGCCTGAAGCGGGAGGAGGCTACCCGGAAGGCCATCATAGTACGCTCTTCGGTCTGGTATTGTTCGATGGAATCCTTGTTGAGGTATTTCAGACACAGCTCTACGAAGGCGATGTTTTCCTTAAAGAACTGTGGTATATACAGGTTCTTTCTACCCTCGTAAGACTGTTGATCGAAGTCAATGGACCGGATGCGGTATTGATAATCTTCGATGTCGGGGGTAATGTCCACGACAAAATTATAGGCGCGCATGTCGCCCAGCAGGCGGACGAAGCAGCGTTCGTTGAATTTTACAAACTCTTTGGAGAGCCTGATCTTATTGGTCTGGGAATCATTGAGGAAGCTGCGGATGAACACGTCGCCCGGGATTCCCGGGATATGTTCTTCCACCAGGGTGTTGTGATGGGTGAAGAACGTGATGCGGTTGGGTGAGAGCAGGTGTTCCAGCTCAAGGCCATAGATACGGGAGGCGTCGGCCTGCTTGATATAATAGTGGTCATAATTGTCGTTGAACTTATTGACGATGCGTATGCGGAAGGGGTTGGAGTTGGCAAAGCTGCAATAGTCGATACGGGCTACGTCGAGGTGTTTGGTAAAGCTAAGGTCGCCTTCCGTCTTGAGTATGGCGTACATCTGGACCAGGCCATCCCGGATAAAATCCCAATGACGCATGTCATAAAGGGCTGTCTCCCATAATGTGTCCTGGTTGTTCTTGTCCTTTAGCGGTACGGAATAAGTGATATGCTGGAGCAGGTCGCGATAAGATACGGGGAGGCGTACTTCACGTCCATGATGTTTGAGATAGTTGCGCAGGGCTTCTGTGACGGGAAAAATAGGTTTTTTCCGGGACGGCTTATTGGACCCGTCTAAGGGAGTGGATAGATCGAGGAACTGCATGTCCAAATGTCGGATTTTCCCCTCATTTAAAGGCTCGTAGTTGGAGCGCAATTGGGGAGATGGAGGGACTCGGTAAGAGCCTCCTGCTAAATTCGCTCGCTAATCAGTCCTGATGAGTTTAGCAGGAGGGTACCGGAGTTAAAGCAGGTGGTTGTTTCTAGGATTGGACACCTGTGGTTTTTCTCGGACGTTGGATCTCAGATAAGCTTTTTATCGGATGAATTGGATTTTTCAGGATAAGTTTCGTTTCTCAGGATCGGTTCTTCAGGGGTTGGGTCTTTCAAGGATGCGATTGGACTCAGTTTAGGATTAGCCCAATTGGTCTTTTAAAGAAATTTAGCCCAATTGTGCTAAAGGTTTGATGTCTGTCCTTCGGACGACGAACCGTTGGTTCGTTTGGTTTCTCAGGATCTTTGACTGTTCGGTTTTTCAGGATCTGGTTCTTTGGTTATTGGTTTTTCCGGATCTTGGATCAGAGCCTTGACGTTGTGTTCTAATGTCTTGCGGTCAATCGTAGGATAAAAGTAGAAGTTGATTGATATTGGATTTTGTAACCTGGAATTTCTTTAGAGTATTGGACCCAATTGGTCCATTGGAAAATTTAGACCAATTGTGCCGAACCATTGATGTCTGTCCTTCGGACGACGAACCTCCGGTTCGTTTGGGTAGTTCAGGTCTTTTACTGGATATTGGATCTGGTTTTTCGGATATTGGGTGATTGATATTATCAATCAACTTCTATATCAAAAATAATTTGTTAAAATTGGAAAGGCAATAGAGGAATTGCTCTACTTTTTGATGACAGTAAATACTAAAATGCTAGTAATCATCGCATAAGAAGAATAGTAAAAGCCCAATATGAGGGTATGGGGAACTTACGATAATTCGGGCACATCCGGAATGATGATGTTGTTAATCAATAATTTATATTTTTTCCTAGGTTTAAGACCCCAGTGCGTGGATGACATCATATTTTGTGACGATGTGGTAATTCCCGCTGTCGTCCTTGGCCAATACGGCTCCATTTTCGCGGGTTATGAGGGTGCTCAACCTCTCCAGAGGGGTGTCGAAGGATACAATGGGGTATGGCTTTTCCAGCACTTCTGCGATCTTTTTCCCCTTTATATCCTGTCCATTGCTCATCATGCGGGCGAAAAGGCCGCTCTCGCTGATGGCGCCAATGGGTTCGCCCTGTTGGAGGACGGGCAGGTTTTCCACATTGTATTTCTGCATGAGCTCGAAGGCCTCTCCTACGGTCTGGTCGGGGTCGGCGGTGATGAGGCGTTTGGCGCCGCGGCCTGAAATGATATCCTTAAAGGTCTTTACATCCAGGAAGCCTCTTTCCATCATCCACTGGTCGTTATAGACCTTTCCGACATAGCGGCTGCCGTGGTCATGCAGGATAACTACCACCAGATCGTCTTTTTTCAGCAGATCCTTTAATTGAAGCAATCCCTGGACGGCCGTACCTGCGCTATAGCCGCAGAAGAGACCTTCCTCCTTGGCGATGCGTCTGGCCATGATGGCGGCGTCCTTATCCGTCACCTGTTGGAAGACGTCTACGTATTTCATATTGTAGTTCCCGGGTACGAAGTCTTCTCCGATGCCTTCGCTGATATAGGGGTGCACTTCATTCATGTCTACTTCCCCTGTGCGGAAATATTTTGTCAGGAGGGAACCATAGGGGTCCATGGCCCATACCTGTATCTTCGGATTCTTTTCTTTCAGGAACATGGCCGTTCCAGTGACCGTGCCGCCTGTACCGGTGGCTACGACCAGGTGGGTGACCTTGCCGTCCGTCTGCCGCCAGATCTCGGGGCCGGTGGTCTCATAATGTGCCTGGCGGTTGGCCAGATTATCATACTGATTGGCATGAAAGGAATTAGGTATCTCCTTTGCCAGCCGGCGGGCTACGGAATAATAGGAATGCGGGTCTTCCGGCTCTACATTGGTAGGGCAGACGATGACTTCGGCGCCGAGGGCTTTCAGGATATCGATCTTTTCCTTCGATTGCTTGTCGGTGGTGGTAAAAATGCATTTATATCCTTTTACCACGGCAGCCAGGGCCAGGCCCATGCCGGTGTTGCCGGAGGTACATTCGATGATGGTCCCGCCGGGCTTCAGCCTGCCTTCCTGTTCGGCCACTTCCACCATTTTCAGCGCCATCCGATCTTTGATGGAGTTGCCGGGGTTAAAATATTCTACCTTGGCCAATACGGTACATGGCAAATCTTTCGTCAATTTGTTGAGCCGGATAAGAGGAGTATTACCGATGGTCTCGAGAATGTTGTTTTTGATATCCATACCTATTATTTCGGATGTAAAAATAACATAAAGATACTTTACATTTGCACCCCGCATTTTTTGGAACAAAACTATGGAATCTACGTACATACAAAAGATAGCAGAAAAGCTAAGCCTCAGCCTCAAACAGATCAATAATGTTCATGGTCTGCATGCAGAAGGTGCTACCATTCCCTTTATGGCACGCTACCGTAAAGAAGCTACGGGCAACCTGGACGAAGTGCAGATCAACGATGTGGTGGAGCAGATCAAATATTTCTCCGAGCTGGACAAACGGAAGGAGACGGTGCTGAAGACCATCGAAGGACTTGGCAAGCTTACGCCGGAGCTGAAAGAACGTATCGACAGCTGTTATGATGCCACGGAGCTGGAGGATATCTATTTGCCATATAAGCCCAAGCGCAAGACCCGGGCTACCACCGCTATCGAGAAAGGGTTGGAGCCGCTGGCAAAATTTCTTTTTGAACAGGGAGCGGGAGATCCTGGTGAGGAGGCTGCCAAATTCCTGAACGACCAGGTGAAGGATACCAAGGAAGCGTTACAGGGAGCACGGGATATCATCGCGGAATGGATATCGGAGAATGAGCAGGCCCGCGGCAAAGTGCGGCAGCTTTTCAATGAAAACGCCGCGCTCAGCTCCAAAGTGCTGGCATCAAAAAAAGACGAAGAAGAAGCGCAGAAATACCGGGATTATTTTGAATTCAATGAGCCGTTGGCGGCCTGCCCCTCTCACCGGATATTGGCTATCCGTAGGGGTGAGAAGGAAGGCTATCTGATCATGGACCTCAATATCGACAAACAGACGGCTGTGGATGATCTGGAGAGAATATTTGTAAAACCCGGACAGGGGGCGACGTCGGCGGCGGGAGAAGTAAAAAAAGCCGTCGAGGACTCCTTTGACAGGCTGTTGAAGTCCAGCATCGAAAATGAATTCAGGCTTATCAGCAAAAATCGAGCGGATGAAGAGGCGATACGGGTGTTTGCGGAGAATCTGCGCCAGCTGCTGCTGGCATCGCCGCTGGGGTCCAAGAGAATCTTAGCCCTCGACCCCGGCTTCCGTACAGGATGTAAAGTAATATGTATGGATGCCCAGGGTACTTTTCTGCACAACAGCACCATCTATCCGCATCCGCCACAACATGAGGTGCAGGCCAGTACGGCCGAGCTGCGCCGGCTGGTGGACAAATACGATATCGAGGCCATTGCTGTGGGAAATGGGACGGCAGGTCGTGAGACGGAGCAGCTGGTGCGGGGCATCGATTTTGGAAAAAGGGTGAGCATCTTTATGGTCAATGAAAGCGGGGCTTCCATTTATTCCGCCAGCGAGACTGCCCGTGAGGAATTCCCTGACCAGGATGTGACCGTGCGTGGCGCCATCAGTATCGGCAGGCGTCTGCTGGACCCTTTGAGCGAACTTGTAAAGATAGATCCCAAATCCATCGGGGTTGGGCAGTATCAGCATGATGTCAACCAGAACAAGCTGAAAGAGGAGCTGGACAGGGTAGTGGAGAGCTGTGTGAACCATGTGGGTGTGGATCTCAATACCGCCAGCAAGCATTTATTGACTTATGTATCCGGACTTAGCGCGACCCTGGCAAAGAATATCGTGGAATACAGAACGAAGAATGGGGCCTTCGCCAACCGGGAGGAATTGAAGAAGGTGAGCCTGATGGGGCCAAAGACCTTTGAGCAATGTGCAGGGTTCCTTCGAATAAGGGAGGCTTCCAATCCGCTGGATAATAGCGCTGTGCATCCCGAGACCTATAGCGTGGTGGAAGCAATGGCCGGCGATCTGGGTTGTACGGTGACGGATCTGATACAACAATCCGAGCTTCGCAAAAAAGTCGTCAAAAAGAAATATGTCACGGAGAAGGTAGGGGAATTTACCATCGATGATATCATGAAAGAGCTGGAAAAGCCGGGGCGTGATCCGCGCAGTGTCATCGAGGAGTTCCGCTTTGAAGAGACCATCAAGACGATGGAGGATCTCAAGCAGGGCATGACGGTGCCGGGCATCGTAACCAATATCACCAATTTTGGGGTCTTTGTGGACATTGGCGTCAAGCAGGACGGGCTGGTGCATATCTCCCAGCTGAGCAATACCTATGTATCGGACCCCAATGAGGTAGTGAAGCTGCAGCAGAAGGTAATGGTCACCGTTATGGAGGTGGATATTGCCCGCAAACGTATTTCGCTGTCCATGAAAGGTAATAAGCCTGCTGCCGGCAAGCCGCAGGGTGGGGGGCAACGTCCCGCTCAGGGCGGGGGACATCATCCCGGCAAGGGCCCCGTGGTGAAGGGCGGAGGAGACAAGGCGGACAAACCATTAGATCCTTTTCAGGCGAAGTTGGCGGAGTTGAAAAAGAAATTCAAATAGGCGGTCCCGGCCAGGACCGATGGGAACATTAGCTTTCTCCGGCCTGGCGCTGTTGTCTTTTTCGCTGGAGGTACATGTCCAGCATGACGAGGCCCAGGATCACCAGCACCAGGATGAATACATTGGTATAGGCGCTATTGAAGACCCTGCTCCAGTCGAGCTTTTTCATTTCATTTTCCAGACCTATGTGAGGTAGGATGTTAGTGGAGGTCGACGGCGCGGACCACTTGAACTGTCCCAGGCAATAGACCAGGAATCCACCGATCAAGGTCAGGAAGAAGGCTCCGATGCTACGGATGATATTCTTGTTGATATAGGTCTTGGTGGCGGGTGCGACGTGGTGACGGGCTATCTCTTCCATGACATTCTTTGTAAACCGCATGGAGGGCGCTTCCAGCTCCGCGTCATTCATCATTTGATGGATATTCAGCAGCTCTTTGTATTTGTGCTGCCATTCTATATTTTCTGCAATAAGGATCTGGATCGCGGACCTTTCTTCGGGACTGCCGAGTCCATCGATGTAATCCCACAAGCGTTCTTCTATTTGAATAGGTGTATCCATAGTTATAAAGTTATTATCATTCCCCCTGTATCTCACGTACCTCATGGCTAAAATGTTTTTCCATTTTGTCTTTCAGACGATGTCTGGCCCGGTGAAGCTTTACCTTCACTGTATTAGGGTCCAGATGCATGATCTTTCCGATCTCTTCCAATGACTGCTCCCCTTTATAAAAGAGAGAAAGCAGCTGTGCGTCATCCGGGCTTAGCATGCGGATCGCTTCATTGACCATGGCATGCCTGGATCGCTGCTCGATGGTGTTGGCTGAAAAGGCTGACTCCCGGCTTTCCAGCTGTACGAAGGTCCGTTCATCGTCAATGGAAGTGATATCCAGTTTCTTTTTCCGGAGGAAGGTGATGCAGCTGGTGCGGACGATGGTGTACAGCCAGGTGCTGAATTTCGACTCCCCACGAAAATCTGCCAATGAGCGATAAGCCTTTACAAATATGTCCTGGGATATCTCTTCTGCGTCCTCGCGGTTGTCGGTAAAACGCAGGACCAGGGTAAATACATAATTCCGGTAGCGTTCGACCAACTGAGCAAAAAGAGCTTGCTCTCCCTGGAGAATTTTTCTAATGAGTTCTGTATCAGTAAGTCCGGTGTTCAACACGGTAATATGACGGGGGCTGTAGGGATCAGGTTACACCAATATACGATTTTAAATACCTTCCTGGTCAGGCGGAAGATTTTTCCGGCCCTGTAACCTGCCGGTGCGATGGGTAGTCCTAATTGCTGTAAACAGGCGAAAAGCTCTTTTCAGAAAAAATCTATTAAAAGCTGTAACCCCGGTGGACCTGCGGTAGTCCGATGTTATGGCCGAGAGCCGAAAGCAATTATTAAAATTAAAAAAACAATACAATGGGATCTGATCAATTAGGTGTTTTATGGCTGATACTTTCAAGCCTTGGCATTTGTGCGACGATATTTGGCATACGATACATGCGGAGCAGAGAGAATATGGCGATGATCGACAAGGGGCTGGACCCCAGTATCAGGCCGGAGAAGCCCCGCCCTGCACCCTTCCGCAACCTGAAATGGGGTCTGTTACTGGTAGGGGCCGGCCTTGGTCTTTTTGCTGCCTATCTGCTGGACCATACGCTCCTATACAGTGTAGGGCACGATAACAATCGCTGGGGAGACACCAACGGAGCGAATGTGCCGATATACTTTGCGATGATCGCCATCGGTGGTGGTTTAGGGCTGATAAGCTCTTACCGGATAGAAAAGAAAGAACTTTTGGATAAGGAGAAATAACCCTAAACCCGCAACCAACAAGGAATAGATAGTCCACTCAAGGGTGGACTATTTTTTTATTACTTCCAGGGCCTTTTTAAATACGGGATCATAAGCATTGTTCACTTCATAATATCCCTCTGCCCTCCATATCTGTCTGGCCATCAGAGCCTTAAGACGATGCAGCAGGACTTCTTTATCCCTGGCCGGAACAGTATTGAGGTTGATGGTGTCTTTAGCAGCATAGGCTACGAGGTTATTCCAGAGCTGGTCGTCCCCGTGGTAGCCTGCCACGAACTCGGCCGGGGTTTTAAAAGATTGAAAAACAGGCAAGTGCTGGATATAATAGCTGTAGATGAAGCGGCTGAGCGTTCCACCCATGTACAGGGCGGTGATATTCCTGTCCAGGGTGGAAGTATCGAATCCTACAAATATATCCGGGGTAATGCCTCCGCCTCCGAATACCGTCCTTTTTTCTTTTCCCAGGGTCCTGTAGGCAGGGCCGGCATGGGCCGTGGAGGTGTCGCCGTGCATGGCTTCGCCGTTATGGAATCGTTTGATAACTTCTGCATTGTATTCGTCACGCCCCTTGTCATATGGTTTTTGGATGCTGCGCCCTGTAGGAGTATAGTAGCGGGCTATTGTCAGGCGAAGGGCGGCGCCGTCGCTGAGCTGGTATTGTTCCTGGACCAATCCTTTGCCAAAGGTCCTTCGGCCGATGATGGTAGCTCTGTCCCAGTCCTGGAGTGCGCCCGTCAGCACTTCGCTGGCCGAGGCTGTCCCTTCGTCCGTGAGCACGACCAGCTTACCGGTCTCGAAAAGTCCGTCCCGGCGGCAGTGGTATTCTGTTCTTGGGGATCGGGCGCCCACTGTATAAACGATAAGCTTGTTCCCGTCCAGGAAATCATCTGCTATTTCGATGGCCTGGTCCAGGATGCCGCCCCCATTGCCCTGGAGGTCGAGGACCAGCTGCTGGAGACCTTGCTTTTGCAGATCCTGGATGGCGGCGGCGAATTCTGCATGGGTGGTCTCGGAGAATTTATTGAGGCGGATATAGCCTGTCTGCTTATCGATCATGTAGGCTGCATCGAGGGAAGGCAGGGGGATGGTGCCTCTGGCGACGATGAAATCGCGGGGCTGTCCCTGTCGCAGCACCTTTATGGCGACCTTGCTGGCGCCGGGGCCGCGGAGGAATTTTGTGATCCTGTCCATGTCAGCATTTTTGCCTGTCACGACGGAATCCCCTATTTTGAGAAATTTATCACCTACCTGTAATCCAGCCTTGTCGCTGGGCCCCCCCGACAGGACATTAACAACATTGACCGTATCGTCGAATATCTGGAATACTATTCCGATGCCTTGAAAATTGCCCTGCAGGTCTTCGTTGATCTCAGAAACATCCACCGGCGGGATAAACACCGAATGGGGGTCCAGGTGGGCCAGCATCCCGTCGATGGCGGCATCATTGAGAGTATCCATCGATACGGAATCAACGTATTTCATATTTACCAGGTCGACGACCTCCTGCACGGGAGATTGTTTGCGTGTCTTGAAAAAGCCGGAAGTGACGACATTCCCCCTGAGACGGAAGCCAATAACCATTCCCAGGATCATAACGATGGCGAATAAGAGCGGTAACCAGACCTGTAGTTTCTTCATTCGAGCGAAAATTTTGACACGGCTGTGATCGACTAGGCCGCAAATTAAGCAATCATACTATAACTTGCAGCCCAAAAGAGGGTCTTTGGCTCTCAAGGGCAAGTTAAAAGCACGGAAATGAATATATTAATCGCTGACAGCGGCTCTACCAAATGCGAGTGGTGTCTGCTGCATGACGGCAAGCAGAAAAAAGTGGATACACAGGGGATGAGCCCCTATTTCCTGGATGAGTCAGGAATTGTGAAAATAATGGAGACGGAGCTGAAGCCTTCGATAGCCCGATGGGCAGTAGATGTCGTCTATTATTATGGCACGGGCAGTAAGGACCCGAATAACCGTAAGATGGTGCAGCGGGCGATCCGCAAGGTATTTCCCGGAGCTGATGTGCATGTCACCGACGATCTTACGGGGGCGGCGTTGTCCCTATGCGGCACTGGCAAAGGTATTGCCTGCATTTTAGGCACGGGTAGCAATTCCTGCTATTTTGACGGCAAAAAGATTGCTAAAAACAGCCCCGGGCTGGGTTTTGTGCTGGGAGACGAAGGGAGTGGGGCCTATCTGGGCAAAAAGGTATTACAATATTATCTTTACAATACTTTTGACGAGGACCTGCGTTATAAGTTCGACGCTAAGTACGCGACCAATGCCAGTGAGATCCTGGAAAGTGTTTACAAACGGCCGTTGCCCAACCGGTATCTGGCCTCTTTTACATTGTTCCTGGTGGAGAACAGGGGGCATTATATG
>JGI26539J51216_1002544_pt1 | contig 10582 bp, 10 predicted proteins | sample ThiBio_1000_biof_2_FD_51216 | JGI IMG/M metagenome (IMG submission 51216)
CGCCGATGCCTACGACTACCGGCACCCGGCCGGCTACTTTTTCGTAGGTGAAGTTGGCGATGGCTATTTTTTCCTCCTTGGAGAGCGTAGGGGTTTCGCCCGTGGTTCCCAGGGAAACAACGTATTCTACGCCGCCCGTGATGACATGGTCGATCACTTTTCTAAGTGATTCATAATCAATGGAATAATCAGAACGGAAGGGTGTAACTAAAGCTACTCCGGTACCGCGGAGTGTTTGACGAAGGGACATTTCAATATCGTATTTAAGTAGTTGTAAAGTTATTATATGATCCTCGGTCGGGGTCCCCGACACCTGTTTTCCCGGAGCCTTGTTGGGCTTTTACCCGGGCTCCGCCGGCTGGCTTATGCATGGGTGCTTCTGGTCAGGCCGGCACTTCGTCCCAGAAGCCCATCTTACCAAACTTCTTTATTCTGTTCTCCACCCGCTGCTGAGGAGAGTATTGGCGGAGTTCATGCAAGGTTTCAATAAGCCTGGGCTTCAGCAGGGCGGCTGCCTCATTATAATCCCAGTGGGCGCCTCCAAGAGGTTCCTGCACGATGGTGTCGATAAGGCCGAAATTATACATGTTGTCCGGCGTCAGACGGAGCTCTTCTGCCGCCTTTTCCTTTTGATCCCAGCTCCGCCAAAGGATAGAGCTGCAGTTCTCGGGGGATATCACCGTATACCAGGAGTTTTCCAGCATAAATACTTTGTCTCCTACTCCGATCCCCAGGGCCCCGCCCGATGCACCTTCTCCGATGACCACGCAGATGACAGGCACCTGCAGGCGCATCATTTCGTATATGTTCCGGGCAATGGCTTCACCCTGTCCTCTTTCCTCCGCCTCCATGCCAGGATATGCGCCTGGCGTGTCGATAAGAGTGATGATGGGTTTATCGAATTTCTCCGCCATCTTCATCAGGCGGAGGGCTTTACGGTATCCTTCAGGATTGGCCATCCCGAAGTTGCGCATCTGGCGCATTTTGGTATTGGTGCCTTTTTGTTGTCCGATCATCATCACCGTCTGTCCGTCCAGTTGGGCAAATCCGCCTACCATGGCCTTGTCGTCCCGGACATTCCGGTCGCCAAACAGCTCTACAAAGTTGGTGCACATCTTCTCGATATACTTCATGGTATAGGGCCGGTCCGGATGACGGCTGAGCTGCACTTTCTGCCAGGGCGTAAGGTGCTGGGTAATTTCCCGGCGCCGTTCAATGACCTGGTCTTCCAGTTTCTTAATGGAGTCGCTGAGGTCTACCTTGGTCTTTTCGGCAGTCTGCCTGAGTTTTTCAATCTCGTCAAATAGCTCTTTGATCGGTTTTTCAAAATCCAGGAACTGTCGATTTTTTGCTTGGGGCATAGTTTTATCAATGGTCTGTAAATGTAAAATTAAGCAAACACAATTTTCTATGAACATTTTGTTGGAGAAAATCAAAATTCTCCTATCTTTGCCATCCCGAAAACGAAGGGTACCATGCCTCACAGCGCGGTTTCCCGGATACGGAAGGTTGGATCGGTAGTTCAGTTGGTTAGAATGCCGCCCTGTCACGGCGGAGGTCGCGGGTTCGAGTCCCGTCCGGTCCGCGGATCCATCGCACCAAACCCACGCCCCGCGTGGGTTTTCGCATTTAGGTTCAAAAACCAGGTCCGTGTGCTCGCTTGGTCTTAAGCCGGTCCTTTTTTCAAAGGCTCTTATATTCAATCCTTTCCGTTTTATTTTCTTCTTTTCTTAGGTAGACAAGCTCCTACATTCCAGGATACCCACCCGGATACCAGGATTTCCGTCTTCATTTTGGTATCCAATTTTCTATGAAACCCTTACCCGTAATGGGTTTCGTAGCTTTGCTTTTCGCATGTCCAGGGATTTTTAGATTTCTCACACTTTAAATTCTTACAGCCATGTCACCACATCTACACATTTTCTTCTTTCCGAAGAAGTCCCGCGCTACCGTTCGTCACACCATCCCCATTTACCTGAGAGTGACGGTTCAAGGCAAGCGAATGGAGGTCACAACGAATCGTTTTGTATTGCCAAAACAATGGTCACCCCAGGCAGGTAAAGTCAAAGGGAAATCCCAAGAAGCGGAGGGGATCAATTCCCATTTGGACTATCTCCGACAACAGATCTATGAATACCAACAGGAGATTCTTCTGGATCATAAAGAGGTTACCATCCAAACCATACGAGAAAAATGGTTTGGGCTGGGTGAAAGCAAATATACCTTAATGGAAGTTATCGGAATACACAATGCTGAAATGGAAAGCTTAATTGGTAAGGGTTTTAAGAAATCGACGTTGACTAAATACAAAACAACGGAAAGACATATCCAGGATTTTATTCATTGGAAATATGACTGCATGGACGTTCTTTTAAAAGACCTGCAGATAGAATTCATGAAAAATCTGGAAGACTATCTTCAGTTTGTGAAAAGGTTAAGTATCAACTCACGCGGCAAAGTGATCTCGAATCTAAAGAAAATCATTGGCGAATGCACTGATAAAGGATGGTTGATCCGAGACCCCTTTTCCCGATTTCATGTAAAACATGTAGATGCCAATGTCCCTCACCTTTCAGCAGATGAATTGCTCAGCATCGAAGAGAAAAATATTGCGCTGGAGCGGCTCGCTACGGTCAGGAATGTCTTCCTTTTTAGTTGCTATACGGGCTTTGCCTATGTCGATGTTGCCAATTTGAAGTTGGAACACCTAAAGATTGGCCCTGATGGAAAGCCCTGGCTAATAAAGGCCCGCCAAAAAACAGACATCGTAGAACGGGTACCGTTGTTAGCTCCAGCCATTAAGATCATTGAAAAATATAAGAATAATCCGGTGGCAATACGATCGGGAAAGTTGCTGCCTGTTCCCAGTAATCAAAAATTAAACGCCTATTTAAAAGAAATAGCTGACTTATGTGAGATCAAACAACGACTTACTTTTCACGTGGCACGTCACACCTTCGCTACCACGGTTACCCTTGACAATGGTGTACCCATTGAGTCCGTCAGCCAGATGATGGGGCATAAATTTATTAAAACCACCCAGGTCTATGCAAAGGTCAGCAATCAGAGAATTGTTCAGGATATGAAAGAGGTTTTTGAAAAATACCGTGGGAGGGAATGCAAAGACGGGCAGTGAACAGCACATGGGTCACGGCCCCAGCAGCGGGGATGCACGGTGGGTCAGAATCATTTTTGGATCCCTGCTGCGCAATCCTGTGTACGCGGGAGTTTTGTGCCGAAGTATCGCGAAGAAGCCCCCAGGTGTGTCGAGAGGTAACACCAAGGTATTATCTCGCTCGCGTTGTTTGTGCAGTACAAGTAGAGCTAGACGGTCGGCGACGGATCAATCAGACGCGGAAACCGGCTGATAGCTTCCCGTTACGCAGCTTTCTCGCCTGTCCTGTTTGCGGAAAACTCCAGAACTAAAAGCTAATTAGTTGACTGAAAAGTCGATTGCCGCTTCTCGATCAGCGTTAAATAAGGTATATTTATCCCTACCGTAACAAACTTATGAGTATGATTTCACCCAAAGATGGCTTTGTTGAGCAATATACTGAGGAGGAGACCAAGGAGCTCAAAATGGCTTTTGATATGCTCACAACCTATAGAGATAAAGTGCGCTTTTTTGACCAATATTTCAAGATAGATATCTCTGGTTTTCTAGAACAAGTTGAGCGCTTTGAATTTCCATTTCCATCGCAGGGTAGGCACTCGAAAATAGAGGTCGAACGCCTGGAGATGATCCTTTCAAATTCGACCGTTGACCATTTGTTAGAAAAGACCTTGTTTAAAATTCCGTTTTCGATTCACCCAACCAGTCCGGATGACTGGTTTTATTTCAATCGTTACCTCATGGGCCGCAAGTTTGTCACCCTTGATTCCTTAAAAAAAGCGTTCTGGTTGCGATTAGCGATTGTGCCGGAACAGGAGTACTTCATCCAGGCACAAATCAAGAAATTTACCTTGTTTGACAACGAAAAGCGGGGAGCCACAATTCCCTTTCATATAGAATACTACCAAATTTTTCAGCAAGACCCCGATTTTCGCCCCCATCTGAACAGCTGGTATACCCTATTCACTGCCGCCTATGGCTCGGCAAGAAAAGAAGGCAACCTTAACGTTCCACTAGAGGGCCGTCTATTATACGAACTTTATTTCACGAATCTAGGCTTCGCATACGCGCATTACCTCGGCTTCCTGAAGGGGTGTTTAGTAGAGATTGCTGAAAAAGGCATACTTTCCATACCAGGGCAAGGCCTACCACCGCTTGAAAAAGAGGAAAAGGAGGTAAAAGAAGAACAAACAGGTTCGGTTAAATCGGAATTTAGCCATCGATCACAGATCTTGCTTCTACACAGATTAGGCATTTTTGACCTGGAAATCTTTAAAAACCTGACGGATGTTCAACGGGGCAAGCTTTTTGGCCGTCTGCTAAACCGCAACATCGACAACACCGAGAATTACATTCGATACCGGAAGGGGAAGAACGTTGATGTGAAGTATCGCCTTGAAAATCGCCAGTCGGTCCGACCTGTCGAGGACCTTCTCCGGGAATGTAGTTTAGAAAATTTGTAGTCACTACAGTGCCTACCCCTTCCGTCTGCTTGCCAGATTTTTGTCCAACAATACATACGCTATGGCAAAAAGCAAGCATTCCGTTATCGATTTGATTCGTGGTAAATCAACTTTCACGAATGAACCCCTATGGTATCGCATAGTCGTTCTAATTGTGCAAGTCATTTATTTTCTGTTACTTATTATTGGCCTGTCTTCAACTTCTTGCAAACTAGGAAGCTTAAGTAGTTCTCAACAGATGCCGCACCGAGCTAACCATGTCGTAACATGGCTGCCAGCCCCAGTCGATCCGGATTAATTATCAAACAAGACCGGTGGAGGGTCATGGGGCAATGGCATGCATGGGATGGTAAAAAGGTTGCCAGAGAGACTACATATCTGACCTTTCAACAGTTGCAGTTCGAGTCGAAAAAAAAGCCGGATCCACTATGTTTCCTAGTCACGGTGATGGTGGAATGGGTGTTGGGAGTAGCGATGATCCTGCTATTTCTTGTTTATATTGCAAGTAAGTATGCGTTTGTAAAGGGGTTGCTAGGCATGTAGAGCATGGACGGTCATTCTTTCAGCACTTAAACACTAGAATTCATTGTTTTCAAATGAAATTACATACATGCTATCTATGTGATACACTCATCACGGCAGAGAATAAAACGACGGAGCATATTATACTGAACGCCATCGGCGGCCGGCTGAAGGCGGGCTATTTACTTTGCAGATCGTGCAACAGTACGGCGGGTCATAGGGCAGATGCAGCGCTTGCCAAGCAGCTTGAAGCACTCATGGCATTGCTTGGTATAGAACGCGAGAGGGGTGATATCCCCGTTCTCAAAGGCGGTAAATCGGAAGACGGTAAAGAGTACGACTTTCACGGCGAAAAGATCGTGCCTTCCAAACCTGTATTTACACAAACGGATGAGGGCACGAAGAAGCATATTTCCATATCGGCCCGCAGTATACGGGAAATGGAGGCCATGTTAAGGTCTCTGGCCAAGAAATATCCGGTAATCGACGTGGCAGAGGCTATGAAGCAGTCCGTATAGAGCGTGGCTCGGAGGTCAAATATCTCTCCAATGGTAGACTGAGTCCCTGTCATTAAAGCTGAAGAGCGATTTTAGGGCATAACAATCTGGTTAATTGCTAATTATCCATTGTAATTTATTTTATATACATTTAGAGACCCACCAAGTCTCCAAGAAGCTTTATAATAAATTATAAGATATTCCCTATCTTTATAGAGACTTTCCAAGTCTCTAAATGGATGTAACATACAAAACATTATCAAACAAATCTGCTCAAGTCGTAAAACACTTCAACGACTTGAATAGGTCAGCCTTTACAATAGACGAAGCATACTCATTACTAAAGACTTCTACCAAAGACGCAGTCAAGAAGCTGATGCGTGACATGATTAAACGAGGGTTACTCTTACGTCTGAAAGAAGGAGTTTATTGGATTATTCCCTACGAGCAAGACTCCAAAACATATTTTCCCAATTGGCATCTGATCGCACAATACCTAGTTGGAGATGCTGAACACTATATAGGCTACTACAGCGCAATGGAGATCCATAGCCTGACAACACAGCCTTCTCTTGTTGAACGCATTGTCGTGAATCAACAGGTCAAACCATCAATATTAGAAATCCAAGGCATCAAATTTCAATTCATATATCACAATGCTCACCATTTCTTCGGCAGCAAGAAAATATGGCTAGAGGCCTTTAACAAGGTAAGTTGTTCCGACCTGGAGAAAACGTTTGTCGACAGTCTCTATAAGCCAGATTACTCCGGCGGTATCGTCGAAATAGCGAAAGCATTATACAAATCGAAAGACAAAATAGATTATCAAAAACTATATCATTATTGCGAACGGTTTAAAGCCCAATCAGTCATTAAGCGGTTAGGATTCCTATTGGATTTGCTGGATATAAGTAACCCTATTTCCGACGATCTTCAGCGAATAAGATCCAACTCCTTTATTCTGCTAGAACCCTCCTACGAAAAGAAAGGAAAATGGATACACAAGTGGAATGTTTTGCAGAATATGGAAACAACAGACATTACTTCACCCATATTCACATGATATGATCCACCCGAAAGAAATTAATGCCGTCGCTAAAAAATACAAGCTCAAGGACACCCAAATAGAAAAGGATTATGTGCTGAGCTGGCTGTTGCTGGGCATTTCCAAGAATGCCTTCCTTTCCGATAACCTGGTGTTCAAAGGAGGTACAGTTCTCAAGAAGGTCTACTTTCCGGATTATCGATTTTCTGAAGATCTGGATTTCACTCTGCTCGATAATGGTATCATGAACGAGGATCTATTGGCAGAGTTCGAAAAAGTCTATGCCTTTTTAAAGGAAGAAGCCAATATTACTGTGCAACTAAAGGAAAGCATGACGCATGAAAGCGGTAGTCTTGCCTTTTACGTAAATTACGTTGGTCCATTGCAAGGAAACCTGACCAGCCGGGATATAAAGATAGATATCACCAGAAAAGAAGTCCTTGAATTTCCGGTTGTAGTGAAAAAAGTATTTATCCTTTATAGCGATTTGCCGGAAGAGTCGTTTTCATTGAAATGCTATCCTTTGGAAGAGATCCTAATCGAAAAAATGGCGGCGCTAATGGGAAGGACCGAACCAAGAGACCTATATGATTTCTGGCACTTGACAGAAAGCGAACGCCTGGATACCGGGCATCTTAAACCGGAATTTGAACGCAAGGCCAAGAACAAGGGGCATGACTTTCGACTATTCGAGCAAAAGGTACTGGAAAAGGAAAAAAATCTCAGTCAGGCTTGGCAAAGGAAACTGCAAGATCAGGTCTATGACCTTCCAAAATTTGCGGACGTGTTTCGGGAATCAAAAAGGCATTTTAAGCTCTAGCGTCGGCAATGAGCCGGGCGGGCAAAAATACAAGGATGATGTTGTGCGATTATACTAATCTGATGCATTAAAATATTCCTACATGCATATGTATAATGCTTATTTACAGAAATATAGAGCGCATTTTGCCAATGTCGAGTCTGTACCGTTATTAGGTTTCCGTGCGGGTTGTTACTAGGATTCCGTGCAAAAAGCTGAATTTGCCCCACATTGAAAGCCTATCTCTTACCAGATATGAAACAGGAAAACCAATCCAAAAACTAAATTAGTGATGAAACGAACTATACTTCTCTTGCCGTTTTCGCTCTTTCTTCTAGGCCTTACCGCCAAAGGCCAGACGAACAGTGAAAGATTTGAGTTTTCTCCAACAACAGCTCATCCCAATGCGAAAAAATTGATGAAGGAGGATTTCTATTGGAGCCCCATCGAAGAATCCGGCCCTTTTGGCAGTGACGCCGGATCTGACGCCGCATACGGATTTCAAAAATGGCGGAAAAGCCATCCAACAACCTCCCCCATCCTTTACTTAAAACAACTGATTGACTCCTGGAATTTTCCGCCTTTCGCCTGGGACGAGCTGGATACTGTAAGGATAAAACTTTACATATCTACTCCAGCTCATCTGGACGAATCGTTCATAACCCAGGAGATCGAAATGCTGAAGAAAGAAAATGAACGGTACTCCTCAATGCCCGGCGTAGGTAAGAAATTAACTGATGAACAAATCCGCCAGATAGCCCTGAACTCGCAAAAGAACATGGGAGCATCCTATTTAAATGATATAGACGAAGCGATTATTGGAACGGCCTTTGCCCAGTTCGTGATTGAAGGAAAGGTCGATCGGGCTTTAGAAAACTACGTCGCTAAGACCATCCAGAGAGAAATGCTGCCCATCATCACCAGACAATTCGGCCTGCCGGATCAGGTCAAGGCACATAACGATAAAATGAATAAATTGCTTCAGGTAGTGCAGAAAATGCCAATCTTGGGATAATCATGGTCGACAAAGAACGAAGAAAAAGACTAGCATATCACATGCGTCAGCTATCAGTAGGAACAATCTCTAATGATGGCTTTGAAAGTGATATTCTTGACGATGTAAGCCACGGTTGGTTGCCGGAACACTATTACAGATCCACCTATGCAAAGACCGACGACCCGGTTATTGTACCCATTTTGGAAGTATGCTGGGGTTTATATGACGATACCAGAAATCATAAATTGAAGGGGCCCGATCAGCTTTCCGCTGAAAGTTTAAAAGTCATCGCGCGCTGCATACTATTTCTTCACACGGAACTCGAATATGAATGGCCGGCGTTTGACACAGAGAGCCCCATCTTCTCATTTTCGCTTGTGGACTTTCTGGTGTGCCTTTTGACCCTGGGACAAAATTTCCGAAAAGAAAGAAAGGCACAATTGATAGCCTACGAAGCATTCAAAGAAACAGGCGATTTCGATTATTGGCTATTTTTTAGGAAGTCAGACTACGACAATCGCCTTACCTATATTAGTTACCATTTCACCGTACGTGAATGATAGCTGAATCACAATTGGTCCTTACATTTTGTGTTCAGCAAAAATCAGGCAATGCGGACATCTTTTGTATCAGAATCAAACAGCCAATCAAATATCGCGGAAATTAAATGCTTCATTTGCAACAAATTGTATAAATGGCATCTCTTATGTACAAAAAGGTGAAAATCCCCCGAAAATGGTCAAAAGCTATTTTAAGATTGCCTGGCGCAATATCCGCCGTCATAAAGTAACCAGCCTGATCAATGTCCTGGGACTTACGCTCGGGATCTGCGCCTGCCTTGTCATCTACCTGATCACCCGCTTTGAGCTGAGCTATGAAAATTTTGTGCCCGGCAAAGAACGCATCTACCGCTTGACGGGAACACTGCCAATTCCCGAAGGCAAAAAATTGTATACCGGTGCGTTACCTTTTCCTGCTTCCATGGCCATCCGCAAGGAATTGTCCGGGTTGGAAACGGTTACCGGATTTTCCATTTTTTACTACGCAAAGGTGACCATTCCCAATGGCGGCAAACCGGCGATGGAGTTTGAACGACCCCGAACCGGTATGGAGGCTTACCGCACAATTATCGCAGACCCCTCCTATTTCGATATTTTTAAGCATCAGTGGCTGGCAGGTAACGCGGCTACCGCCCTTAACGAACCCTTTAAGGTGGTCCTGACCGAAACGGAGGCTCGCCGTTATTTTGGCGGGGNGGCTCCGGAAGATATACCGGGTAAAATAGTCATATTTAACGATTCCCTGAAGCTGACGGTTTCCGGTATCGTGAAGGACCTGCCAAGCAACACCGATTTCGGGTTCAGGGATTTTATCTCCGTGAGCACCGCTCAGCATAGTTTCTTGAAAGAAGGCTACAGCCTTAATAACTGGGGTAATTGGGGTATCAGCCAGGTCTTTGTGAAATTAGCCCCCGGCGTTACCCCGGCGCGGCTGCAGGCGCAGTTGCCCGGATTTGCGGCAGCACATGTCCAAAATGAATTCCGTAAACCTGAGATAGGGATTCAGCCTTTGTCCGATATCCACTTCAATGGCATTTACGATGACCAGTTTTCCCGAAAGGTCAGTTTGCCCACTTTGTATGGCCTGATGGGAATCGCGGCATTCATTTTGATCCTGGCGGTAATTAATTTCATCAATTTATCGACTGCACAATCCGTTCAACGGGTAAAAGAGATTGGAATCCGCAAAGTGTTGGGCAGCACCGAGGCAAAACTTGTTGCCCAGTTATTATGTGAATCGCTCCTGCTCACCTTTTTTGCCGTCATCGTAGCGGTTATCGTTGTAAATCCCCTACTGCGACTGTTTCATTCGTTCATACCTCCTGGCCTTGGCTTCCATCTGCTTCACACGGATGTCTTGTTATTTTTAGGGATCATCACGCTAGTCACTTCCCTGCTCGCGGGTTTTTACCCGGCAAAACTGCTGTCCTCCCTTCTGCCGGTATTGAGCCTGAAAGGACAGGGGGCCGTACAACTCAACCAGAAAAGCCTCCTCCGAAAATCGCTGATCGTATTCCAATTTACCGTATCGGTTCTGTTTATCATCGGGACAATGATCATTGGAAAGCAGGTGCATTTCCTACTGAA
>JGI26539J51216_1002558_pt1 | contig 10514 bp, 9 predicted proteins | sample ThiBio_1000_biof_2_FD_51216 | JGI IMG/M metagenome (IMG submission 51216)
CGCCGCGGCCAAGGCCTTGTTCATCCGCAACGCGTTCGCCGGCACCAGCATGGACGCGATCGCCGCCGAGGCCGGCGTCTCCAAGCTCACCGTCTACAGCCATTTCGGCGACAAGGACAACCTGTTCCGCGAAGTGATACGCGCGCGCATCGAGGACCTNCTGCCCGAAAACACCTACGACTACGACCCGCACGCGTCGATCGAGCAGATCCTGCACCGCGTGGCGCTGATCCATGCGCGGCTGGACTGCGACGCCGAGAACGTGGGCACGTTCCGCGCCATCCTCGGCGACTGCCGCCAGGGCAATCCGCGTTTCGGCCGGCTGCTCTGGGAGGAAGGCACGCTGCGTACGCACGGCCTGATGGAACGCCTGCTGCAGCAGGCGGTTGACGCGAACCAGCTCGCCATCGCCGACGTGCCGCGCGCCTGCGTGCAGTTCTTCGTGCTGATCAAGGGCGACCTGTTCATGCGTCGCATGTTCGGCTGCGTGGACTGCGGCGAAAGCTACGCCGCCGAGATCGAGGCCACCGCCCGGGCCGGCGTGGACNCCTTCCTGCGCGCCTACGCGCCGCGCTGAGCATCCGCCGCACTCGCGGCAATCCCCGCTTCGTGCTTGAATAGCCGCTCTTGAAGCGGGGGTGCCGGCGCAACGGTCGGCTGAGAGAGTCCCTTCGAACCTGATCCGGTTAGCACCGGTGTAGGGAGCTTCGCCGCACGGCGTTCCATCGTCCGTGCGTCCGGCGCCGTCGCTTCGCGCGCGAATCCCTCGCGCAGAGGCCGCACCCCACGTGCGGATTTCCCACGCAAGCCGCCGGAACCCCAGTCGATGAATGCCCAGCCCAATGATCTCGTGCGCGCCGCGCAGGAACTTTCCGAAGCCGTGACGCGGCCGATCCCCGGTTCGCGCAAGGTCCATGTCGCGGGCAGCCGCGCCGNCCTCCGCGTGCCGCTGCGCGAGATCGCGCAGGCGGACACGCCGGCGATGTTCGGCGTGGAGAAGAACCCCGCGATCACCGTCTACGACACCTCCGGCCCGTACACCGATCCGGACTACCGCGTGGACCTCGCCGCCGGCCTGCCGCCGCTGCGCGCGGCGTGGATCGCCGCACGCGGCGACACCGAGGCGCTGGACGGGCGCAGTTCCGAATTCGGCCGTCGCCACGCCAGCGCGCCCGAGCTGGCCGCGATCCGCTTCCCGCGCCTGCCCACGCCGCGCCGCGCGAAGGCCGGGGCGAACGTCACCCAGATGCACTACGCGCGACAAGGCATCGTGACGCCGGAGATGGAATACATCGCGATCCGCGAGAACCAGCGCATCGAGGCGCTGGGCGACAGCGCGCTGCGCGTGCAGCATCCGGGGCAGTCCTTCGGCGCGGCGATCCCGCGCCTCATCACGCCGGAATTCGTGCGCGACGAAGTGGCGCGCGGCCGCGCCATCATCCCGGCGAACATCAACCATCCGGAAAGCGAGCCGATGATCATCGGCCGCAACTTCCTCACCAAGATCAACGCGAACATCGGCAACTCCGCGGTCACCTCGTCGATCGCGGAAGAGGTCGAGAAGATGGTGTGGTCGATCCGCTGGGGCGGCGACACGGTGATGGACCTGTCCACCGGCAAGCACATCCACGAGACGCGCGAGTGGATCCTGCGCAACTCGCCGGTGCCGATCGGCACCGTGCCGATCTACCAGGCGCTGGAGAAGGTCGGCGGCGTGGCCGAGGACCTCACCTGGGAGCTGTTCCGCGACACCCTGGTCGAGCAGGCCGAGCAGGGCGTGGACTACTTCACCATCCACGCCGGCGTGCTGCTGCGCTTCGTGCCGCTCACCGCGAAGCGCGTCACCGGCATCGTCTCGCGCGGCGGCTCGATCCTGGCGAAGTGGTGTCTTGCGCATCACAAGGAGAACTTCCTCTACACGCACTTCGAGGACATCTGCGAGATCATGAAGGCGTACGACGTGTCCTTCAGCCTCGGCGACGGATTGCGCCCCGGCTGCGTGGCGGATGCGAACGACGCCGCGCAGTTCGGCGAGCTGGACACGCTGGGCGAGCTCACGCAGATCGCGTGGAAGCACGACGTGCAGACCATGATCGAAGGCCCCGGCCACGTGCCGATGCAGCTGATCAAGGAGAACATGGACCGCCAGCTGGAGAAGTGCGGCGAGGCGCCGTTCTACACGCTGGGGCCGCTGACCACCGACATCGCGCCGGGCTACGACCACATCACCAGCGCGATCGGCGCGGCGATGATCGGCTGGTTCGGCACCGCCATGCTCTGCTACGTCACGCCGAAGGAACACCTCGGCCTGCCGAACAAGCAGGACGTGCGCGACGGCATCATCACCTACAAGATCGCCGCGCACGCGGCCGACCTCGCCAAGGGCCACCCGGGCGCGCAGGTGCGCGACAACGCGCTGAGCAAGGCGCGCTTCGAGTTCCGCTGGGACGACCAGTTCAACCTCGGCCTCGATCCGGAAAAGGCGCAGGAGTTCCACGACGAGACGCTGCCGAAGGACGCGCACAAGAGCGCGCACTTCTGTTCGATGTGCGGTCCGAAGTTCTGCTCGATGAAGATCACCCAGGACGTGCGCGACTACGCCGCCGAGCACGGTACCGGCGAAGCCGAGGCGCTGGCCGAAGGCATGGCCGAGAAGGCCGCCGAGTTCCGCGCGCAGGGCGCGGAGGNGTACCGCAAGGCCTGAGGCAGCTTGTTTCTGCCGATCGGCCGAAGCCGGGTGAAGTCGTCTTCACCCGGCTTTTTCATGGGCCTGCCTAGGCTGGAAGGACACGCTGCCGCCGGCAGCGATCCGCACCGCAGGAGCCAGCCATGCCCAAAGCCAAGCCCTTCGTCAGCGACATCGAAGCGATCCGCAAGCGCGCGCGCCAGGACATCGACAAGGGCGCGATGACCGCAGGCTACAAGGCGGACCGCGCCACCGTGGTGAAGCTGCTCAACCACGCGCTGGCCACCGAGATCGTCTGCGTGCTGCGCTACAAGTACCACTACTACGCGGCCTCGGGCATCAACTCGCAGGCGATCAAGGGAGAGTTCCTGGAGCACGCGAACGAGGAACAGGGCCACGCCGACCTGATCGCCGAGCGCATCACCCAGCTCGACGGCAAGCCGGATTTTTCTCCCGAGGGCCTGACCAAACGCAGCCATGCCGATTACGTGGAAGGCGAGAACCTGGTGGACATGATCAAGGAAGACCTGGTCGCCGAGCGCATCGCCATCGACAGCTACCGCGAGATGATCGACTACATCGGCGCCGCGGATCCCACCACGCGCCGCATACTGGAAGGCATCCTCGCGATGGAGGAAGAGCACGCCGAGGACATGGGCAGTTTGCTGGAGCAGTTGGGCAAGAAGGGCGAGCCAGCCAGGCCGGCCAGGCGCAAGGCGTGATGGCCGCCCCGGCTGTGTGGCGCCGACAGCATGACGGTTGGGCATTTGCCGCCGTGCATGCACGGCGACCGGGTCGCCATATGGAAGGCAACGCCGTGAGCCGGTACGACGCAGCGCAGTCGAACGTTTTCGCAGCATGACGGAACAGTTGCGGCGCAACTGGGGCTGGCCGTCTATTTCGTGGTGGCCGGCGTGTTCCGCATCGTCGCAGCCTGGAGCACGTACGCCCCGGGGCGCGGCTGGGTGAACTTCGACGGGGTCGTCACCCTGGTGCTTGGCCTGATGATCTGGGCGCGCTGGCCGGTCAGCGGCCTGTGGGTCATCGGCCTGTTCATCGGCATCGACCTGATCATTGCCGGCTGGCCGCAGGTGATGACCGCGATGGCGGTGCGCAGACTGCCCGCACCGGGCTGATCCGCGGCCGCCATCCGCAGGGTACGGAAGTTACCAGCCGGCCAGCACCAGCTTGCCGATGCCTCCGCCCGATTCCAGCCGGCGATGCGCCTCGCGCAGGTTCGTCGCGTTGATGGGCTGCAGCGCCTCGTGCCGGATGCTCTTCAGCTCGCCGGCGTCGACCAGCGCGGCCACGCGCGCGAGGATGCGGCCCTGCTCGGCCATGTCCGGCGTCCTGAAGCGCGCCCGCGCGAACATGAATTCCCAGTGGATGCCGATGCACTTGGCCTTGTACGGGTCGCCGATGCGCAGCGCGCCCTTCGGCTCCACGACCAGGCCCACGTGCCCCTGCGGCGCCAGCAGTTCGCCCAGCTCGTCCCAGTAATGGCCGGTGTCGGCGAGGTTCAGCGTGGCGTCGACCTGCGGGAAGCCCAGCGCGTCGAGTTGCGGCGCCAGCGGATCGCGATGGTTCACCACGTGCTGCGCGCCCATTGCGCGGCACCAGTCCATGGTTTCCGGGCGCGAGGCGGTGGCGATCACGGTGAAGCCCGCGCGCCGCGCCAGCTGGGTCGCGATCGAACCCACGCCGCCGGCGCCGCCGATCACCAGCAGCGACTTGCCTTCGCCGCCGTGCTCGCTGTCGAACGGCATGCGCTGGAACAGCAGCTCCCACGCGGTGACGGCCACCAGTGGCAGCGCCGCGGCCTGGGCGAAGTCCAGCGTGCGCGGCATCGCCGCGGCGAGTCGCGCGTCGACCAGCTGGAACTCGGCGTTGCTGCCCGGCCGCGTGACGTCGCCGGCGTAGTACACGCGGTCGCCTGGTTGGAAGCCGTGCACCTCGGCACCGACGGCTTCGACCACGCCTGCCGCGTCGTAGCCGAGCACCTTCGGCTGCGCTTCCACCTGCGGCTTCGGTGCGCGCAGCTTGGTATCGACCGGATTCACCGATACGGCTTCCACGCGCACCAGCAGGTCATGCGCAGTGGGTACGGGCTTCGGCAGATCAACGTCCACCAGCGACGCGGGATCGTCGATGGGCAGGTAACGTGTGAGGGCGACGGCTTTCATGGGGATGGCTCCGTGAGGACGGGAAGGGCGGCTACCGGCGGCGGGTTGCGCTCGGCGAACGGGCCGTTCCAGTAAGGGTAGTAGGGATAGGGCGGCATCACCGCACTGGCGGCATCGAGCACGGCGACCTGCGCGGGCGTGAGGTTCCAGCCGATCGCGCCGAGGTTGTCGACCAGCTGCTGCTCGTTGCGTGCGCCGATCAGCACGCTGGACACGGTGGGCCGCTGCAGCAGCCAGTTGATCGCCACCTGCGGCACGCTGCGGCCGGTTTCCGCGGCGACGGCTTCCAGCGCATCCACCACGCGGTACAGCCGTTCCGCTTCCACCGGCGGCGCGAAGCCGGCCGTGTCGTGCAGGCGGCTGCCGGCGGGCAGCGGTTTGCCGCGGCTGATCTTTCCGGTGAGCCGGCCCCAGCCCAGCGGGCTCCACACGATGGCGCCCAGCCCCTGGTCCTGGCCCAGCGGCATCAGCTCCCATTCGTAGTCGCGACCGACCAGCGAGTAATAGGCCTGGTTGGCCACGAAGCGCGTGCGGCCGTGGCGTTCCGCGGCGGCCTGCGATTTCATGACCTGCCAGCCGGAGAAGTTGGACACGCCGAGGTAGCGCAGCTTGCCCGCGCGCACCAGGTCGTCGAGCGTGGACATCACCTCGTCCACCGGCGTCATCGCGTCGAAGTGGTGCAGGTGCAGCAGGTCGATCCAGTCGGTGCCCAGGCGCTGCAACGCGCGATCCACGCCGGCGATCAGATGGTGGCGCGAGGCGCCCACGTCGTTCGGCCCCTCGCCGTTGCGCAGGCTGAGCTTGGTGGAGAGGATGGCGCGCTCGCGCCGACCCTTCAGCGCGGCGCCGAGGATTTCTTCCGAAGCGCCATCCGAATAGACGTCGGCGCTGTCGAACAGGTTGGCGCCGGCATCGAGGCAGATGTCGATCAGGCGCTGCGCCTCGGCCACATCGGTGTTCCCCCAGGCACTGAACAGCGGGCCCTTGCCGCCGAAGGTGCCGGTGCCGAAGCCGAGCGCGGGCACCTTGAAACCCGAGCGGCCGAGTAAACGGTATTCCATGATGAGACTCCGGGAGTGGGGGCGAGTGGTCAGGCTTGCGGGCACAGCGGGGCGGTCTGCGCAGCGCGTTGGCCGCGCAGCGCCTGCGCCGCCAGCGCGATGCCGAGGACAGTGACGGCGGCGGCGATCCACGGCAGTGCGGTGAGGCCCGCGCCGCGCGCCACCGCTGCGCTGCCCAGCCATGCGCCCAGTGCGTTGGCGAGGTTGAAGGCGCCGATGTTGAGGCTGGAGGCGAGGCTGGGCGCGTGGGCGGCCTGGCGCAGCACCCACATCTGCAGCGGCGCCACGGTGGCGAACATCGCCATGCCGAGCAGGCCGGTAGTCAGCACCATGGCCCAACGCACCTGCATCGCGAAGCCGAACGCCACCAGCACCACCGCCAGCGCGGCCAGCGTGCCGACCAGGGCGCTGGACAGATGGCGGTCGGCCAGCTTGCCGCCCAGCGGATTGCCGATGGCCATGCCCAGGCCGAACACCAGCAGGATGGGCGAGACCATGGCGTCGCCGAAGCCGGTGACGCGGATGAGCAGCGGCTCGATGAAGGTGTAGACCACGAACACGCCGGCGAAGCCGAAGATCGTGGTGGCGAGGCCGATCAGTACCGGCGCGCCCGTGATGGCGCGCAGTTCGCTGCCCAGCGACACCGGCGCCGCATCGTGTTCGTGGGTGGCCGGCAACAGGACCGCCAGCGAGACCATCGCCAGTACGCCGATGGCGGTGATCGCCCAGAACGCCGCGTGCCAGCCATGGTGCAGGCCCAGCCACGCGCAGGCCGGCACGCCGATCAGCGTGGCCAGTGCGAGGCCGTTGAACATGGTGGCGATGGCCGATGCCTTGCGCTGTTCCGGCACCAGTGACGTGGCCACCACCGAACCCACGCCGAAGAAGCTGCCGTGCGCCAGCGAGGCGAGCACGCGCGCCGCCATCAGCCCGGCGTAGCTGGTCGCCAGCGCGCAGGCCAGGTTGCCCAGGGTGAAGACCGCCATCAGCCCCAGCAGCACGGATTTGCGCGGCAGCCTGCGAGTGGCCAGCGTGATCGCCGGCGCACCCACGAACACGCCGAAGGCATAGCCGGAGATCAGCAGGCCCGCGCTGGCGATGCTCACGCCGAGGCTGGCGGAGACCTGTTGCAGCAGGCCCATGATGGCGAATTCGGTGGTGCCGATGCCGAAGGCGCCGATCGCCAGCGCGTACAGCGCCGGCGGCGTGCGGGNGGGGTTCATGCAGGTGGTTCCGTGCGGGGAGCGCCCATGCTGGACGCTTGCACTCTCAGCAGAAACCACCAATATGGCGATTCATTTTCAAAAATTGGTTGAAAATCATGGATCGCCTCGACGACCTCGCGCTGTTCCTGCGCGTGCTGGACCAGGGTTCGATCAGCGCGGCCGCGCGCAGCCTCGATCTATCGGCGGCGGTGGCCAGCCAGCGCCTGCAGCGGCTGGAGCGCGGCCTGGGCGTGCGGCTGCTGCAGCGGACCACGCGCCGGCTGCATCCCACGCCGGAAGGCCGCCTGCTGGCCGAGCAGGGCCGCGCGCTGGTGGAGGACCTGGACGCGCTCACCGCCGGCCTGCGCCAGAGCGCCGCCGCCGTCACCGGCACCTTGCGCGTGACCATGTCGGCCGCGTTCGGCCGCGAATACATCTCGGCGCTGCTGCCGGAATTCCTGGCGCGCCATCCGAAGCTGCGCCTGTTCGCGCACCTCAGCGACGAGATGGTGGACGTGGTGGGCGAGGGCTACGACTTGGCCATCCGCATCGGCGCGCTGAACGATTCCAGCCTGGTCGCGCGCAAGCTGGCGGCGAACCGGCGCGTGCTGTGCGCCTCGCCCGGCTACCTGCGCCGCCACGGCCGCCCGCGCGTGCCGGCCGACCTGGCGCGGCACGAATGCGTGCTGCTGTCCGGCCAGGACGTGTGGCGCCTGGTCGACCGCCGCGGGCACGAGCACGCCATACGCGTGCAGGGACGCTTCGAGACCACGCTGGGCGAGGCGGTGCGCGATGCGGCGCTGGCCGGGCAGGGCATCGCCGTGCACTCGCTGTGGCACGTGCACGAGGCGCTGGCCAAGGGGCTGCTGGACGTGGTGCTGCCGGATTGCACGCTGCCCGAAAGCGGCATCTGGGCGGTGACGCCGCAGCGCCGGCTGGTGCCGCCGCGGGTGCGCGCGTTCACCGAATTCCTGATCGAGAAACTGGGCGNCCCGCCGCCGTGGGAACGCGGCGCGGCCGCCGCGAAGCGCAAGGCACGCACGCGGGGCGCTGGATCGCGGGCATGAAAAACGGCGCGCGCCTCGCGGCGACGCGCCGTTCAATGCAGGGAACTCAGCCCTTGGCAGCCTCGTAGCGGGCGATGCCGGCGATGATCTCGGCCTTCGCCGACTCCGCGCCTTCCCAGCCTTCCACCTTCACCCACTTGCCCTTCTCGAGGTCCTTGTAGTGCTCGAAGAAGTGGCCGATGCGCTCCAGCCAGTGCGGCGACACGCCCTTCATGTCGTTGATGTGGGCGTAGCCGGGGAACACCTTGGGCGAGGGGATCACCACCAGCTTCTCGTCGCTGCCGGCCTCGTCGGTCATCTTCAGCATGCCGACCGGGTGGCAGCGGATCACCGAGCCCACCGCCAGCGGCAGCGGCAGGATCACCACGACGTCCAGCGGGTCGCCGTCGCCGCCCAGCGTGCCCGGCACGTAGCCGTAGTTGCAGGGGTAGCGCATGGGCGTGGACAGGATGCGGTCCACGAAGATCGCGCCCGACGCCTTGTCCACCTCGTACTTGACCGGCTCGGCATCCTTGGGGATTTCGATGATGACGTTGATTTCGTCCGGCACGTTGCGGCCGGCGGGAACCAGGTGCAGACCCATGGTGGATGTCCTTGCGCGGGTTTCGGTGGAATTGGCCCGCAAGGATACGCCAGTCGCTGTTGCGATGCAGCAGGGAAGGCTGAACGGGCGGGCCGCGGCCCGCGGCGGACGGCTCCAGGGCCGCGGCGGCGGATTCAGTACGGCCGCTCGCGCAGCCACTTGGTGGCGATCCACTTCTCGCCGCGCTGCACCGGCAGCCCGGCGTGCAGCGAGCTGGAGTCGCCGCCCTCGTAGGCGAAATAGACGGCCGAACCGCGCAGCGCGGTCACCGTGACGCCCACCTCCGGGAAGGCGGTGCCGCCGCCGGCCTCGGGCGTGTTGAGGTACATCACCACGCTGGCGATGCGCTGGCCGCCGCGCGCGGTGATCGTCGCGTAGCCGGGCTGGGCGGAATCGAACCAGTCGTAGTGCGGCTGGTATTCCTGGCCCGGCAGGTAGTGCAGGATCTGCAGCCCTTCGCCGTGACTGGCCGGCACGTCCAGCAAGTCGGCGATGCGCTGTTCCAGCCGCGCCACCGGCGGCAGTTCGGCGAGCTTGAAGAACATGCCCACGCTGGTGCGCCGGTGGTCGACCTGCTGCTGGCCGGCCGCGTCCACGGTGAGCGCGCGCGCCAGCCGCGGCCGCGCCAGTTCGATCAGCTCCTCGCATTCCGCGCCGGTCAGCAAGCCGTCCAGTACCCGCAGCGCGGGCTTGTCCATGCCCATCGTCACCCGCACCTCGCGGTCGCCCGTCTTGACCAGGGGGCCTTGGGGGTGTTTCGTGCGGAGCCCGCTCGGCGCGGGGACATTCGCATGCACCGCCGCCACCGGCAGCTTCAGCACCTCGGCCAGGATCGCGCAGCTCTGCCGCGGGTCGTAGCCGTGCGCCCGCATCAACTCCAGCACGTCCTGCGGGCCGTGGCCGGCGCGGGTGGTGTCGAGGATCCACTGGCGCAGTTCGGGGCTGATGATGCGTTGGGGACTCATGGGGCGCTCTGGCTTGGGCGAGGGGTCAGGCGAGCGTGGACGAACCGTGAAGAACAAGACGTTCGATGGGCGGCATGGCGTCCGGGATGCCGAGCCCATCGATGGACCATGAATCCAGCCCGGCGAGCAAACCATCCTGCTCGAACACGAATGCTCCGCAAAGATGACCGAGGTTGTTGCGCCACTCGTAGTCGGAAAGTACATGCATGGCGAAATGCTGGGGCCGCTTGCCGTCGATCGAGAAATCAATGCTGGCGCAGCCACATGGGCAAAGACGCACGACGCGCGCGCGTTTCAACTGCGCAAGGAACTCGCGGTTGTCTCCATCGCCGTGTTCCAGAAGCCACTGGACTACGGTTGCCTCGTCAGCCGTCAACGGGCGGTCAACATCGGTGTCTGCTGGAATGGGGCTCACGGGTTCGGTATCCGGACTCGGTTGCCGGCAAGGGTAATGGTTCCGGGACCGCGTGGCTCCCGGGGCGAAAGCGGCTGTCCCTGAAACAGGCGAGCCGGCCCCGGGCCGGCTCGCCTGCGCTCCGCATGTCGGCGCGGCTTACTTCAGCTTTTCCCACAGGAAGTCGTACACCATCGCGTGCATGTGGGCGGACTGCATGTTGTCCGCACCGGCGCCGTGGCCGCCTTCCAGGTTCTCGTAGAACCACACGTTGGGGATGTCCATGCCCTCCATCTTCGCGGCCATCTTGCGCGCCTGCGCCGGGCCTACGCGGTCGTCGCTGGTGGTGGTGTAGAACAGCACCGGCGGG
>JGI26539J51216_1002560_pt1 | contig 10499 bp, 10 predicted proteins | sample ThiBio_1000_biof_2_FD_51216 | JGI IMG/M metagenome (IMG submission 51216)
AGATGCAACAAGCCGATATTGTGGTGTACCTCTTCGATGTGATGGATGGGGTGGAGGAGGTGATGGGGGCAGTGACGACCGTCCAGGGTCGGGGTGCCGGGCCGGGGGCTTTAGGGGGCGAGGCTGTCGATGGCCGGGGGGGTGAAGCTATTGCCGGGGCCAGGGAAGCCATTTCGGGTCCTACCAGGGCCGACGTGCAGACGGCGGGCAAGCGCTTTCTCTGGGTGGGTAATAAGGTGGATGCGATGACGGAGGATGCGGCGCGCCGGAAATTCCCTTTACTGCCGGAGGCGATCTTCATATCGGCCAAGGAGGGTAGGCAGGTGGATCTGTTGAAACAGCGGCTGGTGGACCAGGTGCTGCAAGGGAATACCCAGACGGAGGGAACGATCGTGACGAATGCAAGGCATTATCATGCGCTGCAGCAGGTCGATACGGCGTTGAAGGCGATACGTAAGGGGCTGGATGACGGGCTGCCGGGGGACCTGCTGGCATTGGATATCAGGCATTGTCTATACTATTTGGGCGGAATTACTGGCTCAGAGATCACTAATGAAGATCAATTAGACTATATATTTAGTAAGTTTTGTATTGGGAAGTAGCCGGCGGGCATTTTGCCCGCGATTGGTGCACGATATTTTCAAGGCCCCTGATTTTCAGGGGTTTTCTTTTGCCGATAGTTGCCGATTTTGGCCAATAGTGGCCAAAAAGTTGTGACGAATCTGGGACGACGATGGGTTTTGGGGTGATCTTCAGGTTGTGAGCCCTGGATTTTGATACGCTATGATACAGTATGATACGTTGTGATACGATATGATACATTTTCCGGGGCGAGATAATGAGTAACACAAACCCAAACAAAAGTTCCCAGCTCATGAGTAGTAATTTAAGAATCACCAAAGTATGCGAGTTCTGCAAACAGGAATTTATTGCCCAGAAGACTACCACGCAGACCTGTTCTGACCCTTGTGCCAAACGATTATATAAGCTCCGGCAGCGGGAGAAGGCAATTAGCCAGGCGGAAGTAGAAACTATGGTTAAGCGGAAGCCGGAGGCGTTTATAACGGAGGAACAGGTGAAGGCTATCCAGGCGAAGGAGTGGTTGACGTTGAAGGAGGCGGCGTTGTTGCTGAATGTAAGTCCGTTGACGCTGAGGCGTTGGGTGTTGGCCGGGAAGGTGAGGTCGGAGAAGGTGGGGAGGCAGCATTTGTTTGAAAGAAATCTTTTGTTTGCCCCTAATACTTATTTCAAAACATGAATCTTTGTTCATACTTTTATCAAACACAAATCCCCCGCTTGTCGCTGATGCCTCCCATACTAAGGGGGCAGGGCAGCTTACACGAGGGTAAGTGTATTGGCATCACCAATTATTTAAGGCCCTGGAAACGGGGCTTTTTTAATTTATCAAATCTAATTCAGAAACCTTTTTTACTAATCGATAGCAAACTACTTTCTCTGATTTCGGTTGTCCCATGACGATACCTTAATAAGGATAGGGAGAAAATACTTAATCTAAGGTAAACAAAATTATTTTCAATTCAATATTAGTGATTACAAAAATTATTCGTTTTTCTCAGAAGAGAGAATAATATTCTTAACCGATGAGTTGACAGTAGGCTTCAGGCGATCCCGTCTACTAAAGATTCATACATGATACAGCACACGATACAACACATGATCTAGCACATGATACAACAGAGATACAGCACACGATACAGCACACGATACAGCACACGATACAGCACACGATACAGCACATGATCTAGCACATGATACAACAGAGATACAGCACATGATACAGCACACGATACAGCACATGATACAGCACACGATACAACACATGATCTAGCAAATGACACAACAGAGATACAGCATACGATACAGGACACAATACAGCACACAATACAACACGAGCCTAAGAATAATGCCGCTTTAAATTTAATCGATAGCGTTTATTGATAATGAAATATTGGTTTTCAAATACATGAATTGTAAAGGTCCCCAAGAATGATAGCTATCCGGAACTTGAACTGAATTTTAAGCCGAAGCCGAAGGCGTTTATGAGCGGGGAGCGAGCGAGTTGAGATGATTCAGGATAAGTGGTTGACGCTGAAGGAGGCACGCTTGTCAAAGTGTCGCCGCTGACGCTGGGACGCTGAGTGCTCTCTGACAAGGTGAAGTCGGAAAGGTGGGGAAAGACATGTATTTCAACGCATTATGCTGGATTTATTTGCCGGAACTAAAAAGTAATACATTTAGAGAACGAATCTTGATCAACAAATCATTTGCAATATGGAAATTTTAAGTGAAGACTGCCTCAGCTTACTACCGGCTGATCTTGTGAAAAAGGCAGGTAATATGTCTAAGGCGTATCAATATCTTTATTGCCTCGAAAACTTGGTGCGAATGTATATAGATGAACATCCTTCTAGGCAATTTATCCGCATTCCGTCAAGCTGCCAGAAAATGGCCAATGGCCGAAAAGATGACGAATCAAAGCATAAATGGTCTTCATTACGTGGTAATTCAGATTTGTACTATTTAGATTTCAAAGACTTATCAGGCATTCTGACATATAATTGGGAACATTTTAGCTCGGATTTTCCCACGCAAAGCTGGATCGCGGCTAAACTTGAAGATATGGCTCGCTGCCGCAATTTAATTGCTCATAACAGTTATCTTCTCAAGGACGAGCAAGATTTGATACGTGTGCATTTCAATCTGATCACACGACAACTAGGACTAAATAAACTTCGGATAGCAGACAAAGAAACACGCGTTGTATCTCCTGAAAAGGGTTTTGTGGATGGGTTAAAAAGATTTACAATCTGGACGCATCAACAAGCTTCAAAGGGCGCTGATTTTTCGCTTGAATATCCTGCCAGTTTGGACGTCGCCCCCGTTTTATTGCAGGCCTTTTACAATCAGACGAGCATAGCATTCTATATCGTTTTTGAAAATGCAAGGGTGCCGATTTTCCCGAATTTCGAAACTGGCAGAAGAAAAGATATTGCCGAAGAACGCTGGCTAAAAGATAACGTTCTTTTCCAGGTGGGCCAATACGATATTGATCAAGACGGTATAGATGAGATATTTATCTGTCTTCAAGATTATCAAGAAAAAGTTATAGGCGGTGGCATTGAGATAAAAGTCTTCAAATATTATCCGCCAGCTTTTCGACATCATGCTTTCCGTGCACAAAACTGGGAATTGGTTGGCGACTTCCCATTCGATTCGATTGGTGGCGAACCTAAGGCCTATATTCACGATACGTCCATAAAAGTGCCTCGAAATTTGCGGGGCTTTTTCTATCAATGGACCTATTCTGAGGGCCAATTCAGAAATACTGGATTCTGGTAGTTGGATGTAAGTAGTAAGTTTTTAGTTTTCTTTCACTATTTGTTCAATAATATCAGTTAATTTTTCAATTGTACTTTTGTTTAAATCGGACGCCAAATAACCATGGACAACTTTGTTTCTTATGTCAAATAGTTTTTCGAGCAAATCAAGCTCTTTATGTGAAATATATCCAAAGGAAAATAAGGTTTTGATTAAAGTCAATGGGTTCTTGTTTTTTAAATTTTTATTATCATCAAGCAGCAATTGTCTCGATAAGCTTTCTAAGCAGCTCCATGATAGGATAAATGCTTCCCTGAAGAATTTCAATTTAGTTAGTGTTTTAACTTCGCTTAACACCCTGCTAAGATCAGTGGTTTTTATAAATTCTAATTGAGGCTTTCTTATGGATTCAACTTCTTGCCTAGAAGTTGTGACTACAAGTTCAAACCTCCAACCCTTTCTTTCATTAATTAAATCTGCGACATCCTTCAGTTTCTCAATTGCTGCCATGTCCGATCTTGTTGTAATTTCGATCACAACATTCTCTGAATCATTCGAAGCAATTATGTCAGGAAGATAATTGTGAATAAAAGAAGGTATATCCTTTCCTTTGGGTTCAACTATTACGCGATACCCTCTTTTTTCGTAATCACGGGCGACCTGCTTAATTTTATTTTGCTCGATTACTTTTGTGTCCATCTTATATCTCTTCAAAATTAGTGGATAGAATTACCTTGACATGAATGAAATCTGCATCCATCACGAAACCGTCCGCCATAGCGCGGGATAATCCCTTAACTTTAAAAGAACCTGTAATTTTTCTTTTTTTTGTCATGCAATCCGTAATCTGACTGTCGTCATTGTAAACAACACCGATCAAGGCGTCTTGAATGGGTTTTACAATGTTGTCAACATCGGGAGCAGCATCCTCGTAGAAATTCGTAACAATTATGGTAAGTTCATCAGCGGATGGAGGATCACCCGCAGGCCAATAGATCTGTGCAGCCTGCCGTACTCTTTGCTTCCATGCTTGCAGTCTTGCCCTTTTTTTGGTTTGCTGCGAAACGGGAGGTCCCTTAACAACAAAATCAAATGGTATCATTAAAAAATTTAGGTTAATTAATTGCCCATATATTACTTGTGTCATTTGAAGATAAAATAATTTGTGCTGATTAAGGTAAAAAAAATAGGTTAGGACGGAGTGGATATTTTAAAGGATGAAACTCCTTTAAAATAGGACAAAAGTAAGGGTAAGTAAAAGCTTGGTAATTTTTTCACACTGAGATGGGCGCTCGCGGGGAGGGTGAGGCCGGAGAAGGAGGGGAGTAAGCATATCTTTAGCAGGGTGGATTTGAAGGAAATACCGTGAAAACACCTGTCAATAATTCAATGCATTAAGGTAGCTTGCTGTTCATTCCATTCGTTAAAAGTAGTAAAACCCCGTTGCTAAATGAAACTGCAAAAACTTATTATTAAAAATTTTAGAGGGCTAAAAGGAGAAAGTAACACTATTGACTTTTCAAAGTCAAATATTATCTTTTTAATTGGTCAAAACAATGTTGGTAAGTCTTCATTCTTGAGAGGATATGAGTTTTTTGTTAGTGCAAAACAGACAGCAAGTGAATCTGATTTTTACGACCATAATAAAGAGATTCCTATAGAGATTGAAGGAGTTTTTTTAAAGGAACAGACTGATGATGCCGAGGCTGATTTTGTAGGGAAAGGAAAGCAGTCAGAGCCAGATTGGGTTAATAAATGGGTTGATGAAAGCAACTTAGTTAAGATTAAGAAGATATGGAGAGCTCCTGACGAAGTAGGGGAAAAATATACTTTTTCACCCGCGCAAAATGAATGGATGAAAGATGGATTTGGAGGAATGCCTTCATTATTTCAGAAATACTCTCCTACACCAATTTGTATAAGTGCAATGGAGACTGAATCAACTCTTGAAGAAAAGGTAAATAAGTTGATTCAAGATGAAATGTTAAAAAAATTACGTGAGGATTATCCAGATGATTTTAATAATCTTCTCAACGGAGTTAAAGAGTTACAGAAGAAAATTTTAGGGTCAGATATTGTGGCCTCTTATAATGAGGATATTAATGAGCAGTTCAGAAAGGTATTCACCAATCTGACTCTAAAGATTGACCCCAAGAATGATGAATATATAAAGCTTGAAGATGCTTTTAAGAAAAATCACTCTGTTAATGTAACTAAAGACGGAATTGAACGTAGTGAAGTATTTACTCAACATGGGCATGGCGTAATAAGGCAGGCGCTTTATAATTTTATCTCCTTCCTTAAAAGAGAAAGAGGCGGAAATAAAAAGGAATATCTTATTTTATTTGAAGAACCGGAATTATTCCTTCATCCAGAAGTATCCTTTAGATTAAGGAAAAGTCTATACGAATTGGCAGAAAATAGCCCATTTCAAATTCTTTGTGCTACTCATTCCCCTTTAATGATTGATATATCAAAACCTCATTCTTCTCTAGTTCGAGTAATAAAAAACGAGGATGAGACAACCGAAACACATCAAGTTGGCGATGATGTTTTTAGGAGCAGCCATGAAAAAAGACAAAGAATTCAGATGGTAAACCGATTTAACCCCCACGTCTGTGAATCATTTTATGCACGTAAGGTAATAATTGTTGAGGGCGATACGGAAGCTATAGTGTTTCGTGACTTAATTAACAGATTCTATAATCAATTCGAAGTATATGTCTTAAATGCAGGTACAAAGAATAATATTCCTTTCTTTCAGGAAATATTTACCGCGTTTCATATAGAACACCATGTGATACATGACAGCGATTCTCGGGTCAATGAAAATGGAAATGCAAACAGTGCATGGACTTTGAATGGTTCAATTTGGGAAAAAGTAGAACAGGCAAATGCAAAAAGAAATGGATTGGCAAGAAGATATGTTCATGTTGAGAATTTCGAGTTGGCTCATGGGGTAGATTTGACGGGGAAGGATAAACCTTTAAAGGCATATGATTATGTGATAGCACTTACACACGAATCTGATGTGCCTTGTTTAAATTATTTGAAGGATTTATTGGGTGCTAAGGTTATTGTTCATGATAGTGCTTTTGTCGACGCCTTACCTTAGTTGGGAGATCATTTAACCTGTCCTTTCTACCGATAGTTGCTGTACAGGCCAATAATACAATGAGCCATACATTTTTTATATGCGCCCCTGTATATATAAAGACGACCACCCATACACTGTAATGATATAGTGATCATACAACTTTACGTCAATTAGGTTGAGCGCAGCCTTCACCTTCTTTGTTGTTTCGATATCGGCTATACTAGGCGTTAAATTTCCAGAGGGGTGATTGTGAGCGAGTATGACGGAAGAAGCGAGCGAATGAAGTGCAAGGCTGACAATCAATTGTACGTCAAGTAGGCAGCCTGTCCTGGTGCCCGTACAAATTACCCTGTAGCCAATTACTTTATGCTGGCTATTTAAAAAGAAAGCCATAACCTGCTCCTGTAAACTGATAAGTTCTTTGTTCCAAACGGATAGTATAAAGTCACCGGCTTTCGCGGTCGTATTCAGTATCTTATTGGATTTCACGCCAGGCTTATAATGGATGGACAATTCGGATGCTGTCCACTCTCCTTGCTGCAGTTGCAGGAGCTTTTGCTTTTTGGATGACATATATGAGAGGGTGAGACCGGGAATTCCGGTCGGGTGATGAATTATTGGTTATTCTTTTTCTCTGGCTAATTGAGGGCAAAGGCAGCTTCTATTAGCTCTTCAAGCCGCCTATATCGATACAAGAGTGTAGCACGATCTTCCGGATCGCTGTACACATCATTGTCAGAGGTAATAGCAGCCTCAAACCATGTCCATAAGATGTCACGAAGCTCTGATAAGGAGAAATCTGCAAAGAAGCGGTCAATTACTTTTGTCGGTTCAACATTTGCATTTAAGCGTATTGGCTTGTTGAAGAAGTCGGGATGATCTATAAAACAGTACATATAAGGGAGTATTATTTTTTAGCGTAGGGGAAATATTTTTATAGACTTAGTAGCAGGACTGGCACAGATAAACTTTTTTTCCAATTTCGTCTCTTTTACAAAGGTGACAGGGTGAATATTTCCTTTTTTCAGAGAGAGAAGCAGAGCTGTTTTTAGTTCCTGCTTTCTCAATTCCTTGACGGGGTATTTAGATAATATAGTATCGAGGTTGTACGTATCCCCATATTTCACGAATTTATAGTTGCCCAAAGTGTCTGTTCTTGAAAAATCCAATTGAAACCAAAAGCGGAGATTTTCCGACGAAGCTGTATAATTTTTATAGACAGCTCTTCCCTGTAAAAGATTGAATATCTCTTTTGCTGAAAAGAACGGAATATCCAGACCATAAAACACCTGAGACCGATGTTGCGCGGGAGATTTTGTGTTTACAAGGGAGGTTGATATTTTTTCAAGGAAATATTCCTGCTCCGTTTCGGAATATTTTATGTAGGCAATAAAATCCAGAACAAAATCATTTTCGAAAGGAAGTGAGCTCTTAATTTCAAACATAAGTAAATTACCTTTTTTAAAAAAATGGTCATCAGTAATCTGCTCAAAAACGTCATGAGGGCAGAATCCCATAACAGCAAGATGACGACATACTGATCTCAGTTTTTTGTTGATCATATAATTACAATTTTGGATTAATTCTGCTTAGCATTACTTCAGTTATTCCGATAAAGGAAGCAAGGTGTCTGGCTGGAATTCTTCGGACTATTTCTGGGTGAGATTGAATCAGCCATTTGTATCGGCCGGCGGCATTCATCATCCTAAGGATATTGGAAAGTTCAATGCTCTGTAATAGGGATTGATAATAAAGGGACAATAAAACAACATTAAATTCAGAGAACTGTTGCTGGACGAACTGGAGGTCTTCGTTACTGATATAGTAAAGCAAGGAATCCTCCATTGCTATAATGTATTCAGGATAAGGAGGCCGAGAATTGGATCCTTCTATAGAAAAACACAGGCCGCCTTCCTTTATAAATTGGCTGGAAAATGTTTTACTCCTTTGAACATGGTATGTCATTAATAGGCCAGACTCTACGAAATATATATTCTTGTTAATATGATCAGGTGTGACGAGATGCTTTTTTCGGGGTAGTCTTACTTCGTGAAGTAGATTAAGCAAGCAATCTATTAATTCAAGTGATGGAGACTCTAGGACACTAAAGTTCTTGAAAACACTATTCATAGCCTGTTCTTTTACAGATTATTTGGATGGTTGGATACCTTGTTACTAAATCTGGATGCACCTTCCTATGTGGGTTTGACCTGACCAACATAAGCATGAAAATTATTTGAATTGATGGAGAGCAGGCGAGTTGATAGAGATGGAAAAACCAAAGGTAAACATATCTGAATCACGATATAATGAAGGAGAGGGCCATTTTGTAACACATAGGAGTATTTTCAAGCAAAATATTTTGAGATAATGAGAATTGAATTTGAAGGCAATGAGTTTACTACTTGGGACTTGCTAGAATACCTGCAACGGGGTTACGGGACTCAAATCAGTGGTCAGCCATTTACTATTTACAATGTCAATTGTTGGATTAGGATAAAGAAACTGCCTGATGCGTATGGAGGGAATAGGATATTGCAAGTAGATCGTTACAAGGAGCTTGGCAATCTTCGTATTCTTACCATTGAGCGATTGAATAGAGAAGATATCGAAGCCGTTTATGGATCATTGAGTAAGTTTACAGAAACGCTGAATAAACGAAGAGCTAATATGCCGAGAGAAGGAAAGAGGAAACTTCGTACAGAGCTGTATTATCAATTGCTCGGAAGCAAAGGAAAAAGAAGCCGAGCGCTGGTGATCTCTGATAATTATAAGGAGATGGGTATTCGAGAGAACCAATTTAAAGGTAGGTCGGCATCCAAAAAACGTGTATAGCCGTTAGTATTCGAATAAACCGGCGATCGTTTTAATGAGTACGCTTTCATTTTAATGAATAGAGTTGGAATTTGACGGGCTTTAACGCGTTAAAAACTATTTTAAGGCAATCTGTCTGTCATAGGGTTAGAAACCCGGTTTTGTATGAAGAATCCGCTAAAATATCGCTTAAAAAATAGGTATTTTCTGATAAGGAATATACCGAAAGATAAAATCCTGCTTTGAAACCCGCATAAATAGGGATGCCTGTTGTTTGGTCGGCTGATCTCGGGGAAGTTTAGTCCCAGATTAGTAACAAAAAAACGACAAACAATGCGAATCCATCTAAGAAAGCGGGTTAGTCAGCTATCGGGAGATAGCACGGCCAAAGGAACAAAGAAAATGAGTAGTCTCTATCTTGCCTTCCAGGCACCCAGACAGAAGACGCGCTATGAATGGCTGAAACTGTATGTTTACGAGAGCCCCAAAACCAATCTTGAAAAAGAACACAACAAAGAGACGATGCAACTTGCTGAATCCATCCGGGCTAAGCGGATGCTAGATTTCCAGACCACAGGCAACGGTTTTGCCAGCAGTGAGAAAGGCAAAATATCTTTCCTTGAGTACTTCCGTCTATTGGCAGAAAAGAAAGCCGATATATCGAACGGTAACGGGGGTAATTGGAAAAGGACTTATGAGCACCTAAAGGACTATTGCAACGGGGCTGATTACACACTTGAAAGTATCGACGATCGTTTTCTGGACGGGTTTAAAGATTACTTATCTAAGGATATCAGCCGTCGGGGAAAAGGCAACATAAATCCGAATTCGGCACTTTCATACTTTAACAAAGTGCGAGCTTCTTTACGGGAGGCCTATATAAATAAGATGATTAGGGAGAACCCATGCGCTCGGATCAAAGGGATAAAAGGAAAGGAAACGCACCGACAGTTCCTCACTTTCGAAGAATTGAAACAACTGGTGGCGACTCCTTGCGATAACGAGCTATTGAGAAAAGCCTTCCTTTTTAGCGCCCTCACCGGACTTCGCTGGAGCGACGTGAGAGCCATGACTTGGGATAAGATCAGTTATTCGGAGGCCAGCGCCTGGACGATCAACTATACACAGAAGAAGACTAAAGGATCGGAGGTGCTGCCGGTCTCAGAACAGGCGATCCGGGTACTCGGGGAGCGGCTGCCGGGCGATCAGGAGATATTCGACGGGCTGAAATACCACACCTGGATGAATG
>JGI26539J51216_1002582_pt1 | contig 10451 bp, 7 predicted proteins | sample ThiBio_1000_biof_2_FD_51216 | JGI IMG/M metagenome (IMG submission 51216)
CCTGCCAGCTGCATGCGGTCGGCGAAGTGCACGCCGGCGCGGTGTTCTACCCGGTGACCGCCGCACGCGAATTGTTGCGCGCGTTTCGCGCGTTCACGCCAACAGCGCCGGATGCCCTGACCGCGATGCTGGTATTCACCACCGCGCCGCCGCTGCCGTTCCTTCCCGCCAGCGCACACGGGCAACGCGTCATGGCACTCGGCTACTGCTGGAGCGGCGGCTTGGCACACGGCGCGCGCGCCGCCGCGCCCATCTCGGAAGCGGCCGATGCGCTGGGCCGGCACGAAGGCCCGATGCCCTACGCGGCGTGGCAGCAGACGTTCGATCCCGCGGCACCCTCGGGCGATCACTATTACTGGACGACCTCGCAGTTCGACGCGCTCGACGAGGCCCTGATCGATGTGCTGATTCCGTTCGCTGCGAAGCCTGCCGATCCGCTGAGCGATGTGCACGTGCATCATCTCGGCGGCGCGGTCGCGCGAATCGCAAACGATGCCACGGCCTTCTCCCACCGCGATGCGCCGTTTTTCATCAATGTGATCGGTCGCACGGCCGATCCGGGGCGGTTTGCCGCGATCCGCGACTGGACCCGTGGATTGCGCTCCGCACTCGCACCGCACGCGCGAGCCGGCATGCAACCGAATTTTCTCGGCGAAGCGTCCGATCTGGAGAACTGCGCGCACGGCCCCACCACCCGTGCGAAGCTCGCGGCGCTGCGCGCGCGCTACGATCCGGAGGGATTGCTGGCTCCGGTGCGCGCCGGCTGATCCGCTGCAATTTCCGCCAGCATCGCGCGTGCCTCGAGTGCGATGTTCTCGAAACGCGCCGAGGCACCTGCCTGTTGCGCGTGCTGGAATTCCGCATCCATTGCTTTCCGCGCCTTGCGCTCGGCGACCTGCTGCGCCTTTCGCCAATGCGGCATCAGCGGCGCGCCGGTCAATTCACGTACGCGCGCCGCGGCGGCGAGGAACCGCGCGGCTTTCCCGAATTCGCCGCGCTCGGCGGCAATGTAAGCTGCGCCCTCGACGCACCCCGCCACACCGCGCGGGTGCTGAACCCCGGTGCAGATATCCAGAACGGCAAGCCAGTCCTGCGCGGCACGGCGCCGATCGCCGAGATGGAAGCGCTGCAGGGCACGGTTGATCAGCGTGTAGGTCCGCTGGAAAAAATCGCCGTGCAAGGACAGGCACTCGAATGCCGCGCTGATGCTGGCTTCCGCTTCGCGATGACGGTCGTGCAGGGCCAGGGCGATGCCGCGGCTCAACAAGGCATTCGAGCGCAGCCAGTCATCTTGCTGCGCTTCGACGCTGGCAAGCACCGCCTGCACGCACGTCTCCACGCCCGCGAAATCGCCGCTCGCCACGAGTTGCAGGGCCAGAATTGCCCGGCCGGCAGCAGCCAGCCACGGCTCATCCACTTGCGTGGCCAACGCAATGCCTTCACGCAGTCGGAGCTCGGCGCGCTCCTGTTCCATGGCGTGGTACATCGACATGCCGGCGGCGATCAGGGCCCGCGCGCGCTGCCGCGTGGGCGATTGCCCCGCCCGCAGTGCCTGCTCCAGCCATTGTGCCGATTGGGCATAGTCGGTGCTTGACCGGAAGTACCAGAACAGATTGCCGACCAACGCCAGTGCGCTGTCGGCGAGATCCGGTTGTGTCACGGCGAAATCGAACGCCGAATGCAGATTCGCCCATTCACGCTTGATGCGCTCGTGCCACAAGCGATTGCGCTCGCCCAGGACTTCGGCATTGAAGTGCTCGGTCAACTCGACGAAATGCATCAGGTGCGCCCTGCGCGCGCAGGTTTCGCTGTTGCCCGCAGCAAGGCGTTCGTGCGCGAACAAGCGCACACTGTCCAGCAGACGATAGCTGGGCGGATTGGTGCTCCCGTCCATGCTGAGCAGGGACTTGTCCATCAGCCCGCCCAGCAGATCCAGTGNCTGCGCGTCATCGAGTCCGAGCGCCTCGCCGATGGCGAGGGCGCCGCCGAGCGTGCAGGCACCCGCAAAGATGCTGATCCCGCACAGCAGGGCTTGCTCGCGCTCCGAGAGCAGCGCAAAGCTCCATTCGATCAGCGCCCACAGGTTCCGGTGGTGTTGAGGGCGGTCGGAATTGGCGTCGGCGAGATTGAGAAACCAGGCATCTATGCGCACCAGCAATTGTTCCGGGCTCAGCAGCCGCAGCCGCGCCGCCGCCAGCTCCAGGGCAAGCGGCAGTCCCGCCAGACGCCGGCAAAGCTCCGCAACAGCGGCGGCGTTGGCCGGGGNCAACGCAAAGCCGGAAGCAAAGGCGCGCGAACGCGTCAGCAGCAACTGCACCGCGGGAACGTGCGCGAGGTTGGCGACCTGTTCATCGCTCGTCCATTCGCCCTCGGGCGGCAGTTCCAGCGGCGGCAACGGGAACAGCGATTCNCCCACGCAATGCAGCCGCCGCTGGCTGGTTACCAGTGCGCGCAATGTGGCGCACGCGGCGAGCAGGCTCGCCAGCACCTGTCCGAGTCGTCCGGCGATGCGCTCGCAATTGTCGAACACCAACAACGCACAGCGCGCCCGCAGCAATTCGCCCAGGCGCGTCACCAAATCCTCTGCATCGGTCGCGGTGCGGATTTCAAAGGTGCTGGTCAACATCCGCGCCAGCCCGTGTTCGTCGGTTTGCAGGGTGCAATCGAACAGCCAGACGCCGTCGGGAAAATCCGCCGTGACTTGTCGCGCGATTTCCAGCGCAGCCTGGGTCTTGCCGATGCCGCCCGGGCCGCTCACCGTTACCAGGCGGCTCTCGTGCAGAAGCTGGCGAAGTTCCTCGATATCCCGCTCGCGCCCGATCAGCGGACCCGAACGTTCCGGTATCCGTGCACGCGCAGGCGGCGCAAAACGCAGGGAAGGCGAAACTTCCGGCTCAACGCGTTCCAGGTGTTCCAGCGGCGCGATGAAGCGATAGCCCAGGCCATGCACGGTCTGGATGCAATGCGGGTTTTCGCTGTCGTCGGCCAGCGCCTTGCGCAATTGCGCGACGATGCGATTGAGTGTGGCCGGGGTGACGAAGGTGTGCCCCCACACGGCGTCCAGCAGCTGATCGCGGGTCAGCAATTGGTCCGGGTGTGCCAGGAACTCCAGCAAGACGGCAAAAGCCTTCGGCTCGACCGCGATCTCGCGGCCGGCGCGCGACAGCCGGTGTGCGGACGCGTCGATGACCACGTCCGTGAAGGCGAACGTGCCCATGCCCGCCGTGTGTTCGGCGTGTTCGTGCCTTTCCATGCCGCTGCGCGCTCCGTCCGGACCACGTCAACGCCACTGCCGCACTCTCGTGATTTCCCTATCGAAACATCATGACTCGTTGCCCCTGCCGGGCGCAGTTTATNCCCCGGTTGGCAGCGCGTGCCGCCATCCGCCGGTACAACTTTCTGGAGGAAAACGCCATGAACACCCGTTTGCAAGCATCCATCGCGCTGGCCCTGATCGGGCTGTGCGCTGCTGCCGTGACCCCTCGTGCCGAAGCCTGCGGGCTGAACCTGGTCAAGTCGGCCAATGGCCACTGGACGATAGCCCCGCCAGCCAAGGTATCGGCTTCGATTGCCAGAAGGATGTTCCTGGCCGCCGCCCCGCAGTCGAAGACGAAGAGCATCCCCAATCCGCTGCAATTCCTCGAACCGATCGCAGGCTTCTACGAGACCNCCTTGACCGCCGAAGGCAACGGCCCCACAAGCGTGCCGGATGGCTTCGTGGTCGATCACGCCTACATTGCCTGGCACGCGGACGGCACCGAAACCACGAATTCGGGGAGGCCTGCGGCGGATGCCAACATCTGCATGGGCACTTGGGCACAAACGGGCCCTCGAACCTACATGCTCAACCATTTCATGCTGGGGNGGGCGCAAAACGTGAACGCGGACGGCGTCGACATTGACAACACGTTCGTCGGACCAGGCCATCTCCAGGAGACCGTCACACTGAGCAAGGATGGCAGTTCGTATACCGGAACGTTCGTGTTCACCATCTACGATACGAACTACAACATCGTCCTGCCGGGCGGCATCCCCATCAAGGGAACCTTGACGGGAACGCGCAAGACCATCGATTCACCGGTCACGTATTGATCGGAGCGGGTAACCGGGCGCGGCACGTCGGGCGCCGCGCCCTGTTCCTACGCAGCCACCAACCGCNCCCGCGCGAAATTGCGCTTGCCCACCTGCAGCACACCTTCGAAACCGGCAGCGAACACGCGCTGGGGATCTTCGACGACTTGCGCGTCGATGCGCACCGCGTGCTCCTTCAACTTGCGGTTGGCTTCGGAGTTGCTGGACGTCAAGCCCGCCGCGGTCAGCAGCGCCGGCAGGCGCAAGCCTTCGGCGGGAACCACGATATCGCTGAGCGGAAGCGAAGAGGTATCGCCTTCGCCGCGCACCACCGCGTGCCAACCGGCGATGGCTTTCCCGGCTTCGGCGGCNCCGTGGAAGCGCACCGCCAGTTCGCGCGCGAGGCGCAATTTCGCATCGCGCGGATTCAGCGCGCCGCTCGCGACGTCGCACTTCATCGTCGCCAGTTCGTCCAGCGACACGTCGAAGCTCAGCAACTCGAACCAGCGCCACATCAACTCGTCGCCGATCTTCATGGTCTTGGTGACCATGTCGATCGCGGGCTCGTCGATGCCGATGTAGTTGCCGAGCGACTTCGACATCTTCTGAACGCCGTCGATACCTTCCAGCAGCGGCATCGTCAGCACGATCTGCGCCGGTTGGCCGAAGTGTTCCTGCAGGCCGCGACCCATCAACAGGTTGAAGCGCTGGTCGGTGCCCCCGAGTTCGACATCGGCCTTCAACGCGACCGAGTCGTAGCCCTGCACCAGCGGATACAGGAACTCGTGGATCGCGATCGGCTGCTGCGCGGCGTAGCGCCTGGCGAAATCGTCGCGCTCGAGCATCCGCGCCACGGTGTGTTGTGCAGCCAGCTTGATCATGTCGGCCGCATCCATCTTGCCGAACCATTCGGAATTGAAGCGCACCTCGGTGCGCCCGCGATCCAGCACCTTGAACACCTGCTTCGCGTAGGTGTCGGCGTTTGCCAGCACTTCCTCGCGCGTCAGCGGTTTGCGCGTGACGTTCTTGCCGGTGGGATCGCTGATCATCCCGGTGAAGTCGCCGATCAGGAAAATCGCGGTGTGTCCGAGATCCTGGAACTGGCGCATCTTGTTGAGCAGCACCGTGTGTCCGAGATGCAGGTCGGGCGCGGTGGGATCGAAGCCGGCCTTGATGCGCAAGGGACGGCCGAGCGCGAGCCGCGCTTCGAGTTCGTCATCCTTGATGATGTCGACCGCACCGCGATGGATCTGTGCAAGGGCTTGCTGGTTCGAGGACATCGATGGGTTCCGGGCGAGGCAGGCCGGATCGCGGTCCGCCAAAGGGCGGGTTGCGTCAAGCCGTGAAGGTGACGTGGCGGTTAATTATGTGTTAACTGCAAAAGCGGGTGCAAATCTTTGTGAAACAAAGCATTGACGCACGCTTTCCCACGGGGCTATGGTACGGCCCGTCGCGCGTTTCCGCCCGTTTGCTACTGGACTTCCGATGGATCGCCACCTCCGTCGCGTCACCTCTCATGTCGTGCGTCGTCAGGCGATCCGCCGCAAGACCCGTCGTTGCCACTCCCACTTCTATGCACGCTGCTCGCATTGGTCGTTCCATGCCGAGGCGCCGGCGAGCGCGTTTCGCTGGGCGCGCGAACGCTGGGTGCTGGGTGGCGGCGCGTGCCTGCTGGCGCTGCTGACGCTGCTCGGCATCCCCGCGTGGGCCAGTGTGATGCGGCATCGCGCGGTGCAGCCGGTCACACGCGAAACCCTGGCGCTGCAACTGCCCCCCGCACCGAAGGAGTCGCCGCTGGCGACGACTGCCTCCTGGAAGGCCGTGGAAGTCCAGCCGGGCGAGACGATGTCCGAAATCTTCCAGGCCCAGGGGCTTTCCGGTTCCGACCTCGCCAGGGTGATGGCAAGCGGCAAGGATACCGGCGCGTTGAAGGCGCTGCACCCCGGCGACGAGGTCGCCTTCCTGATCGGAGCCAAGGGCCAACTGCAGGGCTTCCGCTACAACCCGGATTCCGCCACCCGGATCACCCTCACTGCACAAACCGACGGCAGCTTCGAGACCCAATCGACCGCGTTGCCGGTCGAACGCCGCATGCACTTCGCGCACGGGGTGGTGCAGGGCTCGCTGTTCGCGGCCGGCGAGAAGGCGGGGCTTTCCGAAACGATGGTGTNGAAGCTCGCCGACGTGTTCAAGTACGACATCGACTTCATCAAGGACCTGAAGAAGGGCGACCGCTTCACCGTCGTGTACGACGACATCTACCGCAACGGCCAGTACTCGGGCGGGGGCAACATCATCGCCGCGGAATTCGTCAACAATGGCCATCGCTACACCGCGTACCGCTTCAAGCAGGGTGATGGCGAGATCGCCTACTACAGCGAGGACGGCCGACCGCTGCGCAAGGGCTTGTTGCGCACGCCGGTTTCGTTCACCCGATTGTCTTCCAGTTTCGGAATGCGCAAGGATCCGGTGCTGGGCTACACCCGCCTGCACAAGGGCGTCGATTACGCGGCCCCGACCGGCACGCCGGTGCACGCCGCGGGCGACGGCGTGATCGTCCGCCACGGTTGGGTGCACGGCTACGGCAACTTCATCGCGATCAAGAACACCTCCACCTACACCACCGCGTACGGCCACATGTCGCGCTTCGCGCCGGGCCTGCGCGTCGGCTCGCGCGTGACCCAGGGCGAGGTGATCGGTTACGTCGGCCAGACCGGTTTCGCCACCGGCCCGCACCTGCACTACGAGGTGCGCGTGGACGGCAAGCCCGAGAATCCGCTGACGGTGACGATGCCCAAGCCGCAACCGCTGTCGGACAAGTTGATGGCCGAGTTCAAGACGCAGACCGCGCCGATGGTGGCGCGCATCCAGATGATCGACAACGCCACGCAACGCCTCGCGCGGGTGGACAGCGGCCGCGCCGCCGGCACGATGCTGACCGACTGACCACGCAGCCGTGGCCGGTGCTGCGTCGCCGCTCTATCTTGGCCTGATCTCCGGCACCAGCGCCGACGGCATCGACGCCGCGCTGGTGCGTTTCGCGCCGCGGCTGGAAGTGATCGCGGCGCGCACCTTTCCGTATCCTGACGCCTTGCGCGCGCGCATCGTCGTGCTGGCGCGCAACGATGCCGCGATCACGCTGGACGATTACGGACACCTCGACGTCGAAATCGGCGCATGCTTCGCCGAGGCTGCGCTCGTGTTGTTGCGCGATGCCGGCACCGAAACGGATGCGGTGGCCGCGCTCGGCTCGCACGGCCAGACCGTGTGCCATCGCCCCAACGGGCCGCATCCGTTCACGCTGCAAATCGGCGNCCCCGCCGTGCTCGCGGAGCGCACCGGCATCGTCACGGTCGCGGATTTCCGCCGCGCCGACGTCGCCGCGGGTGGGCAGGGCGCACCGCTGTTGCCGGCGTTGCACGCGGCGGCACTGGCCGATCCGGCGACACCACGCGTGGTATTGAATCTCGGCGGCATCGCCAATGTCACGTTGCTGGTGCCGGGACAACCCGTGCTCGGCTTCGACACCGGCCCCGCGAATTGCCTGCTGGATGCGTGGTCGCTGCACGTGCGCGGCATCCCACGCGACGAAGGCGGTGCGTGGGCGCGCAGCGGACGCATGGACAATGCGCTGCTGGCTCGCCTGCTCGACGACGCGTACTTTGCGATGCCGGCACCCAAGAGCACCGGGCGCGAATATTTCAATCTCGACTGGCTGGATGCACATCTGCTGGACGNCCTCGCGCCGGAAGACGTTCAAGCGACCTTGCTGCAACTTTCCGCGCGCAGCATCGCCGACGCATTGCGTGCGCACGCGCCGCGGATCCGCGAGGTGTACGCCTGCGGCGGCGGCGTGCACAACGGCGCGTTGATGGGCGCGCTGCGCGCCGAGCTGCCGGATGCAAGAATCGACACCACTGCCGCACTTGGCCTCGATCCCGACTTCGTCGAAGCGGTCGGCTTCGCATGGTTGGCGCGCGCACGGCTGGACGGCTTTCCCGGCAACCTGCCTTCGGTCACCGGCGCACGCGGACCGCGCGCGTTGGGCGCGGTTTACGCGCCGTTCGCCTGAGCTGCTTCGTCCGCCGGAAGATGCGCCTGCAGCCGCGGCACCAGCCACAGCAGCAACAGTGCCGCGGGCAACACCGCCAGCACCGTCAGCACGAAATAGAAGCCGTAACTCGTGGCCATCACGATGCCGCCGGCGAAAAAGCCCATCACCTTGCCGGGCAGGTTCACCATCGAGCTCAACAGAGAATATTGCGTGGCGGTGTGCTGGCGATTCACCAGCGAGGAAAGAAACGCCACGGTTGGCGGTCCGAGGAAACCGAGCGTGAAGTTTTCGACGGAGATCACCACCGTGAGCATGGTCAGGCTGCCGTGGTGGCCCATCAACAACAGGTAGAGCAGGTTGCTGCNCCCGCACGCGATGATCGCGACGAACAGCGTCGGATTGATGCCGAAACGAGCCACGGCGGCGCCCCCGACGAACACGCCGGCGATGCCTATCCACACCCCGTAGATCTTGGTGATCGTGCCGATCGCGGTCAGGCTGAAACCCATGTCGCGATAGAACGGGCTCATGATGCCGCCAATGGTCGCCTGCTCGGGGAGCTTGAACAGCAGGATGAACAGCAACGTCAACAGCGCCAGCCACACGCCGTAGCGCGCGAAGAAATCGGTGAAAGGCGCGACCACGCCGTTGCGCATCGCGTCCCGCCAGCCCGGCGGCGATTCGCGCAACACCTGCGGTTCGCGTGCGAGCAGGTTGGCGACGACGGGGATCGCCATCAACACGGCCATCACCACGTAAACCAGCGGCCACGGCAGGTGATCGGCCATGATCAAGGCAAATGCGCCGGCGACCATCAGGCCGATGCGATAACCCAGCGCGTAGGTCGCGACCAGCGCGCCCTGCTGGTCCATCGGCGCGATCTCGATGCGGTAGGCATCCACGGCGATGTCCTGGGTCGCGCCGAAAAACGCGACGGCCAGCGTTGCAACGACGAAGGCGTCCAGCCGTGCCGGCGTCAACAGCGCCATCGCGAGCAACCCGGCCACCACGCCGGCCTGTGCCAGCAGCAGCCAACCGCGCCGCCGACCCATGCGCGAAAACAAGGGCAGGCGCCAGTGGTCCAGCAACGGCGCCCACAGGAACTTGAACACGTAGGTCATGCCGGCGCTGGCGATCATCGTGATGTCGCGCAGCACGATGTGCTCGGACTTGAGCCAATAGGCCAGGGTTCCGGCGACCAGCAGGAACGGCAAGCCCGAGGAGAAGCCGAAGAAACACATCGTCCACGCGGCGGGCTGGGTGAAGGCTTTCCACACCGACGGCTTGGCGCGTTTGCCGGCGGTTCCGGTGCTGCCTGTCATTCGGCGTAGTCCACCGCGAAGGGTGCATGGTCGGAAAACCGCGGCGTCGGAGTGACGGTGCAGGCGCGTGCGCGCTTGCCGATGCCCGGCGTCGCGATCTGGTAGTCGATCCGCCAACCGACGTTGTTGGCGCGCGCGCCGCCACGGTTGGACCACCAGGTGTATTCCTCGGCATCCGGCTTCAGCACGCGGAAGCTGTCCAGCCAACCCTGTTTCGGCGCGGGCGCGCCATCACCGTGCCGATCGGCGATCAAGCCGTTCAACCAGGCGCGCTCCTCGGGCAGGCAGCCGGAGNTCTTCTGGTTGGATTTCCAGTTCCTGATGTCGCGCTCGCTGCGCACGATGTTCCAGTCGCCGCACAGCACGTAGTCGCGGCCGCTCGCCAGCCATTGATCGAAAATCCTGCGCAGCTTCTTCATCGCCTCGAATTTGAACTGTTGGCGTTCCTCACCGGACGTGCCCGATGGCACGTACAGCGACACCACCGACAACTTGCCGAAGCGCGCTTCGAGGTAGCGTCCCTCGTCGTCGAAGGGTTTCCAGCCGATCGCCCTCAATACTTCGTCAGGCTCGCGCCTTGCATAGATCGCGACGCCGCTGTAGCCCTTTTTCGTGACGGCATCGCGATAGAAACAATGGTGGCCATCCGGACGGAACACCGGATCGGAAAGTTGATCTTCCTGCGCCTTGGTTTCCTGGATGCAGGTGACGTCGGCGTCCTGCTTGCGCAGCCAATCGAAAAAGCCCTTGGAGGCGGCGGAACGGATGCCGTTGGCGTTGAAGGAGATGATTTTCACTCTGCGGGGCTCGGGACTCGGGACTCGGGACTCGGGAAGCGTAAAGCAAAAGCGCATGCACTGCTGCATTCGCGCATTCCCGCGCCGCGATTTTCATCGCCAGGAACCGGCTCACGTATCATTCGAGCCCCGAGCCCCGAGTCCCGAGTCCCGAGTCCCGATGTTGCAACCCCATCAACGCATCTTCCTCGATACCGCATTCGCCCG
>JGI26539J51216_1002615_pt1 | contig 10351 bp, 10 predicted proteins | sample ThiBio_1000_biof_2_FD_51216 | JGI IMG/M metagenome (IMG submission 51216)
CGCCGGTCCAACTACGCGGGCCGCGTTAAAGATAGTGGAGTTCAGGGCTACGGCGTTCATCAGGTCGTCTTTGCCGACCATCTCCGAGACAAATGACTGGCGGGTCGGCATATCGAGAGCGTTTACCATACCGAGGGCCAGGGCGCAAAGGTAGACGTGCCATAGTTGGACCCACCCGCCTACGGTCAAAACACCGAGCAGGGCAGCGACCGCCATCGAAGAACTCTGGGTAATAAGCAAGATGCGGTGCTTGGAATAGCGGTCCGCAATTACCCCGGTGAAGAGCGAAAAGAGCAGGGTTGGCAGAAATTGCAACCCGGCCACCAGGCCCAGCGCGAAAGGGTCATTATTACTAAGGGTCAGCACCAGCCAGGATTGGGCCAGGTTTTGCATCCAGGTGCCAATAAGGGAGACAAGCTGGCCGGTCCAGAAGAGGCGGTAGTTGCGGTGGCGAAGGGCTTTACCACCCTTGAAAATATAATTCTTCAGGCGAGAAAGATAGCTTTCCTGGGCAGGAACCGGGTCGGGTCCAGCCAGGGGAGCCGGGGGATTAACCAGGAGTTGGTCTTGATTTTGGGCTTTAGGATCTGACTCCATTTTCTTAATTTACCTGTAATTTTCTAATATTAAAAACTTCGTTGTTTTCACCCGGTACATTGGGTTGCATGGCGGCGGCCAGGGCTTCCAGGCCCGCTTCGAGATGGTGTAGAGCGGTGTCGTCCATCCGGTCCAGGGCTTCGGCCAGTTGTTTGCGTCGAATATTCTCCACCTGCTCAACGGTTTGGCGCCCTTTATCGGTTAAGGTAAGCAAAAAACTGCGCTTATCGTCCGGGGCGATGGCACGGGTTATCATTCCATCCAGTTCGAGACGGTCAATCAGTCCGGTGACGGTGGTGCGACTGACCCCCATGGCATCGGCGACTTCACGGGGACTGGTCACCCGCCCGGCGGCAAGGAGTAACAGGGCCCGACTGGCTCCCAGAGGAAGATTAGTCTGCTGCCAGGCTTCCGGCCAACCGGAGCGAATTAACCGCTGGACGAGTTGGTCCAGGTCCAGGACGGAGTTTTTTAATTTTTCGGTTGGCGTGGATTGGAGGGGAGAGCTTACTTTATTCGACATTTTTAATATACCAGCTTATCAATATAATCCAAGTTTTCGTACTATTAACAAAATAAGTATAATTCAATATCCCTCTCAAATCAATATTTATTGGTATATTTTTGGATAAGATTTAATAAAGGATAGGATAACCGTTTGCAATACCTGGAGAATATAAGGAAATTAAAACTCGCGGCAGTATTTATAGATAAGGTATTTTTCTTCAAAGCCGACGGCCCGGTAAAGCCCCTGGGCCGAATCCCGGAAATTATCCGTTTCCACGATAACTTTTTCTATACCATAAGCTCTCATCCGCCTAAAAGTTTCTTCCAGGACTACCCGGCCCAACCCCTGCTTCCGGTAGTCAGGATGGACGCCCATGGGTTCGATTTGGCCGGTAAAACCCCAGGGGTGCTTTTGGTAAAGTTTGTCCCGGCTTTCTTGGCCTATCCACCCGCTGCAAAAGGCAGCAACATTCCCATCCGGCGCAACGGCCACGACATTCAGGTCAGGTTGGTAAAGACTCCATCGCTCAACCTGTTCTCGCCAGCGTGTACTCATGGTTGTCGAGTCGAATGCGGCCCGGTGTATTTCTACATATTCATCAGAGGTTGAAACGTTGCGAATAGAAAACCCAGGGGGGAACACCGGGTGTGGTACTGCCACATCCAGAGATTTTTCAAAGTGGGTGGTCTGCCAGTCGTGTTTGTAAAAACCGTTCCGGCTTAATAAATCCACTTTGGCAGCATCATTTTGAGGCACGTCAATAAAAAGCAAAGGGTGTTCGTAACTGAGGTAATCCTTGCTTATTTTAGGGAAAATTTCGATAGCCCAATTGAGGATTTGTCGTTCGAGACTGGACCCGGCATAAATTGTTGAATAAGCATAGTCAAGGGTTTGCCAGGGCCATTGAATAACGGCAAAGGCAATCAGTTCGCCCACCTCATTTTGCCACAAGCCAACGCTGCGAGGATCATCCAGGGCGGGTCCACTCAGGCGGTAAGGCAAATCTAGGACATGGACGCTGGTGGAGGGGTTTTCCTCAACCAGCCGTTGCATTGCCAGGCAATCCACCCAGCCCTTGAATTCACGTTTAAGGCCAATCATTATTTTATCTTCCTTGAAGTTTACTTTGTAGTGCCTGGGGTAAGAGTGGGCTGGCTTTGCAGTCCGGGCGGTAAGGGTGGGGCATCGCTCTGTCCCTGGTTTGGGAGGGCCACGAGGGGCGTCGGGTTGACCGTCGGCAGGGCCGGGAAAGTCAGGCTCGGAATGGGTCCGGTGGCGATTGTAGCCGGTTGAACTGTGACAGTCGAAGGTTTATCAGCGGCTGCCGAAGGAGGCTGGCCGGAAGTCAGCACCTGTACCAGGATTATAATTGCCACCAAAACCGCCAGGCCCAGGTCAATCGCCATTACCAGGGCCAACCGTCTATCCCTTTGCGCCCATTTCCACATTTGCTACTTTCCCGTGAAAGTGAAACTATCTAGCATCCGGGCAAATAGCGGGCAATATTGGACTGCCTGGTTAGGACTGGCCGTGAATGTCACACCCCAACCCCGGTTTTGTCCTACAAAAAGAAGCTGGATACTCTGGACCGGGTAAGAAAAATTCTGTCCCGAGGGTGTGTTAAAAGCCAGAACGTATGCCGTAACACCACCCACGGTTCTTTCAGGCTGTCTATCAAAGACCAGCTTAGAAGCGGCGGTAGCTTCCTTATATTTGCGTTCGAAGAAAGCCTGGCTGTTCTCCTGGCCGGTCTGGTCCTCCGCGATAACGGTCACGTAAGCCCCGCTGTTATCCCCCTTTTTCACAATAAAGAGGTCACCTTTGATATTACCCTGGCTTTGCCCCTCTTTGACTTCCCATCCATCGGGGAGCGCCAACGCATAAGGAAAGGTGCTGGAAATATAGATGTGGGTGCCGGGAGGTGGGTCAATCCGCGCTCCGCTGGCCGAAACGGTAGCCTGGCTGGTAGTGGTTGAGGCCGCGGTGGTAAAAGTTGAGGCGGCGGATTTGCTACAATCTTCCAGGTTCAAACGCGTATCCGGCAGGTTTCCCGGCGGGTCAACATTGGTATCGGAGCCACAAGCCGATAAAAAAAGTACCAGAAGTAAGGTCAGGGCGGCCAGCGCCGGCCACTTTTTCCCCGTCATATATTATCCTTATAAGGTTTGCTTGTACTGATGAGTAAACCGGTATTGAATCTTCTACCCTCGATTTTATCACAATTACCACGTAAGAACTAATTTGCGTTTAGGCAGGCATGATGCTAAAGTTAGCCTGTTCGGCTCTCGAATTACAATAAAAAACGTTTTAAGTTATGAATTGTCGTAGATAGTTTAGAGGGGGTAGCCTGGAATGACGGTTGAGAACAGCACCGGCAAAAAACGTGCGATTATCAGTGTTTCGGATAAATCCGGCGTGGTGGATTTTGCGAATGGCCTGGTGCAACAGGGATACGAGATTTTTTCAACAGGCGGGACAAAACAAACCCTGGTCGATGCCGGGGTGCCGGTCCATTCGGTTTCCGACCTGACCGGTTTCCCTGAAATCCTGGAGGGGCGGGTTAAAACCCTCCATCCTGCGGTCCACGGTGGCATCCTGGCAAAGCGCGATGAAGCCAGCCACATGGCCGAACTGGCCGCCCAGGGTATCGGCCTGATTGACCTGGTTGCCGTTAACCTCTACCCGTTCGTCCAGACCATCAGCAAAACCGGTGTCTCTCTCGAAACCGCCATCGAAAACATTGATATTGGTGGGCCGACCATGATCCGGGCGGCAGCTAAAAACTTCAAGCACGTCCTCGTGGTGGTGGACCCCCAGGATTACACCCAGGTTCTCGAACTTCAGGCTGGCGGGACTATTTCGGAAGAAGCCCGGCATAAACTGGCCGCTAAAGCCTTCCAGCACACCGCTACCTACGATACGGCTATCGCCACATACCTGCGTGGTCCCGGCGAACACTTCCCCGAAGACATGACCCTGAGCCTTCACAAAATCCAGGACTTACGTTACGGCGAGAACCCACACCAACTGGCCGCCTTCTACGGGTGGAAAGCCCCGCTTGACCAGAAATACAGCAGCATGGCCTCCCTCAAACAGCTTCAGGGGAAAGAGCTTTCCTACAATAATATTCTCGATGCCGACGGTGCCCTGGCAGTGGTGCGTGATTTCTCGGCCCCAACTGTCGCCATTATCAAGCACACCAATCCTTGCGGCCTGGCTTCCCACCCCGACCTGCTGGTTGCTTACGATAACGCCCTGGCCGGTGACCCCCTTTCGGCCTATGGCGGCATCGTGGCTGTTAACCGGGTGGTAGATATGGCCCTGGCTCAGAAGATTGTTTCGACTTTCTTCGAGGTTTTAATCGCGCCCGATTTCACCGAGGGTGCGCTTGGTGTGTTGCGAAAGAAAAAATCGCTGCGGGTACTGGCGACCGGTGACCTGAACCTGGGTGCGGACCAACTGGCGATGACCCCGGCTTTGCGTCAGGTTACGGGCGGTTTCCTGGTCCAGACCCCCGATATTTTGCCGGAACGCGACCTTCAAATGCAGGTCATGACCGAACGGGAACCTACCCTAGAAGAAGTAACCAACTTACAATTCGCCTGGCGGGCTGTCAAGCATATCAAGTCAAACGCGATTGTGCTCGTCAAGAATCACGCTATCGTCGGGATGGGCGCGGGCCAACCAAGCCGGGTTGACTCGGTCAAGATTGCCCTCAACAAAGCCGGGGTAAAGGCCAAAGGTTCTGTCCTGGCCTCGGACGCTTTCTTCCCGAAGATTGATGGTGTCGAGACGGCGGCTATGGGCGGGGTGACAGCCATAATTCAGCCGGGCGGCTCCATCAGCGACACCGATACGGTCGAGACTGCTATCAAGTACAACCTGGCGATGGTTTTTACGGGACGCCGCCATTTCAAACACTAAAACAAAAATAGGGATTTTTAGAATTCAGATGACGCAAACTGCCGAAATAACCGCGACCCTGGGACGTTACGCCGGGCTAATTGAACAGACAATCCGGGCTGAACTGGCGACTGGCCTGGACCCCTGGATGCAAGGCGCGCTCAGCTACCACTTTGGCTGGGTTGACGATACTTTCCAGCCGATTACAAACGGCAATAGCGGCAAGAAATTGCGCCCTGTGATGGCTCTGCTGGCCTACCAGGGCGCGCTCGAAATTCTTCAACCCGGCGCTGGCGAAAACGCCGACCTTGCCCCGGCCCTGCCCCTGGCGGCTTCGCTCGAAATGATTCACAACTATAGCCTGATTCACGACGACATCGAAGATGACGATCGAGCCCGGCATGGCCGCCCGACCCTCTGGGCACTCTGGGGCAAGCCGAAAGCGATAAACGCCGGGGACTGCCTCGACATGCTGGCTTACCGGGCGCTCTACAGGGGCCAGGAAAAGGGACTGCCCGCCGAACGCGTACTCGAACTGACCCGCCTTATCACCGATACCTCGGTCAGGTTAACCCTCGGCCAGCACGCCGACATGAGTTTTGAGGATAACCTGGAGGTGACACCGGAGATGTACCTCAAAATGATAAGCGGTAAAAGCGCGGCCCTTATCAGTTGCTCGGTCAAAGGTGGGGCTTTGGTTGCTCTCGACCCCGCCGCCCCCGACAACGCCGCCAGGCTGGAAGATTTCGCCCGGTTTGGGGAGCAAATCGGCCTTGGCTTTCAAATCCGCGACGACATCCTCGGCATCTGGGGCCTGACTGCCAAGACCGGTAAACCGAGTGGCAGCGACATCCGGCGGCGCAAGAAAAGCCTCCCGGTCCTCTACACGCTCACAAATGCTGCCCCGGCCCTGCGAGAGAAATTGTTGCACCTTTACCGCAGCAACGACCCTGTCACACCTGAGCAGGAGCAGTTTGTTATGGACGCCCTAGAAGAAACGGGTGCCCGCGAGTTTGCCCAGGCGCAGGCTGACCGGTTCAAGTTTGCGGCCCTCGAAGCCCTGACCCAGGCAGCAGGTGGCGAAAAGGCTCTGGCTAATAATCCACCCCTTCGCAAATTGCACGAACTCTCTACTTTCCTGGTCGAACGGGACTACTAGGTAAAAAAGGGGAATTGCGAACCTGGAAACCCGGCTAATCTCTAGAATTTACCGGTTTCCTGCCAGCCTGGCTATTGCGGTGGGGTTGGCTTTGCTTTTTGCGTTGTTTATCCTGGTACGTTTTCACGGGGAAACGCGCTTCTTTTATCTTTATTACATGGTTCCCATAGCGGTCCCATTTGTCGCTTTCCTGCTGGACCGCCTCGAATTTTTTAACCAGACCACCCTGGCCCAACATATCCTGGATATTTTTATTCTAGCGCTGGCAATCCTGCGAAACTTTGTAGAAATACCTCTTATTTCCGGTCATGCCATTTTTCTAACATTTGCCCTTTTTAGCACCAGGACAAAACTGGCGAGAATTACCGCTGCCCTTGTCTTGGTGATTGTAGTCCTGATGAAATGGTATAACTGGCACGATTTCTACACCCCGTCCGGGGCCTTTTTTTCAGGAACAATAGCGGCATTCCTCTACCGGCATTTCAAGCAAAGGCATGTTAAAAAGAGCGGGTTTGAGCTTGAATCACGTTGACGTACTTGAACAAACATGTTAAAATTATGATGGGATTATGGTAATTTAATAGGTTTTGTTTGGGTAATCCACCGGAATCACTATCTTACTTCAAACGATTGGACCCGCAATCCTGCCGCACCGGTTTCCTTCCTGCCCCGCAAGCAAGTGGTAAGGGCGCCTGGCCCGGCATCGCCAGTGTAGTAAGTAAAGCAATTAGACTTTTTTGACACTCAAATAATCTTAAATTGAATAAATCCCAGGTCACAGCTCCGCTCAGAATAGAACGGGGCTATACCACTATCTTTTATTGATTTTTCGAAAGGAGTTCTACTATCAGCAGGAACCTTCGCGTTAATGAACGCATCCGTGTCCCGGAAATTCGGGTAATTGACGAAAATGGCGAGCAGCTTGGCATCATGAAGACCCGGGAGGCCCTGGCGCTGGCCCGTAGCCAGAACAATGACCTGGTCGAAGTTGCCCCCAACGCCCAGCCGCCTGTCTGCCGGATTATGGATTATGGCAAATATCGGTATGAGCAGGATAAGAAAGAAAAAGAAGCCCGCAAGAGCCAGAAAGTTATAACGATTAAAGAGGTAAGGTTGCGTCCGAAAATCGACGACCACGATTTAAAGACCAAAGGCAACCAGGCCCGTGGCTTTTTGGAAGAAGGCCACAAAGTAAAGATGACCGTTCTATTTCGAGGCCGAGAAATGGCACACCAGGATATTGGCCGAGAAGTTTTGAACGAAATGATTGACATGCTCAAAGACGTGGCCCAGATTGAACAGGCCCCCCGCGTCGAAGGCCGCAATATGAGCATGATGCTTTCCAAGGCCGCCTCCAAATCGTCGTCCGAACCAAAGGCACCCCGCCCACCGCGCCCCACCCCGCCCGTCCAGGATGGTGGTTCGGCCCCGGCGGCAACTGCCGAGTAACGGCTACTTCCGGGTAACCCCGGCCTTTGTCCCAAAATAAAAAGTGCGGGAGCCTGGTCTTTATAAAGGTCAGGCTCCTTTGCTTTTATAATGAAAATGGGCTTAAAATAAGTCCAGAATTTTCTTTAAAAATGGAAAACATGGGCAATTATGGCTGACTTTAAAACCGAAATCGTGATAGACAGGCCGGTCGCACAGGTATTTAACTTCCTGGCGACAAATTTTGAGGCTAATTTACCAAAAGTTGAAACTAATTTTTTATATGTCGAGCAATTGACCGAAGGTGAGGTGGGCAAGGGCACCCTGTTTCGGGCTATCCGAGCCAAAAAAGATGGCGAACAGGACTCTTCCAATCGCGATTTTTTTAAGGATTTAGACCTCAATACCCTGGACCCGGAACTGCGAAGCGAACTCGAAGAAATCTTTTTGGAAGTGACCGCCTTTGAAAAGGACAGGCTTTTCGAAATAGTCCGGGTCGGTGAAGAAAATAAAAAAATTTTGGAAAATTACAGCTTCTCTCCTGAAAATAAGGGCACGAAAGTTTTTTATAAGATAAATTTCGATTCTAGTATGGTGCGAGGCGACCTCGAAAAAAAGAATCGGGAACTGGGCAATTCAAAAATCACTAACTTTGCGCTTAAATTATTTGCGAACCCCATACTGAAATCGGGCGTAAAAAATGGCCTCAAAACCATGAAGGCTATCATCGAAGCTGAACTAAAACCTGGCCCAACGAATGTATAAGTCATCCTGAGCGAAGCGAAGGATCTCCACGCCGTTGGCGAATATCACAGCCGTTTGTTTGTGGTAACTAGACTCCTCACCACCGCCTGGAGTAACAAATATTCAACTTGAATTATTACAAATATGGCTGAATTTTCGAACAGTATAATTATAGAAAGGCCACTCGAACAGGTTTTTGACTTCCTGGCGGTAAACTTTGAAGAAAGCCAGCCAAAGCTTGATTTTAATACATTAATGGTAGAAAAACTGACTGAAGGCGCGGTAGGTGAAGGGACGCAATTTCGCGTTATCAAGGCAAAAGCTGGGGGCGAACAAGACCCTTCGAAAAGTGAAATCCTGAAAAATATTGACCTTGACACTCTGGAACCGGAGTTGAGAAAGGAAATCACCGAGGAATTTGTAGAAGTTACGGCTTTCAAAAGGAACAAACTATTTGAAACGATAATACTTGCTGAGGAAAATCAAAAAGGGTTAATTAGGTATAATTTTTCTGATGAAAATGGTTCTACAAGAGTCATTTGGACAATAAAGTTTAATTTAGATTCTTTTAATTTTCAGATTTCGAATAGCGATTACCGTCCTCCCAGAATCTTCTGGTTAATTTTCCGATTATTCTCTAAGAGAATTTTAAACTTTGGTATGCAACAAGGACTTAAAGATTTGAAAGCAGCAATTGAGGCGAACCTGGCACCTGCTAAACCGGAAAACGCTGACCAAGAATTGGTAAAATTTAAAGAATATAAAAAATTGGACAATGACCTCAATTAAGCCATTGTCCAACCAATAACGAGTCTTTAGGCTAAAGCAAGGTTTCCATCAAAAGAATAAGCTTTCCCGGCTTTTGTAGGCAGTGAAATAACCCGGTTTCTATACTGGACCTGACAATTTTGCCCCAACTTCGACAAAATCCTTCCCTTTAGCAGTTCCCCGTTCTCCCACTCCAAATCTACCTCGAACCCACCACGGGCGCACAGGCCGCTTACCCTGCCATCTTTCCAGGCGCGAGGTAGGGCCGGTAGCAGGTGAATGGTGTTATCCCGGTGACTTTGCACCAGCATCTCTGCGATACCTGCGGTTAGCCCGGTGTTGCCGTCCAGTTCGAGAATATTTAAGGTAGCCCCGGCGCCCGGCGGGTCGAAGGTCATCAGGTTTTCTTCGGTCAAGCGTTTCTCTATGGCCTGGACCTGCCGCAAGGCGTCTTCCGCTTCCCATAGCCGGGCCGAACCGACCATCACCACACTCCTGGCCCAGCCCATTTCCTCGTAGCCGTTCGGGGCGTACAGGCGGCGCATCAGGGTGGTATGGGCTGCTTCCGCTAAAGATGGTGAGGTCGCCGGGTCAATCTGGCCGTAAGGATAAAGGGCCAGGGTGTGAGAAATATGGCGGTGGGTAGTGTCGGGTTCCGCGAAATCTTCAAACCACTCCTGGAGTTGTCCGTGTTTACCTATCTTAAACGGTGGTAATTTAGCCAGGGTTTCCTGCCAGGCGGCCCGCAAATCCTCGTCCAACCCCAAGATGGTCGCGGCTTCGAGGCAGGTTTGCAACAGGTTGCGTGTCTCGACAACGGCATAGGTAACGCCCATATCAAGCTGATAGACCCCTCCATCATAACTAAAAGAATTTTCCGGGGAGTAGGAAGGGCCGGGCACCAGGTAACCACCGGAAGGGTGTTCCACCAGGAAACCGACCACAAATTCTGCCGCCTCTTTTATGACCGGATAAACCTTTTCGGCCAGGAAAGCCTGGCCAAGGGAAAAACGATAAGTTTCCCAGAGATGTGAGGCAATCCAGACCCCACAGAATGGGTCAATCCCCCACCGAACATCCCAACCCGGCGCTGAAAATCCCCACGCGTTCGAGACGGTATGGGCGACCCAACCACCCAGGCCGTACAAATTTTTGGCGGTGTGACGACCGGAAGGGACCAGGATTGTTTCTATCCACTTTGCCAGGGGCGGGTTACATTCCGCAAGGTTAGTCACATCGGCGGG
>JGI26539J51216_1002619_pt1 | contig 10338 bp, 6 predicted proteins | sample ThiBio_1000_biof_2_FD_51216 | JGI IMG/M metagenome (IMG submission 51216)
CCGCCCACACGCGGCTGCCGGCCTTCCCCCGCGCCACCGCCACGTCCAGCTGGTTGGTCACCACCACCTTGCTGGCGATCGGCGCCTCTCCCCGCGGCTGCAGCGTCTCCAGCATGGCCGGCCCGTTCGGATCGACCGCGTAGACCGTATCGCCAGGTTGCACGGCGGCCGCCAGCGCGGCGGCGGCGCGATCCCAGCGCGGCTTGGTGGACACCCGGTAGACCGGCCACAGGTTGACCAGACACAGCAGCGGCAGCAGCACGACCACGGCCGGCCGCCAGTGGCGCGACAGCGCGGTGGCGCCCACCCCCGCCAGCACGAAGAACGGCACCGCGCTCCACAGCAGGTAACGCGGCACCAGCACCGGCTTCAGCACCGACACCGCCAGCAACAGCAGCGGCAGCACGGCGAAGCCCAGGGCCAGCGCACGGCCGTCCAGACGGCCGCGCAGGCGGTACAGCCCCGCGCCGCACAGCACCGCCACGCACGGCGACAGCACCGCCGCCGCGGTGGGCACCAGGCCGAAGTGCACCACGGCGGCGGGTCGCATCAGGTAGGTGCTGCCGGCTGCCACCCAGAGGTTGTGCCAGCTCAGCGCGGGCACCCAGTCGAACGCACTCAGCACGCGCCCGCTGCTGGCCACGAACACGGCCAGGTAGAACGGCGCGCAGCAGGCCAGTACCAGCGTCTGCCCCCACAGCCAGCAGCGCAGGAAGTCGCGTGCCAATCCGGGCGATTCCGTCTTGCGCAGCGAACGCCAGATGCAGAACAAGGCCGCATTGGAAGCGGCCCACCACGGCAAGGCGTCGCCCAGCACGTCCAGCGCCGCGATCGTGCCGACCAGGTACGCCGTCCATTCCAGCCACGGAGCGCCTTGGCGGCGCAGGCCCAGCGCCGCGCGCGCCGGCTGTTGCGCCAGGCCGACCAGCCCCCACAGCGCCACCGCGATCAGCAGCAACAGCAGCGCGTAGGAGCGCGCCTCCTGCCCGTACTGCACCTGGGTGGGCGCCAGCGCCATCAGCAGGGCGGCGACCACGCCCGCGAAACGCCCGGCCACGCGCCGCCCGATCGCGTACACCACGCCGACCGCCAACGCGCCGAACAGCGCCGACGGCAGGCGCAGCGCGGTGAAGTCCGCCTGCTGCGGCACCAGCGAGCTGAGCAGCAGGAAATAGTTCGGCATGTGCCGGTTCGCGAAGCTGTCGGCGATCAGCGCCGTGGTATCCAGGTGGATGCGCTGCCAGGTGAACACCTCGTCCAGCCAGAACGGCTGGGGGCCCAGGCGGATGCAGCGCGCCACCAGTGCCAGCAGCGACAACAGCAGCAGCCATGCCGAATCGCGCAACGCCCAGTCGCCCTGCCCGGCCACGCACGACGGCTGCGCAGCAAGGCGACGCGAAACGATACCGGCGTGGGTCGATGGCATGGCGGATACCCGCGGGGAAGGCGCCCATCATCGAACGCCCCGGGTGTTTCAGCGTTGTCACGCCGGCCCTGCGCGTTGGGCCACGTTCAGCCAAAGAGCACGCCCGCGCCGGACCCGTTACGGCTTCGGACGCAGGCGCAGGCGCCAGTCCGCGCCGACCTGGCGCTGGTCCACCACGTCCAACCGCCAGCGCCCGGCCATGGATTCCAGCGGCGGCAGCGCCAGCAGCGCACGCGCGCCGTCGCCCAGCAGCACCGGCGCCACGTAGAGCAGCAACTCGTCGGCCAGGCCGGCGGCGAACAGCGCGCCGCACAGCGTGGGGCCAGCTTCCACGTGAACCTCGTTGCAGTCGCGCGCGGTCAGCAGCGCCAGCACGGCGGACAGGTCCAGCGCGCCGTCGCGCTCCGCCACTTCGGCGTATTCGACGCCCGCGTGCGGTGCGTCCGGCGTCACGGCATGCGGGCCGTGCAGCAGCAGCGTGGGCGCGGCAGCATCCAGCACATGGCTGCCGGGCGGCGTACGCAGGCGGCGGTCGAGCACCACGCGCAGCGGCGGCACATGGGGCGTACCTTCCGGCAGTCGCGCGGTGAGGCGCGGGTCGTCCGCCAGCACGGTGCCGCTGCCGGTGAGGACGGCGCTGCTGCGCGCGCGCCAGCGCTGCACGTCGGCACGCGCGGCGTCGCCGGTGATCCACTTCGATTCGCCGTTCGCGAGCGCGGTGCGGCCGTCCAGGCTCATCGCCAGCTTCACGCGCACGAACGGACGCCCGCGCTCGAGGCGGCTGAAGAAACCGATGTTCAGTTCGCGCGCCTTGTCGCGCAGCAGGCCGCCGTCCACCGCGATGCCGGCGGCACGCAAGACGGCGATGCCTCGCCCCGCCACCTGCGGGAACGGGTCTTCCGCCGCGATCACCACGCGCGCCACGCCGGCGGCGACCAGCGCGTCCGCGCAGGGCGGCGTGCGGCCATGATGGGCGCAGGGCTCCAGCGTCACGTAGGCAGTGGCGCCACGCGCGCGTTCGCCGGCCTCGCGCAGTGCGAACACCTCTGCATGCGGCTCGCCTGCCCGCTGATGCCAGCCGCTGCCCACCACCGCGTCGCCGTGCGCGATCACGCAGCCCACGCGCGGGTTGGGCTGCGTGGTGAACAGGCCGCGTTCGGCGAGACGCAGCGCATGCGCCATGTGCTGGTGGTCGATGGCAGTGAAGCTCATGCTGGTCCTCCTCTCCCCTTTGGGGAAAGGATCGAGGTGAGGGGGCAGGACTGGCGACAGTGTGACATCGGAGACGTGCTTCGCGCGGGTCGAGGCGGGATCGGCCCCTCATCCCAGCCCTCTTCTCCCCGGAGAGGAGAGGGAGAAAGCGTGGTCAGGCCTTGCGGGGACGGCGCGCTTCCGGGGCGGCGGCGCCCAGCAGCGAGAGCTGCAGCTTCTCCAGCTCGGGCAGGTCGTGTTCCAGCCGCGCGATTTCCTCGAGGAAGGCCTGCACGTCCTCGAACTTGCGGTAGACCGAGGCGAAACGCACGTAGGCCACCTGGTCGAGCTTCTTCAGCTCGCGCATCACCAGCTCGCCGACCTGGCGCGAGGGCACCTCGCGTTCGCCGCTGCGGCGCAGGTCGTTGATGACCTCGCGCACCGCGCTGTCGACGTCGTGGCTGGGCACCGGGCGCTTCTGCAGCGCGCGCTCGAAGCTCACCCGCAGCTTGCGTTCGTCGAAGGCCTCGCGCCGCTCGCCGCTCTTCACGATCGCCGGCAGCTTGAGCTCGGCCGTCTCGAAAGTGTTGAAGCGCTCGCCGCACTGCGGGCACTCGCGACGCCGACGCACGGTGGAACCGTCCTCGGTGAGACGCGAGTCGATCACGCGGGTGTCTTCGTGCTGGCAGAAAGGACAATGCATTCAGCGACCGGACTCGGAATACGGAACGAGGGATCCGGAACGGCGGAACGCGGGCGCGACCCGGGCTCTTCCGAACCCCGAATGCCCGCTCCCGAATCCCCGCTCCTCAGCCATACACCGGGTACTTCCTGCACTGCGCCTCGACCTTCGCGCGCACGGCGGCGATCACCGCCTCGTCGCCCGGCGCGTCGAGCACGTCGCAGATCCAGTTCGCGAGGTCGGTGCAGTCGGCTTCCTGGTAGCCGCGGGTGGTGACGGCGGGCGTGCCCACGCGCAGGCCGGAGGGGACGAAGGGCTTCTGCGGGNCGTTCGGCACGGNATTCTTGTTGACCGTGATGTGGGCCTTGCCCAGCGCGGCTTCCGCATCCTTGCCGGTGACGCCCTTGCCGATCATGTCGATCAGCATCAGGTGGTTCTCGGTGCCGCCGGAGACGATCTTGTAGCCGCGCGCGATGATGGTCTTGGCCATCGCCTTGGCGTTCTTCACCACCTGCGCCTGGTAATCCTTGAAATCCGGCTCCAGCGCTTCCTTGAACGCCACCGCCTTGGCGGCGATCACGTGCATAAGCGGGCCGCCCTGGATGCCGGGGAAGACGATGGACTGCAGCTTCTTCTCGATCTCCTCGGCCGCGTCGCCCATGCCCTGCCTGCTGGCGAGGATGATGCCGCCGCGCGGGCCGCGCAGGGTCTTGTGCGTGGTGGAGGTGACCACGTGCGCGTGCGGCAGCGGGCTGGGGTACACGCCGGCGGCGACCAGGCCCGCGACATGGGCCATGTCCACGAACAGCCAGGCGCCGACCTTGTCGGCGATGGCGCGGAAGCGCGCCCAGTCCATCACCTGCGAGTAGGCGCTGAAGCCGGCCACGATCATCTTGGGCTTGTGCTCGACGGCGAGGCGCTCGNCCTCGTCCATGTCGACGAGGCCGTCGTCGTTCACGCCGTACTGCACGGCGTTGAGGATCTTGCCGCTGAGGTTGACCTTGGCGCCGTGGGTGAGGTGGCCGCCGTGCGCCAGGCTCATGCCGAGGATGGTGTCGCCCGGCTGCAGCAGCGCGAAGTACACCGCCTGGTTGGCCTGCGAGCCGGAGTGCGGCTGCACGTTGGCGTAGTCGGCGCCGAACAGCTGCTTCACGCGGTCGATCGCCAGCTTCTCGGCCACGTCCACGTACTCGCAACCGCCGTAGTAGCGCTTGGACGGATAGCCTTCCGCGTACTTGTTGGTGAGCTTGGAGCCCTGCGCCTCCATCACCCGCGGGCTGGCGTAGTTCTCGGAGGCGATCAGCTCGACGTGGTCTTCCTGCCGGCGCCCTTCATCGGCGATGGCCTGGGCCAGTTCGGGGTCGTAACCGGCGATCGTGCAGTCCTTCGGGAACATTCGGGCCTCTGCGGGTGAGCTGGCGGGGATGAATCGCGAAATTGTAACGCCGCCGCCAATTTGCAGCCACCAACCGCCCGGGCGGGTCGGCGCGCGGTGCGCGGCGGATGGCCGCAGCCCCGCCGGCCCGTCCGGGTGCGACGCAAGGCCCGTGCACGGGCCGCCATGGCGGGAAAACGCCCCATCGGCGATAATTGACGGTCTTTGATTTCCCTGCCTGTGCCGGGCCGCAGCGGCGGCCTGGGGGTCGCCTTCAGGAGCACGCATGCAATACATCTACACCATGAACGGGGTGAGCAAGATCGTTCCCCCGAAGCGCCAGATCATCAAGGACATCTCGCTGAGCTTCTTCCCCGGCGCCAAGATCGGCCTGCTGGGCCTGAACGGCGCGGGCAAGTCCACGGTGCTGAGGATCATGGCCGGCGTGGACACCGACTTCCAGGGCGAGGCCCGTCCGCAGCCGGGCATCAAGGTCGGTTACCTGGCGCAGGAGCCGGAACTCGATCCCGAGAAGACCGTGCGCGAATCGGTGGAAGAAGGCGTGTCGGTGATCCTCGACGCGCAGAAGCGCCTGGAAGAGGTCTACGCCGCCTACGCCGAGGACGGCGCGGATTTCGACGCGCTGGCCAAGGAGCAGGAGAAGCTGGAAGGCATCCTGGCCGCCAACGACGCCCACGCCCTGGAGCGCCAGCTCGAAGTGGCCGCCGACGCGCTGCGCCTGCCGCCGTGGGACGCGAAGATCGGCCCGCTCTCCGGCGGCGAGAAGCGCCGCGTGGCGCTGTGCCGCCTGCTGCTGTCCAAGCCCGACATGCTGCTGCTGGACGAGCCCACCAACCACCTCGACGCCGAGTCGGTGGACTGGCTGGAGCAGTTCCTGCACGACTACCCCGGCACCGTGGTGGCGGTCACGCATGACCGCTACTTCCTCGACAACGCCGCCGAGTGGATCCTCGAACTCGACCGCGGCCGCGGCATCCCGTGGAAGGGCAACTACACCGAGTGGCTGGAGCAGAAGGACGCGCGCCTGAAGCAGGAAGCGCAGCAGGAGAAGTCCCGCCAGAAGGCCATCGAGAAGGAACTGGAGTGGGTGCGCTCCGCCGCCAAGGGCCGCCAGTCCAAGGGCAAGGCGCGCCTGAAGCGCTTCGAGGAGCTGAACTCGGTCGACTACCAGCGCCGCAACGAGACCAACGAGATCTTCATCCCGCCGGGCGAGCGCCTGGGCCAGGAGGNGATCGAGTTCAAGAACGTCACCAAGGCGTTCGGCGACCGCGTGCTGATCGAGGACCTGTCGTTCAAGATCCCGCCGGGCGCCATCGTGGGCGTGATCGGCCCGAACGGCGCCGGCAAGTCCACGCTGATGAAGATGGTCATGGGCAAGGAGCAGCCCGATTCCGGCGAGGTGAAACTCGGCCACACGGTGCAGCTCGCCTACGTCGACCAGTCGCGCGTCGCGCTCGACGACAAGAACAACGTGTGGCAGGAGGTCTCCGGCGGCCTGGACATCCTCGCCATCGGCAGCTTCGAGATCCAGTCGCGCGCCTACATCGGCCGCTTCAACTTCAAGGGCACCGACCAGCAGAAGATCGTCGGCAACCTCTCCGGCGGCGAACGCGGCCGCCTGCACATGGCCAAGACCCTGCTTCAGGGCGGCAACGTGCTGCTGCTCGACGAACCGTCCAACGACCTCGACGTGGAAACCCTGCGCGCGCTGGAAGACGCGCTGCTGGAATTCCCCGGCTGCGCCATCGTGATCTCGCATGACCGCTGGTTCCTCGACCGCATCGCCACCCACATCCTGGCCTTCGAGGGCGACTCCCACGTGGAGTTCTTCCCCGGCAACTACAACGAGTACGAAGCCGACAAGAAGCGCCGCCTGGGCGACGAGGCGGCGAGGCCGCACCGGGTGAAGTACAAGAAGCTGGCGTGATGGACGGGTGGCGGGGAGGCCGATCGGCCTCCCCTGCCCCACACCCGGATCGGCAGTCGCCCTTCTCTCCCAGGCACTCCTTCCCGGAACAGTCCCGGCAGCTCCATCGCATCCCGTGTCGCCGTCTTGGCATGGCTCTGGCTGGGCCCCGGCCCACGGGCATGACAACCCGTCCCCTCAGGGACTATCCAGACAGCATTGCCACCCTGCGAAAAGGAATGCATGCGGACGCGATTGCGCCAGCCCGCTACCAGCTGAAATCGGCGACGACGGGAAAGTGGTCCGATGGATAGACCTTGCCGTCATGCGTCGCGATCGTGCGCACGTCGTCGGCTTTCGCGCCACGGTAGAGGATCCAGTCGATGCGCTCGGTCGCCCGGCCGGTGAACCCGTGAAAGGTGCCGTCCGGGCCCTCGTGCCGTGGTGCGGACGCATGCGCATCGCGCAGGACCTGGGTCAAGACGGCGTGCGTCCTGCTGCCGGGAGTGGTGTTGAAGTCGCCGGTCAGAATGAACGGCAGCGACGCAGGCAACTGCGCCAGACGCTGTGTGATCTCCGTGGCACAGCGCTCACGCACCATCTCTGCCTCCCTGCCTTCCTGATGGGGGAAGTGCGTGTTGTAGTAGTAGAACTGCTTGCCGCTGCGCCGGTCCCGGAATTTCGCCCAGGTAACCATGCGCGGCAGCGGCTGACCGGCGATCATGCTTCCCGGCTTGTCGGGCGTATCCGAGAACCAGAAGTTGCCGGACTCGAGCACTTCCAGGCGCGACTTGTCGTAGAAGACGCCCATGTGCTCGTTGTCGTTCTCATCGATCTCGTTCCCGTTGCGGCCCATGCCGAACCACGCGTAGCCGGGCAAGCGCTGTTGCAGGTAGTCGCCCTGCGGCAAGAGCAGTTCCTGCGTACCCAAAATGTCGGGGTGCTCCTTCCGGATGACCCGGACCATCAGGTCGCGACGATACGGCCACGCGTTGATGCCATCGTCCGCCTCGCTGTAGCGCAGGTTGAAGGTCATGACGCGAAGGTCATGGGCACCGGCGGCGCTGGCCATGCCAGAGGCCAGCGCAAGCCCGCAAACCAGGAAAAATCCACGCAGTAGACGCACGACGCAACTCCTTTTGATGGGCATGTGACGCGGGAATCGGATGCCGCCATCCGGCCGGGATTTCACCGCAACCCCATGGTCACGGATGGAAGGGGGCGCGGCTACCGGAAGCGCAACGATCTTCCGTGGTCCCGACCTTCCAACCGGTCACCGGCCATCATGCCGTCGTCCCGACATCGACGGCGGCGCGTCGGCCGGATCAGCGCCCCAGGCCTTGTTCGGCTCGGGCCCCATGGTAAGCACCAGCGTGGCGCCGTTCGCGATGTCCGCGTGGCTGAACCAGGGCTTGGTCCACGGTTTGCCGTTGAGCGTCGCGGACTGGATGTACATGTTACGCGCCGAGTTGTTGCGCGCGACGATCTCGAACACCTTGCCGTTGCCCATGCGCATGCTCACCCGGTCGAAGATTGGGCTGCCGAGGATGTAATCGGGCGTGGACGGATCGACCGGGTAGAAGCCCATCGCGCTCATCACGTACCACGACGAAGTCGAACCCTGGTCGTCCATGCCTGGGAAGCCGTAGCCGCTGGCGTCGCTGCCGTACAAATCGGCGAGGATGCGCCGCGCCAGCGCCTGCGTCTTCCAGGGCTGGCCGCTCCATGCGTACAGGTAGGCCGCCTGCTGGTCCGGCTGGTTGCCCTGCACGTATTGCCCGATCAGGCCGGTGCAATCGCGGCAGATGCCCTTGGCCGTATAGGGCGTGGAGAAGAACGCATCGAGCTTGGCGTTGAATGCGTCGCGCCCGCCGAGCAGGTCGATCAGGCCCTGCACGTCCTGCGGCACCAGCCACAGCGTGGACCAGCCCGAGGCCTCCTTCATCATGAAGTTGTAGTAGGGCTCGCCCGGATCGAACGGCGAGATCCACTTGCCATCGGCGGTCTTGCCGCGCATGAAGCCGACCGACGGATCGAACACGTTGCGGTAGTTCGCGGCGCGGCGCAGGAACATCTGCGCGTCGTCCGTCTTGCCGAGCCGGCGCGCGACATCGGCCAGCGCGTGGTCGTCCCAGGCGTATTCAAGCGTGGTGGCGGCACCCGCCTTGCCACCGGCATAAGGCGGGCTGGGATTACCCGGCGGAACGATGTCGGAGATCCAGCCGTTCTTCATGTATTCGGCGAGATAGCCTCGCGGCCCCTTTGGATCGGTCGCGTTCTTGCGCAGGTACGTGTACGCCGCGGCGTAGTCGAACGGAATGCCGCGCTGCCATGCGCCGTCGTAGAGGAACACGGCGTGGTCGCCGTGGAACGAGGTGTTCATGTAGCCGCGCTCGCGCGCCATGTCGAGCTCGGAGCGCATGATGTCCTGCACCACCGTCGGCTCCAGCAGCATCAGCAGCACGATCTGGTTGCGGCCGGTATCCCAGAACGGCACCGGCCCGTAGCGGTCGTGATCGGCAACGCGGACCTGGCCGTTGGTATCGGTGAAGCGCTCGCCCTTGCGCGCAACCAGCCGCGGGCTTGCGAAGGAGNGGTACAGCGTCGAGTAGAACAGCATGCGCTGCTTCGGCGTGCCGCCGCTCACCTGCACACGGTCGAACAGCCGTGCCCAGGCCGCACGCGCCTGCGCATGCACGCGCTCGAAGTCGCCGTCCGGATCCTCGGCGCGCAGGCGCGCCTCGGCTTCGGCGATGCTGTGGCCGTGGGCCATCCGCACCAGCACCTGCTCGCCGGCCTTCGTGTCGAAGCTGACGTAGGCGCCGGCGTAATTGCCGGACACCGTCCGGCGGCCGGCTTCCACGTCCTTGTCGCCCAGCCCCCAGTTCTCCTCGCCCTCGGCCGCATGGAAAGTGCCGAAGCCGGCGAACGGGCGCGAGAACTCGGCGACGAACCATGGACCGTCCGCATCCTCTTTCGGATGCCCGCCCTTGGCGAGGCCGCGGATGGTACGGTCGCCGACCACCTCCACATCGCCGCCTGCCCGGCGGAGATTGAGGATGACGTTCGACCGGTGGCTCGCCGGGAAGGTGAACCGCATCAGGCTGGTCCACTGGGTCGCCGTCAGTTCGACCCTGGTGCGGAAGGTGTCGAGGAAGACCGAGTAGTAACCGGGCGAAGCCTTCTCGTGCGACTTGTCGTAGTACGACTGCGTGTAGCTCGGCGGCACGGTCCAGTCGCCCACCACCGGCATGATCATCGGCTGGGCGCCGCCACCGTAGGTCGGTCCGCCGCCACCGGTGAAGCCGATCATGGTCGGGTTGGAATAGTAGTAGGGCGTGGCGACGCCCGTGGGATAGCTGAGCTCGACGTTGACGTTGACCGGGGACGCCTCGNCCTCGCTGTGCGGCAGGCTGGCGCCCGGCGATGTGATGCCCGAATACAGCGGCTCGCCCGGCGGCGGTGCGTTGCCGATCAGTTCCTGCCGGTCCAGCGGCGCGGTGCCGACCAGCGGATCGGCTTCGTCGACGGCCTGCGTCGCGTGCTGTGGCACCTTGCCATCGCGGGCATGCAGCACGGTCACGCTGCCCAGCGCGAGGATTGCCAGCGCAGCCGCCATGGCCCTGGAGCGGTTCCGGATCGGCGAAACGCGATGGCAGGAACGTGGGGCGGATGTATCCATGATGTCTCCGGCGTGGAGGTGAGGACGCGTCCTCAGGCCGTGTGTGCGCAAGCCC
>JGI26539J51216_1002641_pt1 | contig 10291 bp, 10 predicted proteins | sample ThiBio_1000_biof_2_FD_51216 | JGI IMG/M metagenome (IMG submission 51216)
CCACGCCCGTTATTTTGCCTCCTTCCTGGTGGATCTTCTGGACGTTTTGGTGGAGGTAGATCCTGCCGCCCATGGCTTGTACCTGGCGGGCCACTTCTTCCCAAAGGGCCCCGGGGCCTTTCTTCGGGTACAGGAACTGTTCGATCAGGCTTGTTTCTGTCCCTTTTTGCGACAAGTCGTTTTTAGGGCGTTTACGAAGGCTTTTGGCGGCTTGGCTGATGGCTTTGCCCAGGGAGACACCTTTGATCCGCTGCGCTCCCCATTCAGCAGATATCTCGTTACAGGGCACCCCCCAGACCTTCTCAGTATAGTCTTTAAAGAACAGCCGGTAGAGCTGCCAGCCAAACTTATTGATAAGGAAATCTTCCAGGCTTTTCTCCGGGCTTCGGGGGAAAAGCTTAGCCCAGGCAAAGGACAGCAGTATTTTAATGGCACGGATGACTCCGAGGTTCCTAAGCGTATCCAGGCTGAGCTGGATAGGGTAAGAGAAGAATTTCCGGAGGAAGTAGATGCGGGTCAGCCGTTTTATCACCAGAATCACCTTATCGCTGCCCGCCTCCCCTTGTGTAGTGGCATGGACCTCTCGTTGCTTATTTTGATAGGAAATTGTCGGGTCTTTTTCTGCCGATTGTTCCAGCGGCATGATGTTAAGCCACCATTCCATCACCCGGTCGGATTTAGAAAAGAACCGGTGCGGCCCCATATCCATCCTGTTGCCCTTATAATCAATCGTCCGGGAGATCCCGCCGATCTCGCCGCTCTTCTCCAGCACGATGGGGATAATATCGGTCCTTTTCAGTAATTCGTAGGCAGCAGTCAGCCCTGCCGGGCCGGCGCCGATGATAATGGCCTTCTTTTCCATGCAACAACGGTTGAATTTTATGATCGTGTCAATTGGTCCAGGGTTACCCGTGGCGGCGGAGCCTGCCAAACCTTATCTCTGTAGGGCAAGCATCCAGCCGCTGGGTTATATATGGGATTGCTATAACCAGAGCCAGTATGTACTTAATTTCATTTCGCGCGAGAGTTGATGAACATGCAGATTGATACGTGCAAGGTAGATCGGTGCACTTGTCTATTCAAGGGAGATGTTTGTTTATTCGGGGGAAATATTAGTCCATATTTCCCCCGTTATTGGTTAACCGCAGTTATTATTCAGTGAGGATGATCCAAATGGGTCATGCAGGAGAAGAGGCGGAAGGATTGTTCATGTATGCCGCCACCCAGGCCGCGCCCAGCGCCAGCCAGCACATCGCCAGCGCTATGATGATCTTATGCAGCCATACCATCCGCAGCCAGAAGGGGTCAAAAGGCCAGGAGAGTACATGCGCCACAAAATAGACGCAACATATCCAGGCAACAAAAATGACTAGAGCGCCCACCGTAGCCACCAGGAAGGCCACAGGGCGCTTGGAAAAAACGAGGCCTGTCGCCAGCCCAATCTCCGTAAGCGGGATCAGCACGGCAAGCCCCCAGCTGAAAAGCTGCACATACGGCATGTGGGAGAGAAAAGCATGATAAGCCCGGAATGAAAATAATTTTGACACGCCCTCATAAAAAAATTCAACGGCAAGGAGCAGGCTGATCGAATCGACCAGTATTTTTTTTGCTTTCATGCGCTGGTCAGTTGTGGCGGTTCAACAACATGCGCTTTACTGTGGATCAACTGCAGCCGGAATCCGTTTGGCGCGATGCCCATCAGCTGCCTGAATTTTTTCGTGAAATGGCTTTGCGAACGGAAACCGTTGCGGTGCGCCACCTGGTCAATACTCAGGTCCCAGTTGGCGAGGTCCTCTTTTGCACGGGACATCCTTACATCTACCAGGTAGGCGTGGACGGTCGTCCCCGTTAATTCCTTAAAGATCTGCCGGAAAACCTTTCTGTCCAGCCGCACCTCTTCCACGAGGCCGTCCAGGGAAATATCCGTGGTGTAATTTTTTTGGATGTAATCAATAGCTTGCTGCACCTTGGCGGTTTCAGCCGGTGTGACATGGCCTTTAATCATAATAGGTAAGATATTGCGTATTAAAATAAGGTTCCTTGCTACTAAACAAAGCAACCATCGGAGGGAATAGGAAGGGCAGTGCGTGAAATAAAAATATGTCCTTTCCCGGTGCACGCCCAAAAATTTGATGATCCGTATAGGGTTACCCGTAGTATCCCTCTAAAGGTCCTTTGTATGTTACAGTTTTCGCTCTCGCGGAAGCCTGCGTACTTTGCTATCGGCATCGCCGATGGCATATTGATGCGTCAGACGGATAAAATCCTCCGGCGCCTCAAGGATGTCCACGGCCACATATTCCGCCTCCGACTCCTGGTCTGTAAAATAGGTGGTGCCGTTCTCCCGGCGAAAAACCAGGTTGACAGGATGCTCTTCTATCGGCAGGTAGGTATTGATAGACATGACCCCCGTATAATACAGGGGCAGCAGTGTTTCGGGGTTCAATTCATTTAAGGCCTCCATGGTTTCCAGGGAAAGGCCTTTCGCCAGTGCATCAGCCGTATCAAAAAGCTGGCAGATACCCAGGTCAACACCCAGGTTTTTTTCCACCCTTACCGGGTGCTCACAATAAATATAATAAGAACCCGTCGGGAGCTGGCACAATTCAATGTTATTATCATTGCGGTACAAGCCGCAGTGCTTCTCCAAAAGATCACTCAACCACTGGTCATTCATAATGTAGGGTTTTATACTTCTCAAAATACCACGCCGCAGCCTGAATCTGCTATCAATTACGGAGGAATCCGATTTAGCCCCCGCACCTATCATTCGCACAGCGCATTCAAGCAATAATAGCGCAGCGCCTGGCTCATAGGCCCGCGCACCTGACAGCAAGGTATCCAGGACACTAATCTTGTGGCCGGCTTGTTCGGCGCAACGCGCATAACTGATAACACCCTTTTTCCAGTCTGATACAACAGTGGTGATCTCACTGGCCCAATGATGTTGTATCGCCTCGTAGGCGCTCCGCCATCGTCTCCGGAATTCTCCTTCAGGTATGTCAGGCAAATTTATCTCCATACGCTAAGCTATCCATTCATCCCGCAACCCGCTTGCAGGCCGGGGCGCTAATGGTTAACCTATAGCTGATCATCCGCGATTCAGGCTACTCCCCGCCTGTTATCTATTTGGAATTATTTTGGCCGCTGAGAATTGGTACGGAATCCTTGCCAGGCTCACGATATTGAAATAACTTCAACAAATGCTTTTCAAAGCGCCACTTCTTATCCTATTGGCGTTGCTTTCATTCAGCCTGCACGCACAAATGCGCGGCATATCCTACACCATCCACGGAACGGTCAGGGACAGCGCATCTGGGGAGGCCATGGATGGTGCTACGGTGTCCTATTGGGACAGATCGGGTGGGGTAGCGGAAAGTATACGCAGCAGGGCCAAAGGTTTTTCATTGCACATTACCCGGGCCGGCGTATACCATATTGCTGCCAGTTATCTTGGTTACCTTCCCGATACTATTGCCGTACTTGTCACGGCAAGCGACAGTAGTTTTTCCGTTGTTAATTTTCGTTTGCGCCCTTCGTCAAAGCCTCTGATGGAGGTCATCGTCAAAGCTACCATTCCGCCCGTCATCGTTAAAGCGGACACGATTGGCTTTAATACGGCTGCTTATCCCACCCGAGCCTATGCAACTGTAGAAGACCTGCTGCGCAAATTGCCGGGCGTGGCTATTGATAAAGATGGTACCATTACCATGCAGGGAAAGAAAATTGACAAGATCCTCGTGGATGGCAAAGAATTTTTTTTAGCTGACATCAAGACGGCTACACAAAACTTTCCTGCTGAGCTGGTGGCGCAAGTCGAGGCGTTTGACACCCAAAGCGAGCAGGCGAGACTCACGGGGATCAAGGACAACACGGGCGGAAAAACGCTCAATATCAAGCTCCGGAAAGGCCGCAGCCGGGGGTATTTCGGAAAACTTTATGCCGGCGCCGGAAACGGGGATAGTTACACTGCCGGGGGCACAGCTGCAAGCCTTGGCGGCGCGCGCAACATGTTTATCAATACCCAGGGAAATAACATCAATAACCAATTTAACGGAACGGAAAACAATGTTGGCCCCGCGTCGGGCGGCATCCAGTCTGTTGCATCAACCAACGCTAATTACCGGGACAAATTTGGCCAGCACGTCACGGCCATTGCCAACGCCGGCTTTTATCACAACCGGGAGACACGGCTGCAGTCCTCCAACCGGCAGACCTTCCTTGGAGACTCTTCGCTGGTGGAGACCCGGGCGAGCACTTCCCGGGCCAGCAATATGATATGGCGCGCGAATGCACGCTTTGAAATTCGTTTGGACAGCATGCAGGACCTGACCATTCAATCAGGGGGGACCCTCAACAATGGTGACAACAGTTCCTCGGACAGCCTGGCCGCACTGGCCCAACAGGGAACTACAGATACGGCAAGGTCCTGGCCCAGCAGCAGAGGACAGACAGTTAACAGCAACCACGTTTATGGCCATACCTATTCAACGGCAATTGATTTTCGCCGCAAAGGGCAGAGGCCGGGCCGCACGTTTTATGTGGGCCTCAACCACTCCAACCAGTACCAGCACCAGGATGCAGGGCTGTATTCCCTGTTGAACCTCTTTGACAGCACAGGTAAAATCAACGCCCAGGCCATGCGAAACATGCGGTCCGGGCAATCCATGAAAGGCAGCAGCTTTTTAGCAAGAACTGTCTATACCGAGCCGGTGGCGAAAGGATATGTCCTCGATATAGGATACAATGTCAGCATCCGTTCCGACCGGAACGATAAGGCAAGCTTTAACTACGACACCGCCAACAGGGCATTTGACCTTCCCGACAGCCTTACCTCCAATGACTTCTCCACTCGCACAATCATGCAAACCTTCCGTACCGGCATGAACGTTACCAAAAACAAGTTCCGGTACCAGCTCGGGATAGCCTTGCAGGCGACCGGCCTGGATAGCAGGAATGATTCCCGCCACACAAGCCTAAGCCAGCGCTTCACCACCTGGTATCCAAGGGCAGAGATGATCTGGGCCCCTGTGGCGGGCCGAAGCCTTCAACTCGCCTATTACGGGTTTGCCATCGTCCCTTCTACCGATCAGCTCCAGCCCCTGCCTGACCTCACCAACCCGCTCCTTGTAAAACTGGGCAATCCCTCTCTGCGGCAATCTTTTCAGCACAACGCCACCCTTGATTTCAGCAGCTTCAATGTGAAGGCCCAGCAGAACTGGCAGCTCAACGCCCAGGCAGGCTATATAAAGGACGCCATCGCCGCCTTTACCGTCCTTCTCCCCGGAGGCGTACAGCAGGTGCAGTACGGCAACATAAACGGTAACTATACCCTCTCCGCCGTATTAACATATGGCTTTCCGCTGTGGGCCAGGAAAGGGAACGCCAGCGCGGGTGTGCATTGGCAACGTGACCATCAGAATGGCCTGCTCAACAACCAGCATACCTATACAGATCTCACATCCACCGGTGCACAACTAAAAATAAATTGCCACCCGTCCGAAAAGGTTTTCCTGGATATCATGGCTACCCTTGACTGTACCGGAAACAGGTATTCCCTCAACACCGGGCAAAATACCGTGCTTGTCGTGCAGAACTATACTGCCAATGCTTCGTATGAGATGCCCTGGTCCGTCACACTATCTTTTTTTTACAACTGGCAGCATACCGGTGCACAGGGCGCAATCCCCTCGAGGGTGCTGAGTTATTGGAACGCAGCCGCCTACAAGAAGGTATTCCATAACCGGAGCGGCCAAATACGGCTGTCTCTCTTTAACATCCTTAACAGCGCCCGGAACATTTCCCAGGGGGTGGGGCCGAACTACATTGAGACAAACCGCATAAACCTGATCGGCCGCCTGTGGCTATTGAGCAGTATTTGGAATTTTAAGAAGTTCCCGGTAAATAGCCCTGTGATACCACCATCATGAGGGCTTCGCCTTCCATAATAGGAAACACCTATAAAATTTTACATATTTTTTCGGGGCCGGTGCAGATAAAATGGCCTTCCTGGGCCGACATCAACATTTTAGCCGATATTTCCAGGGTTGGCGCTGATTAGATTATTAATCATAACCTAAGCCTTCCTATGTTTACTTTTGTAGCGTCTGTCCTTGCCGCAGGCACTGAAGTTACCATTCGCCATGTCCGCGTGCCCGAGGACCTGCCCGCACTCCAGGCATTTTTTTCAAACGAATTCTCGTTGCCTCATTACCGTGTTGATATTACGGACCGGGATCTGCGTAAAATATATACCGCCATCGCTTTATCGCCCTACGCAGATGCATACATCGCGTCTGTAGGGGACGACATCCTTTTTCTTTTCGAAGTCCATCATGCCCGGTATTACGATGCGGCAGACGGGCTGTCAATCCCGGCGGCGCATGGATGATCGACCTTTTTATCTCCCGCCTTGCACTGATGGAAAATCAATTATATACCGCAGCCCTTCAGGAGTGCGTTGCCCAGTGCTTTCGCCAGCCTGGCCTCGCAACACTCATTACAGCGCCCCGCTATACCCAACATGCGCAGTGGCTCAAAGACATACTGGAATCGGTGTCTTTCGAACGGTGGAAGGAGGGCAGCCTTGCTGCTGGTAAAGAAATCTATCGCCTCATTCGCTGAAAGGAATAGTACCAATCATTAGGTGGTGTGTTTTACCTGAAGGCGCCTGCTATGCTGCTTCTGACACCATTGATTGGTGATATTTTCGCTCATTCACCGATGCCGGATAAACGCCTCGAATAACTCCAGCAAAGCGATATTATTTTGCAGCAACATTGCTTTGCGTAACATCTTTATTGCCTTACCTTTTTGGTTCAGGACCGTGCGTGGCGTGATCCGTAGCTTTGTGGCTATTTCCTTTGTTTTCAGGTTTTCGAAATAGATCATTTCAAATACAGACCTGCACCCGGGGGGTAATATATGCATGGCCTCTTCTATGTCCCTGAAGACCTCGGCACGGATGCCTTCCAGCTTTTCAGCTTCCGTCAACGCCATCGTGTGGGTCATTTCACGTACATATCGTTCTGTAACCTTATTTTTTTTCAGGTAATTCCTGGCACCATTGGCTGAGCTGGTCATAAGGTAGGCCTTTAATGCCTCCGGCTTTTCAAGTTGCTCCCTGGTTTTCCATAAGTTGACGAACGCATCCTGGGCGATGTCTTCCGCGTCCTCCCAACTGTTAATGATTCCATGTACAAACCTTATGACAAAGAGGTAATAGTAATCGAAGATTGTTTTAAAGGAGGCACGGTCTCCCTTCTTAAATTTATGGAACACTTCCGTTCTCAATTCGCTCTCGCTTCCGGGCAATAGGATAGACAACGACATAAAAAAGGTTTTCGTTTGGGCGTCTGTACGCGCAATAGGCTTAATGAAATGGTGGCGCAACAACCTGACACACGGGCGGTTATACGGAAAGAATTTGCAAGGTTCAAAGACTTATACAAAAATAACCCATTTTTTCCATGGTCAAAAACTTCTTTTGGTTGTCTTATGTATGTAGGACGAAATAATGATTCTCCTCAAAAAAAATTATCCTTTGAATAGTACTAATCGGCCACTGACCTGTTATTAAAGACCCGGGACCCGTAAAAGTAGTTTAGGGTCAATGGTTCGATTAGAGCACCCCGGCAGCCTGCTGCTGGGATTTTTGAACAACCTGATCTACGATATTCGGTTACATCGTTTACTATGCCCTGAATCATTGATCGTATCAATATAAATTATGTAAAATTTATACGGAATAGCAAGGACACAGTTCTGATGGGCGCTGCTTTTCAAGGTGGCCCATATATAACATGTTTTGTAACAAACGGCACATCTCTATGCGCCGTTTTCATTGAAAGATACTAATTCACTATATCAGTACCTCTTTAATGTTTGGTTGGAATAGCAAGGACACAGTTCTGATAGGGCCGCTGTCTCTACAGGTGACGCCTTAAAAGGATAAGGTTTAAAGGGACCGTCCATTTCCATGGAAGGTCCATTTTCTCATGTTTACCTAAACAAAAAAGATCATGTTACAGCAGGACCCGATAAAACAAAAGATGCAATTGATTGGCCGTCATCTTACATTCTTACGGGAGGGGAAAAGACTTTCTATTGGAACAGTCGCGGCCATTACCGGTATCAATGAAGCGAGGCTTCAAAAAATTGAAGAAGGCATAGCTGACCCTTTGTTTTCCGAAATGGAGGCCCTTGCCCTGGGCTATGGTTGTCATTTTCACGAACTATTTCCGGAAGATGTATGAAATGAATATTTTCCTGTGCCGTATTTTGAAAACATAAGTTATGAAAGATTGTCCGCCAAAAGCAGATAACAACATGCTTTCATCACCTGATTTCTACAAATATTTAAAAAGTTGTCATGGAAGGGACCCTTACAAGTGAGCCGCCCAAAGCGGCCCCAAAAGATAAGTTAAAAGAACATTTAGCGTTATTGAAAGGATTCAATAACACTACGCCTTTCACCCTTGATGCAAAGATTGACTTAGACGATTGGTTTAATACGGCTGTCAATGCCGACTCCAGGGTAGACAAACGAAAGCTGTCCGATTTTCGGTTCCTCAAAAGGGAACTGGCAAAATTGTTTCACGCATGTGCCATTCTTGCCAAAGAGCTGCCGGGCGATTATGGAGCGACGACTCCTCAAAAGCTATGGGAAACAAACTTACATCCCAAACACCCAAAATGGGATATGATGCCGCATTCACTGTCCGAATCAGAGATTGGCTGCCCTGTATCCGTGCTTCAGTACTTCTTCCAAAATAAGGCGCTGGATGAATGGCTGAATATCCTGGAAGAATTTGACGATGCGGCAATCTCTTTCAATAATGATTTCTTCGAATGCTTTGAACACAGCGGGGAAATTTATTTGATCAGGGACCAACTGCATAAATTATTAGACGCAGCTTTTCTCATCGCCCTGGCATGAGATTCGTCGTTATATAGATCCTTCAGTAGGAATTTGCCGATTTTCATATTGTAGATAGGATAAAGCCCGCTGCACCGCGGGCTTTTTATTGGATGCCAAACTCTTCCCTGCTGCCACTTTCTATTGAACGATAAAAAATGAAATTATTTCCCGGTTATTTGTTATATTAGTACCCTTCTGTAGAAATCTGCCGATTTCCTTTTTGTGGATAGGTAAAAGCCCGCGTCATTGCGGGCTTTTAATATTGCGCCATTCAAGCCTGCTTCAATGGCCACGCCACGTGCACCTACCAATGATAGTAAACCATCAACTGGCTTTTTTTCGAATTGATCTCGTAACCGGCAGCCCCAATATCCTTCGCATTGCCAATTTGTACGGAAGCCGCGAAAGATATCCTGTTGAATTGCAGGAGCAGCTCTCCACTAAACACAAGGGCATCCGAACTCATATATTTTCGAAAATAATCTGCCTCATTAGGCGGATGCGCAAGGCGGGACGTTACGAAGGTCTTGCAATAGGCCGCCCCCGGCCCCACATAAAGGCTATAAAGGAATCGGTCTGTTACCCGGTAAAGGATAGATAGCTGCGGGCTTATTTGGTATACACTGTGGCTGGTCGCCGGAAGTTTGTATTGTTCCCTGAGCCACCCGGAGAAACCTGTGTTAAACTGCGTGAAAGTCGCCTCCAGGCGGTTCAAAAACCGCTCATATACTCCTTCGCTTTGCCAGTATATGCCGCCCCAGGCGGATATAGCAGCTTTCGCCGCAAAGGGTTCCAGTTGCTCATATCCAACGGATAATGCATGCCGGCCTACGCCTGCCCCTGCAAAAAAATGTATTTTTTTGTTCCTCGAAACTACAGTTGCTTCATCAGAAGCATTTAGGTGCAGGACTGCCTGCCTCAAAAAACCTTCCTGGTATCCGCCGTTTTCGATCACTTTAGCATAACTGTCATTTGCTGCTAAATAAGCGATCAGCTGCTGCTGGAATACTTCCTCGACACAACACCCGTCAAAGGCCCGGTAGATTAATTCTTCAAAGCCTTTGTCGATTGCCGTATCCGGATCCTGGAGATAAAAATGTTCGGTTCCAAGGCGGAAAAGGCTAAACTTAGGCCCCTGTACCAGCTCTTCCAGGAATACTTTTTTTACGGAAATATCTGTCCAATAACGGTACCCACTTTCTGTTATCTTTATTTCGCTGACCGGCACCTGCCTGGAAAGGAATATATTTAAGCCGGTGATCACCACCGACTCAAGGCTGTCTGCAGGGTAGCGTTGATCCACGCCGGATTTACCTTTCCTGGTGTCCACAAATTCAACGGGGGGGTCACCCGGATTATAATGAATAAATA
>JGI26539J51216_1002646_pt1 | contig 10279 bp, 10 predicted proteins | sample ThiBio_1000_biof_2_FD_51216 | JGI IMG/M metagenome (IMG submission 51216)
GAGCCCATTGCGCTTTCGCCGGTTCGCTTTCTCGGCGAACCGACCGGCTACTTCGCGGTAGCCCTCAGGGTTCCCAAGGGCCAGGCCTACCGCTACAAGTTCATGGTGGATGGCAAGGCCATGCTCGATCCGGTCAACCCCCAGCAGATCCGCGAGCCCAACGGCCATACATGGTCCCGGTTCTTCACCCATCTCTGCACCCAGCCGCTGTCGTTCGAGAGCTGGGAACTGGCGATACTCGAGCGGCTGGTCGATCACATCATGCCCTTTCGCACCAAGGATGGCCAGGATTTTCTGCAGTTTTTCTACAACCAGCTCGACGCGCAGCAAAAAAAGCAGCAGTACCTGTTTTCTTACCGCCTCGACCAGTCGGTCGGGATCGTCAATTTCATGGACAATCTCGTGGCGCGCGAGGAGCGGCATCATCTCATCGACTACAAGATCTGCCTGGAGCTGATCGCGAATATCGTTCGCCAGCGGGCAACGGATATCGAGCCCGCGAAGGCTCCCAAGGAGATATTCATTGGCCTGTACGGGGAAATGGCATCCGGACAGGTGGCGGGCTGGGATACTTCCCGCTACAACGACCCCNCCTATTTCCTGCAGATGCTGCGGCGCCACGCGTTCACCGGCGCTTTTTCCCACCCGAAATACGGCGGCAATGCCAGCGCGCTCGGATGGCGCTACCTTGCCGATCGCTTCAGGAATGCGGGCGGGGAGACGCTCTTCGACTGGGAGCGCGCCATCGAGCAACCCCTGGGAACCAATGCCGACTATCACGGATAATCCATGGCTTTGCAGACCGACTTCGACGTGGTGATCATCGGCAGCGGCGCCGGCGGCGCGCCGATAGCGCACGAGCTTGCCCGNCAGCAAAAATCGGTGCTCGTCCTGGAGAAAGGGCCGCTTTTCCTTTCCCAGGCGCAAGCCGCGAATGGGTTGAGCGATTTCAAGCGCGACGAGCTTTATGCCTATGGGGCGGAGAAGCGGCTTACCCACGCGGCGGTGGACAACAACCAGGCGGCTTTTTTCTCCAGCCACGTGAACCGGATATCAACGACGAGCCGCATATCTACCGCGATGGGAACGGCAGGGACCGGGCCACCATCGAGGGCTATACCGCGCAGGTGATCGGCGGCGGGACGCAGATCTACGGCGGCGTGTCGCTGCGCTTCACCCAGCGCGACCTCGCGCTCCAGACCTTCAATGCCGGGCGGACGGATCTGGCCGCCACCGATCCGGCCGGGGATATCGAGCGCGAAGCCCGCGACTGGCCGGTTCCCTATGCCGAGCTGGAGAAATATTATTGCAAGGCGGAAAAGCTGGTGGGAATCAACGGCGAGCAGGGCAACCAGCTCAAGCCCTTCACCGAGAAGGATACCTACCAGACGCCCCTTACGCCCAATGCGATCAGCCGCTACGCCCATGACGGCATGGTGTATGTGGGCAGGGGGAAAGGACCCGGCGGGGCGGATGTGCTGCCTTACCGCACGCCGCTTGCCGTCATTACCGAAGACCATGCTCCCAGCGGACGCAAGATGATCGCGGCGCCGGACGACCTCAAGACCAGCTATCTCAACCGTTTCGGCGACCCGCTCGGTTTCAAGTCGAGCACCTGGAACGCGCTGCTTGCCCCGCTGCGGAANGAACCCGGCCTCAGCATCCGCACCAACTGCGTCGTGACCCATCTCGTGAGCGATGGCGCCCGCGTGAGCGAGGTGCGCTATATCGACCCTTCGGGCAGCGAGCGGATCGCGCGCGGAAAAGTCGTGGTGGTGGCCTGCTCCGCCATCGAGTCGATCCGGTTGCTCAAGCTCTCCGCCGGGCTCGATCCCACCGGCTTTGGCCGCATTCTGGAACAGCAGAATGACCTGCTGGGAAAATATTTTCTTACCCATGCCTTCGGCGGCGCCAGTTCGATCATGCCGGAACGTTCGGACAAGACGCGCTCGCTGGATGCCGACTGGGCGACAGACTACTGTTCCACCGACGATTTCCTGAAAGCCAGCCATCTCTGGGCGGGCGGCGCGGTCTACAACAATACGTCGGATGAGGCGCTGCCGCTATCGCTGGGGCGCACGCATTCGGCGACGGACCTCGATACGCTATGGCATGGGTTCGCGAACGATTTCGGCCTCATCGGGCAGGGCATGGTCGATTTCATCGACAACGATATGGGGCGCGGGCTCTCGGTGAGCTTCATGGCGAACCAGGTGCCGCAGAAGGATAACCGCATCGAACTGCACCCCACGGTAAGGGACAAATGGAACCGGCCCGCCGCCTACATCATCAAGAACTGGCACAGCCATGATAAATACCTGATGGATACGCTTGCCCGGGAATGCGCCAATATCCTGCGTGCCGGCGGCAACGCCACGCATGACTATCCGATCCGCGGATTCGGCGGGGTGTACAACGGCGAAAACGGCATCGCGCGCATTGCCAATCACATCCTGGGCGGCGCGCGCTTCGGCTCGGACCCGCGCGATTCCGTGCTCGACCCGGATTGCCGCGTATGGGGCTTCGATAATTTGTACGTTACCGACGGCGCCTTCATGCCGACTTCCGGCGGGGCGAATCCCACGCTCACGATCGAAGCCAATTCGTTCCGCGTGGCGGACAAGATAGGAGGGCGCTTATGAGCAACGGCATGCCAGGCAGCCTGGGAGGCCAGGCCGGGGGACCGGGCGCGATCGCGACCGCGGAAAAGGCGACGCCGCACGCCGGATCGTTCTCGTCGGCATTTACGGATGTCTATAACGAAATCTTCAAGGTCGTCTTTTTTCCCGACCGCATCTACCATGAACGCTACCTGAACGCGACGCGCAGCCCGCGCTACCGCTACAATGTGCGCGAGGTACGCAGTTACCTGGATATCACCGCGATGAAGAGCCAGGTGTATCTCGACGGCAAGCTCATCGGCAATGTGCTCCGCATCGAATATGGGGCAAGCCGGCTGGTGGAGCAGATCCGGGAGAAGCAGCGTTTCCTCCAGGACGGGCTGGTCATGTGGATACAGCCGCTTCCCGATGGGGTTCCCAACCCGCCGCAGGCCAGGGTGAGGCTGGCATACGACATCTGGACCCATACTTTCCAGGTGGAGATCTGGGAAACGCTGGAGGCGCCGGAAGGGACCAGCCATGCCTTTCCTGTGCTGGACCAGATGGGCCGCAACGCCCCGATCACGCGCGTGCCGCAATTCGATGGCGTGATGGCGCAGCTTGGCTCGCTCAACAGCATGCAGCTCGCCTTCCGCGAGGACACCCGCGACCTGCCGTTCGGGTTTCCGATCACGGATGAGGATGCCGCCTGGGACAACGCATTCCTGCGGTCCCACCAGGAACCGGTGACTTCCGACCCGAGCAGTCCGCGCAATACGATCCTCGACCAGAGCTACCTGCTCGATTTCCAGCGCGGCTGGTACGTGCAGGTACCGGAAATCGTGCCGGTGCGCTACCTGAACGCCATGATGGACAGTTCCGGCAATCCGGATGCGAAGCCCGATAACATCATCGACATGCGCTGGATTTTCCAGCGGGAGTTTGGCGGCTCGATGATCTTCTTCCACCATGTCACGATTCCGCCCGGGCATGTCGAGGGCAACCACCAGCACATCGGATCGGAAGAGCTGTATTACATCGTCGAAGGGGAGGGAATCGCCTATCTCCGGGTAGGGGACGACCCCGCGACGGACGCGAAGACGCCGCAAGGAGAAGACGTGTATCCCATCGAAAGCCGGATGACCATGGGCCTGGGGTATTACGACTACCGCCGCCTGCCGGTGAAGCCGGGCAGCGTCATTTTCACCAAGAGCGGCGGGATGCACGGGATACGCAATACCGGGAGCGCCGACCTGAAGTTCGTCGCTTTTCTGTATCACAGTACCTGAAGAGAAGACGCCCTGGCAGGGTGTGGTCCCATCCGGCACTGCGCCGTGCCGGTTCAGGAACCGAAATAAGGGAGAATGGCAATGGAAATTGTGCATGGGGACGCCTGTTTTCGCGTCGAGCCNGGCACGTCGCCGAATTACGACGCGGGAAACTCGCTGGTCAAGCTGATGGGCCTGGTGGAAACGGTGGCATTGGCGGAAAGCCGGGAATACTACNATGCGGATCAGCTTCAATATCTCTTTCCCATCCGTTCGCTCGAACTCTATGGGCCGCAGGGCCAGGATGCGGATGTGCTGGACCCCACCCGGCAGGATAACAAGACNGATTTCCAGAAGCAGAATGTGCGGGATTTCGTCGTCATGGATGCATTCCTGGTNCGGGGCATCGCCGCCGCCGGGGACTGGAGCGGCCCGTTCCTGCGGCTTTCCTATGCCGGGGGTCCGGATTCCGCGCTTGCGGCGGCGGGCGGCTACCCGCTGGGCGAACGGATCGGCCTGTGGCTCAAGGTCGGCGATGCCGCGACGGCGGGCATGCTGCCTGTTCCCTATAACCCGCGGTCGCACCGCTATGAAATCGAATTGTGGGGATATCCGGCGGACGATCTTCGTTCCCGGCTCGATGCGAGAGGGCAGGCGGCGCTGGATAGCGGCGAGCTGGCGGTGAATCTGGATCTGGTCCATGGCGACGTGGCCAATTTTTCGCGTGCAGCCCTCGAAGGCCGGCTGGTGACCGGCGTTGCGCCCACCGACGCCATGCATCCGGTATTGCCGCTCGCCATCGAGGTGGCCTGGGCCACGGCGGACGGCAAGGCGTGGGATTCGCAAGGCGGGGCCAATTACCGCTATGCATTCAACATGATCNGNCGCGGCTGGGACAATTATCTCGGCGTGGGCGCGAGCCCCAATCCACATGGCGGCGTCGGTTTTCTGGAATACCGCAATCTTCTTTCCAACTATGGNCGGTATGCGGGAATGAATGAACTTGCCCGGGCGCTGGAACCGTGGATGTTCGATGCGTTCAACGGCAAGCAGCACGCGCAGGCGGTGGAGCCTTTCATGGCGGTCAACTANGTCGATCTGCATATCATGAAAGGCGATTGCGGCATCGGNCTGCACCGGCATCGCGATAATTCGGAAATTTTCCTGATGATGCGGGGGCGGGGGTGGATGGTGGTGGGCGACTGGTGCAAGATGCCGGATCGCGAGCGCTGCTTCGAAGTCAGGATCATGCGCTCCGGGGACATGGTGATGCTGCGCGGGGGCAACCTGCACGGGCTCATGAACCCGACCGACGAGGACGCTTTTCTTTCGATGTTCGGCGGCTACGACTGAGCATTGAATCTGAATCCACCCTGTCCAACTGCCGGATTTAGGATAAAGGAGGGAGAAAATCATGCCCGTCTCAACAAGACCCTACATGGGCGCTACCGCGTTCGACGGCGGCGTCACTTTCCGTGCCTGGGCGCCCAATGCGCGCGCGGTCTGCGTCGCGGGAGAGTTCAACCAGTGGAGCAAGACCGCATCGCCGCTTTCCAGCGAGGACAACGGCTATTGGTCCACGGATGAAACCACCGCAAAACCCGGGCAGCAGTATAAGTTTGTCGTCGTCAACCGGGACAGCGGGGCGGAATTGTGGAAAAACGACCCGTATGCGCGGGAGTTGACCCAGTCCAACGGGAACAGCATCATCGCGGCGACCGATACGGTCGGGGATGTGNCGGGCTACGGCACGCCGTCGTGGAACGAGGCGGTGATTTACGAGCTTCATGTCGGTTCGTTTCTTTTCGACAGGACGTTCCCGGACCCGCACGGCACTTTCGCCACGCTGATAACCCGGCTCGACTATCTGCGGGACCTGGGCATCAACGTGATCGAAATCATGGCGGCGGGAGAATTCGCCACCGATTTCTCGTGGGGCTACAACCAGGCTTACATGTTCGCCATCGAGCATGCCTACGGAGGCCCCAACGGTTTTCGCGACCTGGTGAGGGAGGCCCACAAGCGCGGCATCGCGGTGCTCTTCGACGTGGTCTACAACCATATCGGGCCGGAGGATTGCGACCTCTGGCAATTCGACGGCTGGAATGAGAACAACCAGGGCGGGATCTACTTCTACAATGACAACCGCAACCAGACTCCCTGGGGGATGAACCGGCCGGACTATGGCCGTAACGAGGTGCNGCAATATCTTCGCGATAATGCGTTGCGCTGGACCGAACAGCGGTTCGTGGACGGCCTGCGCTGGGATGGAACCGGCTGGATACGGAATATCTTCGGGAGCAACGANTATCCTCCCAACGACATTCCCGATGGCTGGAGCCTGATGCAGTATATCAATAATGAAATCCGCGGGCGGCAGCCCTGGAAGTTCAGCATCGCGGAGGACATGCAGCAGAACGAATGGCTGACGCGGGATACGGATGCGGGTGGCGCCGGTTTCACCGCCCAATGGGATGCGGGCTTCGTGCATCCGGTGCGCGCGGTCATCGTGCCAGGATATGATGACGGCCGCGACATGGGCACAATGCAGCGGGCGCTGGAGCTGCGCTATAACGGCGACGCATTCCGGCGCGTGATCTACACCGAATCGCATGACGAAGACGCAAACGGCAGCGCGCGGGTGCCGGAAGAAATCTGGCCCGGCAATGCGGACAGCTATTTTTCCCGGAAGCGCTCCACCCTGGGCGCGGCGCTCGTTTTTACGGCACCGGGCATTCCCATGATCTTCCAGGGACAGGAATTTCTCGAAGACCGCTATTTCCGCGACGACGTGGAGCTCGACTGGAGCAAGGCGGTGCGCAACGCGGGCATCGTCGATTTATACCGCGACCTGATCCGCCTGCGCCGCAACTGGTTCAACAACACGCGNGGCCTGCGCGGCCAGGGGATGCATCTCCATCATCGCAATGATGCGGACAAGCTGATCGCGTTTCACCGCTGGGACCAGGGGGGGCCGGGGGACGACGTGGTGGTTGTCGCGAACTTTGCCAACAGGAGCTACGATTCGTATTCGATAGGGTTTCCGCGCGAAGGCCTGTGGTGGGTCCGCTTCAATAGCGACTACGCCGGGTACAGCCCGGATTTCGGCAACCGGCGGGGGTACGACACCGTCGCCGGGCCGGGGGGGAGAGACGCCATGCCTTGCTCCGGGAATATCGGGATCGGGCCTTACAGCGTCCTTATCCTGTCGCAATGACGGGATGCCGGAGGCATGCTGCGGGACACCATCGCGTTGTGCTCCCGATCCGGTACCCTGAACCGGAAATATGATGGGTTACNCTTTGCTCCATCCATTCTTCTACGCAAGCTGGATTCCGGCTCGCCGCTGGCGCGGCGTCCGGAATGGCGAGGGCCGTGTTAATGTGCCGCGCCATAAAACGAAGGCACGGCCGTGATCTAACGTTTCCTTAAAGGATGATCGGGTTCGAGACGACCCGGCATCGCCAATCGAAGGCAATGTTCGGGTCAGCGTCTCCGCCGGGTTTCCAGGTAAAAGCCGTAATTTCGACGTCATTGAAGAAATTCGGATTGTTGGGGTCCTTGATCAACTGGTGCGTCAAGGTGATGAAGCATGGGTTCGCCGTCTTCGGCGTTGCAAGCAGGAACACCGGTTCGGAAAAAGAATTGAGATTGCTGCAAATGAAATCGCTCAGGCGGAAGACGCGTTTTCCATCGGTTCCGGTCGTAGTGCGGCCGGTTGCATCCAGAAGAGTGCGCGGACTCGTGCAGAATTTTCCTGGAAATATGACAAATCTTGAGGTGATCTGGCTATTTTCTTCATAGAATGCCGATCCGACGGGAAAAGAGAAAAAAGCCAACTGGTCCGCGCTCGCCTCGATTTGCGTACCTGAGATCTTCTCGAGTTGCGTCTTGAAGTCGCCGAGCGCTGCCGACATTTTGGGGTCGATTTCCATGTGAACCTCCTTAAATTCAAAGAATCAAGAATCGGAACCAAACAAGTGTCGAACCTAAATCCGGCAGTCGGCCGCTCACTTTTAGTTTAGAACCATGATTCACCGAGACTTTCCGCGGTACTCGGCGTTCATCTATANGAGTGAGTTCGCTANAGCGCAGATTGTGCAATTTTTGCGGCACACGGCTGCGTTGCAACTCCTTGGAATGGAATAACCATTCCGCGTCGCAGCACCTTGCCCTGCACCTCAAAAACCGCATACTCCACCCCGTCCAGCTGCCGGATTTAGGTTAACAGACCTTAATGCATGGAATGCAATCCGATCATGTTGCCTTCGGGATCGGAAACGAGCGCGATATAGCCATATTGGCCGATGGACATTTTTTCCTTGACAAGGCGCCCGCCGTGTCCGGCGGCACGTGCGGCTTCCACGGCGCAATCTTCGCACTTGAAGTAGACCAGCGTGGTATTTCCGCCGGATGGACCTCCTTCCATTTTCGCCAGCGCGCCGGCTGCGCCATAGCCTTCGTGCGACATGGGGAAGGCCCACATTTCCAGTTCCGTGCCGGAGGCGGGAGCAGGCAGGGGCTCGAGCTTGCCCTGGAAGACCGTTTCGTAGAAAGCTTTGGCGCGCTCCATATCCTGCACGTAGATTTCAAACCATCCAACGGGATTGGCATCCATGGCGTTGCTCCTTCGATAAGGGATAATAGGGGATAAAGGGGTCCGGATATTTACAGGATAGCTNGTTTCTCCATGTTGTGCCGGGAATTCCATCCAGCATGCCGCGGAAACAGGTGGCGCATGTTGCGAAGCGCTCCGCCCATCCGCCTATTCGACTATCCGCCTAACCGGGGAGCCAGTAGGTTACGCCGCCGAAATCGACGGGGCGGCAATCCTNCCTGCAAAGCGCCTTGCCCGTTCCTTCCGCAATCTTGCCATTTGCATGATTTTCGAACGTGCTGTCGCGGATCAGGTTCACCCCGCTGTCATAGGTGGAAACGGACGCGGCGGCTTCGATATTTCTCGCAAATGCGTTCAGCGCTTTCAGTTCTTCCGAATAATCATCCGAGCAGCGGTAATTCAATTGCTGCTCCAGCCAGTTGATGCGCGTCAATAGTTCCTTGGAATTGATTACGTTTTGAGTATTGGTTATGGGCTTGTGTTCCATGTTTTCATCCGCATGAGGGTCGTATCGAAGTTGGGCGGCAAATGCCCNATCAGGAAAATAATGCTATAAATAAAAGAGTAAATGATGAGGCAATAGCCTGTCTNGTTTCTCCCTCCCACTTTTCAGGAGAATAAAAATGCTCGGCGATGGAAAATCCGTTGTGCTGTCGTTTGATGACGGACCCGCACCGGTCGGTGCGCTCGAAAGCATACTGCAAACGCTGCGGGACAATCAAATCAAGGCGGAGTTTTATGTTCTCGGCAACGAGGTGGAACTGTACCCCGATGCGGCGAGGAAGATCGTGCGCGACGGACACGACATCCAGAACCATTCCTGGAGCCATGCGGATCTGGCGGCGGCGCAAGCGGAGGACGTGCGCTCGGAGCTCGAAGAAACCCAGAACGTGATCGAAGATACCACCGGGTTTATTCCCACGAAAATCCGCCCGCCATACGGCGCCGGCGGCTTTCGCGGCCACCTCGATGCGGATCTGGTCGAGGCGGCGCGTGAATTGTCGCTGGAGATCGTCACCTGGGATATCGATACGGAAGACTGGAAGGCTCCCCAGGGGTTGGGGCCTGAAAAGATACGCAATATCGAGAGCCAGTTCGCGCAGCAATCGCGCAAGACTTCCTTCAACATCCTGATGCACGTGCAGCCAGGTACGGCGCGGGANCTGCCATCATTCATTGCCCAGTTGAAGGAATGGGGTTTCACCATCGCGGTACCATGAGAGCATGAGGGGACATTCCCGGAGGCGGCGCGGGCGATGGGCCGGCGGGGCTTCCCTGATCCTGTTTTTGTCATTGGCGTCGCGCCCGGCCGTGGGCGCGGACGTGGATAAAGACGTGGCGGGGGCGCACCGGGAATACCGGTGCACGCCGGAGGTCAAGCATGAGTGCAGCGTGGAGCGGTGCGAAAAGACTGCCCATGGGTTTCAGGATGTGGAATCTTTCATTTATGACACGCGCACTGGAAAAATCTCCGCCTGCCTGTGGACGAATTGTTATGCGGGNGCGGCCACGCTGTTCAAGGATGCGGTATCCGGCACGACAACCGCCATTGCCCGGCTGAAGCCGGCAGCCCATCCGGGAAATGAGCCGATCACGGTTTCGTTGACGGTGGATGATGCTGGCATGGAAGGGCGGGGAGGTGCGAAAGAGGATGAAAGCGGAAAAGGAGATAAAGGGAGTGAAAGCCGTTTTACCGCCGTATGGGGTTATGGCAGCAATCGGCTGACTTTCGACATGGGCCGTTGCGCGCTGCGGCATGTGCGCTGATCGCGATATTTCGCATCAGGGACCAG
>JGI26539J51216_1002648_pt1 | contig 10270 bp, 9 predicted proteins | sample ThiBio_1000_biof_2_FD_51216 | JGI IMG/M metagenome (IMG submission 51216)
AAGGAACCAGTCGGATGCGACCCCTCTGCAGTTGCTGATGGCGATTGCCTCGACACACCCGCTGCCATCTTTGCAGAATCGGCAGCCCGTCGCCGCCGACATCTTCTTTCCGCAAGCATTGAAGGAAGCCAAGGACGCCAACACGTCCGTCACGGCAACCGTGCGGTTTTTCAAACTGGAAAAATAGCAAGGAGGCTACGCGCGGGCCTCAGAGGCTTTCCGCTCTTGATGGAATCATCGGTCGTCATGCGCGGACTTGATCCGTGCATCCATCTTCTTCAAGAACGATGGATTGCCGAGTCAAGCCCGGCAATGACGTTTCCTCCTAAACAGGAAACGCTCTGGAGGCTGTCTCAAAATGCGATCGATGAAATCAAGGCTTACTCTTTCGTCATTGCAAGGAGTGAAGCGAAGCAATGACGGGAGTTCAGGTTCACACATCCCCCAGATAGACTTGTCTGCTTTTGCGGTCAGTCTCTTAGGGCCCGATGAGAACGGTCGGAAAGCCTGTTGTGATAACACCGCCGTGCGCCGTGGCATCGCCAATGCGTGCCGCAAGCGAACCGCCGATCAGGACGGTGGCGGAGCCCATTGCGATCACATCTGGACCGCCGGCGCAGACTGCCATGTCGCCGACACGCGCCGCCGGGATTCCACCGATCAGCACCGTCGGACAACATGGCGGCAAAATCGGGCCGCCGACGTGAGGAACAACACCTGTCACCATCGGACAGACATGCATGTCGGTAATGCGGGCGGCTGGAGGCATAGCTCAATCCATCGATGGCTCAGTGAACGATTTCGTTTCCAAACGTGCGACCATTATCGACTTCTCAAAATCGCCCGATGATAAGAATCCTCAGATCGGCATCGGGTTTGAAGTCCGTCGCGACATAGTCGGATCCGTTTGCATCCAATTTCAGTCGTCCCGCGCAGAAGCTGACCAGACGATCCGGCGCGCCCTTGTCGATCGCCAACTTGAACGACTTGATCGGCCCGGCCCAGTTGGCGCCAGTCTTGAGCACATAGTTGATCCTGCGCTCGCCGAGACCCGCCGTATTGGCCGCTCCGGCGCCGGCGCGCTTGTCGAGTTCCGAAAGAAACGCATCGGTGACGCAGTAATCCTTGCGATACCGGGCAACCTCGGCCGCCAATGCCTTGTTCTGCCGCAAGCCCTTGCGCAGGATCGTGTCGGGGCTGCCGCCCACGCTCGGCCGATAATGGTGCTCGACCAGAACAGGGCGATCGGCCGGAAACGTCTGCTCGCGCACCGCGGACGTCTTGACCGACCATCCCGGGGCGTATCGTGGTCGCCCGCGCTCATCCGCCCCCACGGGCATCAGCAGGCTCGTGGCGATCATCTCCTTCTGCGTCGCGGCAGGCAAATCCGCTGGCCGCAACTCCCGAGAACCGATCGGAAGCAGCGGGACCTTCAGCTGCTTGAGCTGAGCGCTGACATCCGTCGTCCCAAGCATCGCACGTTGATCGATCGTCAGCGCGACGGGTTGGCCGTCCACGCTGGTCTTGAAGTCGACGAAATTCACGGGGTCGGCGGACGGCAGCGAAATGTTTTCAGCATCCGACAGATCGATGTCGGGCAACGGGAAAGCCACGGTAACCGTCAGCGGTTTGCCGGACACATTGCTGAAGCGGTAGTGGACATCGACCGCATCCAGCGAAATCTTCAGTCGCTCGCTCTCCATGGCGATCGCGTCGGTCCGGGCCAGTTGCAGCCCACCGATCGACATTTCCGCGATGGAGTCGTTCGCATAGCCAGACGAGAGACTGCCGGCCAAAACCGGGAAAATTGTCAGAACAACCCAGGGCGTGAGACTTTTCACTGCTCATATCCGCGTTCGCAGGTCGCAGCTATTAGTCAGTCCACCGGGCGATAAAGTTCACCCCATTCGGAATCCCAGACGTTATCCGGATCCAAGACGACCACCGGGACCTTGGACTGATTGGCTAACCGGATCGCATTGCGAAAGGCGTCTCGCGCCGCGCCAAACCCGGTCACCAAATCCTGGGGAACTCGTCCGCCGGTTGCGCTGGCCGGGAAGCTCACGGAGCCCATCGCGGTATCGCCTTCCCTTTTCAAGGTGAGAAGGATCGCGTCCGGCTGAATTTCGTCGACCTGTTCGAACCTGTTCTTCGCCATCTGCGTCTCCATTAGGAGGGAGTTTGGGATAGGTCGCGGCTAGTGTATATGAGATAGCCTTGATGACATAGCACCGCAGACGCAAAGGACAGGCCACAGGGACATTTGAGCGCGGTGCGGTCGCACCGGGATTTTGAGGCTGGATATGTTTTATCGATGCCCGATCAAGACATTTGCAGCGATCGGCTCAGTGGCGGCATCGCTGTCCATGGTGTCACTGGAGACGTGCCGGGCAGACGACACCCTCGTTCGGGAGTTTTCCAGCGGAGCCGGCGCCAACGCCGTCGGCATCATCGACGCCACCGAAGATGTCGAACTGACCGGGCCGCAAGCCTTGTCCTCGGATGGCGCCGGCAATTTGTTCCTGCTGGACCAGGTCAACGGCCGCATCGTTCGTTTCGATCCCAAGAAGCCGACGGCCGAAGCCCGCATCCTGAAGATGCCGGAGAACATCAAACCCAGCGATCTTGTCGTCCGCAACAATGACATCATGGTGTGGGACGGCTCCATCCGGACCCTGCACGCGCCCGACGGCCCTTCTACCCGCAGCGTCGACAACGAGCCCGTCCAGCTTGAAGAGGTCAGCACCCGCGGCGTCGATGACCGTGTTGCGATCTCCGCCTTCGCACAGATGGGCTCGGAGCCTCCCGGATCGGCATCCGATCTCCTCGACCAGAACACGCGTGCCGTCATCACCAAGAAAGGCCGGCAGCCCGACCGGCAATACATCGCGTCGCGCAGCAAGGGATCGATCGTCGCCGACATCATTCCGGAGAAGTCCGACAACGCGGTTCGGGTCGAGATTACCGCCGCGGACACCAACGATACCATCGCGCAACTCTCCCTGCGCACGCGCGACCGTCTCGGCACCGTCGAATTTCTTGACGTCGACAACGATGACCGTTTCTACGTCCTGGCGGAAAACATCCCAACATCAGGCAGGAAGGCGTCCACTTATGTCGCGCGCTACGCCTCGAACGGAAAGTTCGAAGGCGTTTACGATCTGCCGCTCGCCAATACCCCGCTGACGCGGCGGTTTGTGACCATCTCGGGCGATGGTGACGTCTACTTCCTGCGGACCAAACCCGATAAGGTCGAAGTCGTCGGCGTGGGATTCCGTGCGCTGCGGGATTTGGCATCGGCCACGTCAACCTCGCCTGCGAACACCCCATCAGCCGCGACCAGCAAGTTCGACGGAGTCGCGGCGGTGCGGCCCTCCAACCGTCAGCAGGCCATCGAGACCGCGTTCGCGTTCGAAGGCCTTCAGTGGAAACTGACGCCGGAGAATTACGGCCCGGACCCCGACACGGCTTGTTCGGGCTTTAGCCGGATCCGACGCCCCTGGTATCTCCAGGGCAAGGTCAATCAGGAAGTGCGCGGCGTTCCCTATTGCTGGGGCTGCCATGGATCGCTTGCCAGCTTCCGTGCGCAAATCGCGAAAGGCACGAAGGCGGGCAACGTCTGCACCCATAACGCGCCGCGCGCCGACGTTGCCGGCGTCGACTGTTCCGCATTCGTCAGCGCCGCCTGGGGGTTGTCCGTCCATTACACCACCGCGGCGATCCCCGCGATTGCCAAGCCGCTTGAAAATCCTTGGGATTTGAAGCCGGGAGACGCACTGAACAAGCCCGGCTCCCACGTCATGCTGTTCCTCAGATTTACACCGGACCGCAAGGCGGAGGTGATGGAGGCCTCGACCGGCGGATGCAATGGCCGCGTCTGCCGCAATGTGTACCCGCTCGCCGGCCTCCTCGCGCGCGGATACGTCCCGGTGAGATTCCGCGCCTTCGCGGACGATCAGGTCGTCGTTTCCGAGAATGCCTATCAGAAAGACGTCGCAACCGGCCGCTCGCAAAAAGCAGCCGCGCGGAAAAAGAGATAGTTGAACGACGCGGCGACCACCGCCGACCAATGCAGGTGGCCCGAGATGGCACCCAGCCGTGTGTTGAGGATAACCGATGCGTTTGATCTTGATACTTTCGGCCAGCATATTTCTGACCTTCCTGGCGCCTCTCGCAATGACGCCCGCCTCGGCGGCGTCGGCCGTTCAAATTCGCGATCCGGACGGTGGCGAAGTCCGTGGCTTTGTGATCGGAATCGACGCTTACCAGCATGTCCGACCGCTCAAGGGAGCCGTCGCCGACGCACATGACATCGAGCATACCCTCAAGGAAATGGGTGTTCACGACGTTGTCACCATGATCAACGAACAGGCCAACCGCGCCCAGCTCCTGCGTGAACTGAGCGCGATGGTCGCCCGCACCAACCCCAATGACCTCATCTTTCTTTCGATCGCCGGACACGGCACCCGGGAGCCGGAGCGCGTCAAGGGATCTCAGCCGAACGGCCTGGAGAACGTTTTCCTCCTCCCTGGCTTCGAGCCGACCGCCGAAGGCTCTCAGCAGCGCGTCCTTGGGAGTGAGTTCAACCACTTCATCAAGCAATTTGAATTGCGTGGCGCAAAGGTCGTGTTCATCGCCGATACCTGCCACGGCGGCGGCATGGCGCGCAGCATCGATCCGCGCGCCGAGCAAATGAGCTTCCGGCAAGTGCCGCAATACACATTGCTGGTCGATACCCTCAAACCCGTAACCGACTCCAACAGCCCTCAATCGGAACTCGACCTCGACCGCACGGCTTTCCTCGCCGCGGTGGATCAAAACACGAAGGCGCCCGAGGTTCGGATTCCTGGAATAGAGGGGTTTCGCGGCGCGTTGAGCTATGCCGTTGCGCGCGCGCTCGAAGGCAATGCGGACGCCAACAATGACGGAAAGGTCACCGTCAAGGAGCTGTTCGACAATGTTCGGCAGGTTGTCTACCAACTGTCGGATCAACGCCAGATCATCGTCACCCGAAACTCGCCAGGACAATCGCTCGACTCGAGCGTCGTCGATCTCACGCGCGGCGTGACGATGGTCGGAGGTCCGAACTCTCTGCCTCCCTCGCCTTCCGCCCCAGCCGCACAGTCACGAGTCGCGAACGCGTCGTCCAGCAGCGCGCCCGCCGCCGCCACAGCGGTCAAATCCAATCCACCGGCTTTCGAACGGACCACCACACCAATTCGGCTCGCCTCGCTGGACGGAAACTCTGCTTACTTCTCGAAGCTGAAGTTCAACGACACGCCCGTCAAGACCGTATCGCCCACCGACAACCCGGATTTGATTTGGGATCCTGCATCGCATGACGCGATCGCCTGGGGCGACGTCGTCGCCTACAATGTCGACGCCAGCGAGCTGTCAACCGTTGTCGATCGCACCGCTACCATCCGCGAATTCAAACGATTTTCGACGAAGTCGCCGCAGGTGATGCGGATGTCGCCTGACGACCGGCAGCACCACAACGCTCAGACCGTTGAGATCAATCTCTCGGATGTTGCAGGACGTGCTGTTGTCCTCTTCAACATCTCCGGCAACGGCGCGACCCAAATGCTTTATCCACTCGGAACTGACGCGTCGCCCGTCCGATCGAATAATTTGCGCATACCTTTAAGGATTCGCGAGCCGTTCGGCGCCGAGCAGGTCATCGCCATTACATCGGAGCAGCGCATCCCCGATCTCGAGCAGGTCCTGACGCAACTGAACGGGCGACGTCTGCCGGGACATGTCATCAAGATTCTTCAGCGATCGCTTCCGCCCGATGCCCGGATCGGATCAGTCGGTTTCTTCACCGCTCCATAGCTTTTGGACTCCGCTGCAAATGATGTCCGCCATGCGTGATTTTCATCTTTGGCCGGTCGGTCGATCTGCAATGCGGCTTGAGCAGCTCGTCTTGCCGACGAGCGCCAATCGACTGCGCCGCGAGACCCGTGGCCATGCTTAGACGAGCCGCAACCATCGTCCTCGTTCTTGCGGCCGGGTGCGTCGCCGCCCAAGCGGGCCATCCCGCGTCCGGGCTCAATCCGGCTTCGAGCAAGCCTGCCTTTTCGTCGCCCCTGACGCTGATGGCGCAAGCCGCAACGCCGGCGGTTACCATGCCAAATCCGGCAAGACTTGCCATCAAGATGATGCCAAGCTCCCCGGTCGAACTCGGAGCGAACATTGAGTTTCAAATCACCTCGGCAAAGCGCGGGTATGTTCTGTTGGTGGATATCGACTCCACCGGAAAGATGACCCAGATATTTCCCAATCCGGAACTGCTCGAACGAATGGACGACGACAACATCAATTTGATCCGGGCGAACGGTCGGCTGACGGTGCCGAGCGAAGCAATCATCAAGCAGGGTTTCAGCTACCGCGCGACGGGACCGGTCGGACCGACTGCAATTGTCGCGATCCTCAGCCACAGAAAAGTTCAGCTCATCGATCTTCCGGACATGACCGAGGGTGGAACCACGGCCGCCTCGGCGAACCGCCTTTTGAAATGGGTCGACGAATTGAGAGTCGCGGATCCTCACTCAGGTAAATTGCTGCCAAGCGAGTGGTCATATGATTTCAAGAGTTACGAAATCCGATAAGCGACGAAGCGCCATCTCTGCTCACGAACCTGAGGGCTTCGCACGCGACGCCGAACCGCGACCGAGCACGCTTCGACGCCTATTCGGCTTTCTGCGCGATTTTTTCGATACGATCGATCATCGCATCCGCTTTGCAACAGACCGCGAGGCTTCCGGCAGTTCTACCGTTTCATGACGTTTAGTTTCGAGATCCCGACGGCGAAGAATTTTGCGAGACAAGGGAGATTGCAACATGGCATTCAAGATGACTCTCAACCCCAACCCGGCCGGATTGACGTGGATCATGAACGTATCGGCCAAAGTCGGCACCGAGGACGATTGCGTCAATCGGCCGAACGACGTTGAAGCAGTCCAACGCCTGCTGAATCTGTTTCTCCCCAAAACCAAGGTCTTCAAACTCGGATTTGGACCGGTCAGAACAAATGGCGTCTTCGATGCGCTGACAGGATTCTATCTCTTCAAACTTCAACGAGGCGGCATCCTCGCCGGCTTCAAGAGCGACGTGGTGGATGGCTGCGTGTCCAGGGCCACGGGCTTCGGGTACGGTGGTCACACCCAGTTCACGATCGTGTCGTTGAACCAATCCGCACGCGACGCCGACAAGGCCGGTTACGATAATTTCATGGACACGTTCATGGCACTCGCCTGACCGCCAACCCAATCGGCGGCCGCGAGCCGATCCACCGACCATGACGGCTTGCCGCCAGCGGACAACTCGGCTCGGTGTTGGCTCATTCTTTTCCCAGGCCCGCGACCACACGCGCATAAGCAACGTGCAAGGGCTCTGTCGCGGAGTTTGATTCTTTCGCAAGAATCTCCGCAACACTTCTCATTACGAGACTCTTGAGATGATACTCCAGCCGTCGCCGCTGCACTTCATCCGCGTTTCTGTTGTTTCGGAGAAAAGCGTGATGCTGCGATACGGCTTCATTCAAAGCCGCCAATCCGTCGTTATCCGCAGCCGTCGTCATGATGACCGGTGGAACCCAAGACGCATCAAGGTGCTGCCTTAACTTGAGCACGGCGCGAATTTCGCGTGCGATTTTGTCGGCGCCCGGCAGATCGGCTTTGTTGATGACATAGATATCCGCCATTTCCAGCATTCCCGCCTTCATGGCCTGAATCTGGTCGCCGGACTCCGGAATGAGCACGAGAACCAGCGTATCGACCAGCGACCGAACGGCGTGCTCCGCCTGCCCGACGCCGACCGTTTCGAGGATCACCTCGTCGAACGGGTAACCATCCAGCGTCGCCAGCACGTCCGCGATGTTATCGGCGAGCCCGTCACTCGCACTCCGGCTGGCGAGCGAGCGGATAAACAAGCGGGGATCGTCGGCAATATGATCCATGCGTATCCGGTCGCCGAGGATGGCGCCATGCGTCAGCGGACTTGAGGGATCGATCGCAACCACGGCAACCTGTGCGCCGCCATCGAGGCGTTTCCGTGCAAAGCGCCCGATCAACGTACTCTTGCCGGCACCTGGTGGTCCGGTGATGCCGATGCGATATGCGCCGCGCGACGTGCCCTGCATTCCTGCCAGCGCTTCGGCAACCGATGCGTTCGCGATCCGTGACAGCGCCCGGCCCAGCGCGCGCCGATCCAATCGCTTCAGCTCTCGCTCAAGCCCATCACCCACGGAATTCAAGCAGCCTGTTCAGGCGACAGCTTGCGCGCAAGCTCCGACACCACATCATCGAGCCTCATTTCCGCAGTGAAGATTCCGACCACGCCCGCGTCCATCAGCATCGCGCGATCCTCGGCCGGAATGGTGCCGCCGACGAACACCGGAATGTCGCTTGCATTCAGAGCCTTCAATTCGCGCATGGTTTCCGCGACCAGCTCCTTGTGGCTGCCGGACAGTAGTGACAGGCCGACCGCATCGACGTCCTCGTCGACCGCCACGCGGGCAATGAAGCCCGGCGTCTTGCGCAGCCCGGTATAGATCACCTCGGCGCCGGCATCGCGCAGCGCCAGCGCAATGATCTTCGCCCCGATGTCATGCCCGTCGAGGCCGGGCTTGGCGATCATGATCCGCTTGCCTTTAAGATTGCTCATAGCCGTACTGGCTCCTGAAATTCGCCCCATCCCTGCTTCAGGCGCGCGACCATCTCACCGACGGTCGCGTAGGCATGACAGCAATCGATCAGATAAGGCATGAGATTCTCATTGTCCTTTTCCGCCGCGGCCGCCAGCTTGTTGAGACTGGCTTCGACCGCGACATTGTCGCGCCGGTCGCGGATGGCCTCAAATTTCTCGATGACCTTGGCCGCGGCCTGCGGGTCGAGACGGAACACCTCGCCGAAGTCATCGGTCTGACTTTCGCGACGGAACGCATTCTGCCCGACAATGACGGTATCGACCGCATCGATCTTGCGACGCCGCTCGGTGGCGCGCTCCGCCAATCGCATCTGCAACCAGCCATCCTCGATCGCCTTGACGACGCCGCCATAGGCATCGATTTCATCCATCACCTTGAGGATCTCATCTTCCATCCGGTCCGTCAGATGCTCGACGAAGTAACTGCCGCCGAGCGGATCGACCGTCTTCGAGATGCCGCTTTCATAGGCGATGATCTGCTGCGTCCGCAGCGCGATCTCGGCGGAGAACTCGGTTGGAATCTGGAACGCTTCATCGTAAGCGCAGGTGAAGATCGACTGCGCGCCGCCAAGCACAGCGGCCATGGTTTCAATTCCGACGCGCACGATGTTGTTATAAGGCTGCGATGCGGTCAGCGACGACCCGCCGCAGACCACGCCAAAACGGAAGTGCATTGCCTTGTCGTCAGTGACGCCATAGCGGTCCCGCAGGATCTTTGCCCATACGCGACGCCCGGCACGGAATTTGGCGACCTCTTCGAAAAAGTCCATGTGGACATAGAAGAAGAAACTCAGCCGCTTGGCGAACTTCGTCGCATCGCCGCCACGCCGCAATAGTTCATCCACATAGGCGAAGCCATTCGCCAGCGTGTAGGCCATTTCCTCCACGGCCGTCGAACCCGCATCGCGCACATGCGCCCCCGCAATCGATATCGGATTGAAGCGCGGCGTGGCATCGTTCGAGAACAGGATGGTGTCGGCGATCAGGCGCATCGAAGGACGTACCGGGAAGATCCACGTCCCGCGCGCGACATATTCCTTCAGGATATCATTCTGGATGGTCCCAGTCAGCTTGGCGCGAGGCACGCCCTGCTTGTCGGCACAAGCGCAATACATCGCGTAAATGATCGCCGCGGTGCCGTTGATCGTGAAGGATGTCGAGATCTTCGACAGGTCGATGCCGTCGAAGAGGATTTCCATCTCCGAGAGATTGGACAAGGACACGCCGACTTTTCCGACCTCGGCCCGCGCCATCGCATCGCTCGGGTCGTAGCCGCATTGCGTCGGCAGATCCAACGCCACCGACAAACCGGTTTGCCCCTGGTCGAGCAGAAACCGATAGCGGGCGTTGGATTCCTCGGCGGTGCCGAAGCCGGAATACTGGCGGAAGGTCCACAGCCGTCCACGAAACCCGTCGGGGAAAATCCCGCGCGTGAAGGGAAATTCAGCCGGTTGCCCGGGATTGGGATCGCGCACCATCTCCGGCGTCGCCAGCACCGGAACATCGATGCCGGATGGCGTTCGCGGCAGCGGCAAGGCGAGATCGTCATGAGCCATCGATT
>JGI26539J51216_1002651_pt1 | contig 10254 bp, 8 predicted proteins | sample ThiBio_1000_biof_2_FD_51216 | JGI IMG/M metagenome (IMG submission 51216)
GCCAACAACCCGCGCGAGGCGCTGTCGCGCTGCGAATCCATGATCACCATGGGCGGCTATTCGCTGCCCTCGCGCACCATCCGCGAGATGATCTGCGCCTCGATCGACATTATCGTGCAGGCGGCTCGCCTCCGCGACGGCTCCCGCCGCATCACTCACATCACGGAGGTGATGGGAATGGAGGGCGACACCATCATCACCCAGGATATCTTCGTCTACGACCTGCTCGGCGAGGATGCCAACGGACACATTGTCGGCCGGCACCGTTCGACGGGGATCGGCCGGCCGCGGTTCTGGGAACGCGCGCGGTATTACAACGAAGAGAAGCGACTCGCAGCCGCGCTGGATGCGGCGGAAGTCAAGGTCGAGATCTGAGGACGTGCGCCCATGAACTTGCAGACCCTCGCACTGGCATTCATGGCTGCGACCGCGGTTGGCGGCATTGCGTGGGTCTTTCTGTATCCTGCCCTCTCGGGCGAGGCGAAGGCGGAAAAGCGCCTCGCCGCATTCGCGCGGACAGCGCCGGCGGCCCGTCAGGTCGACAGAGCCCAGCGTTCGCGCCGCGAGCAGATCGAGGGTTCGCTGCGGGAAATCGANCAACGCAGCAAGCGCAACAGCAAGATCGCGCTCAGCAGCCGGATCGCACAGGCGGGCCTGTCCTGGTCGAAAGAGAAGTTTCTGATCGTCTCAGGCATTTTGGGCGTGGTCTGTTTTGCCGTTCCGATGGTCCTGGGGGCCGGGCTTCTACCGGCCGTAGGGTTTGCATTCGCGGCGGGCTTCGGCTTGCCGCGCTGGCTGCTGGGTTTCCTCAAGAAGCGCCGGGAGAAGGCGTTTTTGCGCGCTCTTCCCGATGCGGTCGACGTGATCGTCCGCGGCATCAAGGCCGGCCTGCCGCTGTTCGAATCGCTGAAGGTCGTCGCGGTTGATTCTCCGGAACCGCTGAAAAGCGAATTCGCCGCGATCATCGAAACTCAGGCGATCGGCATGCCGCTCGGCGACGCCTGTTCGCGGCTGTACGAGCGGATGCCGCTTCCTGAAGCGAACTTCTTCGGCATCGTGGTCGCGATCCAGCAGAAATCCGGCGGCAANCTGTCGGAAGCTCTCGGCAATCTGTCCAAGGTGCTGCGTGACCGCAAGAAGATGGCCGAGAAAATCCAGGCGATGTCGATGGAAGCCAAGGCGTCGGCNGCAATCATCGGCGCGCTGCCCGTGGTCGTCATGCTGCTCGTCTACCTGACCACGCCGGACTACATCGCGCTGCTGTGGACCCATCCCACCGGGCGGCTGATGCTGGCCGCCTGCATGCTGTGGATGTCTGCCGGCATCTTCGTGATGAAGAAAATGATCAACTTCGACTTCTGACGGTGCAACATGCTCGAACTCCTGGTCGAAAAATTACACGATCCGCGGTTCATGACGATGGTGCTCGCCGCCATAGCCGCCAGCGCCACTGTCTACACGCTGATCACGCCGTTTTTTGCGGCGGAAGGCCTTTCGAAGCGGATGAAGGCTGTCGCGAGCGAGCGCGAGCGCATCCGCCAGCGCGAGCGCGAGCGGCTTGCGAAATCCGAGAAGGTCTCGCTGCGTCAGGCACCGAAGCAATTCGTCTCGAGAATCGTGGAGGATCTCAATCTCGGCAAATGGGTGGCTCAGGAATCCGCGCGCGAAAAGCTCGTCATGGCAGGGTATCGCGGTCAGGCTCCGTACGTCACGTTCCTGTTCTTCCGCATGGTTACTCCGATCGTGATGCTGACCGGGGCGACCGTCTACGTTTTTCTGTTGTCGCACATGCAGCAGTCTATGCTGATCAAGGTCGGCATATGTATCGGCGTCGCGTTTTTCGGTTTGCAGGCCCCCATGCTGTTTCTGAAAAACTCCATTACCAAGCGCCAGCTTTCGATCAAGCGGGCTTTTCCGGACGCGCTCGATCTGCTGCTTATCTGCATCGAATCCGGCATGTCTATCGAAGTCGCGTTTCGCAAGGTCAGCACGGAAATCGGCAGCCAGTCTGTCGCGCTGGCCGAGGAGTTCACGCTGACCACGGCCGAACTGTCGTATCTCCAGGACCGCAAGGTCGCCTATGAGAACCTGGCGAAACGCACCGGCGTCGAGGGCGTNAAGTCCGTATGCCTCGCGCTGCAGCAGTCGGAACGATACGGCACGCCGCTCTCGCAAAGNCTTCGCGTGATGGCNCAGGAAAACCGCGACATGCGCATGTCCGAAGCCGAGAAGAAGGCGGCCGCGCTGCCNCCCAAGCTGACGGTGCCGATGATCGTGTTCTTCCTGCCCGTGCTGTTCGTGGTCATTCTCGGACCGACNGGCATCAAGATCGCAGCCCATATGCATTGAGGGTTTGCGATCGTCGGCACAAAGGTGTGTGCCAGGCCGGTCACTCCGGCCGTCGATCGCGTCCGCGCCTCATGATCCAAGTCTCGATAAAATCAGATCTCGATGGACCGAGGTCTCATGACCTGCGGGCATCCGGACCGGGAANATCTCCCGCGCCGGCGCGTGCGTTGCCGCCGCGCCCGAGCATCTGCTTCAGATAGGCGACGTTCGCCTCGGCCTCGTCGGCAGGCAGATCGGCTTTCACGATGCTCTCCGCCTCGTCGAACCTGCCCTGCAAGCCGACGACGAGCGCGAGATTCTGCCGGATCCGGCTGTCGGCGCGGGCGCTGGCGTAAGCGCGGCGCAACACTTCCTCTGCTTTGGGAAGTTCCTTGGTCAGGACGTACGACATGCCGAGATTGGACAGCACCGACGGCTCGTCCGGCGCGATCCTGAGCGCGCTTTCGTAATAGCGGCGNGCTTCGTCGTGACGGCCGAGCTTGTCCAGCGCCGTTCCCTGGACCGAGAGAATCCGCCAGTCCGGATTTGCCGGCGTATGAGCGCGACTGAGCACGTCAAATGCCTGNTGCGACTGACCGTTATCGGCGAGCGCCCGTCCCCAGCCGGCCAGCACCGCCTTGTTGCCCGGATTCAGGATCGCGGCGCGTTCCAGCACCGCAACGGCCTGGGCACGCTGCCCGATGGCGCGCAAGGCCTGCCCGTATTTCAGCGCCGCATCGGCGTCCTTGGGGTTGGCGCGAAACTTTTCGCCATAAACCTCGGCGGCTTGATAAGGATCGGAGGCGGAGTTCACCTTCGTCTTTGCGCCGAGCGAGCCGGTGATATCCGCGACGCCAGTAGTCTGACAACCGCCGAGTCCGCTCGCCAGCATCGCCGTCACGGCTGCGGACGCGAGAAGCCTGGCAAGACATGGCTGCTGACGCATGGCACCTTCACTTGTAAATGCCCGTTTCGAAGATGGACGATTTCAGCAATAGACTGTTAACCCTAACGTCTGGTTAACTCCGCTGACTGACACCCGCGCGCTCCGCCGCTAAACTCCCCTCATCGAACTGAGAGATCGAGACACCCATGCATCCCGCGTTTACGACCGCGCCGGCCGAGAAAGCCGTTCCGATCACCCTCGTCGCCGAGACGGCGTGGGAAGCGACGGGGGCGACGCTCGACGGTCCGGTGCGGCGCTTTGCCGAAGCGAACGGCTTTGCGGCAAAGTCGGGGCAGTACCTTGCGCTGCCTGCGACGAACGGCGAGGTCTCGCACATCCTGTTCGGACTTGGCGACGCCGCGGCGCGCTCGCGCGATCCCTTCCTCGCCGGCAAGCTGCCAGGTCTGTTGCCCGCCGGGACATTCCGCTTCGCCAATGCGATCGATGACATGCATCTCGCGACGCTGGCTTTTGCACTCGGCAGCTACCGCTTCGGCCGCTACCGCAAGGCCGACGCTCCGAAAGCGCGGCTGGTGCCGCCCGAGGGCGTCGACATCGCAGATATTTCGCGGATCGCGGACGCTGCGGCGCTCGCCCGCGACCTGATCAATACTCCCGCCAACGATATGGGACCGGAAGAACTCGCGGCGGCGGCACAGAATCTCGCGCAGCGTTTCGGCGCGGACTTCAACTGCATCACCGGCGACGATCTGAAGCGAGGTAATTTCCCGCTGATCCATGCGGTCGGAATGGCGTCGCCTCGCGCACCGCGCCTGATCGATATGAGCTGGGGCGATTCCGCGCATCCGAAGGTCACGCTGGTCGGCAAAGGCGTCTGTTTCGACACCGGCGGCGTCGATCTCAAACCCGCCACCGGCATGCAGATCATGAAGAAGGACATGGGCGGCGCAGCCAATGTACTGGCGTTGGCGCTGATGATCATGGATGCGAAGCTGAAAATCCGGCTGCGCGTGCTGATCCCGGCGGTGGAAAACGCGGTGGCCGGCAACGCGTTTCGGCCGCTGGACATCTTCCCGTCGCGCAAGGGACCGACGGTTGAAATCGGCAACACCGACGCCGAAGGCCGGCTGGTTCTGGCCGACGCGCTGGCGCTGGCCGATGAAGACAAGCCCGATCTCCTGATCGATCTCGGCACGCTCACCGGCGCGGCGCGGGTGGCGCTCGGTCCGGACGTTCCGCCTTTCTATACGAACGACGAGACGTTGGCGCGCGATCTCGCGCGCTGCGCGGAGGCCGAGAACGATCCCCTGTGGCGGATGCCGCTATGGCGCGCTTACGACGCGTGGCTGGATTCCAAGGTCGCCGACATCAACAATGCGCCATCGGGCGGCTTTGCCGGCTCGATCACCTGCGCGCTGTTCCTGCAACGCTTCGTCGAGGCGGCGAAAAGCTGGCTTCACGTCGACATCTACGGCTGGACGCCGTCCGCGAAGCCGGCCCGACCCGAGGGCGGCGAATGCCAGGCCGCGCGCGCGATCTACCGGCTGCTGGGCGAACGCTATGGATGATCCGCGCCTCACGCCGGCCCGGCCGGAGATTGCCGCTCGTTACCTGGAGGGTAAAGTCAAGGCGGAGCGCTACGCCGACGGCGAGGAACGCGAGGTCGTCGACGCCGTTGCGCCGCTGCAGCGCGAGCCTTTGCCCGACGCCATGCTCGATACCCAGGCGCTCTACGGCGAACGCGTCACGGTCTACGATCACAGCGCCGAAGGCTGGGCCTGGTGTCAATTGACAAGCGACGGCTATGTCGGATGGATTCCCGACCGCGCTCTTGCAAGGCCCCGCGCGGCACCGACGCACAAAGTCATCGCGCTGCGGACGTTCGCGTTTCCCGGACCGTCGATCAAACTGGCGCCGGCGCAGACGCTGCCGCTCGGCGCGGCGCTAACCATCCGGCGCCACGACGGCGTCTTCGCTATCGCCGACGGCGGTCTCTACATTCCCGCCTGTCATGTCGCGCCGCTCGATCACGTCGCCGGCGATTTCGTCGCGGTCGCCGAAATGTTCGTCGGAACGCCTTATCTCTGGGGCGGCAAGACCAGCCTCGGCATCGACTGCTCCGGTCTCGTGCAGGTGGCGCTCAACGCCGCCGGCACCAGTTGCCCGCGCGACAGCGACATGCAGGAAGCGGCCCTGGGCCGCGCATTGTCGCCCGCGGGAGCAGGAGAGCTGCGGCGCGGCGATCTGATATTCTGGAAAGGCCACGTCGCGATCGTCCGCGACGCAACCACGCTTGTCCATGCCAACGCGCATCACATGGCAACGGCCATCGAGCGCATTGACGAGGCGATCGCCCGCATCAGGGCGACAGGCAGCGACGTAACCAGCATGAAGCGGCTGTAATAGCGCCCGTTTCCCGAAGGGATCTCACGCGTCCACGCCGTTTGCGGTCTCCAGCCGGAACGCCGCCGCAAACAGCGCACGCGTGTAATCCGATTTCGGATTCTTGAACAATGCCGATGCCGGCCCTTCCTCGACGACCTTGCCGTGCCGCATCACGATGAGATGGCTGGCGAGCGAGGCGACCACGCGCAGGTCATGCGAGATGAACATGTAGGTCAGATCGCGCTTGCGCTGCAGATCGCGCAGAAGATCGACCATCTGCGCCTGAAACAGCATGTCGAGCGCGCTGGTCGGCTCGTCCAGAACCACGAAATCGGGCTCCAGCACCACGGCGCGCGCGATGCTGATGCGCTGGCGCTGGCCGCCGGAGAATTCGTGCGGATAGCGGAAACGCGTCGCCGGATCGAGCCCGACATCGTTGAGCGCCTTGACCACCCGCGCTTCGCGCTCAGTCTCCGAGAGCGAGCGCTGATGCACGCTCAAGCCCTCCGCCACGATTTCGCCGACCGACATTCGCGGACTCAGCGCTCCGAACGGGTCCTGAAACACGATCTGCATGTCGCGGCGGAACGGCCGCATCTCCTTGAAGCGCAGACCCTGGATGTTCCTGCTCAGGAACACGATGGGACCGTCCGACGAAATCAACCGCAGCAGCGCCAGACCGAGCGTGGTCTTGCCGGATCCGGATTCGCCGACGACGCCGAGCGTCTCGCCCTTGCGCACCTTCAGCGTCACGCCATCCACCGCCTTGATGTGGCCGACCGTCTTGCGCAGCAGGCCGCGCCGGACCGGAAACCACACCTTGAGATCGTCGGCCGCGATCACGACCGGCGATTCGGGGCGCGGCGGTGCGGGGTCGGGCTTCGGTTCCGCGGCCAGAAGCTCGCGCGTGTAGGGATGTTGCGGCGACTCGAAGACCTGCTCGACCGGTCCCTTCTCGACGATCTTGCCGCCGTTCATGACGCAAACGCGGTCGGCGATGCGGCGGACGATGCCGAGATCGTGCGTGATGAACAACAAGCTCATTCCCAACCGTGCGCGGATGTCCGCCAACAGCGCCAGGATCTGCGCCTGCACGGTGACGTCGAGCGCGGTGGTCGGCTCGTCCGCGATCAGCAGGTCCGGTTCATTGGCGAGCGCCATCGCGATCATCACGCGCTGGCGCTGGCCGCCGGACAGTTGGTGCGGATAGCTGGCAAGGCGGGTTTCCGGCTCGGGAATGCCGACCTGCGTCAGCAGCTCCAGCGTCCGCCGCCGCGCCGCCGCGCCGCGAACCCCGCCGTGCAGCAGCAAGATCTCGCTGATCTGCGCTTCGATGGTGTGCAGCGGATTGAGCGAGGTCATCGGCTCCTGGAAGATGATCGAGATATCGTTGCCGCGAATGCTCCTGATCTCGCGCTCGGACAGGCCGAGCAGGTCGCGGCCCTTGAAGCGAATGTTGCCGGCGGGGTGCGACGCGGCCGGATAGGGCAGCAGCTTGAGAATCGACAGCGCGCTGACGGATTTTCCGGACCCGGATTCGCCGACCAGCGCCAAGCACTCGCCCCGCCCGATATCGAACGAAATACGGTCGACGGCGACCGACGGTCCGCTGGCATGGTGAAATGCGACGGACAGGTCGCGAACCTCGAGCAGCGGCTGATCGATGGCGTCCATTCCGGCCTACCTGAACGTCTTGCGCGGATCGAAGGCGTCGCGCACGGCTTCGCCAATGAAGATCAACAGCGACAGCATGATCGCGAGCGCGAAAAATCCGGTGAAACCGAGCCACGGCGCCTGCACGTTGGCCTTGCCCTGCGCCAGCATTTCGCCGAGCGAAGGCGAGCCCGGCGGCAGACCGAAGCCGAGGAAATCCAGCGCGGTTAGGGTCATCACCGACGACGACACGATGAAAGGCAGGAACGTCATGGTCGCGACCATGGCGTTCGGCAAAAGGTGACGGAACATGATGGTGGCGTTCGACACGCCGAGCGCCCGCGCCGCGGTGATGTATTCGAAGTTGCGCCCGCGCAGGAATTCGGCGCGCACCAGACCGACCAGCGACACCCATGAGAACAGCAGCAGGATGCCGAGCAGAACGAAGAATCCCGGCACCAGCACCGACGACAGGATCAGGAGCAGGTAGAGCGAGGGAATCGCGGTCCAGACCTCGATGAAGCGCTGGAAGGCGAGATCGACCCAGCCGCCGAAATAGCCCTGCACGCCGCCGGCCGCGACGCCGATCACCGACGACACGATGGTCAGGCAAAGCCCGAACAGCACCGAAATCCGGAACCCGTAGATCAGCCGCGCCACCACGTCGCGACCCTGATCGTCGGTGCCAAGCCAGTTGTATTCGAGATCGCGGCAGCCCGTGAGGTGCTTGCGCTGCACCACATCCTTGCATTCCGCCTCGGTCAGAAGCCAGGTCGGCTTTGAGGGCGCCGGCGTCGGCAAATCGAGATTGTGGGTGTCGTAGGAATAGCGGATCGGCGGCCAGACAATGGTGCCGCCCTTGTCCTTGATCAGCTTCTGCAGATAAGGGTCGCGATAATCGGCGGCGGTCTCGAAATCGCCGCCGAAGGCGGTTTCCGGGTAGGTCACGAAGGCCGGAAAATAGAAATGGCCATCCATGTGGATCAGGAACGGCCGGTCGTTGGCGATCAATTCCGCGAATAGCGAAATGAAAAACAGGATCAGGAATATCCAGAGCGACCAGTAGCCGCGCCGGTTCGATTTGAAATTCTGCCAGCGGCGGCGGTTGAGCGGCGACAGGCGCAGCCGATGGCCGCCCAGCGGCACAGCCTCGCCGAGCGGAGAAACGGCCCCGGCTTCGACGGGCTTTGGCAACGTCACCGACATCAGACTTCCCGCGCCTCGAAGTCGATCCGCGGATCGATCCACATGTAGGTGAGATCGGAGATCAGGTTGATGACGAGCCCGATCAGCGAAAAGATGAACAGCGTGCCGAACACCACCGGATAGTCGCGATTGAGCACGCTCTCAAAGCCGAGCAGCCCGAGCCCGTCGAGCGAGAAGATGGTTTCGATCAAAAGCGAGCCTGAAAAGAAGGCGTGGACGAACGCGCCGGGAAAGCCCGCGATCACGATCAGCATGGCGTTGCGGAAGACGTGATTGTAAAGCACCTGCCGCTCGCTGCACCCCTTGGCGCGCGCCGTCATCACGTATTGCTTGCGGATTTCGTCGAGGAACGAATTCTTGGTCAGCAATGTCATGGTGGCGAAGGCGCCGAGCGCCATCGAAACGATAGGCAGCGTCAGGTGCCAGAAATAGTCGAGGATCTTCCAGTACCAGGGAAACTGGCTCCAGCCGTCCGATGTCAGTCCGCGCAGGGGAAAGATGCTGAAGAACGATCCGCCGGCGAACAGGATGATGAGCAGGATCGCGAACAGAAAGCCGGGGATCGCGAAGCCGACGACAATCACCGCCGAGGTCCAGGTGTCGAAGCGCGATCCGTCCCTCACGGCTTTGCGGATTCCGAGCGGTATCGAAATCAGGTAGGTCAGAAGCGTCATCCAGATGCCGAGCGACATCGAGACAGGCAGCTTTTCCTTGATGAGCTGGATCACGGTTGTGTCGCGGAAATAGCTCTTGCCGAAATCGAAGCGGGAGAAATTCCACAGCATCAGCAGAAAGCGTTCGGGCGCCGGCTTGTCGAAGCCGAACTGCTTTTCAAGGCTTTTGATGAAGGCGGGATCGAGCCCCTGCGCTCCGCGATACTTTGAGTTCATGGCGTCGGACGACGCCCCGACCTGGGCGCGCGCGCCGAAATCGCCGCCGGACGATCCNGAAATGCGCGACATCCCACCGGTATCCGANCCGCTCAGTTGCGCGATGACCCGCTCNACCGGACCNCCGGGCGCGAACTGCACAACGACGAACGACACGAACAGGATGCCCAGCAATGTGGGAATCATCAAAAGGATGCGACGGGCGATATATGCGCTCATGGCTATTTCGCCTGCCGCGACGACGCCGCACCGGCCTGCGTCGACCACCAGATGTCAGGCGCCATCACGCCCAGATACTTCGGCAGGCTCGGCGGATGGGCGAACACATCCCAATAGGCCAGTCGGTGCTTGTTCGAGTACCATTGCGGCACCCAGTAACGGCCGGCGCGAATGACGCGGTCCAGCGCGCGCGCGGCGAACACGAGTTTCGCGCGGGTGTCGGCGGCGATCACCTGCTCCATCAGCGAATCGACCGCGGGATCGGCGACGCCGGCGAGGTTGTTCGATCCCTTGGTTGCGGCTGCCCGCGACGAAAAGAACGGCCGCAGTGAATCACCCGGAACGGTCGAAAAGCCGAAACGTTCGATCACCATGTCGAAATCGAAGTCGTCGCGCCGCGCCCTTGCCTGCACGGGATCGACGAGCCGCAGCGTCGCCTCGATGCCGAGCGTTCCGAGATTCTTGATATAAGGCATGTGGTGGGCTTGGAACGCCGGCTCGTCGAGCAGGAACTCGACCCGGAACACCTCGCCCTGCGGGGTCACCCGCTTGCCATCCTTGATATGAAAGCCCGCGTCGTTGAGCAGTTGCACGGCCCTGCGCAACAGCTTGCGGTCCTGTCCCGAGCCGTCCGACACCGGCGGCACGAACGGCATGCCGAACACC
>JGI26539J51216_1002722_pt1 | contig 10050 bp, 8 predicted proteins | sample ThiBio_1000_biof_2_FD_51216 | JGI IMG/M metagenome (IMG submission 51216)
CGCGCGAGGCCAAGCCACCGGCCTCGGCAATCTCGGCCAGGGACGGTGGCTGCCCCTGCTCCGTCACCCGCTGGCGGATGAAAGTGAGGATGGCGGCACGACGGGGGCTGAGGTCAGACATGGAGTACATTTGTACTCTATTTACTTGGACTTGGCTAGACCAGCCATTGAAAGCAAGGGGCCACAAGCGGCGGCAGCGTTACGACAGGTATCTGAAGTCCCGGCTGTTCAGACAGCTGAGTGGGGGCGGCACCGCCGTCGCTCTGGTGCAAACCGTTATCTTCCGAAGAGTTGGACACCCGCGCGACAAACTTCTGGAAGCGGCTCATCTGGCTCCACGAACATTATGTCAAGGGGCAGGTCCAGGTCGATCGAATTGGTCTCAATAGCAAGCGTGGCAAGCGCGACTATCCGTGTGATCAAGGTTGCGCGCAAGCTCCCTACGACTAATCCCTTGGTCCACAAGAGACGTCGCTAACGTGTAGCGAAAGCGCCGAGCACTTACGACAAGGGGTGTCATTGTCGACGGCGAAAGGATCTCGTGTCTTTTGACGAAGGATTTCAGGAGTGTATTTATGAAACTGACACTCGGCCGAATGGCTCGGTGCGCTACCGATTCCGGTACCGGCTTTTGATTACACCTAGGCCGGCGAAACAGAGGTCTCATATCGCTTCTCGTGAGACCTCTGTCTGTAAGAGCAAGCACGGGACGATCTGCATTGGCCTCGATCAATTCAAGAAGGTGTTTCGCGAACGACGCTTCGATTGATTCGAGCTGGAAGTCTTGCCTCGGGTTGAGAAGCCTTTTTTTGATTCGCGGCATCGCAAGCTGATAGCACGGATCGACACCATTGATGCCTTGTGTCAGATTCGTCAAATCACCCTCATCAAGGAAGATGAAATTTGCTGGATTGCGACCGAAAGCTATGCATAGCGCAACGGCTGCTCGCTCCTGCACATGTCTATACTTTCCACTACGGTCATTATGTAACGCCCTGACTATCAGCGGGAGTTCAAGCGACAAATCGAGCGGACCTGCATCCGGATCTTCATCGCGAACCGCCTCCCCCTTTGGGTTGCCAGGGATGACCATTCCATCCAACGTTGCAGCAAAACTAATTAGGAACCCCATCTCTGGAAAGCTTGCGGCGCACCACACGTACCACCTGATCAGGCGATACAACGACCACAACTTCTTCTTCGACTTTGCGTCGCGTATGGCGCTCTTCATCAACGCCGCCAAGCGACCAGAAAATAGTTCGCCTGAGCAGGCGCCATCAAGCTCGAATTCGGTTACACGAATAAGGACTTCGCTCTTAAAGTCGTTGAAGAGCAGAACCGCAGCGCTCGACGAAACAGTCTCAGCACAATGGATAACGCGCCGCATCAGACTCCAGCGCAACCGAAGGTTGGCGACCTTACCGAAGTTACAACGGAGCACGTCCCTTGGAATTGCGAAGGTCCAAATATCGCTACTGCAGTCGACCAAGATNCCCTCGCGCGTCACGAAGCTTTCCGGTATCGCGCGCCATCCGTATGTTGATATCTGCTCCCCGAGTGGGGGGAGCATGGCGTTTGTCGACGTGTCATGCAGCCTCGTCATATGGACCCCGCTAACCTGTGGCCGCTATATCAGAAGGGCGGCTCTTCGTTCAGAAGCTCTGCTTGCTCGACGGCTTTCCGCTGGTTTGCCAGCAACGCGCGCCTTGCTTCTTCCTCAATTTCTGCCGCTACGTAGACGTTCTGAGACTCGAGACTGCTGTCCCCTCGTAGCAAAGCAAGATGTCGACGACGCCGATCTTCTTCGACCCCGCCTTCGCGAAGGGACCTCTCAAGGTCGGACGAAAAGGAGTGCCGTAGCGAGTGTGGTGAGAGACCTGGCGGGAGCCTGCCTGGGAACGCCCATACCAATCCCGTGCAGATGCGAAACATGCGACTGATCGATAGCGGCGCACCTTCATCACTTACAATCAAATACTCGGTGTCCTCCCGCGCCTTGGCCAGGAGAACCTCTCGGCTGTGCAGAATGTAGTCATCGACGATCGCGGCAAACTTTGCATCTAACCAGAGAATGCGGGATTGGCGCTTCACCAACGGCCGATAAATTCTTGGATCGTTAGCATCCATCGGTCGGCGCTGGACCAACACGCTCGTCAGCGATCCGAACCGAATATCTTCCACCTTCATGCCAAGAAGCTCTCCGATGCGAAGGCCGCAGATGAGCATGAGCATGATTGCCACCCTGTCTCGTCGACGGATCGCGAGCTTGAGGCCAGACCCACCTTGCTCGTCGGTCTTTACCAACTCCGCTATCAGAAAATTCCTTTGTGCCTCACTTAGAAGGCGATCTTGTGCTGGCTTTGCCCTTCCCGGATTCGAGGGCATGCCATTGCCGAGGAAGGTGAGCAGGCGATCTTTTGATCCCTGGAGTGCGTCGCGCTGACTTAAGTGTGGCGCGAGCGCAATGAGCGAGTCGGACATCCAACCCAAGTAGGCGGCGCAGGTGGCGATCCGTTGAGCCTGCACGTGCGGGGAGACCGCGGCTTTTACCACCCGTCGATGGCTCTGATCCTGCCTGAGCTCCTTCATTAGGGACCCCGCAATCTCCGCTTCCGAAAATCCGCGACCCGAGGTGATTCGATCCTCAATGTCGACACCCATCTTTGCCGCCCATCCGTAGAGGATCGATAGCTCACCCAGATTGCGCCGAAGTGTGTTCTCGGACCGCTGATAGCGTGAAAGGATCCACTCGTTGGGTCCCACGATAGGAAGTCCAGCCTCATCCACGAGCATTGGAATGATCTGGCCTGAGGGGTGCCTGAGATTCTCGATCTGCATGATCTAACTTCACATCGAGTGGTTAGCNCTCCCTTTCTAACCTAACGAAATGGAAATTAGCAAGCTCAAATCGTCCGATCGACCAAAGAAAAACCCGCAGTGAAAATTTACGTTTTCACTGCGAGCCAATCTATCTTAAATACTTGATTTTGCTAAGGATTAAGCCTATTTTGCTCAAAACAAGCTTACACTTTAACTCTTAGCAAGGTCAGAACGGGATGTCGTCGNCCTCGAAACCGCCGCTGCTGGCGGGTGCGGCCGGCGCGGGCGCGCCGCCGCGGGACTGGTTGCCGTAGCCGCCGCCCTGGGAGCGCTGGCCGCCCTGCGGGCGCTCGCGCTGGAAGCCGCCGCCCGAACCGCCACCCTCGCCGCCGGGGCCGCCCAGCATCTGCATGTCGCTGGCGACGATGTCGGTGGAGTACTTCTCCACGCCGTTCTTGTCGGTGTACTTGTCGGTGCGCAGCGAACCTTCGATGTAGACCTGCCGGCCCTTCTTCAGGTATTCGCCGGCGATCTCCGCCAGCTTGCCGAACATCTTCACGCGGTGCCACTCGGTGCGTTCCTGGCGCTCGCCGCTCTGCTTGTCGGTCCAGCTCTCCGACGTGGCCACGCTCAGCGTCGCGATCGCGGAGCCGCTGGTGGTGTAGCGCACCTCCGGATCGTTGCCCAGGTTGCCGACCAGGATGACCTTGTTGACGCCACGTGCCATGGGAATGTCCTCGTTGAGCCAACCGTACGTTCTGGAGTGGTTACGGCTGGAGNGGTGTTTCGGGCTGGTTATCATACCCGCGCCCCCGTCCCTGTACAGGCACCGGCAACCCGGCGGGCCGCGGGTCCCGGCCATGGGTCGCCGTACGCGTTCAGCGACGGCGGTTCATTCCACGAGAAAACGGTAGCCCACGCCCGGCTCGGTCTTCAGCCAGCGCGGCAGGGCCGGGTCGTCGCCCAGCTTCTGGCGCAGCTTGCCGACCACGATGCGCAGGTATTGGCTGTCGGCCACGTGGCTGGGCCCCCAGATCTCGCGCAGCAGTTGCGGCTGGGNGACCACGCGGCCGGCGTGGCGCAGCAGCATCGCGAGCACGGCGTATTCCTTGCGGGTCAGCGCGAGTTCGGCGCCGTCCAGCCGCACTTCGCGGCGGCCGAGATCCACGCTGAGCCGGCCGTCGTCCCAGCGCGGCGGCGCCGCGGGTTCGCCGGCCGGACGCTGGCGCAGCAGCGCGCGCAGGCGCGCCATCAGTTCCTGGATGCCGAAGGGCTTGGTCACGTAGTCGTTGGCGCCGGCGTCCAGCGCGCGCACCTTCTCGGTCTCGGCGTCGCGCACCGACAGCATCAGCACCGGCACGCGGCTCCACTGGCGGAGTTCGGCCAGCACCTCGTGGCCGTCGCGGTCGGGCAGGCCGAGGTCGAGGATCACCAGGTCCGGGTTGCCGGTGGCGGCCTGCGCGAGGCCTTCGGCGGCGGTGGCCGCGAGCAGCACCCGGTAGCCCTCGGCGCGCAGGCCGATGTCGAGGAAGCGGCGGATCTGCGCCTCGTCGTCGATCACCAGCACGCGGGGGGAAGTGTTCATGCGGGGCTGGCGGGCGCTTCGGGCAGGGACAGGGTGATGCGGATGGGGGTGCCGCCGCCTTCGCGCGGCAAGGCCTCCACGCTGCCGCCGTGCGCGCCGATCATGCCGCGGCAGATCGCCAGCCCCAGCCCCGTGCCCTGCGCAGCGCGGTCGCCGCGCGACACCGAATAGAACATGTCGAAGATGCGCGCACGCTCCTCCTCGGGTATGCCGGGGCCGCGGTCGCCCACTTCCAGCAGCAGGCGTTCGCCCTCGACGCGGGCGGCGACCGTCACCGGCTGTTCCGGCGGCGAGAAGCGCGCGGCGTTCTCCAGGATGTTGAACAGCGCCTGCTCGATCAATGCCGGGTGTACGTAGAGCAGCACGGTGTCGCGCGGCAGGTCGGTGTCCACGCGCATGGCGGGAAACAGCTTGCGCAGGCGCGTGACCGCGGCGGCCACGATCTCGGCCACGTCCACCCAGTCGCGGTTGAGCTTGAGCGTGCCGTGGCCGAGCCGCGTCATGTCCAGCAGGTTCTGGATGTAGCGGTCCAGCCGCTGGCCTTCGCCGAGGATCGCCTCCAGCAGTTCGCGGCGCTCGGCCGCCGGCAGCTTGTCCTCGTAGTCGATCAGGGTGCCGGCGGCGCCGATCATCGAGGACAGCGGCGAGCGCAGGTCGTGCGATACCGAGGAAAGCAAGGCGCTGCGCAGGCGTTCGGTTTCGCCCTGCACGCGCGCGCCTTCCAGTTCCTCGGCGAGGCGGGCGCGGGCCAGCGCCTGGCCGATGTCCTGCACCATCGCGAGCGCAAGGCTGCGGCGATCCGGATCGGGCTCGCCCGCCTCGCCCGGAAAGCGCAGTGCGGCCACGCCGAGCCGCTGCTCCTCGCCGCCCAGCGGCAGCAGCCAGCAGGGCGCGGCGTTCAAGGTGTCGGTGTAGCGGCCGGCCGGCGTGGCGTGGCGCTCGCACCAGTCGGCGGCGGCCAGGTCCTGCGGCTGCAGGTGCAGGNCGTGCGGCGACGACGCCATCGGCTGCAGGACGCCAGCCGCATCGCGCGCGAGCAGCGCCGCCTCGCACGGCAACGCCTGCGCGAGCGCCGCGGCGCCCACCGTGCGGATGCCGGCGGCATCGGTGCTCGCAGCCAGGCGCTGGCCCAGCAGCAGCAGCGCGCGCGCCTGCACGTGCGTGGCGCGCAACGATTCCACCTGCTGCGCCAGCCGCGTGGCGAGCCGGCTGCACACCAGGGCGGCAAGCAGGAACAGGCAGACGGCCAGCACGTCGTCGGGACTGGATATCTCCAGCGAATACACCGGCGGCGCGAAGAAGAAATTGTAGGCGACGAAACTGAGTATCGCCGTGTAGACGGCCACCGCCATCCGCGTGCGCACCGCCACCACCAGCACGGCGGTGAGGAAGATCAGCGAGAGACTGGCCACCGACAGGTAGCGCTGCCCGACGAAGGCGAGCGCCAGCGCGACCAGCGTGGCCACGCTGGCGTAGATGTATTCGCCGCGCCGCCCGAAGCCGCCCGGCGGCCTCAGCCGCAGGCGCCGGCGCGAGGCTGCGCGCTCGGCCGGCGTGGCGACGATGGTGAGCTCCAGGTGCGCGCCGCGGCGCAGCAGCTGCTGGGTGAGCGAACGACCCACCATGCGCGCGAACAGGCGCTCGCGGGTGCGGCCGAGGATGATCTGCCCGGCCCCTTCGCGATCGGTGTACGCCAGCAGTTCGTCGGCCACGGCGTGGCCGCGCAGCATCNCCGCGTCGCCGCCGAGGCGCCGCGCCAGCCGCATCGCGGCGTCCACCCGTTCGCGTCGCGCGTCGTCCATGCCCGCGCCGGTGTCCACGAAGGCCACGCTCCAGGGCACGCCGCGGCGTTCGGCGATGCGTCGCGCCACGCGCACCAGGTATTCGCTCTGCGTGTGGCCGTCGATGGCCGCGAGCACGCGGCGGCGCACCGGCATCGCCACGCCGCGCGCCAGCATGCTGCCGCGCAGGTCGCTCTCCACGTGGCCGGCCACGGTGTCCACCGACAGCTCGCGCAACGCGGCGAGGTTGGTGGGCGAAAAGAACGCATCCAGCGCCGCCGCCGCGGTTTCCGGCACGTAGNCCTTGCCCTGCCGCAGCCGCTGGATCAGCTCGCGCGGCGGCAGGTCCACCAGCACGATGTCGCGCGCGCGGTCGAGGAAGGCGTCGGGCACGCGTTCGCGCACGGTGACGCCGGTGATGCGGCGCACCTGGTCGTTGAGGCTTTCCAGGTGCTGCACGTTGAGCGTGGTGTAGACCTCGATGCCGGCGTCGAGCAGCTCGGCGATGTCCTGCCAGCGCCGCTCGTGGCGGCCGCCGGGGAGATTGGTGTGCGCCAGCTCGTCCACCAGCAGCACGGCCGGCTTGCGCGCCAGCGCGGCGTCGAGATCGAACTCCCCGAACTCGCGGCCGTGCAGGTTCACCCGCCGCCGCGGCAGCAGTTCCAGGCCTTCCAGCAGGGCCTCGGTTTCCGCGCGGCCGTGGGTTTCCACCAGGCCTACCACCACGTCGACACCCTGCCGACGCAGTTCGCGGGCGGCGGAGAGCATGGCGCAGGTCTTGCCCACGCCCGGCGCGGCGCCGAGGAAGACCTTCAGGCGGCGCTCGTCCGTGGCCGTCTCCAGCAAGGCATTCGCGCGGGCCTGGCGGGAATCCATGTCAGGGAGTGGCCGGGGTTTTCATGGGCGCATCATCGCCGTTTCGCCTGGCCGGGGGAACGCGTCGCGCGAGGGCGCGCAACCGGTTCAATGCGCGACTATCCGGTCCAGCGCCAGGTTCAGCAGCAGCACGTTGACCCTGGGCTCGCCCAGCAGGCCGAACTGGCGGCCCGCGGTGTTCGCCGCGACGAGTTCGCGCACGCGCTGCGGCGACAGCCCGCGGCTGCGCGCCACGCGATCGAGCTGGTAGTCCGCCGCGGCGGGCGAAATTTCCGGATCGAGCCCGCTGCCGGAAGCGCTGACCAGATCCACCGGCACCGGCTGCGTGTTGCCCGGATCGGCGGCGTGCAAGGCGGCGATGCGCTGTCGCGCCGCATCGGTCAGCGCGGGATTGGAAGGACCAAGGTTGGAACCGCCGGAGGCGGTTCCATTGTCGGGCATCGGCGCGGTGGCCGAGGGCCGGCCCCAGAAGTATTTCGCGTCGCTGAAGCTCTGCCCGATCAGGTTGGAGCCCACCGGCTGACCGTCGCGCAGCACCAGGCTGCCGTTCGCCTGGCGGGGGAACAAGGCCTGGGCCAGCCCGGTGACCGCGAGCGGATAGGCCACCCCGGTCACCACGGTCAGCAGGATCAACAGGCTCAGTGCAGGACGGACAAGTGCGAACGTGCGCATCACTGGAAACTCCCTTGCAGCATCACGAAGCCGCGCGTGCCGCCCACGTCCAGCGTGTCGGCGGCGTTCTGGAAGCTGGCGGTGTGGCGGTAGAAACGGCCGTTGGTGGCGCGGGTGACCACGCCGAGCACGGTCCAGTGCGTATTCACCGTGTACTTGGCGCCCACGCCGATATCGGCGTAGTCGGGATTGCGCGCGCCATCGGCGTTCGGCACGGCCAATCGGGTGCTGTAGTGCGTGTAGCCGAGGTGCAGGGTGAGGCTCCACTGCGCATCCAGCGGCCACGCGCCTTCCAGCATCAGGTAGCTGGTGCCCCTGGAATTGTCCCGGTAGCCCTGCTCGCGGTCCACGCCGAAGTAGTCGGTGAGCGCGTAGTTGTATTTCAGCGTCCACAGCTTCCAGCTCAGCGCCACGTTCGCCTCGCCGGTGTTGAGCGAGCGCGACGGCAGGCCGGCATGGTCGAGATTGGCGCCGGGATAGACATAGCCGTAGAGGCCCGCGCGCCACGACCAGTCGTCGTTGATCTGCCTTCCGTAGCTGGCGTAGACATCCCACTCCACCGAACCGCCCGGAAAGCTGCGGTCGCTGATGCTGGACATCCAGGTGCCGACGGCAAAGCCGCTGGCGGTGGCGAGGTCCACGCCGCCCTGCACCGCGGGTTTGCCCCAGCTCTGGGTGAGCCCGCGGAACACGTAGTCGGAGGTGAGTTCCAGGTTGCCGGTGACCGTGGTGGCCGGTGCGTCGTCTGCGCGTGCCGGCGCCGCACCGAATATCGCGACCAGCCCCAGCGTTGCAACGAAATGGTGCATTCGTAGGTTGAGCATGGTGCCCTCTGGTGAGTTCGTGGTGGTCAGATGCCCGCGTAACCGCCGAGAACACAGGCTTCGGCGCCCGTTGGCTCTTTCGGCGTTGCACGGGGCGTGCCAGCACGCGCCGGCGGCATCGCGATCGCCGCGTCGTATCCGGTGTCGTCGGTCGACACGCGCGGTTCCACGTCCGGATGCGCGTCGTCGGGTAGCGAAAGCGAGGGCTTGAGCATCCGCACGTTGGAAACCCCGCTCAGGCCAGTCCGCACAGGACCAGCAGCATGTCGATGAGCTTGATGCCGGCGAACGGCACGACGATGCCGCCGAGGCCGTACACCAGCAGGTTGCGCCGCAGCAGCGCGCCGGCGCCCAGCGCGCGGTACTTCACGCCCTTCAGCGCCAGCGGAATCAGGAAGACGATGATCAGCGCATTGAAGATCACCGCCGACAGGATCGCGCTCTGCGGCGTGGCCAGCTGCATCACGTTGAGCGCGTTCAGCGCGGGATAGGNGGTGGCGAACGCGGCCGGGATGATCGCGAAGTACTTGGCGATGTCGTTGGCGATCGAGAAGGTGGTCAGCGAGCCGCGCGTGATCAGCATCTGCTTGCCGATCTCCACCACTTCGATCAGCTTGGTCGGATTGGAATCCAGGTCGACCATGTTGCCGGCTTCCTTCGCCGCCTGGGTGCCGGTGTTCATCGCCACCGCCACGTCGGCCTGCGCCAGCGCCGGCGCGTCGTTGGTGCCGTCGCCGCACATCGCCACCAGGCGGTTCTCGGCCTGGATGCCGCGGATCAGCTTGAGCTTGGCTTCGGGCGTGGCCTCGGCGAGGAAGTCGTCGACGCCGGCCTCGGCGGCGATGGCCGCGGCCGTGAGCGGATTGTCGCCGGTGATCATGATGGTCTTGATGCCCATCCGGCGCATCTCGGCGAAACGCTCCTTGATGCCGCCCTTGACGATGTCCTTCAGCTCGATCACGCCCAGCGCGGCGAAACCTTCGGCCACGATCAACGGCGTGGCGCCGCGGCGCGCGACCTCCTCGGCCATCTGCTTCACGCGCGGCGGCAGCTGGCCGCCGATCGATGCCAGGTGCTTCTCCACCGCGTCGAGCGCGCCCTTGCGGATCGAGCGGCCGTCCACGTCCACGCCGCTCATGCGGGTCTGCGCGGTGAACGGCACGAACGCCGCATGTCCCTCCGCCAGCTGGCGCTCGCGCAGGCCGAAGCGCTCCTTGGCCAGCACCACCACGCTGCGGCCCTCGGGCGTTTCGTCGGCCAGCGAGGCGAGCTGGGCGGCATCGGCGAGCGCCTTTTCCTCCACGCCCGGCGCCGGATGGAAGGCCACTGCCTGGCGGTTGCCGAGCGTGATCGTGCCGGTCTTGTCGAGCAGCAGCACGTCGACGTCGCCCGCCGCCTCCACCGCGCGGCCGGAGGTGGCGATCACGTTGGCGCGGATCATCCGGTCCATGCCGGCGATGCCGATGGCCGACAGCAGCGCACCGATGGTGGT
>JGI26539J51216_1002748_pt1 | contig 9977 bp, 10 predicted proteins | sample ThiBio_1000_biof_2_FD_51216 | JGI IMG/M metagenome (IMG submission 51216)
TGCCGCCGTCGCTGCACAGCTTGCGCGAGATTTCCTTGATGATCGGATTGCGCGGATCGCCGATGGTGTAAACCGGATGGCCAAAACCGATCACGATTTCCTTGTTGGCGACGCGCTGGCGGATGTCGGCCTCCGCGTCATCGGCCGTGCGATAGCGGGAAATGATTTCCATCGCGACTTCATTCGCGCCGCCGTGCTTGGGCCCGCGCAGCGCGCCGATCGCGCCGGTGATCGCGGAATAGAAATCGCTGCCGGTGCCGGCGATCACGCGCGCGGCGAACGTGGACGCATTGAATTCGTGCTCGGCGTACAGGATCAGCGACTTGTCCAGCGCATTCGCGTGTGCGTCGCTCGGCGCCTTGCCGTGCAGCAGGTGCAGGAAGTGCGCGGCGATGGTCGCATCGTCGGTCTCGACCTCGATGCGACGGCCGTTGTGGCTGAAGTGGTACCAGTACAGAAGCATCGAACCGAAGCTCGCCATCAGCCGATCGGCGATGTCGCGCGCACCGGTGACGTTGTGGTCGTGCGCTTCCGGCAGCACCGTGCCGAGTACCGAGCAACCCGTGCGCATCACGTCCATCGGGTGCGTGGACGCCGGCAGCAACTCCAGCGCGGCCTTCACCGGTTGGGGCAAGCCGCGCAGGCGCTGCAACTTCGTGCGGTACACATTCAGTTCCGCCCAGGTCGGCAGGTGCTCGTACACCAACAGGTGCGCGACTTCCTCGAACGTGGCTTTCGTCGCCAAATCCTTGATGTCGTAACCGCGGTAGTGCAGGTCGTTGCCGCTGCGGCCCACCGTGCACAGCGCGGTGTTGCCGGCGGCCACGCCGGACAGCGCCACCGACTTCTTGGCTTTGGGCAGAACTTGTGCGTTGTCACTCATCGTTTTCTCCGTTTCAGTGCAATCTGAGGCAGAGCCGCAAGGCGGCGCTCAATTGACGAAAATCGTGTCGTCGGCCAACTTCGGACACTGGGCAACCGGCGTCACCAGCTGGGCCAGGGACTTGTAACCGACCAGGTGCCGATCGCTGTACATCCAGCATTCGCCAAGGGTCGAGCAGTAACAGATGTTGATCAAGGTCAGGTGCTTGACCGCGGCAACCCTGAACTGTTTGTAGTCGTCCTTGTCCGCGAACTGGATCACCGGGACTTTCTCGCCGGGCGTCAGCACGTTGGGATTGAGTGTCGATTGCGAGAACTGGTGCGGCACCGCGCCAAGCGCCTTCAACACATGCTGCCAGTCCGGTTGTGGCTTGCCGTCCACGAAGACCTGCGCGCTGCGCACGATCGCCGGACCGACGCCCTTGTTCATGACCTCGATGGAATTCTCGTTGTCATTGTTGCCGGCCACCAGCCACGGCCAAACCTGCGCCTGCACCTGTGTCATCTGGATCTGCGCGGTATAACGCTCGACGTAAGCGGTGTAGCCCGCAATCACCAGCGCCAGCAACCCGACGAACGACGCGATGACCGCGGCCACGGCATCCCATTTGACCGGACGGCGTTCGGGCTTCGCCGGGTTGGATGCGTTCTCGTCGTGATCGGTTTCCGCCATGGTGCGTCAATCCTGGAACTGCCGCGACTCGGGCACGGCCGGGCATTTCCCGACCTCAAACCGCGTGTTGCCATCGCCGCGCGTGCTGTCGTTGACCCAGCAATCACCCAGCGTCGAGCAATAGCACACCTTGAAACCCAGGTGTTTTCTGGCCGCGGTGCGGAAAGCGAGGAACTGGTCATGGTCCTTGAACTTGAGCCATTCCAGCGTCTCGCCCGCCGAAATCACGTTGTGGTTGAACGTGCTTTGCGCATAGCCCTGCGGATCAACCTGCAAGGAATGCATCACCGCATTCCAGTCGCGTTGCGGCTTGCCATCGACCAGCACCACCGCATTCCTGATGATGGCCGGTCCAACGCCCTTGTTGATCCACAGGTAATCCATGCCGTTGTCGCTGTTCGCCCACATCAGGTACGGCCACACCTGCGCGCTGACCTGCTGGCGCTGGATGTAGGCGGTGTAGCCCGCGACCAGCAGGGCGAGCATGCCGACCAGCGCGGCGATCACCGCGGCGACGGCGTCGTAGCGGATTTCGCGCCCAAGCTTTTTCACGGCCGGGGACGAAACACCTTCGTCGTGCTGCGGGGCGCTCATCACGAGGCCTGGTTGTCCGCCGCGAACAATGCGTCGAGCTTGTCTTCGTAGGCGTGGTAGCCGAGGAAGTCGTAAAGTTCTTCACGCGTCTGCATCGCCGGCACCACGGACTTCTGGGTGCCCTCGCGGCGCACGGTTTCGTAGAAGCCCAGCGCGGCCTTGTTCATGGCGCGATAGGCGCCGCAGCAGTACAACGCGATGTCGACGTTGGCGGAACGCAGTTCATCGACGGTGAAGAACGGCGTCGAACCGAATTCGGTGAGGTTGGCGAGGATCGGCACCTTCACGGCTTGCTTGAATTTGCGGTAATCGTCCAGCGTCTTCATCGCTTCCGGAAAGACCATGTCGGCGCCGGCTTCGACGTAGGCCNCCGCGCGCTCGATCGCGCTGTCGATGCCCTCGACGGCCGCCGCATCGGTGCGCGCCATCAGCACGAAGTCGGGATCGGTCTTCGCGTCCACGGCGGCCTTCACGCGATCGACCATTTCCTCTTTCGGCACCACTTCCTTGCCGGGCCGATGACCGCAACGCTTCTGGCCGACCTGATCCTCCATGTGCACCGCGGCGACGCCGACGCGTTCGAACGAACGGATGGTGCGCGCGATGTTGAAGGCGCCGCCCCAACCGGTGTCGATGTCGACCAGCAGCGGCAATTGCGTCGCTTCGACGATGCGGCGCGCGTCGGTGAGCACGTCTTCCATCGTCGAAATGCCGAGGTCCGGCATCCCGAGCGAATTGGCCGCGACGCCGCCGCCGGAAAGATACAGCGCCTTGTAACCGACGCGCCTGGCCATCAGGCCGGCGTAGGCGGTGATCGCGCCCACCACCTGCAACGGCGATTCGGCGGCAAGCGCGGTGCGGAAGCGCACGCCCATGGAGGNGGATTGGCTCATGCGGCCTCCATCAAAACGCCCATTCTAGCCCAACGACGACCGAGTCCCGGACTGCGGGATGACAGGGGCGCCGCCACCACGTACAGTCCCGCGCATGACGAAAAAAGCATCTGCGATGCCGTTGGCGACCCGCATCCTTTGGGGACTGGTGATCGGCGTGGTCGCGGCGCTGGTCACGCTCGGCATCGGGTNCCTGTACCCGCCCTTCCTCGCTTTCATGCGACGCGTCTCGAGCGCGCTGTTCGACCCATTCGGGCAGGTGTTCCTGCGGATGCTGTTCTTCGTGGTGATCCCGCTGGTGTTTGCTTCGCTGGCGTCCGGCGTGTGCCAGCTCGGCCGCCCCGGCAAGCTCGGCCCACTGGCCGGCCGCACCTTCGCGTTGTTCTTCGCCAACATGCTGATCGCCGTCGTCATCGGTCTTACGATGATGAACGTGGCGAACCCGGGCGGGCACATGAGCGAGACCGCCACCTCGCAACTCCTGGCCGAGTACGGCGGCAGCGCCGAAAAGGCCATCGAAACGCACACCGGGCAACCGGCGATCACGCTGGCGACGCTGGTGGAAATGTTCATGCCGCGCAACCTGGTCGGCGCGGTGGCGGGGNTCAGCCGCGCGACACTCGGCGACGTGCTGCCGCTGATCCTGTTCGCGATCCTGGTCGGCGTGGCGGCGATGCAACTCAACGAGGAACGTCGAACGCGCATCCGCGACAACCTCGACGACATCGCAGCGTTGATGACGCGCATCGTCGACATGGCCCTGCAGCTCGCGCCGTACGCGGTGCCCGCGATGATCTACAGCGTGATCGTCAAGGTCGGACTCGACGTGCTGCTGTCGCTGTCGATCTTCGTCGTGGTCTGCATCGTGGCGCTGGCGCTGCACCTGTTCGGCACGATGTCGATATGGCTGTGGGCAATCGGAAGGCGCTCGCCACGCACCTTCTTCCGGCAGATCCGGCCGGTGCTGGTGACCGGATTCTCGACCAGTTCCAGCAACGCCACGCTGCCCACCGCACTGGCCGTCGCCGGCGAGGAGCTGAAGTTGCGGCCCAGCACGGCCGGATTCGTGCTGCCGCTCGGCGCCACCATGAACATGAGCGGCACGGCGTTGTTCGAAGGCTGCACGGTGCTGTTCATCGCACAAATCTTCGGCGTGGATCTCGGCTTCGCGCAGCAGGCCGTACTGATGCTGCTGGCGGTGCTGAGCGCGGTAGCCGTTGCCGGCATCCCCGGTGGATCGTTGCCGTTGATCGCAGGGCTGCTGGCGAGTTTCTCGGTGCCGCCGGAAGGCATCGGCATCATCATCGGCGTCGATCGCATCCTCGACATGGCGCGCACCACCGTGAACGTCGGCAGCGACATGGTGGTCGCGGCGCTGGTGGACGACCAGATCGGGCGCGCGGAAACGCGGGCTTCGGGCCAGGGCTGACCAACCTCCAGAATGCAAAAGGGCGGCACGAGGCCGCCCTTTTGGTTCAATCCCTGGCCGCAAGATCAGCCGAGCAGATCCTTGACGCTACCGGCTTCCTCGCGCAGTTCCTTTTCGGTGGCGTCCATGCGCGCACGCGAGAACCCACCGATTTCCAGACCCTGCACGATTTCGTACTTGCCGTTCTTGCAGGTGACGGGATAGCCGTAGATCACCCCGGGCGCGATGCCGTAGGAACCATCGGAGGGAATGCCCATCGACACCCAATCGCCGTCGGCGGTGCCGAGCGCCCACGAACGCATGTGGTCGATCGCGGCGTTCGCGGCNGATGCCGCAGACGATGAGCCACGCGCCTTGATCACCGCCGCACCGCGCTGCTGCACGGTCGGGATGAATTCCTTCTCGTACCACGTCTGGTCGACCAGTGACAGCGCGGGCTTGCCCTTGACGGTCGCGTGATGGATGTCGGGATACTGCGTCGACGAATGATTGCCCCAGATGATCATCTTCGCGACGTCGGTGTTGTGCGCGCCANCCTTCGCGGCAAGCTGACCCTTGGCGCGGTTGTGGTCGAGCCGCACCATCGCGGTGAAGCACTTCGGATCGAGGTCCGGCGCGTTGGCCTGCGCGATCAGCGCGTTGGTGTTGGCCGGATTGCCGACCACGAGCACCTTCACGTCGCGCTTCGCGTGGGCGTTCAGCGCCTTGCCCTGCGGGCCGAAGATCGCGCCGTTGGCAGACAGCAGGTCCTTGCGCTCCATGCCGGGGCCGCGCGGGCGCGCACCGACCAGCAGCGCGTAATCGACATCCTTGAAGGCGACGTTGGCGTCGTCGGTCGCGACCACGCCGGCCAGCAGCGGGAATGCGCAGTCGTCAAGCTCCATCACCACGCCATTCAACGCGGGCAGCGCGGGCGTGATCTCCAGCAGGTGCAGGATCACCGGCTGGTCGGGGCCGAGCATGTCGCCGGCGGCGATGCGGAACAGCAGGGCGTAGCCGATCTGGCCGGCAGCGCCGGTCACCGCAACGCGGACGGGTGCTTTCATTCCAATCACTCCATCAATAACTGGCAGGTTGTTGAAAAAGTGCGATCCTGCACTTTTTCAACGCGCCGAGTCCGGCGCATGTCCGTACTCGGCTTCGTCAAATCAAGCACCTCTGTGCTTGATTTGCGGCGGGCCATCCTTNGCCCGCACAAGCAGGGCGTCTCTCACCACCCTGCTTGTGGCAAGACGAACCGGCCGCGACTTGGCGCGACCGGTTCGATGACAGCGGATCAAGCGTTCGCCGCGCGGGCACGCTCCGCGCGTGCGTCGCTCAATTCGGCGAAGAATTCCTGGATGCGGGCAAGGCCCTTCTGCAACTGCGCGGGCGCGCAGGTGTAGGAAATGCGCAGGGAACGCGGTTCGCCGAATGCAGAGCCCGGCACCGTGGCGACGAATTTTTCTTCCAGCAACGTCTTGCAGAAATCGACGTCGTTTTCGATCGGCTTGCCGTTGTGCGACTTGCCGAACGCGANCGAGATATCCGGGAACGCGTAGAACGCGCCCTGCGGACGCGGGCACTTCACGCCGGGAATGGCACGCAAAGCTTGCAGCACATCATCACGGCGCTTGGCGAATTCCTCGCGCTTGGCGGCCGGGATGTCCTGCGGACCGTTCAAGGCGGCAACCGCCGCGGCGGTGATGATTTCCGGCAGGCAGGTGATGTGGTTGGAGTTCAGCGTCACCAGCGCCTTGACGCCCGCCTCGGGGCCCGCCACGAAACCGACGCGCCAGCCGGGCATGCCGTAGGTCTTCGAGAGCGAATCCATGATGAAGGTGCGCTCGCGCAATTCGGGACGGAACTGCACCACGTTGTGGTAGCCGATGCCGTCGAACACCAGGCGGTTGTAGATGTCGTCGGCGATGATCCAGGTGTTCGGGTGCTTCGCCAGCACGTCCGCCAGCGCGGCAATCTCGTCCCTGGTGTAGACCATCCCGGTCGGGTTGGACGGATTGTTGAACAGGAACACCTTGGGGTTCGAGGCCAGCGCCTTGTCGAGTTGCGCGGGCGTCAGCTTGTAATGCTGCTCCGGCGGGCAAGGCAGGATCGTGGCGCGGGCTCCGAGGATCTCGGCGATGTCGACGTAGCTGGTCCAGTACGGCGCCGGGAACACGATCTCGTCGCCCTCGTCGAGCAGCGCCTCGCACAGGTTGTACAGCACCTGCTTGGCGCCGATGCCGACGGTGATGTGGTTGCGCGTGTAACCGTCGAGACCACTTTGCTGCAAGTGCGCGACGATCGCGTCAAGCAACTCCGGGCTGCCGCGATTGCTGCCGTAGGCGCCGCTGTCGTGCTGCGTCCAGTCGCGTACCGCGGCGTACACGTGCTCGCCCGGCAGGAAGTTCGGCACGCCGATCGAGAAGTTGACGACGTCCTTGCCCTCGGCCTTGAGCTGCCTGGCCTTGTCGGCGATGACCATGATCGCGCTGGGCTTGGCGCGGCCGGTGCGCGTGGCGAGTCTGGGCATGGGCGTTCCTCGAAAATTCAACAGTTCATTTTACCACAGCGATGCTGCGACGCATCACGACGGATGCCGCCCGCGTTGACACAAACAAGCCACGAGGATGCACAATGCCGACGCCATGGACGAATGATGGCGCTTGTGTCTTCCCTCACTGCAAAGGAGAAACCACATGCTGCATTGGCTCTGGGTATTCATCATCGGTCTGATCGTCGGCCTCATCGCCAAGTGGATCATGCCCGGCAAGGGTCCCGGCGGATTCATCATCACCGCGATCATCGGCATCGTCGGCTCGTTCATCGGTGGCTGGCTCGCGAGCCTGCTCGGCTTCGGCGTGGGCGCCACCGCATCCGGCGCGGGGATGGGCGGATTCTGGGGCTTCATCTGGGCCGTGATCGGCGCGATCGTCCTGCTGTTCATCTACCACTTGATCAGGGGCCGAAAACAGGGCGCCTGATTGCATGCGCGGAGGGCGGCCACGGCCGCCCTCTTTTTTGCGGCGCGAATTCGAATCAACGCGCGTCGAGCGCCGCGTTCCACTGCTTGACGCGCTCGCCCTGCGCCGCCAGCAACGCGGCCGCATCGCCCTCGATGGCCACCTTCTCGATCTTGTCGCCCTGCGCGATCGCATCCACGACCTTCTGGTCGTCCGCGGCGACCACTTCGCCGAACACGGTATGCCGGCCGTCCAGCCACGGCGTCGGGATGTGGGTGATGAAAAACTGGCTGCCATTGGTGCCGGGGCCGGCGTTGGCCATCGACAACTTGCCGGGCGCATCGTGCTTCAGGTCCGCGCGGCACTCGTCCTCGAATTTGTAGCCCGGGCCGCCGGTGCCGGTGCCATTCGGGCAGCCACCCTGGATCATGAAATCGGCGATCACGCGGTGGAAGTTCAGGCCATCGTAGTAGCCGCGCTGGGCGAGGTTCACGAAATTGGCGACCGTCACCGGCGCCTTGTCGTCGAACAGGCGCACATGGATCGGGCCCTTGGAAGTCTGGAAGGTTGCGGTGAGGCTCATGTCGATTCCTGTTGCTCAACGCCACGCGGCGCCGGACCGCCAAGGATAACGTGTCCACGGCGCGCGACCGGAACGATGCCGACAGGCAGGGGGTTCACGCCATGCCGGGAGCGCAGGTTTCGTCGAGGAAGCGCTCGATGGCCGCGACGGCTTCCGGTTCGTCGAGCATGGGCGCGTGGCCGACGCCGGCCACGCTGGCGCTGTGCATGCCGGGATGGCGCCGACCCATTTCCGCGAGCGTGGCGGCGCCGAGGATGTCGGAGTTCTCGCCACGGATCGCCAGGATCGGCAGGGGCGCAAGGGCATCCCACATCGGCCACAGATCGACGGGCACCGCGCCGGGATCGCTGCCCGCCAGCCCGGCCGCGATGGCCGGATCGTAGGCAAGGCGCGGCACGCCGTCGGCATCCTCGACGAACAAGCGACGCGCGAACCGCTGCCAATCCGCATCTCCGTAGTGGGGAAACGCGGAGCCGTTGGTGAGTCGGCAGTATTCCGCCGCACCCGTCCAATCCCGGACCTCGGGTGCGTTGCCAACGTAGTCCGCGATGCGCGCCAGACCGGCGGAATCGACCACCGGACCGACATCGTTGAGCACGATGCCGCGATAGCCTGCCGGCGCCATCGAGCCCATCGCCATCGCCATCAGGCCACCCATCGAGGTGCCGATCAGCACCGGCCGCCGAAGCCCCAGGCGAACGATCATTCCCAGCATGTCGGCACAATAGACCGCGGGAGTGTAATTGGCGGGTTCGGGATCGTATTGCGAACGCCCACGCCCTCGCTGATCCGGCACCACCACGCGGAACCTGCCCGCGAAATGGTTGGCGAGCCCAGCGAAATCGGCGCTGTTGCGGGNGAGGCCATGCATCATCAACAGGCATGGTCCGGCGCCGGCGTAATCGCGCGCGTAAAGCTTCAGTCGTCCGTCCGCGCTCGGGAACGCGACATCGGCATAGGTGTCTTTCACGTCTCCCTCCGCATCAACCGGTATGCAAAGCCGGCCAGGCATCCGTGCACCGCTGCGATCGTCTGCGCGATGCTCACCGCGACCCACCCTTGCCGGCTTTACCGTCGCTCCCCGCAGCCAGCAGGCGCAACGCGAATTCCGCGTAACCGTCGGCCACCTGTTTCGCGCTCAGCTTGTAGGCGGGCGAAANCCAGTAAGCGACGCGCAAGCCCATGCCGCCGATCGCCGCAACCGCGAGCCACGGATCGGCGACCTGGAACGCGCCACCGTCGATGCCGCGCTTGACGATGTCCTGCATCAGCTCCTCGGACTGGCGCCGCAGCACGAAGGTCGCCGCGCCGAGTTCGTCCCCCAGCACGTGCAACTCCGAATTCGACACCACCGCGAGCATCGGATAGGTGGTGTGGAAGCCCACATGCGCGCGCACGTAGGCGACGATCTGGTCGCGTGGCGCGCCGCCGCTCGCGAGCACGGCCGTGCGCACGCTGCGGTACTGCTCTTCGTGCCCGACCCGGCACAGCTCGGCGAGGATGTGCTCCTTGGACGGGTAGTGCGCGTAGATCGTGGCCGGTTTCACGCCCGCCGCCGCGGCGACGTCGCGCACCGACGTGGCCGCATAGCCGCGCTCGGCGAACAGCTTCAGCGCCGCTTCCAGCACGCGCCCGGACCCGCCCGACTGCTTCTGCCCGGGCAGCAGGCGCGCGGTGGTGGCGGCGAGGCGGCGGTTGATGCTCATTGCGATCCAAGTATGAACGATCGATCGGTCGGCTGCCATCGGATTGACAGCCAACCAAGCGTGCAGTACAAAGCTAACCGAACGAACGTTAGTTAGGCAAGTCTTTTGACTGCCGGGTTTCAGGGCGCAACGCCAACCCGCCATCCAACCGCATCGCCACCACCACGACCGCTGTACCCAGAGGGGAATTCCATGCGCCATCAGCACACTTCCTTCGCGCTCGGGCTGCTGTCGGCCTCGATCGCGCTCGGCCTTGCTACCAACGTCCAGGCCGC
>JGI26539J51216_1002782_pt1 | contig 9887 bp, 9 predicted proteins | sample ThiBio_1000_biof_2_FD_51216 | JGI IMG/M metagenome (IMG submission 51216)
CATCAAGGGGTAAGGGGTTAAGATACAATGGGCTTAGATACATGGCCCTCGGCCACTGCCGGCAATAACGTATAAACGCATGTTTTGGTATATCGCTAATATATTATCCACTATTAAATAGGGCGTTAACAATTGAATAAAAATAACTTATTATAAGGTTCCGTTAAACCTTCCAAAATACAATCCGTCCTAACCGGGATCAACTAAAAAACTAAAACCTCCATCTAAAAATCGTAATGTATGAAAACAAGGTCGTTGTATCTCATCGGGGCCGCCGTCACCCTTATGAGCATTTTGTATGCTTGTAAAAAGGATAATAACAGTAATAATAATACCACATCGAGCACTGATCTTCAAACGCAGTCGGATGACCAGACACAGGTCACAAATGAAAACGACGCAGTAGTAAATGATGTAAATGTGGCGCTTGGCAGCCAGTCCACGGTCACGGGCGCCAGTATCAATCCCGGCTATCAGCAGGGTGTTGCTGCCCAGGGTGGAAACAGCATACAGAGCCCGATATGTGACGCCACATTGACACTCGACACCACCTCAAGCACCCGGGTGCTAACGATCACGTATAATGGGAATAATTGCGCCGTTACCCGTACCCGCACCGGTACTGTCGTGGTTACCTGGCCCGCAGGTCAAAATTGGCGCAACAAGGGCGCTGTCATCACCGTCAATATCCAAAACCTGAAGATCACCCGTATCAGGGATGGCAGGAGCATCACGATCAATGGCACGCATATCTATACGAATGTCAACGGTGGAAGCCTGATCGACCTGGCTCTTGGGAAGGTCAGCAGCGTTACCCACACCGTCACCAGCGACAATATGTCCATCACTTTTGATAATGGCACCACCCGTACCTGGCATGTTGCCCGTATGAGGGTATATAGCCTCTCAGGACAGAGCATATTGATTACGCAGACGGGTACGCATACAGATGGCACTACCACCAGTATCTCCGAATGGGGCGTCAACCGCTGGGGCAATGCGTTTGAAAATGTCATTACCACCCCGCTGACAGTGGATGGGAATTGTAACTGGCGCCTGACAGGTGGCGCCATCGAGACCATTCGTCCCGAAGTGACCACAACACTGACCTTTGGCCTGGATTCCACCGGCAATCCGACTGGCTGCCCCGTAAGCGGCGGCTCTTACTATTTCAAACTGGTATGGCAGGGCGGCGGAAAGTCGTATACGTTCATCCTCCCCTACTAACACAATTTTTTCCTATCAAAAAGGCCAGCATCAGCTGGCCTTTTTTGTTTAATTTGCCTTTATGGAAAACGTCAGCGCAGAATGGCTTGGCTCCCTCGAGGCCTTGAAAGAAGTCCCATTAGAACAGCTGCAGTGGATGATCGAAAACAGCACTGTCACCGAAATCCCGGACGGAGATTTTATCTTCCGATCAGGCGAGCCCATGAAAGGCACGCATGTCCTGCTGGAAGGAAGGATAAAGATGTATCTCGTGCAGAACAATGAGATGCGGGACGTCCTCTACATAGAAAAGGACGCCATCTTCGGCTATCTCCCCTTCTCCCGTGGACTGGTAGCCAAGGCAATGGGACAGGCTCTCGGCAATACCCGCGTCATGACCCTGCCAATGGACAAGACGAGGGAGATGATCGCCAAACATTTCGAGCTGACACAGGCGCTGGTGCATATCATGACTACCCGGGTACGGAACTTCACCGCCTATCAGCAGCAGAATGAAAAAATGATGGCCCTCGGAAAACTGTCAGCGGGCCTCGCACATGAGCTGAACAACCCCGCCGCTGCCATCGTAAGAGGCTCTTCCTCGCTAATACAGCATCTTCAGCTGGAACCCACCTCCTTTAAAGAGGTCATGGCCATCCGGATGGAAGAAAAAGAAGTGGACATCGTAACAAAGAAGCTGTTTGAAATATTGAACAGAGGCGAAAGACCCAAACTGACGCTTATCCAACGCACCGAAAAAGAAGATGCCGTAAGGGACTGGCTGGATGACCATCATGTAATCAACAGCGACGAGGTAGCGGAGAACTTTGTGGATTATGCCTTTACCTGCGAGGACATGGAATCTTTTAAGGAACATATCCCCGAAAAATACCTCTCACCCGTCTTTAACTGGATCAATACCAACCTGGTGACGGAAAGAATGGTGATGGATATACAGAACTCCTCACAGAGGATCTCAGACCTCGTGAAATCCATCAAAAGCTTTACCCATATGGATCAGGGTAAAGGAAAGGATTATACGGATATTCACGAAGGTCTCCGCAATACCCTCGTTATCCTTCAGCATAAGATAAAAAAAGGGAATATCACAGTGACAGAACAGTACGATGACACCCTGCCAAAAGTTAAGGCCATGGTAGGAGAATTGAACCAGGTATGGACTAACCTGATCGACAATGCCCTGGATGCCATGGAAGTAAATAAGAAAGGGCAGCTGACCATCCACACCCGACGGGACAGGGAGTTTGTGGAAGTGACGATCACAGATGATGGACCGGGTATACCTGACGAGATAAAATCACAGATATTCGACCCCTTCTTTACCACCAAAGAGATTGGAAAGGGCACGGGATTGGGACTTGATGTAGTCATGCGGATCGTACAGCAGCATCGTGGTTCCGTCAAGGTCAACTCCCGGCCAGGGCGGACGGACTTCATCGTCTGCTTCCTCATAGACGGTTAGTTATCCTTGACAAACGGCAGTCGGCCGGAAGCATTATTAATTTAAATTGCAGCTCAACAGACCCATTTTATGAACCAACCGATCATTTTTTCCATCGACGATGACGCACAGGTCCTACGCGCTATCGCGCGTGACCTTAGAAGCCATTATCGCAATGATTACAGGATATTGAGCACCACTTCAGCCAGGGAAGCGCTGGATAGTCTGTTGGACCTGAAGAATAAATCCGAAACAGTGGCGCTGATCATTTCGGATCAGCGCATGCCGGAAATGGAAGGAGTGGATTTTTTCAAACATGCCATCGAATACTTTCCGGACGCCAAACGTGTGCTGTTAACAGCCTACTCCGATACAGATGCCGCCATCCGGGCCATCAACGATATTCAGCTGGATTACTATCTGATGAAACCCTGGGATCCCCCGGAGGACAGATTATATCCTGTTATCAATGGATTGCTGGAGGACTGGCAAAGCACGTACCGGCCGGCCTTTAAAGGGATCAAGGTCCTTGGCTATCAATTCTCGCCCAAGTCACACGACATAAAAGAATTCCTTTCAGGGAACCTGGTCCCTTATCAATGGCTGGATGTGGAAAGCAACGAGGAAGGCGGGCATCTGATGAAGCTGAATAATATACTTTCAAAGGATCTTCCCGCAATGTTCCTGGAAGATGGCAGCTTTCTTACTTCGCCGTCTATTCCGGTGGTAGCTGAGAAGATAGGCCTGACTCCATCTATCAGGAACAATATGTACGACGTGGTGATCATTGGCGCGGGTCCGGCAGGTCTTGCTGCATCCGTATACGGCGCCTCTGAAGGGCTAAAGACCCTGCTCGTCGAACGTCATTCCCCCGGCGGACAGGCAGGGACCAGCTCGAGGATCGAAAACTATTTAGGCTTTCCCACAGGACTCAGCGGCGCGGAGCTTACCCGGCGGGCCGTTACCCAGGCCAGCCGTCTGGGAGCAGAGCTTTTTTGCCCCGGATATGTAAAGGACATCCGGCAGAAGGACGGATATAAAAAAGTAATTTTGGATAACGATCAATGTATCGACACCCATTCCATCGTGATCACTACCGGCGTCGATTATCGAAAGCTGGATACAAGGGGCGTGGCGGATTTTACAGGGGCCGGTATTTATTATGGGGCCGCCATGACCGAAGCCGCGGCCTTCCGGGATAAAGAGGTCTATGTCGTAGGCGGGGGTAATTCTGCGGGACAGGCAGCCATGTATCTCTCCAAGTTTGCCAAAAATGTGTATGTCCTTATCCGCAAAAGCGACCTTATCAGCACGATGTCCGCCTATCTCATTGACCAGTTGGCCACGCGCCCTAATGTCCAGGTGATGGGAAAGAAAGAGATCAGCGCGGCCTCGGGCAATGGGCGACTGGAGGAGCTGACCATCGAGGATGTCGATTCACGGACTTCGGAGACACGCCGGGCGGATGCGCTCTTTATTTTTATCGGGGCCCGTCCATATACAGACTGGATCGGCCTGGATATCATAAAAGATGAAAAGGGATTCCTGGAGACGGGCCGTGACCTGAAGACCTATGCCGATTTTAGCAAAATATGGAAGCAGGACCGGGACCCCTATTTGTTGGAGACAAGCTGTCCCGGCATTTTTGCGGCAGGAGATGTACGGGCAGGAGCGATGAATCGCGTGGCTTCTGCCGTCGGCGAAGGGTCAATGGCCATCAGCTTTGTCCATAAATACCTTGCAGAAGTATAAAACTTATTATATGCACACCGATCCATCCTGTTCACATATAGAGGCCATCGAAAAATTAAAGAAGTCGAAAGACTATGTCTGTGAAGAATGTATAAAGACGGGCGACGAATGGGTGCACCTCCGGGTCTGCCAGACCTGCGGCGCTACCCTATGCTGCGATGACTCGCCCAACAGGCATATGACCAGACACAACCATCAGACTCACCACCCCGTCATCACCTCGGCCCAACCGGGTGAACAATGGCTCTGGTGTTACAAAGACCGCATTTTCGCTGAGTATTAAATCTGGCATGAAAATTTCATGGTGTCAACGGAACCCGCCTACCACCAATTCTCTATTCCGCTTATTAACTTCCCTGATCGATCTACACCGTAGAAGAGAACTTGCTTGTCTCACCGTGTTCCTCAAATAAAGAGTTGAAAATTAACAATCAAGATCATATGACACCGGAAATAAAACAAAACCTTCTTATTGTCCTGCTCTCCGCCATTTTTATCTTCCTGATATTCATCAGCTGATCATCCTGTATACAAATTCCGTATCTTCGCGCAATTCTTTGGAAATGAAGATACTCATTCAGCAGGCTACTATCATCGACCGCCTGTCGCCTCACAACGGACAGCATCGGGATATACTCATAGAAAATGGCCGGATAAAGGCCATTGCACAGCACTTGCAGGCTACTGCCGACAAGGTGATCCATCATCCCGGACTGCATGTCTCTCCAGGCTGGGTAGACATATTTTCCCATTTCTGCGATCCCGGCTATGAATATAAGGAGACCCTCGAGACTGGAGCCAATGCCGCAGCGGCAGGAGGATTCACAGATGTCTTTGTCATACCCAATACCAAACCCGTCGTCGACAGCAAGTCTCAGGTAGAATATATCCGGAGCCGGTCGGCCCTGCTCCCCGTGAACATACGACCCATCGGAGCCCTGACAAAGGGATTGGAGGGCAAAGATCTGGCCGAGATGTACGACATGCGTCACAGCGGCGCCGTCGCCTTTAGCGATGGTACCAGCCCTGTACAGTCGGCAGGTCTGTTACTGAAAGGACTGCAATATGTAAAGGCATTCGCGGGAGTGGTGATCCAGGTGCCGGACGACCGTACCGTAGGGGCCAATGGGCTGATGAACGAAGGCATCGTCTCCACCCGGCTCGGCCTGCCCGGCAAACCCATGATGGCCGAAGAGCTGATCATCGCCCGGGACATCAAGCTGGCCCGGTATACGGATTCCCGTCTGCACTTCACAGGAGTCAGCTCTCCCCGTGGACTGGAATATATACGAAGGGCAAAAGAGGGGGGTCTTGCTGTCACCTGTTCGGTGACACCTTATCATCTCTTTTTCACCGATGCCCACCTTGTCAATTACGACACCAACCTGAAGGTCTTCCCCCCCCTGCGGGACGAGGCTTCGGTAACGGCGCTGAAACAATCTGTCCTGGATGGAACGATAGATTGTGTGGCCTCGCATCACCTGCCCCATGAATACGACAGCAAGACCATAGAGTTTGAATATGCCAAGGCCGGAATGACAGGACTGGATATAGCCTATGCCGCGCTGCGGACGGCGATCCCGGAGCTGAGGGTCGAACGGACAGTGGATCTGTTATCCTACTCGCCAAGGAATATCTTTGGGATGGAGCAGCCATCCATCATAGAAGGCGGGGCAGCTTGTCTCAGCCTGTTCGATCCCGCAGGGACGACAAAAGTGGAGGAAGGTATGCTGCGGTCAAAGTCGAAGAACACGGCTTTCCTTGGTCAGACCCTCAAAGGACGTGCGCTGGGTATCCTCAACGGAGAGAGGCTGGTATGGAGTGATCTCTCACACCAATCATAATTTTAATATGAAATCCGGAAAAATATCTATCGCAGTCACCTGCGGATTGATCGCAGGTCTGGCCCTGATCCTCCTTATAACAATATTGTATCTTGGGGGGATTGATGCGTTCATAGGATATAGCTGGTTTATCTGGCTTGTTCTTATCAGCGCCGCCATTGTCGCCCCTGTAATGGAAAAAAAGGCCCAGGCAGGATACCTGGAATTCAGAGAGGCTCTGAAAGCCGCCTTTCTCGTCTTTGTCATCGCCATGTTCCTGCAAAGTATCTTTTCCTGGATCCTGATGAACTTCATCGATCAAGGGTTCCGGGATGCTGTGGAGCGCGCAACACTCGAGAAGGCCGAGAAGTTCATGCAGAGCATAAAGATGGACCAGGACCTCATTGACAAAACACTGGATGAACAGCGGGGAAAGAACCAATATGCCCTTCCCAAGATCCTGACCGGGCTTTGCGTTTCCTATATTTTCTGTTTCCTGATCTCTCTGCTGATCGCAGCTATTGTAAAAAAGAAAAAACCGGAATTCCACGACACGGCATTTAAATAATAAAGCACCACATGGATGTATCGATAGTCATACCTGTATACAACGAAGACGAATCCCTGCCTGAACTATGCAGCTGGATCGACCGCGTGGTAAAGGAGAATAACCTTTCCTGTGAGATCATTCTCGTAGACGATGGCAGCACGGACAATTCCTGGGAGGTCATTAAAGAATTACGACGAGGCAATCCCTGTATTCGGGGCATACGGTTCCAACGCAATTATGGCAAGTCTGCCGCTCTTAACGAAGGCTTCAAAGCCTCCGTCGGAGAGGTCGTGATCACTATGGACGCAGATATGCAGGATAGCCCGGATGAAATACCCGAGCTTCGGCGTATGATCCTGGAAGATAATTTCGACCTGGTCAGCGGCTGGAAAAAAGTCCGTCATGACCCCATTTCAAAGACCCTGCCATCCAAATTCTTTAACTGGACCACGGCGCGCGTAAGCAAAATACCGCTCCATGATTTCAACTGTGGACTGAAGGCCTACCGCCTCAAAGTCGTCAAAGGCATCGAGGTTTATGGAGAGATGCATCGCTATATCCCCGTCATTGCAAAATGGGCTGGCTTCCGCCGTATAGGCGAGAAAGTGGTGCAACACAGGGCCCGGAAATATGGGTATACAAAATTCGGCGGCCTGGGCAGGGGACTGAAAGGCTTGTTAGACCTGGTGTCGATCACCTTTGTAGGTAAATATGGCAAACGCCCCATGCACTTTTTCGGTCCCCTGGGTGTGGTATGCTTTCTCATCGGCTTCTTCTTCGCCGTATACCTCATTGCCAACAAGCTCGCACACTATACTACTTTTGGATTGACGACGAAACCAGCTTTTTATATTGCGCTGACCATGATGGTCATCGGGAGCCAGCTTTTTCTCACCGGCTTTGTGGCGGAGCTGATAGGCCGTAATTCATCGGGACGGAACAATTATCTCATCGAAGAAAAACTGGGGCTGGATCAGCCATGAACGGCTCCGTCATCATCCTGGGCCCTGCACACCCCCTCAGAGGAGGAGGGCTTACTACGTTCAATCACCGGCTGGCAAAGGCCTTTATACAGGCAGGCTATGATTGTCAGATCTACTCCTTTTCATTACAATACCCTTCCTTTTTGTTTCCCGGGAGCTCGCAATATACGGATGAACCCGCCCCCGAGGGTCTGAACATCCATTCCCGTGTCAATAGCATCAATCCCATCAACTGGTGGCTGGTAGGCGAAGAGCTGAGACGCCGCCGTCCCGACATCATCGTCGTACGGTACTGGCTGCCGTTTATGGGGCCCGCGCTGGGGACCATCCTGCGGAGAGTGCGCAGGAACAGGCATACCCGCATCATTGCCTTGACGGATAATGTCATACCACATGAGCGGAGGCCGGGTGATATCCCCTTTACAAAGTATTTCCTAAAGAGCTGTGACGCCTATATTACCATGAGCGAAAAGGTGATGCAGGACCTGCGATCTTTTGAAAAGGAGAAACCTGCCTTGCAGGTGCCGCATCCTTTGTACGACAACTTTGGAGAGCCTGTTACCCGGCAGGAGGCCAGGGCCGCGCTGCGACAAAAAGGGCTGTCCATCGGGGACGATGACAGGATACTGCTGTTCTTCGGATTCATCCGCAAATACAAAGGGCTCGACATGCTGTTCGACGCCATGGCGGATAGCCGTATCAGGGCGGCAGGTATCAAGCTGCTGGTGGCAGGTGAATTCTATGAGGACGAGCGGGGCTATCGGGAACAGATCGAACGGCTTGGCATCGGTCCCAGTCTGCTGCTACGCACAGACTTTATTCCCGACCAGGATGTGAAGTACTATCTCTGTGCGGCAAATGCGGTGGTACAGCCTTACCGGAATGCCACTCAGAGCGGAGTTACTCCCCTCGCCTATCATTTCGGAATACCCATGATCGTCACGGATGTGGGAGGGCTGCCCGCCCTGGTTCCGCACGAACGTGTGGGGTTGGTAGTACAGCCGGAAGCCGAAGCCCTGGCGGACGGGATATTGCGTATGTTCGAATTAGGCTTCGACCATTTTATTCCTCATCTTCGTACAGAAAGGGAAAAATATTCATGGAGCAAGCTAGTGGACAGTATTATAACACTGAGCGATAAAACCGCAGGGTTGCGGACTTAAAATTTATCTATGAAGGACAAAATAAAACACTGTATCAGCGAGTCGGTGTCCGTAAAATCTGAAGTGCTAAAGGACGAACGGCTATTGCTGCTGATCGAGGAGCTCGTGGATGTCATCGTTACGGTGTTCCGTAACGGCAACCATATCTATTTTTGCGGCAACGGAGGAAGCGCAGCAGATGCGCAGCACCTGGCGGCCGAGTTCTCGGGGAGGTTTTATATCAATCGGGAAGCCCTGCCCGCCGAGGCATTGCATTGCAACACGTCTTATCTTACGGCGGTAGCCAACGACTACACTTATGACGTGATCTATTCGCGGCTGATCAGGGGNATTGGGAAAAAAGGCGATATACTCATCGGGCTGTCTACTTCGGGCAATTCCGCCAATATCGTACAAGCTTTTGAGACGGCACGGGAAAAAGAGATGATAACAATAGGGTTCACGGGTGCAAGCGGCGGCGCATTAAAAGAATTGAGCGACTACCTGGTGAATGTGCCATCCTCCAACACACCCAGGATACAGGAGGCGCATATGCTCATCGGACACATTATTTGTCAGCTGGTAGAAGAAGAATATTTTCATGCATAGTATGCTGGATCTTAGAGAAATCGATAGCCGGTGGACCCTGTTTCTTGACAGGGATGGGGTTATCAACGTGGAAAAGGATCAGAGCTATATCTTCCATTACGGCGAATTTGTATTTTATGAGGGGGGATTGGAAGCATTATCTTTACTGTCGAAGATCTTTCCCCGCATCGTGGTAGTGACGAATCAAAAAGGAGTTGGAAAGGGACTGATGACCATAGCAGCATTGACGGACATACACGAAAAGATGACGGCAGCGGTTGTGGCGGGAGGAGGACGGATCGATGCAATATATTATTGCGACGCCCTTTCAGATGATCATCCCCACCGTAAGCCTAATCCTGGGATGGCGTTTGCTGCACA